>Ga0315899_10006402_pt1 | contig 12688 bp, 8 predicted proteins | sample LakEriMetagenome_2_FD_203518 | JGI IMG/M metagenome (GOLD analysis project Ga0315899, IMG submission 203518) | Freshwater fungal communities from buoy surface, Lake Erie, Ohio, United States - Buoy 4 MA112 | ecosystem: Environmental > Aquatic > Freshwater > Lake | place: USA: Lake Erie, Ohio...
CATGAAACGCATGTTGATCAACGCCACCCAAGCCGAAGAGCGCCGGTTGGCCATCGTAGACGGCCAAAAGCTGCTGGACTACGAAATTGAAATCGAAGGGCGCGAACAGCGCAAAGGCAATATTTACTCCGCCGTGGTGACCCGGGTGGAGCCCTCTTTAGAGGCCTGCTTTGTCGACTATGGTGAAGACCGCCATGGTTTTCTGCCCTTCAAAGAAATCTCCAAGCAGTACTTTGCCCCCGGTGTGGCCCCCAGCCAGGCGCGCATCCAAGACGTGATCAAAGAAGGCCAGACCTTGCTGGTCCAAGTCGAAAAGGAAGAGCGCGGCAACAAAGGCGCGGCCCTGACCACCTTTGTCAGTCTGGCCGGGCGCTATGTGGTGCTCATGCCCAACAACCCCCGCGGCGGCGGTGTGAGCCGGCGCATCGAGGGTGACGACCGCGCCGAACTCAAAGAAGCGCTGGACCAACTCCAATACCCCAACGGCATGTCCATCATCGCCCGCACCGCCGGCATTGGCCGCGCTGCGGCCGAGTTGCAATGGGACTTGAACTACTTGCTCAAGCTGTGGACCGCCATTGACGGCGCAGCCCAAGGCGGCAAAGGCGCTTTCTTGATTTACCAAGAATCCAGCCTGGTCATCCGTGCCATCCGCGACTACTTCAACAACGACATCGGCGACATCTTGATCGACACCGATGACATTTATGAACAAGCCCAACAGTTCATCAGCCACGTCATGCCCGAATACGCGGCACGCGTGAAACGCTATCGCGATGACGCCCCCTTGTTCAGTCGCTTTCAAATTGAGCACCAAATCGAGTCGGCCTATGCCCGCACCGTCAATCTGCCCTCGGGCGGCGCGATCGTGATCGACCACACTGAGGCCTTGGTGTCGGTGGACGTCAACTCGGCGCGCGCCATCAAGGGCGGCGACATCGAAGAAACCGCCACCCGCACCAACTTGGAAGCCGCCGACGAAGTCGCGCGCCAAATGCGCTTGCGTGACTTGGGCGGTCTGATCGTCATCGACTTCATCGACATGGAAGAGTCGCGCAACCGCCGCGAGGTGGAAAACCGCTTGCGCGACGCCTTGCGCCAAGACCGTGCCCGTGTGCAGTTTGGCACCATCAGCAAATTTGGTTTGATGGAAATGAGCCGCCAGCGATTGCGCCCCGCTTTGAGCGAAGGAGCATCTATCCCCTGCCCCCGTTGCGGCGGCTCCGGCCATGTGCGCGACACCGAAAGCTCGGCACTGCAAATTTTGCGCATCATCCAAGAAGAGTCCCTCAAGGACAACACCGCCGCCGTGCACGCCCAAGTGCCGGTGGAAGTAGCGTCTTTCTTGTTGAACGAGAAACGCGCCGAAATCGCCAAGATCGAAATCAAGCAGCGCTTGAATGTATTGCTGGTGCCCAATAAAACCCTGGAAACACCCAACTACCGACTCGAACGCTTGAAGCACGACGACCCGCGTTTGGACAACATCCAAGCCAGCTACAAAATGGCCGAGGACATCGAAGACCCGACCGCTGTCACCCGCCGCTCACAAGAGCCGACCAACAAGCAAACACCCGTCATCAAAGGCGTTTTGCCCGATGCGCCAGCCCCTGTGGTAACGCCCAAACCCGTGGCCCCGCCACCCACCGCAGCGGTCAAGCCGCCCCCGGTACCCGCCGCGCAAGCACCCGCAGAAAAAGGCTTTTTTGGTTGGATCAAAGGCCTGTTTGGCGGCGGCACACCGGCTGCTCCCGCACCCGCCCAACCCACCGCCACACCCGGCAGCGCCACCGATAAGAGAGAGCCATCCCGCGAAGGTCGAAACGGCGATGGTCGCCGCGGCGGACGACGCGGTGAACGCAACGAGCGTGGTGGAGAACGCGCTGAACGTGGTGGGGAACGCGGCGAGCGCGAAGAGCGCGGCGACAGGCCCGCCCGTGCCGAGCGCCCACCCCGTGAAGCCCGCCCAGGCGAGCGCAGCAATGAACGCGGCGAACGCCGCGGCCCCCGCGGTGATCGGCCTGCCCGCCCAGAGCGCGACAACACGCCCACCGCCTTGGACGCTGCCGGACAAACCCCCGTCCAACCCAATGGCTCTACTGAACCCACCCCCACCGCTGCGGAACGCCCTGCCCGCGGCGAGCGCGATGGCCGGCGTGAACGCGGCGAAGGTCGGCGAGAACGTGGAGAGCGCCGTCCTCGCGGACCTGAAAACAATGAGAACGGGGAGCAAAACCCGTCTGCGCAGTCACAAGATGCGGCCGCAAGCAACGAGCCCTCACGCTTGGCCCCGCATGGCAGCGCCTTGCAAGGCGAGTCCACCGCGATGGGATCCCACGGTGCTGAAAACGACGCCCAGAGCGCAGCACCCCAAGCCGATGATCGCCGCGATCGCCGCACACGCGACCGCTACGGCCGTGAGCGCCGCGAGCGCAACGACAGGCCTTCGGACGACAGCGCCCAACCATCGGCCACGATGGCACATCCTGCCGCCCCTGCCAGCGCAGCGCATCCCCCAGCGGCATCGCGCCAAGCCATGCCCAAGATTGGCAGCTATGACTTGCCCTTGCAAGACCTGAATGCCTTGGCGCACCAAAGCGGTTTGGAGTGGGTGAACTCCAACGCTGAACGCGTGGCCCAAGTGCAAGCGGCCATCGCCGCAGAACCGCGCTCCATCCATGTGCCGCGCGAACGCCCACCCACCGTGGTGGTCGACGAAGGCCCACTGATCTTGGTCGAAACGCGCAAAGACTTGCGCCAAATGAGCATGCCCTTCGACCCACCCTCAGGCCAACAAACCTGATGGCAGAAAGGCACCTCAGGGTGCCTTTTTTTTGGGCCGCCCAGCACGGCGCTCACTGGGCTTGTGAATTCACCTGAGCGCTGTGCTTCCACATGGCCAGCGCCACAGCCGGTTCACCGCGCTGTTCGGCCAACACAGCGAGCGCTGAATACGCCTTGCGCTGCAAGGCGGGCGACACCAATTGGGCCGCCAATGGGGCCAGCATTTGCTGGGCTTTGCCCCACAAAGCGTGCTGCATACAAACCATCCCTGCAAGGTATTGCAGCTCTCGATGGCGGGGCATGGCCAAGCGCGCTTGCTCAACCCAGGTCAACCACTGTGCACTGGGCGCTTGTCTTTGCAAGGCCTGCTCAATCACCTCGACCAAAGCCGCACTCAAAGCCACCGACCAAGGCTGCGCACTTTGCACCCAATCTCGCCACACCGGCTGCACCCACACCAAAGCCAAGCTGGGCTCACCTTGAACAGCCAATAAGCGCTGGGCGGCGTGTACCGCCACCTCGGGCATGGCTTGCTCGCCGGCATCCAAGCCTTGCCAGACCTTGACCAACTGGCCTTGGTCATGGCAATCGCTCAACACCGATTGCAACAAACCCCGCACCAAGCTGCGCGCGGGCTCGGCTGCAAAAGCGCCGTGCTTGGCCAACAGGCGGGCAGTTTCCAGCGCTGAACGGTGGTCTTGGGACAAACGTGCCGCCTTGAGCTTCAAGCGCAAGGCCACCGTGCGGCGCGCACTGCCCAAAGGCAGCTTGGCCAGCCACAGCATAGCGTTGGTGGGCTCACGATCCACCAAGGACCAGCGGGCCGCATTCAGATGCACCGCGTCTTGTGCTGCTGCGACAGTGGCCGATCCCTGGGGCATCTGAGCCGCCACCTGCCAAGCCAATTGGGCGTGCTGATCGCGCACCGCGCGGTCTTGCAAGGCATGGGCACATTCGGCCACCAGCAAATGGCCCAAATGACGCACCTCTGCTGAATGGGCTGGGCCAGGGTCATCGGCGGTTTGCAAACGACTCAATATCCGCTCGTGTTCAATCGCTGCCATGGCCAAGGTGCGCGCGCGAATGAAGCGCCCCGCCATCAATTGGTTTTGGGCCATCAACAATGACCCATGCATGGCCCGCTCTTGTTGGCGCATGCGCCAGCGGCGGGCCTCGCGGGGCAAATCAAACAAACCACCCACGGCACGCCAAGCCAAATGCAAGACCACAAAGACCAGCGCGGCCACCAATAAAAACAAGTTGAGCGAGACATCCAGGCGGTAAGGTGACCAAAAAAAGGTCACGCTGGCTTGGTTGCCGCCCACCACCAAAGCCGATCCCACGGCCACCGCCAACAAGGCCACCAAGCCAATTGCGGTCTTCATGTCAGCGCCCTGCCGAAGCGGTGGCCAAGGCGGTCAAGCTGTCGTCCAAGCGGGGCAACTCGACTTGCTTGAGTTGGGTCTCGACTTCTTGCAACAGGGCCAAAGCCGCCTGGGATTTGCGCCCACTGGCCTCGAAATACCGCTGCACATCGCGCCGAACAGCCAGCACATCATTGCTCGAGGCTTCAAACTGTCGGGCGAGCAATCCCAGGCGCGCATTGAGCAAGCGCAGCTTGAGGTTTTCGCGCACAAAAAAACCTTGTTCGGGCGACAGCAACGTGGCTTCGGGTTGGTCGATGCGGCTGATGCGAACCAAATCAGCCACTTGGGCTCCCACCTCCCTGAGCCATTGCTCCCACCAAGTGGCACTGATGGCACGCGCCCAAGTGCTGACGGGCGCAGGCGCAGGCGCTGCCTTGGTCACGCCCACTGCATTGGCCAAGGGCAATTCGTCCACCATGCGCACCAATTCGTCAAACTTGATCAACAATGCAGGTGTGTCTGTGACGGAAATGGATTGGACCCGTTCCAGGTCGCGGGTCAAGGCGCGCAGAACCGGTGACAGGCGCGGCTGCGCCACACGCGACAGGCGCTGCTGGGCCGACTTGAGCGCACCCACCAAGGGCTGAACACTGCCGGTGAGCTGGGCTTGTTGCAAGGCCAGGCGCAAAGCCGACTCAATATCGACCACCAAATTTTCATCGCGCGAACGCGACAGACTTTGCATCAACTCTTCGAGCTGGCTGCGCTGCAGCGCCACTTCACTCCAACGGGTTTCATTCAAGGCCAGGCGGGCTGCGGTGTCGCGCGACAACTCCTGGGCTTGTTTGGCGCTGGCCCGCGCTTCCACCGACACCGAGCCGCTGTCGGCACTTTGGCGTGCCAAAGTTTCTTGGATATCTTGCAATTTCCACCACAACAAGACAGACAAGGCCAAGGCACACAAACAGACCCCGATCAAGACCCACAACCATGCGTTGGAGACCCTTGCAACAGGAGCCAGAGCAGGCGCAGTGGCAGGCATGGGATCAGCGTGGGGTACAGCAGGCGCTGGCTCGGAATTCATGGAGAGATTCTATTGACCTTTGCACACACGCCCCGACCCGCTGGGCAGGCGCACAGATCAAGGCCAATCAGTGTGTTTTGCAAGGGCTTCGCGCACAGACCCCAGGTCTCCTTTGCAAGTGACCACCTGCGCCCAACCCTGTGCGGTCAAACCAGCTGCAATGCGTGGATGCGTGGCCAAGGCACGCGCTTGGGACCAGTCTTGTTTGGGCAACAAGCGCTGCAATTGCTGCAACGCTTGTGAGCTGCTGAACAACCACACCGCGCCATCGCTGGCCGCTTGCATGGCTTGGTCCCTGTCGCTGTCAGACCACGATGGTGCCAAGCGTTGGTAGGCCACCACAAACGCCACCTGTGCCCCGGCAGCTTGCAGTTGCTGGGCCAGCCAATCGCGACCATGGCCCGCTGCGTCCTGGGCCGCATGTGCGTCGCTGCCGCGCACCAACAAAACAGACAATTTTGACCCTGGCCTCGGGGCCATGACCTGGTGGGACACCACCGCCCACAAAGCCTCGGAATCCAATTGCACCGCATCGGCAGACGGCATATCGATCAAGGCAGCATTCACCCCCGCGTGGAGCAAAGCCGCTCGGGTGCCTGGCCCTGTGGCCCAACAACGCGCTGGCCATGCTTGGTTGGGTGGGCGCGCATCGAAAAAAGCGCGCACCGCTTGGCTGCTGACAAACATGGCCGCATGGAAGGTGTGGGCCGACTGCCACACCTGGGTCAAAGCTTGGCTTTGCGGCGCTGGGCCAAAAGCCAGCAAGGGCAAACAAAGCACTTGATGTCCCGCCTGGGTCAGTGCCTGGGTCCATACCGGGGCCTCGGCCTCAGGTCGGGTCAAGACCAGTTTCAAAAACCACCTTCAGATGGGGTGCCACAGGGACCCGTGAACCGTCACCGGGCACCCCCTGCGCGCAAGGCCTGGGCCACCTCAAACCCCAAGGCCTCGGCTTGTTCCAAAGAACCCACCACGCCAAACACCTGGGCCGTGACCAAAGGGGCGTCGGCCTCTGGGTCTCCCCAGGCGGCACGCAAATGCAGTTGTTCACCCTGCAAAGTGGCATGCGCCGCCAGTGGCATGGAGCAACTGCCGCCCATGGCGCGGCTGACAGCACGCTCGGCGGCCACCGCCAACCAAGAGGTGTGGTGCGACAAATGGGCCAAGGCCTGTTGCACATCGCTGCGGTCTGAGCGTGTTTCGATGCCCAAGGCCCCTTGCCCTGCGGCGGGCAACATTTGGTCGGTTTCAAAAATGTGGCGAATGCGCGCTTGCAAGCCCAGTCGCTTGAGACCGGACGCGGCTAGCACAATGCCCGCATATTGACCTTCGTCGAGTTTGCGCAAACGGGTGTCCAAATTGCCGCGCAATGGCTCAATGCGCAAGTCGGGGCGCAAGGCACGCAGCAACACGGTGCGGCGCAAACTCGATGTGCCCACCACAGCACCCACTGGCAAATCTTCCAAACGGGCAAATTGCGGTGACACCCAGGCGTCGCGCGGGTCTTCGCGCTCCATCACACACGACAAGGCAAAACCATCGGGCATGTCCATGGGCACGTCCTTGAGCGAGTGCACAGCCAAATCGGCGCGCCCCTCTTCCAAGGCCACCTCCAACTCTTTGACAAACAAACCTTTGCCACCCACCTTGCTCAAAGATCGGTCCAAAATTTGGTCGCCCTGGGTGGTCATGCCCAACAGCTTGACGCTGTGGCCTTGCTGCTGCAACAAAGCTTGGACGTGTTCGGCTTGCCACAAAGCCAGTCGGCTCTCTCGGGTGGCGATGGTCAAATCAAGTGCGCTCAAAACGATCCCTTTGGATTCAATGCATGTATCAAATAGATGCTAGCACGGCCCACTTTTGCGCCTGCTTGCGGAACGCATCGGCCGCACCCAGGTCAAAGCGGCCATGCTGAACCAGGTATGAGGGGCAATGGTCGGTCAGGCCTGAAAAAACACGCAAGGGGCGCGGTCGATGTCAGCAGATGCCAAAAGCGACCCACCGTTTGGTCGCCACGCGCCCAGGCTTACCTCAGTACTGGTTGATATCACCATCACCGACTGATTTTTGATCCGCCCTGTTTCTGAACAGCTTGCGAAACACCAAAAAACTGATCAATGACATGACGGCAAACACCAACACATCGCGGTTGAAACTGTAATCACCCCAGACGTATTGCACCAAGGACACACCCAACATACCCACGCCAAAACCAAGCAGCAAAAACGAAAGCGTCAGCAACTCCGCCAGTGCCAATGCAAAAGCCAGAATCAGCGAGATTTGATAGGGATCCATGGTTTAAATTCTGTCCGCCAAGCGCCCCAAGGTGCCACTCAAACTGTTGAGCACATCGGTGGGTACCAGAACAATTTTCGAGTTGCTGCCTTTGGACAACTCTTGCACAGCTTGCGCCTGAATTTTTTTGATCTCAAACGCCACCGCGCTCTCGCCACCCGCCGCGATGGCTTTGGCCACTGCGTTGACCGCATAGGCTTCTGCATCAGCGCGTATCTTGGTGGCTTCCGACTGCTTTTGGGCAGCATACAACTGAGCATCGGCGTCCAACTCCGTGGCTTGCTTTTTGCCCTCGGCTTCACGCACCAAGGCACGTCGATTGCGCTCTGCGTTCAACTGCAACTGCATGGCTTGCTTGGTTTCGCTGTCCACATCGACCTCCAAGATCTCCACCCGGGTCAGAACAATGCCCCATTCGTCGGACACCACTTGGAGGTCTTCTGCAATTTCATCGGACAAGTTTCGGCGGTTGGACTGGACACCGTCCAAGTCGGTTTTGCCTATCACGCTGCGCACCGTGCCATTGACAATCGTCATGATGGCGTCATCCACATTGGAGATGCGGTACATGGTTTTGGAAGCGTCGGCAATCCGGTACAAGACGGCCAAAGAAATAGAAATGGTGACATTGTCCAAAGTGATCGCATTGATCGGCTTTGGCGGCAATTGGCGTTCTTGGATAGGCACTTTGTGACCCACGGTCTCGAAAAACGGGATCAAGATGTGCAGACCTGCTTCCATTTTTCGGTTGTATTTGCCCAAGCGCTCGACCAACCAATTCTCAGATTGAGGGACGATGCGGATCGCCGCCTTCAAGGCCAACACGACCAATGCAGCCAAGAGCAGAAAAACAATATTGGACATCGATACAAAGTTTTCCACGATTATTTCCTTGCCGTATCAACCATAAGTCCACACCATTATGCTTGCCTTTTGCCTTTTGATGAGCACACCTAAAATGCCCGCATGACATCTTCCAACTCGCTCGACCGCAAATCCGAGGCTTGGTCCGCCCTTTTCTCTGAACCCATGAGCGAGTTGGTGCAGCGCTACACCGCCAGCGTGTTTTTCGACCAGCGCCTGTGGCGCGCTGACATCCAAGGCAGCTTGGCCCACGCCGACATGCTGCAAGCCCAAGGCATCATCAACGCGCAAGACTTGGCAGACATTCAACGCGGCTTGGCGCAAATCACCCAAGACATCGAAAGCGGCCAGTTTGAATGGAAGCTGGAACTCGAAGATGTGCACCTGAACATCGAAGCGCGTCTCACGCAATTGGTGGGCGACGCGGGCAAACGCCTGCACACCGGTCGCAGCCGCAACGACCAAGTGGCCACCGATGTGCGCCTGTGGTTGCGCAATGAAATCGACGCCATCCGTGAACTGCTGAACAACCTGCAACGCGCTTTGGTGGAAGTGGCCGCTCAGCACACAGAAACCGTGATGCCTGGCTTCACCCATTTGCAAGTGGCACAACCCATCAGCTTGGCGCATCACCTGCTGGCGTATGTGGAAATGCTCTCGCGCGACGAAGAGCGCATGGGTGAAATTCGCGCCCGCACCAACCGCTTGCCTTTGGGGTCTGCTGCACTGGCGGGCACCACCTACCCGCTGGACCGTGCCCGTGTGGCCCGCTCTTTGGGCATGGTCAACGCCCAAGGCGAGGCGCAGTTGTGCCAAAACAGCTTAGATGCGGTGAGCGACCGCGACTTCGCCATCGAGTTCACCGCTGCTGCCGCGCTGTGCATGGTGCACATCAGCCGCCTGTCGGAAGAGCTGATCATTTGGATGAGCCAAAACTTCGCGTTCATTCAATTGGCCGACCGCTTCACCACGGGTTCTTCGATCATGCCGCAGAAGAAAAACCCCGATGTGCCCGAGTTGGCCCGAGGCAAAACCGGCCGTGTGGTGGGCCACCTAATGGGCTTGATCACCCTGATGAAAGGCCAGCCTCTCGCCTACAACAAAGACAACCAAGAAGACAAAGAGCCGCTGTTTGACACGGTGGACACTTTGAAAGACACCTTGCGCATCTTTGCCGAGATGATCGGCGGACAAACCAACCCCACCACCGGCGTCAAAGAAGGCGGCCTCAGCGTCAATGCCGCGCACATGGAAGCCGCAGCGAAAAAAGGCCACGCCACCGCCACCGACTTGGCCGACTACTTGGTGAAAAAAGGCCTGCCGTTTCGCGATGCCCACGAAACCGTGGCGCACGCGGTGAAAGCCGCCAGCCACCAAGGCTGCGACTTGTCCGAGTTATCTCTGCAAGTGCTGCAAGGCTTTCACCCGTCCATCGAAAAAGATGTCTACGCCGTTTTGAGCCTGCACGGCTCCTTGAATGCGCGCAACACCGTGGGCGGCACCGCCCCTGCACAGGTCAAAGCCCAAATTGCGCGGCATCAGCAGCGCTTGGCTTGAAAGCCTTGCGCCCCTTCACTGAACTGATATCAACAAGCATCTTGAGGCCGCGCGTTGCCGATGATTGAAGGCCGCATCAGGGCCAACCCGCAGTGCGAATGGCCATCCTTGGTTTTAAAATATTTTCTCGGTAAGCTTGGCCGATAGATGTACCCTCAAGCGATAACGTTCCTTTCTTTGCCCCTTACCACCTCTTTTGCACAACGCCATGTCCAAAAACACCTTGTTAGACCACGTCTATCACCATGAAAAAGCCCTGGCTCAGCAGGTTTTTTTGACCCAACCCACCGGCGGTGGACAGGTGGTTACTTACACCTGGGCTCAAACCATGGACCAAGCGCGGCGCATGGCCACGCATTTGCAAAGCCTGGGCCTGGCACCCGGTGCCAAAGTGGGTATCTTGTCCAAAAACTGCGCCCACTTTTTCATGGCCGAGTTGGCCATTTGGATGGCTGGCCATACCACGGTGGCCATCTTCCCCACCGAAAACGCAGACACCATTCGTTATGTGCTTGAGCACAGCGAATCCAGCCTGCTGTTTGTGGGCAAGCTCGACACCTGGCCCGAACAAGCCCCTGGCGTGCCCGAAGGCGTGCCTTGCATCGCCATGCCACTGGCGCCAGCCACCTCATTCCGGCGTTGGGACGACATCGTGGCCCAAACCCCTCCGATGCCCGGCGAACCCAGCCGATCGGCCAACGATTTGGCCATGCTGATGTACACCTCCGGCTCCACGGGTCAACCCAAAGGGGTGATGCACAACTTTGGCCGCATTTGCGATGTCGCCAAAGGCATTTTTGATTTCCTCGAAAAAGACCAAGGCACTGGCAAGCCACACCGCATGCTGTCTTACTTGCCCCTGGCCCATGTGTTTGAGCGGGCTTTTGTCGAAAGCGTTGCCTTGTACAGCGGTCAAATACAGGTGTTTTTTGCCGAAGCGCTGGACACCTTTGTGATGGACTTGCAGCGGGCCCGGCCCACCATCTTCATTTCTGTGCCGCGCTTGTGGCTCAAATTCCAACAAGGCGTCTACGCCAAGATGCCTCCCAAAAAACTGGGTTTTTTGCTCAGCCTGCCCATTTTGGGCAATGTCGTGCGCCGCAAGGTGCTGGCGGGTTTGGGCCTGGACCAAGCCACCTTGGCCGGCAGCGGTTCGGCACCGTTGCCCGCCGAATTGGTGCGCTGGTACCGCCACCTGGGGTTGCGCTTGGTCGAAGGCTATGCCATGACCGAAGACTTTGCGTATTCGCACACCGGCACTGAACAATTCAATGAGCCCGGGTATGTGGGCATCCCCTACCCCGGGGTGGAGGTCAGGCTCAGCCCGGAGGGCGAAATCCTCATCAAGTCGCCTGGCCAAATGGTGGGCTACTACAAACGGCCCGATTTGGATGCCGAGTCTTTCACCGCCGATGGCTACTTTCGCACCGGCGACTTGGGCGAGCGCCGCTCTGATGGGCAACTGAAAATCACCGGGCGGCTCAAAGAGTTGTTCAAAACCTCCAAGGGCAAATATGTGGCCCCTGCACCCATCGAAAACCGGCTCAACGCCCACCCCATGATCGAGTTGTCCATGGTCTCAGGCAGTGCCCAAGCCCAACCCTATGCCTTGGTGGTGTTGGCCGAACAACTGCGCATGGAGTTGCAACAAAGCGGCACACGCGAGCACGTCAGCACCGAGTTGGGGATGTTGCTGAAACAAGTCAACCAACAAGTCGCCAACTATGAGCAATTGCAGTGCATTGTGATTGCCAATGCCCCTTGGGGCATCGACAACGGCTGCCTCACACCCACGATGAAAATCAAACGCAACCGCATTGAAGAATTGGTCAAAACCCAGGTCGATGTTTGGTATGCCCAAAACCAAGATGTGATCTGGGCATGAGCCCCCAACAGGAGTCCCCATGCCAGTGATCACCAACATCGAAGACTTGCGTGTCTTGGCCGAAAAACGCGTGCCACGCATGTTCTACGACTATGCCGACTCGGGCAGTTGGACCGAGGGCACCTACCGCGCCAATGAAAACGACTTCCATGCCATCCAACTGCGCCAGCGCGTGGCGGTCAACATGGAAAACCGCAGCACCGCCACCACCATGGTGGGCGTGCCGACCCACATGCCGGTGAGCATCGCCCCCGTGGGCTTGACCGGCATGCAGCATGCCGATGGTGAAATTCACGCAGCGCTTGCTGCCAAAAAATTTGGCATTCCATTCACCTTGTCGACGATGAGCATTTGCTCCATCGAAGACATCGCCCAGCACACTCAAGCACCGTTTTGGTTTCAGCTCTACATGATGCGCGACCGCGACGCCATGGCCCGCATGATCGAGCGCTGCAAAGTGGTCCAGTGCAGTGCCTTGGTGCTCACCCTGGATTTGCAAGTCATTGGCCAGCGCCACAAAGACATCAAAAATGGCTTGAGCGCCCCGCCCAGGCCGACCCTGCGCAACATTCTCAACCTGCTCACCAAGCCCCGCTGGTGCTTAGGGATGGCGGGCACCTCCAGGCGCAGCTTTGGCAATCTGATTGGCCACGTCAAAAACGTCAGCGACATGAGCTCACTGGCGGCCTGGACCAACGAGCAATTCGACCCGCGCCTCAGCTGGCCCGACATCGAATGGGTGAAAAAACAATGGGGCGGCAAGCTCATCCTCAAAGGCATCATGGACGCCGAAGACGCGCGTTTGGCGGTGCAAAGTGGTGCCGATGCGATCGTGGTCAGCAACCACGGTGG
>Ga0315899_10006403_pt1 | contig 12687 bp, 5 predicted proteins | sample LakEriMetagenome_2_FD_203518 | JGI IMG/M metagenome (GOLD analysis project Ga0315899, IMG submission 203518) | Freshwater fungal communities from buoy surface, Lake Erie, Ohio, United States - Buoy 4 MA112 | ecosystem: Environmental > Aquatic > Freshwater > Lake | place: USA: Lake Erie, Ohio...
TATGTCCATAGATACAGCATGTATCCTCCTCCTCATATGTCCATAGATACAGCATGTATCCTCCTCCTCATATGTCCATAGATACAGCATGTATCCTCCTCCTCATATGTCCATATAGACACAGGGGGCCGCTCTTGCGGGCTTTGCACTACCATGCGTATATTGCGAGGATTTTCAATTTTTTTTCCACCTGCGCCTGTTCGCCTGCCGAAACCTGCAGACACTAAAACTAGACACCTAAACCGCGGCGCTTTGGGCAACGGATCACCTCGGGCATACTTTTGAAGTATGGAATTGGTGGGGCTAAAAAGGTATTTCCGAGCAGGCAATACGTTTTTGGCCCGCGGCCGCCAGGTCATCTTTTCTCAGCCCCGTCAAGTCCATATAAATGTTTGTTTTAGCCCCGCCCAACTCCTGGCTAAAAAAGTGTGGAGAGCGAGCGCCTCAGAGAGCGCGCGCGCGCGTCTCGCTCACTTTCTGTGTGTTCTGCAGGCGTTGCTGCAGGCACTCGACCCCTATATATATCGATATATCGACCCCTATACCCCTATATATGTGTTCTGCAGGCGTTGCTGCAGGCACTCGACCCCTATATATATATCGATATATCAACCCCTATACCCTTCTGCAGGCGTTGCTGCAGGCACTCGACCCCAGGGTCACTGTGTACTCCAAAAAGAAAGAGCGTGAGGGCAAGAGAGACAAATCCGCCGTCCGGAAAAAGATAAAGATAGGAGATGGGACACGAACTCGGCATGGGCAGATGGAGAGGAGAAAGCTTTGAATTTCTATGCTCTACATATGCTTAGGCAAGACCCAGGGCAAGAACCACGACGCTGCGCTCACGGGGCACGTCAACGTTTTGGTCTGCAGCTGCCTCTAGTAGCAACCCTGGTCGCACCCGCTGTGTGTTTGTGCGCGTGCGCGCGCCACACTATCGGCGAGCCTGCTCGATCGTGACACACACACACACAAACACACACACAGACACACGTCGGCATAAAAATACAAAAACGTTGGCTGTAAAATCCAAAAAGATACACCCCGAGCGACGACCTCTCTCGTCAAACTTCAGAAAGATTTCTTTTCATTAACATATACATTATCGCAGTTAAATTCTTTCCACCTAATACAGTCGTGCAGATAACTTGGGTACACGAATATTCGGCAGGAGGAAGCAGTGGTTCCCGTGGATCTCCTTTTGGGAGAAAGCTCTAAACCGGTTTAGTGTAGGGCGATCTGGACCATTGTTGCTTCCTGCCTGCCGAAATTTCTGGGACCCCAGGTTGTCTGCACACGACTGTAGTAACCTTATTGAGCATTCGGTAGTGACGCTTTGAGAGAGTCTGACGATTTGGACACGCATCCGTCCGCGTATATCTCCCGGGCCCTCACGCCTTTTCATCCGCGGTGTGGGCGTTGATTGACAACTTGGCCACTCTCGTCCACCAGGGCGTCGATAAGTCGTCCATCGATTTTCATGCTATACCACTGGACAACAGGAGCTGGCTTCACGACCGCTGAATCTGCCGTACTTGTCTTGTGCGCTTCAAGCATCTTGGCCCTTTCCTCCATGTACCACAATTTGGCTTGTCGGTCATCGCGCTCTAGCTTCAGTGAGGGCTGCGGGATTCTCGTCACGACGTCGTACAGGGGCGCGGCCGGCAGGCTCACAGGACGGTATGTCTCCAGGATGGTCGAGGCTGTGGAGAGGGCGGTGCCCACTTTGATGATTTCCCTTTCCCGCGCCTTTGTTGCCTTTCGCTGGCTCTTTGTCTCGGTCTTGATGACGTCGCGCAACTGCTCCGTCCTGACGGTGTTGCTGAACTCGTCGCGGCGCGGGTAGTCACCAGTGCCGAAGCCCTTCTTTTTTTCTGAATAGATTTCCCGGTACGGCACGCCCATGGTGTACTTGTCCTTGGACTCTGACCATAGGTAGGCGGGCGGCGCAAGGGTGCCGGGTTCGACGCGCGATCGCTCGTGCCGGAGCGAAGACACCGACAATTGCTTGCCCTGCGATTGTCATCGCGCGCGGCATGAGCCCAGGACCAGGCGGCGGCGAGGATATGCCTCCCTTCCTCCCTCCCTCCCTCCCTCCCTCCCCCTGGCGCTTGGGGTCGATACAGCGCAGGGAGCAAAGCGCATACGTGGGGGGGGGGGGGGGGGGGGGAAAGCGCACGCGCGGGAGCCCGGGCAGGCAGGCGGCGGAGCAGGCAGCCCGACACGCAGCTGCACAGCTGCCGCTGCCATTGCAGGCTGCGGCACTCACCAGCACGCGCGACGGCTTCGGTAGTTTGTTTTTGCCTATGTATGGGTCGCCGAGGCAGAGGGGCGGGCCAAACGAGAAGGTGCCGACGAGCTTCGTGGTCTTTGCGCTCGAGGCCTCCGGCGGCGCTGGGCCCTTGCCCATCCTCGCCCGGGTGACGCAGACAGGGCCCTCGTAGGGCTCGCGTCTCCCGACGCCAAAGTGTGGGGGGATCTTCAGAGTCAACTGACGGGGCGACGGTTTGGTTTTCTCAGCAAGATCGAGTTACTGTATTTCTTTATGTCAGTGGGTCTCATATTCAGTTCTTTTGGCAAAAGTGGTCACATCCGGACGGACACTAGAACTCGTTTTTTTAATCTTTACGACACGAGTCCGGAAACACTTTGGGAACTCCGGTAGGCTGTGAGTGTACTACGAGTACCGCATTTTATTACATGGGGCCCGGGTCCGAACAGACGAAATATAAATGTCCGTTTAGTACGGTGCGGAACTCGGCTCGGTGACCTTAAAGAGAATTGGTTTCTTTTGTTTTCCAATAGTAGGCAGTTTTTTTCACTCAACTTTCCAACGGAAGGATCACGCGTTTGATTCTGCGTAGGCCCAGCGGCAGGCCGTCACACAGCCCCGTGTGTAGGGGTGGCGAGAGGGGAACACGGCCAAGAGCTCGCAGTCTGGCCACCATGGCAGCGCGGCGGCCAGAAGGACTCTCGGCAGGTGTGTGGGCGCGCGGTGGACGCGGGGCCGGCGCGACCACACCTGCCGTTTAGAACGGAATATGGCTGCTGCCCGGTGTCAGCGGGCAGCGCGCGGGGTTCGAAACCGCGCGCGGTTGCCGCGATGCTCTCGCTCGCGAGCGGCGCGGAGCACGCAGTGGGTTGGGCACGCCTGACTTGTTCGCGCTTACTTACTTCCCTCCCCTCCCCTGGTTGCAGGAGCGCTGCTTGCCGGGACGCTCTTCGCTCTTGCAGCATGGGCGGGCGTACACGCCTGCCCTCTGGAAAACTCGGTATGCTTTCCTGGCGCGCCCGCCCGCTCCCTGCCCCCCCTTGCTCCTCTGCGCCGTGCATAATCTCGAATTTTTTGCTCCGCTTGAGCAGGACGTGCACCTCAACGGGAATCAATACGCGATAACCGACTCGGACTCAATGGTTGCGGAAGCACTGGGGTTGATCGCCAACAGGACCAATGGGAGTATCGAGCTTGGTACTTTTACGTTTGCTCAGCCTGAAAGGACCGGGGTTGCCTTGGCGAACGGCCAAATCTCGGCCTCAATCAAATGCCCCAAAGTCGCAAACGCCGGCTGCCGTGGAGCATCGGTGGCAGGATCGGATGGCAACTCTACGTGCATTGGCTGCGCTGGCACTGTGTCAGTCACAGTGTCGGGACTCGGTGCCTTCGTCTCCTCGGGAAATTCCTCCGGCTGCGCGTGCAGGTCAGACGGAACCGTTCTCTCTCCTCCCTCTGGAGGCTCCCTGGGGCCTCTAACCGAACCCACGGTCGGCAAAACGGCCACACAATGGACCCCGGTGGCTCAGAACCCGCAATTCTACGTAGTGGATTCGACCTCGGAGCACAGCAACTGCTCCACGGCAAACTGCTCTTGCGACGGGGGCACTGCATCGGGCCCTGATCTCTGTGGTTGCTCGTGCACGCAGCACTCGTGCAACACGATGCATTTCAACCACTCAGTTGCCCAAACTGGTAACAACTGCTCATGTTCCAACTCCGGCGTGGCCTCGGGCGATACGAGGTGCGGCTGCTCGTGCCAAGCGACCGTTTTCACTTGCGACTGCACACGGCAAACGTGCGGTTCGACTGCGTCTGCAGACGGCAAAACCTTCACATCGACAGGGGGCACCAGTACGTGGGGCGGAGGCACGTGCCAGGTGACGGCCTCATGCAGCGCCGGATTCTACGATGGGGCCGTGTACTCTGCCTATGGAACAACCCCAGGAAACGTGTTTGCTGAACTCATAGGACCCGATGGGTCTCTTGAAAGCTCAAAGCTCGGGGGGACTTCTGCCAGCTTCTCTGCTGGAGTGTTCAAATTTCAAAATCTGTACGCAAACGGCGTTGCGATGCGCACAACCCTCCTGCAGCTCAAGATTCACGCTGGGGCAAGTGGCCAAAGATATCTCTCGAGTCCAGAGACGGTCCCATTCGCTGCGTGGCCGTCGACGTTCAAAGTCGTACAAACGGCAGACACTACGAAAGAAACCTACGTGGGGGACGGCTCCGAGTACAAGGTGAATGACCAGGGCTTCGCGGAGCTGGGAAATTACACCCTCTACCTGCTTGATTCCCAAAAAACAATCATTACGTTGCTGGGTGGCGATTTCAACGCTACGGTAGACCTGATCACCGGAGCCAATACCGACTCGAGCAACTGTCACAGTACAACAGGGCTGAACTATCCAACAGCCTTCACCGATCTCACGGTCAACTCTACCGACCCTCTCTCTCCCTCAAGATACATAACAAGCCTGGTTGTGCTCAATCGTAACACAGGAGGGGCAGGCGCTTCGATCACAAACCACGAACTTACCAAAGACGACACGAACTCGATGCGCTTTGGCATCCAAATCCGAGGGCAAGTGGGCAATTGCTTCGCACTCTTGTTCAAGACAGACTGGATTACAGACCAAACCAAGCACATTGTCATGAAGAACGCAGCCAACGGCTATTTCCGGATAGTCCCTGGCAAGATCGCAGTCGCCCACGGTGATTCACAGGTGGTGTTCCAGAACGGGACGACTCCCGCCATCGTTAGGGTGGATGGTGGCCAATCAAATGCCACGATGAATGTCGATGGCCTTCCGAATCCCCTCCACGTTCTCTTCCAGGACGGGGCTGGCACAACCCTCGAACACGCTTCGTGCCTAAACTGCGTGCAAGTACGCCTGGTGAAATGTGTCGACTCCAACGCAGGCTCGCCCACTGACTCCAGCGCGCCTTATCCTGCCTGTGCCTCCGTGGCGCAAGCTGAATGCGCCGGGTCGACGTCGAGCAAGTGCAGAGGGGACTATAGCTACCTGGACACTCTCACTGGCACCACGCTCGTGAACATGGTGCACGGTATTGCCACTTTTACTGATATCCAGGTGAGTTTCGTCGTGGGCGCAGGCTACAAGTTGCAGTTCACCCACAATGCGATGGATGCGACCACAACCGCTGCACAAGGAGGGGCAAAGTTTTCCAGGTCCAAAACATTTTTGCTGACGTCACCAACCGCGGAGAATGTCCAGGCGTTGATGCCTCCTGCATCATGGCTCAAGAACAGTTTCTTTGTTCGTCCTTATTCAATGACCGTAACAAAGATTGGCGGTGACGGCGTTGACGAGGATCAAGATGGTAAATCCGACGGGGTTGCCACGGGCATCCCCTTCCGCTGGCAGCCCACCGTGGTTCTCAAAGGCAAGGACTACGATTTTAACTCGCCTGCCAACATGCACGGGTGGACGCCGGTCTTTGCAGAAATCAACAACTGTGGCGGCGACTCCTGTGCGGGCAAGAATATCACGCTGAGCAGCGGCGGCGCCACGCCGCCTGCATACAACTATGCCGAGTTCATCGGGGACACGATGCAATTCTCAGGAACTGCCACCAAGCAAACAGTCGTCCACGCCAAACAGCTTGAGTCGGTCGTAGTGTCGCTGGCGAGCAAGGTGGGATTTGCATGGAAGGACTTGAAGATCAATACCAACGACACGGCTACCTATCAAAACAGCATGGTATTGACCTTCAAGGTAGGCCCAGGTGGACTCGGCGATCAGTTTACTTCTGTTGACTCAAACGTCTTTGATGTGTTTACGGCCCCTGATCCTCCGCATAATCTTCGGGTTTATTCCTATGACGAGCTCGGGTTCCGTCTGGAATTTGATCCGGCACCGGTGTCGGAGGCTCAACCCCTGACCGGCTACATAATCGAAGTTGATGAGTGTTACGAGGACGCAACACGCTGCACCAAACGCGGCACCACTGCCAGCCCAGTGTGCGCAGCCGAAATAGCTTCCAGGAATCTTGTATGGACAGCAGGCACCACTGCAGGCCGTGGTGGTTTATACAACAGCAGTACGCAGTGCTTTGCGGACAAGGAGGGCCCGGGGTATTGGATTTCTCCTGATGTCACAACACTCACTGGCCAGGTCGACTACTTCAAATTCGAAATGGGGCTTGGGGGCGATTGGACGACAGGTGGTGGTGGCACCGAAGAAGTGTTGCTGAACTACTCCAGCACTACTCCAGGCACTGACTCCGAGGTTGGATTCAGCCTGCGCCCAAGCAGGACTCTGCTGGCGGAAGATGAACTTGTCTTCGACTTTGGCCTCACATACAAGTTCAAGGTCCTGGCCGAGTTCACAGGCACATCTTGCACTTTTACTGGCGATCACGCATCGCTGGTGGAGGTTTCTGCCTTCGACTCATTTGCTTCGACGCTCACGTTGAAAGTGAAGACTGGCCAAGTGATGCTTGCTGGCAAGCCGGTCACGTTTGTGGCCCCCGAAACTTGCAAAATCAAGTTACCGCCGAAAAACGATACCTCGAACGGATTTGGCAACACAAAGCCTACATCGACTATCATGTATGCTGCCTTGCTGGGCAAGAGTAATACATCCCGCGGCGATAACTGCAAGGGCACGACGCCAGGCTGCGTCGCCAAGACAACGTATGTCTTGCCTCTTATCACAGACTCGAGTCCATCTGACACGACGTGGTCAGGGACCACGACCGGTGGAGGCAACGACGACGCCTGCACGTCAGGAAAGCTTGAAGGCTCCAAGCTGTGCACTCTGTCCATAGGACAAGACTGGAGCATGGGGGCATCCGTGAATTTTATCTACACAAATTCCAGCAATTCGACCTCGACCCCCCTGATCGAAATCAATTTCTCCAGGGATCGCGCTCTTGCTGAGGGAGACTGGATCGATGTTCCCGTGCGAGGCTTGGTGAATACGCAACCTTCAGAAGGACAGTGCGACTACTTCCTTGAGAGCGGCACACAGACACCAAAGGGACCAGCGCGTTGGTCATCGGTAACGTCAAGCGGGTTAGCGAATTTTTCCAACACCGACGTCCTCTGCCGCACACTAAAATCGGAGGTTGGCATCATCAAGAATGGGGTCAAGCTAACAGGCTGGGAAACGCTTTTCGATGTGACGAACTCGAAAATTTCCGTCTACGTTGGCTCTGGCTTGCTGGCCAAGGAACAAGTAACCATTTTTGTCCACGGGTTGTCAGCCAACACGCTCGTGTCGCCTGGTAATGTTGCAGCAAACGTGAGACGTGGAAGTCGCACAACTGTAATCTTCAAGAACAAGGCCAACACCCTGACTTACTCAACATTAGATTACAACCCTGTCGGGACCCGGGCGATCACGCAGCAGGGCCTGACACTAGAAGCTGGCAAGATCTACAATTTCAGGGTATACGCCTACAATGGTAGGTTCAAAAGTGCAGCGGCGCAAACGAGAGTGCAAAACAGGGCCATCACAAAGCCGGCCATCCCCGCTTACTTCAGCCAGATTAAGCAGGAGGTAATTGGAGTCGAAATGCGATTTACCAATTTGTTGGAAACATATGTAAGCTCCACCACCAATGACGGCACCAACCCCCCTATCAGCGCACCAGCAGGTGAATCTGCGCGCGTGGGCATGCGATTCACGTCTCAGTTTAACGTCGAGCCAGGCGCGATCCTCACAGTCGCGCTGCCAAAGTTTACCCACACATCGGGCTATCTTCGTATTGGGGCCGGCAGTATGTTCGCGGACAAGTACTTCGTTGACGGCATGGTGCACACGAGCCTCAACATGACACTCAATAACACCGACTATACGAAACCGGACGTGCATCGATGTGGCTGTGGCCACGACGGCACTGTTTCTACTCCCCGCAACAGGTACCGTGTGACCAGGAGTTCATCTGGACTGAATGCCACGAATTCCACGACTGAGGTGATAACGGGTGTAGAATCTCCAGCGGTTCCGCAAACCGCCTGTGGAGGGTGCAGCTGCAGCTTTGCAGGCGTGCCAGCGACACCGCCTGCCATTTACGAAACGAGTGGAAACTGCTCTTCGTGTGCATGCGATGCTTATGGGGTCTCGAGTCATGTGGCGCCATACCAGGTCGTGCAGAAGTCCGCATGGGAGGGAACATACAATAGCACCGAACAAGGCTGCGTATGCAGCTCCTCAGGCCTCATGTCATCGTCCACAGGTGGCAATTGTACTATGTTCGAATGTCAATTGCAAGTGTGCGATTGTTCCTGCCCACTCGTGTTGAGTTGCGAGTGTGGTTGCGAACTGTACGAGTCGTATAAGTGCAAATGTTCACAGACCGAGAACAGTGAGCTCTTTGAATCTGCTCTGTGGTCTTCCGCCGAATCTTCGTTAGTACTCACCGTTGGCAAGAAGGGGCTGGTCAAGGACCAGCAAGAGACTTTCTTCATTTCTAAAGACGTTGGCATAAAGACACCGGCGATTTCAGAGGACTTTGACAAGCGGTTCAAGCCCCCCCAAGCTCGGGAGTGGGGCTTCAGGAACGAAGCTCTCCTCCCAGAAATCAAATTGAATTGGGTTTCTTCACATCCCACCAGTTCTCAGCCGCGCTTGGGATTCGTTGCGCAAATTACGACGGACTTGAACTGGAAAACCGACATTCAGACTGTGCACTTCCCGGATGCTTCTTGGGATATGCTCTCAGAAGGATTCACGATGCCGTCTCTCTTGGGCACGACCTCAGCTGCTGTGAGTGCAATGGACACAGTAATCCCGTTGGCAGGTGCAGAATGGCTGATGCCCGGGCAGACGATAGTGGTTTCAACGTCACCGGATGACGAATCGTTGAGAGTGGTTCTGGCAAACTCTACTCACATCAATGTTATTCGTACTAGGTACCTTGCCCACGCGTCTGGAGCGGCTGTGAATCTTTGGGATGCTGGCGCCTTGGATGTTGATCGCCCATCGCAGTTGGAGCGGGCCGGGGCAGGATTTGATCTCAAGGTTGGCTCACCCGGTGAAAAGGCTGGAGAAACGTCGTGCAGAATCGGCAACCCAGTCTATGCAGCGGAGGGCTGCAATCCGTCGAAACGCATCTTTCCGAACACCATCAGGCATTTCAACCTCGGCACCATTAAGCACGGGGTGAACAACCTGACCAGTTTGGTGTCCGCATGCGGTGGCAACACAACCCACTGCTCGCTGGGCTGTAACTGCATCGACAACAGCGTCCCTGTCAATGGCGCGGACTTGGGTAGCCTGAGGCCGACAGGGATGGTCAAACTGGCAAGTTCTGGGGACGTGCTCGCATATCCCCTGGACTTCAGGGGACGGTTGGTGGTGGGCGTGACGGCAACGTCTGAGGTTCTTGTTCTCGACATGGACACCTCGCTCTTGCTGGGCAATTACATTCGCGTGGGGGACGAAATCATGTTTGTGAAGAGTATTGGCGGTCGAAAGGGCGCCATCAAGAGTGTGGGTGTGCATAGAACCATTGGTGGCAGTCAGTGCCAATGCGATATCACGGGCACAGCCAGCGGAGGGACTGGGTGCTCATGCTTCCCGACGACGGGCTCGCAAGGAACGAATTGCACAGCTGCAGGTACCCTCGCGCTCAAAGAAGGCGCCGGTGGTGGCTCGGGGTTTGCCGCCTCGTTCACAGTCGCCTCCGGAAAGATCAGTTCAATTACGGTCACAGACCCGGGTCAGGGCTACGGGACCGTGTCGTCGTCTGACGTTGTGATCACTACTGGCGGATCAAGTGACGCAAACCATCCTTGCCAGGTCGACTTCTATCCGGCTATCACCCCTCAGTACGTGACAGTATCTCGGGCCCAGCTCGGCACAACCGCCCGCGCAGCTATGGCAGGCGTAATGACCTTTGCCGTGTTGTGGGCCTCGCAAACTTCCACGAAACAGCCGACGAAGCGCTATAGCATCCGCCTTGCTGCATATAACAGTGCTGGCATGAGCCCATTTCTGTACTATGGCCTTGATTTGAAGCAAAAGAACCTTCAAAAGTTCCTGACCGCGGGCAGTCAGCTCCTGGAAATCAGCTTGATAGGCGGCGGCGTCGTATCGAACAACATTTCTGTGCACTTCGTCACGCCTGGCACGACCGACATTACGAAGGGCAAAGAATGCAGCTCAGCACAATTGCTCGACAAGGCTGGCACGAGGCTGACGTGCCGCACGCCGTCTTGGGTTGGCGCCAAACTCGATCTCATTGTCTCATATAAAAGCGGCATTTTCTCGGACTTCGTCGTGGGCGGAGGTTGGGTCAGTTACACGCCACCGACCGTGCAGTCTGTTACTCCTGCACTGCACGAGATTGCAAAGCCTGGCGTGTCCATCGAGCTGCTCGTTCAGGGATCCGGATTCGGGACAGACAGCAACGATGTGACGGGCAAGCTGGTAGGCCCTTCTCTGACGAGCGGTGACGTTCCTGGTGAAATTCCATGCAAGCCTCTGGTCGTCATCACCGACACCTCTCTCAAATGCACCCTGACCACAAAATCAAAAGACGAAACGTGGGAAGGCGATATTGTCATCACAGCAGGAAACGCCACATTCCATGGCGGGGGACAGTCAAGCCAGACAGGACCAGGCACATCAATCAAGCAAAAACCACCGCCGGTGGAGGTCAAGGCTACCATCGCAGCAGATTTCACTGAAATCACTTCTTCCCCGGCCAAGGTGGAAGCGTTCAAAGCAACTTTTGCCTCCGAGACGGCGTCAGCACTCGGAATTGCTTCACACCTGCTTGAGGTTCTGAGCATCTTGCAGGGTTCCGTCATCGTGATCTTCAACATCCTGCCCGACACAAGTTCAGCAAATGCAGTCTCCCCCGCGGCGCTGGCTGTGAATCTGGCGCAGCAGGCCGCCGACCCGAACTCGAAGCTGCGGAAGGGAAGTCTGACAGGAGCAATCACCGTTTCGTTGCCTCCGGGTACGGCTGAGCTTGCAGCAGCAGAGTCAAAGAGCACAGTAAAAGTCGCGGTGCCAGCATACTTCAGGAATTGTGTGCCACGCACGTACAACGCATGGGACATGGAAATATGTTACGACTGCTGCACCTACTTGTGCGAGACTGGCACAGAGGTGCCTCAAATGGGCGGATTTGACGTGTTGCCGGGCTACCGCGCCCAAGTTTGCCAGAGCGAATGCATGAACAACTGCGGATATGCCCGCCTATTGTCCCTCAAGAGTGAGTGAGTGAGTGAGTGAGAGTGTGTGTGTCTAAGGTTTAGTGTTGAGGGTTAAGGGGTTTTTGGTTTAGTGTTTAGTTTTACACCATGCATAATGCACTTAGTGAGGGTTTAGGGTTTAGGGTGTGTGTGTGAGAGTAAGTTAACACGAAAGGATGTGTACACACCCACCCTGGCAGCCACAGCCTATCAATTGCTGGTTGTGTTTGTACTTATAAAGATGTAATGCAAAGACCGTTTTTGCTCTCCGCGCACTTGATCTCGCGTCCAATGGCTTTCTATCATCGTCACCTACAACATTTGCCGCCGACCACAGAATCTTCCTTCCTCTCCTCGTTTAGCTGCCTCCCTCTCTGCCTCTCTCTCGCTCTCTCTCATCCGCACCCCATCGTCTGATCATCAAAGCGGAGATCTCGTGGCAAACACACATGCACAAGCAAGGACGAAAGAAGTTCGTGGCAAACTGTAGTGAGAAAACCTGCAGAAGCTGCAAACATTTCGCGTAAGTTGCAAAAATGGTTCAGAAATCTCCCTTACAGAAAGAGCGAAAACAAAGCAAGCGGCGCCTGCCCTGTTGCGACAAGCGCGAACATTGTTGCGTATTTAGTGTGCGGCGCAGAACCTTTTTGAAACCGTGAAGGTGTGGGTAAATCAAAACATGTGTGCGTGTGCATGTGTGAGAGGGATGTTGTATAGTATTGCTGTGTCCTGTTTTCTGCTCCTGCAAGCGCACAATCGATGAGCATACCCATCATACACCCACACATCCACACAAAAAATCAGAAACATCATGCACACGCACACGCACACACACACACACACACACACACACACACACACACACACACACACACACACAGTTCTCTTTGCGAGAGTTGCCCGTACCTTAAGCGAAGTACTTAACAGAACAAATTCTATGCCGAACACCATCTGTCACACGGGTACCTTAAGCGGAGTACGTGCCTCGAGGAAAGCTAAGTTTCTCTAGAGAACACAACACAGGTTCTGTAAAGAACAACTTCTATGCAGAACAACTTCTATGCAGAACCCAATCATTAACACCGGTACCGAAGAGTAGAGGTAACACAGTAGTAGTAGTGGTAACACCGGTACCGGTACCTTCAGTGCAGTACGCGACGCATTGAGAGCAAAGTTTAGGGTTTGGGGTTTGGGGTTTGGGGTTTGGGGTTTGGGGTTTGGGGTTTGGGGTTTGGGGTTT
>Ga0315899_10006404_pt1 | contig 12687 bp, 23 predicted proteins | sample LakEriMetagenome_2_FD_203518 | JGI IMG/M metagenome (GOLD analysis project Ga0315899, IMG submission 203518) | Freshwater fungal communities from buoy surface, Lake Erie, Ohio, United States - Buoy 4 MA112 | ecosystem: Environmental > Aquatic > Freshwater > Lake | place: USA: Lake Erie, Ohio...
CTATTGTAGATCATGCCCGGGTAACCGTCATGACCTTTACCTCCCCTCCATCTCTGCCTCTCTCCAGACCCTGGGCAGGGTGAGTGCGTGGCTGCCATTGCTCCCGCTCCTCATGGTTTGAGGATCAATACAAATCTCCATATCATCAACCTAGGCATTAACAATCCGAACACCATAACTCACGCATGTACACATCAATAAACGGAACACATACTCATAATGTGAACACACAACAATTAATCCAGATTATGTCGCATTAGTACCAGCTCTTTTTACCTGTTCCATGCACTCCCTCGACCTTTCTAGTTGACGAGAAATTTCGAATTGAAGGCTAATTACCGCACTTATCTTGTCTGACCCTTAATTTCTAGCCATCAGATAAAAAACAAAAGAACTAGTTAAATTTCTCTTTCAATAAACTGCCAGTGTGGAAAAGTCCCAACGTATCAATCTTGGATTCGCATGGACAAACACACAACACAATCACTACATGCGTCGTACACATTTATTCGCAACCACCCCCTCATCCATCCAAGTCCTGCCCTGCCTGCATTGTAGGGGTGAGAAGGGGAAACCCTGATTGAGAGCCCCGCACACTTCGATGTATTGGTTATACCTCTGACACACGTCCTCGGCCCGAAGTACGAGCGACAGCAGAGGCCCCGTAACTCGCAGGGTTCCGGATAGGAGCGAGTCAGGGGAAACCTCGACCATGACCTCCGCCGTGGGCTGCAGTCCTCTCCCTGAATCGCTTTCTGGGCCTTGTAGACGATTACGTTACCACGAACACAACACGCACAAAGTCACAAAGTCACAAAAGACCGTGACAAACGTACGGCAACTTGGTGGGGTTGCCCTTGGGGGGCACTTCCGGCAGACCCCTGCTTTGAAGTGCAAGTTGCAGCTTGACGCCAAATTCCTGCATCTGCACCAAAGTGAAAGGTCCAAGTTGGCCAGCTTTGTCCAGTTCTTATTCGACCGCATCAACTACTCCGCGGTAGGCCTCTTGATATCGTTGTGGTCCATCCGCAGCACCTTTGATCAAAAAGGCATGAAGTTGCGTCGCCATCATGATTTCAGCCACCTGATCAGCGGTCGCAGGTCGCAACGCCATAAGATGTGTCTTTGCGTCCAGCAGCTGTTTTTCAGACGCCGCAAAAGAGACACTCGATGGGTCTGGCGGAGTACAGAGTGCTTGGAAAGAGACCTTGCCAAGGCGGTTTGAACCGCCTCGTTTTGCCATCACAGTAAAGATGTCTATAATTAGTTGAATGCATGTAAGAGGGATGATGCGTGTCGCGTAACTGGCCGGGAACTTGTTTAGGTTGTCAATCTCAGTCTGGACTTACTCCTTGTTCTTGAGGTGGCTGAGAAGGGTTTTGTCTTTGACTGCCTCAAGCAACCCGTCACGCATGAGCGTGTTGATCGTCCTCAGCAGCGTATACTTCTTCCTTGCCCTCTTAACGGCGCGGTCTGCAGCGCCGGCGCCGGTGATGGCGGCGTCGATCTTGTCCTTGACGTACTGCGTGTTGAATTCCGCATCCAATTCTTCTACGGCCTCCACGAGATCGCTGTCATTCTGCATCCAGGTGTCTTGCGTCGCGTCGTCTGGTGGTACGTATGCTCCGCCCGCATGTGCTGCTCGGTGAGCACGAAGAAGGTCGAGTAATTTGAGCGCAATACGTACAAGCGGCTGTGCTAAATTCGACAGCATCTGATCAGGGATGTCCGCTGCTGCGGCAAAAAACAGTTTGCGAAGGTTTCGCTCGTTCTCTTCGTCCTTCCAGCGTACCGTATAGGCCGGTTTGGTAGTTGTCGCCGCCATGGTCAGACGCGCGCCTGCCTTCAACGGCGAGCTTCGTCGGCCTCTTGCCGGGGAACGCGAGTGACCTGCGAAGTTGCAGTGTGGAGCGACTCAGGTCGCTTATAACCACCGATTTTTCCTAGTGGAGAGATCCTTCTGCGCCGGTACACGCGCAGGGATGGCACATGCTCATTTGCTCATGACGTGGTTTAATGTCAACGGAACGCGGAAAATCTCACCTCGCTCCCCCCGGCCTTGAAAATCCCCGAGTGTGTGTTTATTACTGCAGTACCTAATACAAACCTGTGCGCGTGGGGGGAGGAGGATAGTGGAGGACATGTGCTATGAGATACGACGAGCCGAGGATTGTGTGGACTAGGCTGACCACCACACACTAGTGAACGCAGGGGGAGTATGTGTAGGGGGAGGCGGACGCGCATTCTACTACACCTACATATACAGTTAGAAGGGCCGAGGCTCGTGCCGGCAGAAAAAACGCTAAATTTTGCTTGAAAAAAAAAAAGCTAAGAGACTTATCACCCTCAAAAGGTTTCCAATTCGTTTCCCTAAAGCCGAGAAACCACGCTTTCTGTTTTAAGGTCCCCGAGAAGCCCTTGAAAACCCCACGCCTCCCAAAGGAGTATTGTATATTCAAGGGGATATTGAAGTTTCTATTCGATAACTCTTTATTCCACGCTCCAGTCCAAGATGTCACAGGGGTGAACTTGGATCAACTTGACCACAACGCACATTCCATTCCATGTTCCCATCACCCAAGGAACAAACCCACCCTACTGGAGAGAGGCATCGAAACGCAAGGAGTAGTCAGCAGTACGCACAGCCTTTACCCCAGGCTACCCCTCTCTCCCCCCCCCGCCTCTTCCGCCTCTCCGGCCGTGACAGCCACCACACCACCTCCACGTCCTCCCACAGCCCATCCTAAGCACCCCTCTCTCCCCCATGCACCGACAGCATCTTGGTCTTCCCTGTCCAACCACGCCAGCACGGCAACTTTTTGCCCCTACATGTTTAAGTGCCCTATATGTTAAGTGGAGGGGAAGCGGTTGCTATGCCGACTCTGATTCGTGGCATCGGGAGCAGGCTGTGCACACCGTGCAGCGAACATGCAGCCTCAACCAGCAATGACCAGGCTGCCTCCAAGCTACGGGAGCACGCGAGGTCTCCAAAGCACGGCACCACTCGAGGCGAACGCTCGGGCTCAGGAAGCGGGAGGAATGACGCGCATTTTGGCGACTTGCCCGACGTTTGGCACCTTGCCGCGCTCCAATGTCACGTAGTAGACGGGGTCGCTCTCGTAGCGCAGGCCCCGTTTCAATCCTAGGCGGACGATTGAATTCGCAGGCCCGAGCACGGCGGTGGCCACTCGGCTCTTGTCCGCGCGGTAGTAGTTGACTCCATCAACCTCGTAGAGCGTGTCGCCGATGGCAATCTTCTCGCAGGCATCCGCCGGGCAGTTGGGCAGCAGCGCCGTCACCACCAGCGAGCCGTCGTCAATCTCGGTAAACACGATTCCCACGCCGCACAACTCGGCGCCCTCGAGTCTGAGCGCTCGCTTCATGGCTCCCCACATCTTTGCGTCTTTGCTTGTGCTCAAGCGCGCCTCACGTTGTCTGTGGCCTGTAAGGTTACAAGTACTTGCCGGTGGACTTTCCGGTCAGAGTCGGATCGTGCTTGAGAGCGAATTTGCCGTTGAGCATGTAGGCCATGTCGAACGCCTGGAGCGAAGAAGCCGTTTGCGTACATAGTTAGTGCGCCGAGAAAGTATTACTGCCCCCCTTCAACACACGCAATCAACTGCGACGCGCTCTAGCGCTATCTAGAGTGCTAGAGTGAGCTAGTATCGAGAGTCCGAGAGCGAACATGTGGCCGACGCATTCTAATGCTTTTACATTCAGTGTAAAAGTGAATGTGTAAGTGAGCGCACTGAAACGATACAAGTGACGCACTCCGAGAGCGCCTGCATGTGCATCACGCTATGCGCTCAACGCTCAACAGCGTTGGCGTGTCTACGTATGAAAGCCTTGGCGTGTATCGATCCGGGCGCTCGTGAGTATCACGAGTGACGCTTGTTTTCCTTTAGTATTTGCAATCCGTGCCAGCGCACACTTAGGTGGGATCGCGCCGCGGCGCAAAGGATGGGCAACAACAAGCAGCACGTGACGCCGCGACACGACAGGGTCGGCGTGGGGTCAGCCGCACCGTCTGCGAGGACTTTGATGCGTACGCCCCGATCTTGCCGTTGGTGGTGCCGCTGCCGCCAAAGGTGGTACCCCACGAGCTCTTGACCTGGTCTGGGTTGAACTGCTGGCTCGCCCACGACAGCGCCACAGTGGGGTCCAGGGACTGCGCGCACACGCACAGGCTGGTTACGCACACGCCCTCCGCTTTCACTGCGTCCCGACTGCGTCGAGGTGGTTTGCGGTGGCGGATTTTCACGCGCCTGCACGCCCCACGCACCGCGCTCCGCGAACTGCAATCCGCATACAGTGTTGCACGCACCTGCACCACGTGCCCACTCTTGTTCACGTTGATCTTGAGCGCCTCAAATACCATGTGCCCTCCCCTCTCGCTGCCTCGATGCCGGAAATAAAATGATTTATAGAAGTTACTGCACACGTTTGGGTTTATAAATTTGTACGAGAGGACTACGAGCAGATGGACCAAAAACTGTACTGAAAAAATTGAGGTTAGCTAATTAAAAGAGTAAAGCCAGGCCGTGTACCGTGTTTTCCCCCGTGTAGTAAATTTGAACTTCCGGTCCCATCATCATGCCGCCGGTCAAGGCCCAGTCGCCGCCACCCCCGGCCCTGAGCAATGATGGCGGCTTCGAACTTGGGCGAGAGACGATCAACGGCCGCGTAGTTATCTTTGAAAAGTCGGTCCAGCCGTCGTCTCGGAGCCTTTTGAAAGCTTATGGCATCGATATCCACGAAGACCCTATCACGGTGAGCTCGTTCAGCAAGCAGAAGAAAGACGCCCACAGCTCAGACGACGAAGAGGCTTCGCAAGTCGACGGCAACCAGCTCCTAAGAACGCGCTCGTCGTGTGGCTCGGTGGGTGCGTGCAGCCGCTAGTGCGTGCGTGCGGCCGATGGCACCGCTGCTGACGCGAACGCGTTGCCGCTCCCGAGCGAGCCGTGGGATGGTCTCCGGCTTACAGTCCCGGCCCGGGAAACCCGCGTCTTTGGCAGGTCGCCGACATCGCCAAGCAGTGGGACCGGAACATAGGCGGGGGCCAACTAAGCCCCGGGGCTTTTAAGTCCTTTAGCCACCGGGGCTATGAGTACGAATACGGTGCGCTAGGTGACTGACATCACGCCCTTTCCTTTGTTTCAGAAACCCTCCGACCGGGAGTGGCATTCCTATTCCTGTTTAGACAGTCACAGCAAAGCAATGGAAGTGCGACGTTGCAGCATGTGTGTGGGTATGAGGGCCAAACGAGTTAGCGCATGCTCGCGGGCGAGCGTGCGCCTGGGTGACCCACTTCTGCCTAAAAACGCTTCGCTGATCCCCTGCGTTGGTGTGTCTCCACAACGCAGGCAACTCAAGACTCGGAAGCCCGACAGGAACCTACACCAGCGCCACCGAAGAGCTTCCTCCACGCATGCCCAATCTCCCAGAGGAGATTCATCCACGCATGCCCAATCTCCCAGAATATCCGGAAGATCGGACTCGGAGTGACGGCCAATCGTCCTTGTCACCCGGGTCGAGCAGAAGTCAAGCGCAAGGCTTTGAGGCGGCTGACTATGTCGTCGGCGGTTACTGGGTGTGTGTGCGTGTGTGTGTGTGTGAGAGAGAGAGAGAGTGTGTGTGAGTGAGTGTGTATGTGTATGTGTGCGTGTGAGTATGTGTGTGAGTGTGTGTGTGTACATAATCTTATTACCCTTGCATCCCCCTGCCTCTCCCCCTCCACGGCAGGACTCTCAGCGCGATGCACAATTTGCAGATCGAGCCCTTTCATCACATCGAGCCCTCCACTCTGCACATCTGTCCCATAATTTGCAAAGCAATTATGGGTCCGCTGGCTCTCGCGGCAGTCTCCAGCTGGGGCAAATCTGTGACGGTGATCGTTTTCCGCGGCACTCGCCGGGCTCGTGGTCCGATGCCGATGACCATGGGACCGCTTCGTGGACGCGCGGAACTAACCAAGCAAACGGCGAGGAGGAGCCAATGACGCCTGTCGTGCAGCGCCATACTCGCGCACAGGCACAGCGCCAGGCAGCACCGGGGGGCCTGCCACGTGCTAGCGTACACGAGCCTGCAGGGGCAAACGCGGATGCCAGAGACATAAGGCTCTACTCGAGCATCGACCGCGACTGCCAGACCGACTTGCAAATGCCGCCGAAGTTGGAGAAGTTGCCCGGTAGAACCCCCTCCGCTGCAGACAATCATGGACATCGACACCTCAATGCTTATCATCACCACCAAGAATCGATTTATAATCATCACCTGCATCAGAATCAAGAGCATACCCCAGACCCGACGCCGCCCGCACACCTGCAAGGTGCCGAGCAGCGGCTCTCTTCCCAGCAGCTTTCGCTGGATCACCCCGAACAAGCCAGAGGTCAATCGCAATAAAAAAAGAATGAAAAGTAACTTGAGGAACTAATCAACAATTTTGAGAAATCCGCTGTAGTAAGTCATTTGCAATAATAAATTTTGTAAGATGACCTGTCAATTTTTATTTTGCTGGTTTCAAATTTTGAAAATTTTAATTTTGATTATTTTTTCGGTTAAAATAAAAAATAAAAATTGATAGTCCTTATTAATATATAAGAATTAAGACATACAACTATAAAATGGCAGATTTAATTAATTTTCAAGAAGAGTATGAGCGTATCAAGGCAATCAAAAACGGACACCTCGTTGCGAACATATTAAAATAAAAAAGTTTAGAATTTCGTGCGGAAAGCAAAGTCGCAAAACACGAAATGATAAATACAGGGAACAGTCCAAAGATATATTAAATGGAAAAAGGAGAGAAAAATATAAGATGAAAAAACTAACCGAACAACAAGAAGAAAAGGTGATAAAGCGTATCATAACGCCTTTGATTATTGAAGAAATTGATACGACAACTAAAAGAACGTATGCTGATGAAATGTCCTCCCACGAAAAATTAGTTTGAAGAAATGTTTCACTTTTCAAAAGTGAACGTGCTGAAAAGTGAACATGCTGGACAGACAGACAAACATTAATGCTCGCGGTCTTTTCATCAGGCAACGCCGAACGCGCTGCGAACCCTCACAAACAACGCGCTGCGAAGCCTCACGACTCCAGTGGCGGGGCAGTGAACGTTTCTTCCGGGAAGCTGGGAGACGAGCGGTCATCTTCGACGCAGAAGAAGAGATCTGACAGTGAAAAGGAGAATTCTGACAATGATAAGCGCAAGCGCAACTCGCAGAGGTCATTCGTTTGCTGGGTCGTAGTGACCATTTGTGACAGCAGGGTAGTAACAATTACGGAATTAGTGACGTTTTGGAGGAATCGATGCCTAAAAACGGAATTTTCCGTGGACATTGCCTGGCAGTGGAGCACATCGTCTTCACGCTTGCGCGCAGCACATGGTTTCTGTAATCGTGAAGCTCAGCACACTCCTCTCTTTTGACGGTTACGTCCATTTTGTTGTGCAGATCATGGTTTTCCTGTTTTACTGGCAACATTTTCGGAGGCAGGCGCAGCTCTTCAAAAGGGCGGGCACCGGACGACGTAATCGAAAAATACAGAGAGAATATGTACGGCCGCAAGTTAGACGACGCCGACTCCCTGCCGGGGTACGCTTGCTCGCCGAAAGACAACGCAGGTAAGGGACCATTGCGTTGTGCTCGTGATGCTTGGTGCTCATCTGGCGTTGTTCGTCGCTGCACTCTGTCGTAAGCTCTGTCGTAAGCTCTGTCGTAAGCTCTGTCGTAAGCTCTGTCGTAAGCTGACGGTCCAAGGCCACTGACTGCGCAGCAGGACCGAATGGAATTAGCAGCAGCCCAGGCTCTCAAAACAGCCCCACCACATCGCGGCTGTTCCCAGTGCACATTGTGCACACTCAGCCCGGCAAGGTCGGTGGGGAGGACACCCACAGCGGAGGCGACCGCCACTTACACGAAGGACTAACGTATTGGGATGTCGAGGAAAGTCGCATCTCCTCTGACGTGAGGCAAAAAGTGATGACGCTGGCCGGGGAGCGAGACTGTCCTTCCATGCCTTTAGGAATGGGTGGTGGTGAGGCGGGGGATGTCGCCGAGTTCGTGAAAGCCGAGATTGATTTGAGTGGGCATCATTTGGCAGCGCGTGACATGTCCTTTTTGCACGGGCGGAGCAGTGATCCCTACTTGTCCATTTTACAAAACGGCCTTCTGGTTGCGACAACAGAAGTCGTTCCACACAATCTGAACCCCGTGTGGAAGACGCTGACTGTGATGGTTCGGCATGGCCTGCCGGTGAAAATCAAGTGCTGGGACAAGGTGCCTGATTATGTTTTGATGCCAGTCATGTGTGCTTATCTGAGCGTGATTCTGTCGTGTGCTCAATGGTCTGATAACATTTTTTTGTGAAAAATACCACACAGGACTCAATCTCCAGTGACGACCTCATAGGCGAGGCAGAGGTGTCGGTGCAAGAACTCCTGACAGCGGGCAAAACCATTCCTCTTCACTGCGACAAAGAGGTACTTTTTGCGGCCGCGCTTTGCCTGCGGCCTTTCGATTGCAACTATTCCTGAGGCCAGACTCACAAATGCAGCCCTGGCTTGCGTCAGACCTCTTGTCAAAATCGACACACAAACACTTTGACGCGAACGAATTTTCGGACGCAGGATTCCGGTATGCTGCGGGTGATAGACGTCAAGATCAAAAGCGGCAGCATTATGCCTGCTGAGGGCCACGGTTTGAATGCGACTGGAGGGCCCCAGCGAGGTCTTAACCCTTCAAGCATGCACTCCGAACTTGAGCTTCTCACCCTAGATTCGTGTAGAGCTGGGGCAAACTGGAGAACGAGAGAATAATCTTGCTGTTTCAGGAGCACGGAACTCCGGAAATTTTCAACCATATAGCTGCGATTGTCCGTTTTCGTGCTTTCCATACCTTTGAAAAATGTTCATGGGATGCCGCACGATGCATGCACACGTCAAAGCTGGGCCGTGATCACCATGCAGACTACTACAATTGTGCATCCTTTGCTGCACGTGTGCGCCCTTAGCACCCTTTCACCTTGCAAAGGCTGCGCAAAGGAATGGCGTCTCAAAAGTAGTGCGTTCTCCCTCTGCATCCCCGCGCTCCGCCCACCCCCCCATTTCTCTCAAACAGATTCTCTTGCTGTCGAGGCCCGTGCCGGGGGCCCAGAGGGATTGTACATTGACATGAGCATAGTGCCAAACGGATATGTGGTGTGGGATCATGATATCGTGCAACCCCCAGGTGATTCCGATCTGCATCCCAAATGGATGTCCCCGAGTGAATGGGCATCACTTTGCCTAGCTGTCTTCAGTCAGTGCGTGCATACATCTTTGCATCGATCCCGACACAAAGATGCGCACGTACGTATACATCCATGCGCACAGCCCATACATTCCATAGGATGTATGATTAGGGGAAGTCTGTGTCGGTGTATGTATATAGGTACAATTGCAGGTGTGTGTACACATGCATACATTCCGGAATCCTGCGTCCGCAGCATACTAGAATCCTGCGTGCCCAGGTGTGTGTCGGTGTATGTGTATAGTGTGTGTATTTATGCAACTTATGCATGTATATAGGAAGAAGTGCAGGCGGTTTCCAGCTCAGTGGAGAATTTATTGGAGGTGTACGTCAGCCAAAAGGAGGATTTACAGCAGACGGTTGGAGAAGTGCAGCGCAAGTGAACCAACACACGGTCTTGCGCCAGGTCATTTCGGACGAGGACCTCATTTATTTAGAATAAAACCCTGCGGCCCTAGTCTGCGAAATCGACAATCCCCTTCTTTCCCGAGGCGCCGGGGTTCTGGCGTTTTCAAAAAAGAAAAGACAACCAGGGTCCCCAACGCCACGCACTTATGAACAAGAGATGGACCCCGAAACCGAGAGACCAGAAAGAGAAAGGCAAGAGCGAGAGCGCGCGCGCGTGCGCAAGAAAGAAAGAGATGGTATGTGTCTATCCGTGGGCGGCGGCGGCGGCGGCAACGCAACTACCATGCTTCTTAGGTCTGAACAGCCACCTGGTTCGTGTGTTCCCATGCGCGTGTGTGCGGTTCCTTCCTGCGCTCGAACGTGGGCTCGAGGCGAACGAGTGAAACTGGGAGAACGGGAGAGAAAGAAGCGAGAGGATCTGCTGAAACGGGAGAAGGGGCGAGGAAGGGAGATACAGGAAATAGGACAATGGACGAGGGAGGATATCACGCTGGGTACGCGTACTGCACCCTTTCGCCAAGGAGGAGCAGGAAGAGGGGGAAGGGGAAGAGGCGGCGTGAGAGCGGAGATGAGGAGGAGGAGGAGGAGGAGAGGCACATCACAGGAAGCGCGTAAATGATATTTTGGCCCGCGTGGCGACCGCACAAGTTTTCGGTCGCCACGCGGGCCAAAATATCATTTACATGATACACAAATCTCCAGTCGACACATGGACGAAAGACATGGGGACGTTGTCTCTACCTTTTCTCTCGCTCGCTCGCTCGCTCGCTCACTCACTCACTCTTCAGTCGACACACGGACGGAAGCAGTCGTAGGGCAGGGAATTCGCGTGTTTCTTCGAGTGCTGAAGCTCGTCCATGAGCTCCTGCCTCATCCCCACCTTGTGTGCTTGCTGCGCTACATGATCTAGTACCATGCCCTCTGCCATGCCAGTCAGGCAAGGGAGATGCAGAGGAAGAGGGCGAGAAAAGAGGTTGGGGGGGGAGAGAAGAGGGAAGTTGGGGGAGAGAGAGAGAATGAGAGAGAGAGACGAGTGTATGCGGGTGAGTAATAGCGTGAGAGAGCACGCGCGCGCGCGTGCAAGGTCGAGCAGGCTTCTAGGGCAGATCTCTAGGGCAAAAAGGGAGAAAGAGATAAAGAGTTGAAAGAGCGAGCGAGCGCACGCACGCGCGAACGCCGCACGGTGAGAGAGAGAGAGTGAGTGAGTGAGTGAGAGGGAGAGGGAGAAAGAGGGAGAGGGAGAGGGAGAGAGAAAAAGGAAGGGGGGGGGGGGGCAGAGAGAGAGAGATTCAAGTTGACCGGCGATTTTTTCAAGAAGTCCGCGCTCCTGAGCAAGTTGCTTTTCGCGTTCAAGCTTCTTTTTTGCCTCCTATAAAACACCGAGTGCAAGACATCTTGTTTTTTTCGTGGTCGTCGTCCTGAACTAGGGTTTAGGGTTTTGTGGCCTTGGAGCCCATAACAGCGAGACAGTGCTCGAGTGCAGTGATGTATGCGCGAGATGGGGGACGGAGGTCCATCTCGCGCTCGAGTGATAGAGTACGGTGATCTATGCGCGAGATAGGGGACAGAGGCCCATCTCGCGCAGGTCTCTTGCCTCATGGACCTAACGTCTCTCTTTCATCATGGACCTAACGTCTCTCTTTAGGGTCTAGTTTTGCGGCAATGATGGAAGGGGGGAAGGGAGGGAGGGAGGGAGGGAGGCAGGGTCAATGATGGGAGGGAGGAAGGGAGAGAGGGAGGGAGGGAGGGAGGCAGGGAGGGAGGGAGGGATGGAGGGAAGGAGGGAGGGAGGGAGGGAGGAAGGGAGGGAGGAAGGGAGGGATGGAGGGAAGGAGAGAGGGAGTTTACCTTGGAGTCCATATCAGCGAGGTACGTCGCCTTCAGCATTGACGCAACGTCCCTCTGGTACTGGTCTAAAAAAAAAAATCCAAATTTTTCAAACGTCAATGTCCTAGTGGAGTTGTGCTGTACAGTCACTATTTTCTGACTTTTCAGAATTTCGGTGCCTGTCCACAGAGCGGATCGCCCGTGTGGGACTGATGATGGATAAAGCGTCGTCGGTGCCATCCGATACTCCTGTAGAAGATGTAGAGACAGAGAGTAGGAGAGAGAGAGGGAAGAGGGAAGGGAGGGAGGGAGGGAGGGAGGGAGGGAGGGAGGGAGGGAGGGAGAGAGAGGGGGGGGAGAGGGAGGGAGAGAGATGAATACAGATTCAGATATAGATGTAGACATACACATGTAGATATAGGGATAGGCTACATGGTTGTCGGCGGAGACACATGGTTGTCGGCGCCATCCGATTCTCCTATATGTATACAAGAAAGAATATAGATTGTCGGCGTCATCGTCATCTGATACTCCTATATGAGTAGAGACATAGATATAGACATAGATGTAAATGTAAATAGAGACAAGGATGTAAATGTACACAGAAATATAGATAAACAGCGTTGTCTGCGGCGTCGGATACTCCCGATGAATGTTGGTCCTTGTTTCAGCGTGTGCGTGTGTACGCAGACATTTTCGCGGCGTTGGTGCAGTTTAGAGATCCCGCATGCAGTTCAGAAGATCCGGGATCTCCGGGTTTTTTGTTTAGGGTTCAGAGCTTTTCGCGGAGTTGGTGTATTTTGCTTTTCCGGGTTTGGGTTTAGGGTTTAGGTTTGGACCTTTTCGCGGCGTTGGTGTGCATTTTTAGCTTCGACTTGCAGCTTCAGAAAGTCTGATCGCTGACGTTCTAGCTCCTTTTTTTTTGGAGGTGTGGGGTTTTGGTAATAATTGGAATACACATACACACAAAGACACACATACCATCCTCGCGTGTTCAAACACACACACACACACACACACACACATACACACACCTGACGCATTTCACGCTGCATTGACGCAGCATACTCGGCTTGGCGGCGGCGCTCCAGGATCTCTGCGTCATGCTTTCGCTCCATGTCCTCCTGCGTCCCGTGGGGGGTCGGAGGAAGAGGGAGGG
>Ga0315899_10006405_pt1 | contig 12687 bp, 8 predicted proteins | sample LakEriMetagenome_2_FD_203518 | JGI IMG/M metagenome (GOLD analysis project Ga0315899, IMG submission 203518) | Freshwater fungal communities from buoy surface, Lake Erie, Ohio, United States - Buoy 4 MA112 | ecosystem: Environmental > Aquatic > Freshwater > Lake | place: USA: Lake Erie, Ohio...
GTTGCCAGCTGGTGGCGGAGCGATTGGCTCGTCCCGCATTCACGACAGATGTGATTGTCGGTTTTCCGGGGGAGACCGCCGAAGACTTCGCCGCGACTGAAAGCGTTTGTCGCCAAATCGGTTTTGCCAAACTCCACGTGTTCCCCTTCAGCCCCCGCCGGGGTACCGCTGCCGCAGAAATGTCGGAGCAGGTCGACGGCAACATCAAAGCGGCACGGGTTGACAAGCTGATGGAACTCGACCGCGAATTGCGCGGCGTCTATCTCGATCAACTGTTGGGCTCGGAAATCACCGTCATGGCTGAGCAACCGGTGGCTGGTCGCTGGGTGGGAACCAGCTGCCGCGCCGTGACTGCCGCCGTCGCGACCAGTCGCCCGATCGTCCGCGGCGAACTCATCAAAGCCCGCGTTCTGGGCCGAGACGGTGAGCAGCTCAGCTGCCAAGGCTGATGCTGCTCAAATAGCCGGCCATGGTTTGCCGCCGCAGCGCAGGAGTTTGCCGCCGCGCCATTGGGTTGGAGCGGCCTCGGCCGAGTCGAGCCGAAGTGTCTTGGCCCAGTCCAACTACTGCCAGTCCGATTACTGCCAGTCCGATTACTTCGCACCGGGCGGGCAGTAGTTCCTCAGCCATGCGAAAATCTCGTCGTGCCAGAACTTGCTGTTGGCCGGCTTATTAACCCAGTGGCCTTCATCGGGGAAGTTGATCAGCTTGCTCGGAACGCCCAAGCGTTGCAACGTGGTAAACAACTGCAGGCCTTCGCTGACCGGCACCCGGAAATCGAGGTCATTGTGAATGATCAGCATTGGCGTCTTGAAGTTCTGGGCAAACCGGTGGGGTGAGTACTTCTCGTAGGAGTCGCGATTGACCCAGGGCGGGCCGCCGTGTTCCCATTCGTCAAACCAGACTTCTTCGGTCGTGGCGTACATGCTGTCGAAGTTGTAGACGCCGCAATGCGTGACCAGTGTCTTGAACTTGTCGGTTTGACCTTGGAACCAGTTCATCATGTAACCGCCAAAGGATGCGCCGGCAGCGAACATTCGATCGCGGTCAACGAACGGCTTGGTTTCCAGCCACTCCAGACCTTTCATCAGGTCTTCGTAGCATTTTCCGCCCCAGTCACCGCTGATCTCGTCGGTGTACTTCTGGCCGAAGCCAGTCGAGCCTCGCGGGTTGGGGAGTGCGACGACGTAGCCCTGAGCGGCCCAAACCTGGGGATTCCAGCGGTTGCTCCAGGAGTTCATCCATGCTCCCTGGGGTCCGCCATGAACCAGAAACGCCAAAGGCCATTTTTTCGCCGGGTCGAATCCCGGCGGATAGACCAACCACATTTGCATCGGCGTGCCGCCCGCTCCGGGCACCGTCACGCTTTCAATTTTGCCCCAGGCGATATCCGACTGGAGTTGCTTGTTGAATGAGCCCACCGGTACCAATCGCCCCATCTCGCTGGTCTGCTCGCCGACGAACACGCCGGGCGGCGAGTCCAGTCGCGAAGCCAGCACGGCGAATCGACCGGTCGACGGCGAGATGCTCAAGCCACCGATGCTCACACTGTCGACTGGCGCTTGGGGATTCGTCAGCCGGACCGGAGACTTGCCGTCGGCCGCCACGGTAAAGATCTTCGAAACGCCTCCATCCTCGGCAGAGAACACTACCAGTTGATCAGCCCCGGTTTTGGTCCAGTGAATCCCTTCCACAGAACGATCGAGGTCCGCAGTCAAGGCCCGCGGCTCACTCGTCAGCTTGCCGCTTGGTTCACAAGGGGCGATCCAGGCGACCCAGCGGTCGGCTTCCGAGCCGGGAACGGCCTGAGCCCGCCAAGCCAGCCATTTGCCATCGGGCGAAAAAGCTGGCGCGCCGTCGGCGGCCCCGTTTTTGGTCAGCGCATCCCAAGTTGGCGTCCCGCCCGTGACCGGCACGCGGCAGAGGTCGTGGTTGGTATTCCAAGCCTCGTTCTCGACCGGCACCGCAGTGAAAATCAAGTGCGAGCTGTCGGGACTGAAGCAGAAATCATCACCGACAGAAAAGGTCATCGAGGTGGGATAGGCATCGCGATCGCCGGGAGTCACGTCTTTGGGCTCGCCCGCAGTCCCCTCCGCGGGATCAAACGAAATCACAAACAGGTGCTGCCGCTTGTTCTCGACGTAACTGTCCCAGTGGCGGAAAAACAGCCGATCAAAGACTTTGGCTTTGACTGGGTTCTTCTCGTTTGCTTCGGCGCGATCCTTGTTCAGTTTGTCGCTTTCGGCAAACGGCTTGTGGGAGTATTCCGGCCAGATGGCTGAGACGAAGGCGATGCTCTTTCCGTTCGGGGCCCAGACTCCGGTCGCCGCTTCGGTGGAAATCGAAGTCAGCTGACGGGCTTCGCCGCCGCTCAGGTCGATCACCCACAACTGCATGCTGCCGGAGCGGGTCGACTGAAACAGAATCCGCTTGCCGTCCGGGCTCCAGCGGGGATTGAGATCCTTCTTGGGGGTCGTTGTCAGCTGCCGCGCGGTCTCGGGACGGGCCACATCGGCCAGCCAGAGATTCGAACTGGTCGAGTTTCCCTCCAGATTGACCGTCGTCACCACGAAGACAACCTGCTTTCCATCGGGGCTGATTTGGGGATCGGCAATCCGTCGGATTTGGAACAGGTCATCGACTTTCATTGCCCGAGGGGATTGGGCTGGGCTGGCGGCAGTCATCAGAGCAACACTCACAAGCAACAAGACAGAGAGCAACGTTTTCATTGGGATTACCCCGATCACAAGTCCTGAACTCGAAGCCAAGAGAACGAGCGAGCTTACTTCTTTTCGCCTTCGCCGGCGGCGGCATTGGCCTTTTCGAAGTCACCCGCGGTGATGATGATCAGTCGCTGCTTGTCGAGCAGATTCTTGATCACGGCATCGACCCGCTCCTTGGTCAGCAAGCGGATCTTCTGGTCGCTTTCGGCCTGGAACTTCATGCTCCGGCCGGTTTCGAGATTTTTCAGCAGCAATCCAGCCAACTGTCCATCGTTGGCCCGGGCGCCCTTGCGGGTTTCCAGATAGCTGGAAACGGCATTGTTCAGTTCCTCTGCCTGCACTCCGCTTTCGACGAACCGTCCGACTTCCTCGTCAATGGTCCCAACGACCTTTTCCGTATTCTCCGGATTGGAAATCGCAAACATCATCAGCATCGAGCGTTCATCCTGCGAGTCAGCCTGCACCATGGAGCCAACCCCGTAGGAGAGGCCTTCCTTTTTCCGCACCCGGTCGGCCAGTCGCGAAGCAAGCGGTCCGCCCCCGAGGACATAGTTGGCCACGGCCAGAGCTTCGTAGTCGGGATGATCATCGCGCAGCGGCAGCATCATTCCCGCGATGTAAACGGCATTGGCCTTGTCGGGGGTGTTGATCTTGGTCCGCTTCCCGGCCAGACCCGTGATCGCCGGTTCCGGGATTCGGGCATAAGCCTCTTTAGTGGTCCACCCGGCAAACAGCTTGTCGAGCTGTTCTCGAGTTGCGGCCGGGTCAAAGTCGCCAACGACAGCGATCTGACCATGTTGGCCGCCAACAAAGCGGTCATGCAAGTCGCGGATTTGCTCGACCTTGACGGCGTTCATCCGCGCGATGCTTTCGTCAATCGTCGGGGCATAACGCGGATCGTCTTGCTCGTAAGGCGAAAAGACGCGTTGGAATTCGGTGACCGCCAAGCCTTGCGGATCGGATTTCATCTGTTCCATCTGGGCGACGTTTTCACGGCGGACGATCTCCAGCTCACTGTCGGCAAAAGCGGGTTCCTTCAAAGCCTGCTCCAGGAGCTTCAGCACCTCGGGCAGATTCTCCCGCTTGGTTTGAATCGAGAACTGCAGTGAACCCGGAGCACCTGTGAAACTGAGCGTGGCCCTCAGATTATCCAGCGCGTCGCGGAATTGCTGGAAACTCAGCTGCTTCGTGCCGCGGCTGAGCATGCTGCCCATCAGGGCTGCCGCGGTCGCTTGGCCGCGCATCGATTCCAGCGTTCCAAAGTCGAGCTTGCCAACCACGTTCACGCGCGAGTCGCGGGTCTTCTTGGGCAGCATGGCGATTTTGAGCCCGCTCGAAAGCTCGCCGGTCAGCAGCCGACTCTCAATGTTCTCCGGGGTCGGTTCAAAGCTCTCGCCCGCGGCAATTTTCGCCCGGCCCTTGTAGTCGCCCACCAGTTCCTTGACTTTGGGCTGGGAAGCCAGGGGAGCCCGGACCGGTTCGGTTGTCGGGATAAACAGCCCGACGGTGCGATTGCTCGGCACGCACCAGGCCTTGGCGACCCGCTGCACATCGGCGGCAGTGACTTTTTCGAGGCGGTCGCGATGAATGAAGAACAATCGCCAATCGCCGTAGGCCCGCCATTCCGAGAGCTCGATTGCCATCGCTTCGGTATTGGCAAAGGTCTGTTCGCGCTCCTTGAGCAAACGCTGTACGGCCCGTTTCACATCGTCCTCTGAAACGCCGTCGTTTCCGACCGCTTCGATCGTCTCCAGCATCCGGTTCTTTGCGGTTTCAAGGTCTTTTTCCTTGGACACTTCGCAGAAGGCGAGCAGCATCCCCGGATCGTGGCCGGGAATATTGAAGGTGCTGGCGCTCGAGGCGATCCCTGACTCCACCAGATTCTTGTAGAGCAGCCCGCCCGGCTCCAAGCCGAGGATTTGACCGAGGACTTCGCAAACCACGAAGTCGGGGTCAGCCGCGGCCGGAATGTGGTAGCCAACTCCAGCCATCTGCACGTCGCCCACGCGACGCAACACCACCACTCGCTCACCGTCCTGCACCGGCTCTTCGGTGTAGGTCTTGGGCAACTCGCGGTCTGGAGTCTTGAGCGACCCGAAGTACTTTTCCAGGAGTTCCAAAGCTTCCTTCTGCTCAAACTTTCCGGCGACGACCACCATGATGTTGTCGGGCTGGTAGTACTTGGAATAAAAGCGGCGGAGGTTGTCCAGAGGCACCCGCTCGATGTCCGAACGGTTGCCGATCGTCGTTTTGCCGTAGTTGTGCCATTCGTAGGCGGTCGCCATCAGCCGCTGCATCAGGATCGAGGACGGGCTGTTTTCACCCATTTCGAACTCGTTGCGGACAACGGTCATTTCGCTCAGCAAGTCCTCGCCTTTGATCGTGCTGTTCAGCAGTCGATCCGCTTCCATCTTGATCGCAAACTCGAGGTTGTCATCCTTGGAGGGGAGCGTTTCAAAGTAATTGGTTCGGTCCAGCCAAGTCGTTCCATTCAGATTCAGCACGCCCCGATCCTTGAGCAACGCCGGAATGTCGTTGTGGGTTGGCGTTCCCTTGAAGAGCATGTGTTCGAGCAAGTGAGCCATGCCGGTCTCGCCGTAACCTTCGTGACGCGAACCGACCAGCACGGTCATGTTGACCGTAAAGTTCGGTTTCGAGTCGTCCGGGAACAACAGCACTTGAACGCCGTTGGACAGCCGGAATTCGGAAATGCCCTCCACCTCGGAAACCAGCTTGGTCTCTTGAGCACTCAAGCCGGTTACCAGCAAGGCGAGGAAAGAAAGAAGCAGCAAGGGAACTTGCAGGATGGTTCGATTCATGTGCGACTCTGGCGATGGGAGAAACAAACGATTGGTGAAAGAGGTGTCAAGCAAGCGGGCGGAACACCGCCGCAGCGTGGGCTCGGAAGGAATCCCCGCCCGTCCCGACCATCGTAACAATGGCCCGGAAAGTCAGAAAGGTGACGGCTTGAATGCAAGCCGTTAGAAGGGTTACAACGGCAGCGTGCCCGCCGAGCGTCACCGGCCTGCGGCCGGGGCTTTCCCTGGTTCGAAACCAAAGGACAAACCGGCGACGCAGCCGAGTTTTCGGTAGCTCTACCTTGGGAAAGGGCGACAAGTTTCCACTGCGCAGCGAAAGGCTGGCGGAAGTGCGGGGCTGGCGAAGGTGCGGGGCTGGCGGCATGTGAGCGCTGGCGAAAGTTTATATGGCAGGAGTGAAATGAGTAACGAAGCCGGATTCGAGCAACTTGCGGCGTGGATTCGTCAGCGAAAAACCACCAAAGTGTTCGGCATGACCGAGCAGCCCGTTCAGCTCTCGCAGGAAATGGCCCAGCTTCACGATTCCGCAGTGCGACGAGCGATCGCCGCAGCCGGGCCAGCACCGTTCCATTTCGCTCGGAATATCGAGGGAATTGCCGAACCTTGGCGCGTGACGGCGCTTTGGTGGGAGGCCTGCCGCGGGCTCGCTGCCGAGTTGCCGAGCCTTTGTCCCGACCTCAAGCCCGGTAACAAACTCCCCGCGATTCTCTCGGCCTGCGGCGCTTCAGTTCTGGTTCACTGGCTGCCGGCTACTGCGGATGAAATTGCCGACGCCGCCAAACGGGAGGAAACGAATTTCGAGCACCTCGCGGCGGCAAGTGCCTACGTGCAGAATTTTCTGCTGCTGCTGACGGCAGCCGGCCTGGAAAGTTACTGGGCCTCGGCCAACCTTCTCGATTCGCCTCCGGTCAAAAGCCGCTTGGGCATTCCTGCCGGTCGAAAACTGCTCGGGGCGATCATGGTCGGCTACCCGCTGGAAGGAACGTCCGCTTTGGAGCGGGCTGGCGGGGGGAACCACACCAAGCGGAGTCCGGCTGAGGCCTGGAGCCGCGAACTCAGCCAACTCCGTTAGCCTCCGAGGGGAGTTGCCTCGCGCGCGGGGTAAACCCTGGCGGGGCACAAACCATCGGGATGATGGTCGCATTCGAGGCGGTCGGCTGCTTGTATTCGAGCAGTAAGGGCGCTGGCAACCGGGCGGCAGTCAAGCTACCGCCTCGGCCCTGCCAACGGGTGAATTCCCTGCCCCGGCCGCCGAACTCCCGCGTCCCATTTCGCATGCCATATGGCCCATTTGCAGTCGGCTCTCTTCCCGACCGTGCAGGCAGACCGCTAAAATTCTCGTACCGATTTCCACCTCTTCCTTTCCAGCCCTTCCCGGATCGCCATGCCGCTACGGAATTTTGTTGCCATTGCGATCGCCATTCTCATCGCTTGGGCCTGTTATGCGGCAGTCCCCAAAAGCCGCTATGCAAATCTGTTTGCCGAAGCGCTCGAAGTTGTCGAGCACGATGCGCTGGAGGAATACGATCGCCGGGAACTGTTTGATACGGCAATCGGGCGGATGCTGGAGTCGTTGGACGAGCACTCGATGTATTTCTCGGGCCGACAGTACACGGCCTTTGAAGAAGACATGCAGCAGGAGTTCGGTGGCGTGGGAATGTTTGTCGGGGTCGACCCCAAGTCAAGCGAATTGGTCGTGGTCGCCGCCATGCCCAACACGCCCGCTGCCAAGGCCGGACTGGAGAGTGGCGACGCGATTCTGGAAATCGACGGCCAGTCGATGGTCGGCAAGTCTCGCGAGGATGCGGTCGAGCGAATGCGTGGTCCAAAGGGGAAGCCGGTAGTATTGCAGATTCGTCATGCCGGCTCGGTGCGCGAAGTGACGCTGATTCGCGATGCGATCAAAACCGATTCGGTGCAAGGCGATTGGCTGTACCCCGATGGCAAGTGGGATTTTTTCCTCAAGGAGGAGCCCCGCACCGGTTACGTCCGAATCTCTCAGTTCAGCGAGCGAACTGTCGACGAACTGCGGGCCGCGCTGCAATCGATTAATGGCAAGGTCGATCGCCTGATTCTCGACCTGCGGATGAATTCGGGTGGGCTGCTCGAGGCGGCCGTAGACGTCTGCAGCATGTTCCTTCCACCGGGCTCAGAGGTGGTTCGGATTGAGGCCCGCAATCCGCGCTTCAACGAACGCCTTTTGAGCCGAGGCGAGCCGCTGCTTCCCGCCAGCTTGCCCGTTGCCGTTCTAATCAATCGGCACTCGGCCAGCGCCAGCGAGATTGTCGCCGCCTGTCTGCAGGACCTTGGTCGAGCCACCGTGGTGGGCGAGCGAAGCTACGGCAAAGGCACGGTCCAGAACGTGATTTACCTCGAGCGGAAAAAGAGTGCCATGCGGCTGACGACTGCCCGCTACCTGCGCCCGAGCGGACGAAACATCGATCGCCGCGTGGCCGAAAAGAGAGCACTCGCCGAGTGGGGTGTCGAGCCGAACGAAGGAGCCGCGGTGCAGCTGTCTGAGGAGCAAGTCTTCGAGCTGTTTCGCCAGCGCAACCTGCGCGACCTGGAGGGACTCAAGTCGCCCCAGCAGGCGGTCCGCCCGAGTCCTGACGACGGTGCCGGCCAGACCGAAGTGAACGAGTCCCTGCCCCCCGCCTTGCCCGCTTCCGACCCGATCCTGCAGCGGGCCCGCGAGTTGCTCGAGCCTCAAGGGCAGGGAAAAATTGCCGCTTGATGACGTGCCGAGAATGGCACCCCGCTCGAACCGCATCTCTGCCGGCGCTCCAGCCGACCAGCCGCCCTCCGACCAGCCGCCCCGTGGGGAGTTGCTCGCGCGAACCCAACCTCCCTGACTCCGACCGAATCCGACCAACAAGGAACTTGTAAGATGGATGAAGCTGCCCGCCAATTCTTTCACCAACTGGTGACGACTCCGGGCGTCTCCGGGTTCGAGCAACCGGTGCAGCGCGTGGTCCGTGGTTACGCCCAGCCGTTTGCCGAGCAGGTTGAGACTGACCTGCACGGCAACCTGATTCTGGCAGCGAACCCAACCGCCGCCACGCGGATCATGCTGGCTGGTCATGCCGACCAGATCGGCCTGATCCTCTCGCACATTGATGAAGACGGGTACCTTTACACCCAGCCCGTGGGCGGCTGGGACCCGCAGCAACTGGTTGGCCAGCAGATGGTGGTCTGGAGCAAGCGGGGGCCGGTGCCGGGGGTGATCGCCCGCCGCGCGATTCACTTGCTCGATGAGGCCGAGCGGAACAAAGTCGTCGCCCTCAAGTCGCTCTGGATTGACATTGGGGCGAGCAATCGACAACAAGCCGAGTCGCTGGTGGAAATTGGCGACAGCGTGACGCTCCGCCTGAACCATGTAGAACTGGCCAACGGCTTGGTCTCCGGTCCGGCTATGGACAATCGGACGGGCGTCTGGGTCGTTGTCGAAGGGCTGCGGCGCGCGGCAAAGTTGGGATTGAAGTCGGCTGTGTACTCCGCCTCAACGGTGCAGGAGGAGATTGGATTGCGCGGCGCCCAAACGGCCGCCTACTCGATTCACCCGCAAATCGGTATCGCGGTCGACGTCACGCATGCCACCGACTCGCCCGAGTCGGATCGCAAGCAGCAAGGGACGGTCAAGATCGGAGCGGGGCCGGTAATCGTGCGGGGTCCGAACATGAACCCGGGAGTCTGCGATCGATTGGAACAATTGGCTCAGGAACATCACTTGCCCATTCAGCGAGTGGCTCTGGGGCGGGCGGCCTCGAACGACTCCAACGTGATGCAGATTTCCCGCGGCGGGATGGCGACCGCAGTCGTCGCGATCCCCAACCGCTACATGCACAGCGCCGTCGAAGTCGTTTCGCTGGTCGACCTCGATCATGCCGCCGAGTTGATTGCCCGCTTCTGCGCCAGCGTCAGCGACCATCGCGAATTCATCCCGCAGTAGCGCCGGCCGGCCCTGTCGGCCCTGACAAGCCGCCGGAGTGAGCGATTACTGGTCTTGGCCAGTCGGATCGGGGCCGCCCAAGCGAGCTTTTTCGCCGGGGTCGATCGCCCGGTCGTTGATTTGCTTTTCCAGGGCTTTGGCTTTGTCGATCGCTTGGCGATACACCGAAGGCTCGCCCTTTTGCTGGGCGTCAGCCGCACCCGCAGGCCGGGGCCTCTCCGCCTTTGGCTTGCACCCCGCCGATAGAGCGGCAACGGCGAGCGCCAATGCGAGCGCCAAGGCGAGTGCGACTCCGCCCCGCCAGCGCGAGATCGATTGAACGACAAATGAATTCGCCATTGGCGGTGGCTCCCGGGAATCTGCTTGCCCACGAAAAGTCAGCGGACGGTTCACTCAATTCTAGGGGAGCTCACGCCGCCGGTGGGGGTGCCTCAAAAAACTCGGGCCCCAAAAAAGGGGAGCCCCAGAAACAGGGAGCCCCAGAAAAGGCAGCCCTCACAAACGGCCAAAAAAAAGCCGTTACCTGGCCAATCGGCCAGGCAACGGCTCATGGAATCTCTCTCGCCAGTGCTGAGTGACCTCGCGATTAGTAGCCCGGGAAGGCGTACTCTTCGTTCGCCGGATCGAAATCCTTGTCCGTCAGCCCAACGTTCACCTGGACTTCGAGGTAGGTGTACTCTTCGATCAAAGGAGCTTCTTCGCCCGGTGCCGACGGCCAGTCATAAGAAGCGTACCGAATCGGAATGTTCAGTTCGTCATCGATGAAGACTTGGGCATTGTGGAAGTCGTAGGGAGCCTTTTGCACGTCATGGGTAACGCTAATCATGGTGCAGGCGCGGCCCTTGATTTTGGCACCCTTGCGGTATTCGACTTTGCACAGCCCGGCAGCTTTATCGCGTTCCGCCTTTTCGATCAATTTGAGGACGAGGTTTTCCAGACCGGCTTCGTAAATCGGATGGCGGTTGTTTCGCATCGCCAGCATTCCGTCCGGGTCGAGATGGAACGTCTTGAAACCGGTGATCACTCCGGTCTCATGAGCGAGGATCTTCCCCTCGTTTTGACCTTTGACCCAAATCACCTCTCGGCCAGCAACCGCCTTCGGTTGCATAAATCGCATGTAAATGCTGAACGGGATCTGCTTGCCATCAACCGTCCGCTCGTTGCGGATTTTGACTTTCATGTACTCGCGTTCGCCGAGCGTGCCGTTGTAGCGTTCGCGCTTGACCAAGGTCGCGGTGTAGTCGCGAATCGTCTGCAGGTCTTGCAGGGAGTTGTCTGCCATCTCGAGGGCATTATCCAGCGGATGCGCCGCTGGTTTGGCTGGAAACGGATTGGCGGCGAGCCGCTCAGCCGGACCGGTGTCGGGCTTGGCCGTGACATCGCCGGCAGGTTGTTCGCCCGGCTTGTCTTCATTGAGCAGCTTCGAGACGCGAAACACCGGTTCGCTCAGAAGCTTGGCTTCCTGTGCCGGGGGGGTAGCTTGAGCCGCGTTGGCCTGACTCGCTGCGTCCTGCTGGGCCGCGAGAGGCGAGCAACAGCCCGCCAATAGGGCGACGGTGAAAAGGTGTTGAAAAGGTTTGCGCAAGACCATGCTTCCTCCTTGAAACGCACTGCCTGGGGTGAGAGAGGCAGTGCCCAAGCGTGGACCATCCCGGCCACGCCGTTTTTTGCCGCTGAATCGATTGCTGCCGCGTAAAGCGTTCGCTTGCCAGTTCAGCAGAGAGCAGTTCAAACCTTCCGGAAGCCTCGGCTCCCGTCGTGGGGGCGGGGACTCCAAGCGGAAATCCTAGCCCGAATCGCCCCGCAACGACAACCTCAATCCGCGGTTTGAACCTGGTCGCTAGCTGTCCTCTGCTGACAGTAAGGAACACTCTGGTTATCGATTAAGCTCCCCCGTTTTCCGCAGCCGTTTTGCTTGCGCCCGATTTACAATCGTTTCAACCCGCAGGGCTTGCCAGGAGCCTCCCAACAATTGGCCCGAAAACCGCTTCTGCAGAAAAAGTTATTTTTAAAAAAAGCGGTTAATCCCCAACGCGTCAGGAATTCGATGGGCCGTTGGGATGAACTCCCGTTGAAACGCTCGCCCTGCTCAGGCCATCTCCGCCGTGCAACCGCATATATTATCCGCAGGTGGCGCGCGGCTACTGACGGACTTTACAGGAAAGCAATCCTCTTGAACGCCGGACTTCCCACCGCTCCCGAACTCTCAACCAAGCCGCCGTGTGTGCCAGCCCTTCGCCGCATGGGTATTCGCCTGCTCACGGTCGCCACGCTCAGCTACCTCACTCTGCTCGGCCTCCTCGTCTGGAGCGAACCGAATCTGGTTTACCCCGGAGCGGTCCCCCACGAGCAGGATTATGTCCGTCGTCCTCTCGACACCGAGGAGGTTTGGATTCCAGCCGCGGATGGGTTGAAACTGCACGCCTGGCTGCTGCGCTCGCCGAACCCCAGCCGAACGATTCTCTTCTGTCACGGCAATGCTGAAAACGTCGCCCGCGTCGCCAATGGAACCGGCCGCAAGCTGCGCGACGAACTGCAGGCCGATGTCCTAATCGTCGACTATCGCGGCTTTGGAAAAACCGGTGGCGCTCCGCACGAAGCCGCGGTCGTCGAGGACTGCGCCGCGGCGCTGCAGTGGCTGGCGGAGATGAGCGGCAAGTCGACTCCGGAGCTCACCATCTACGGCCGTTCCCTCGGTGGCGGCATTGCGGTCCAACTGGCCAGCCGTTACGGTGCCCGCGAACTGATCCTCGACCGCACCTTCGACTCCCTGGTCAGCCCCGCCACCCGGAAGTTCCCCTGGATTCCGGTCAGCCTGCTGCTGCGGAACCGTTTTGAGAGCGACCGGGTGATCGATCGCTGCCAGATGCCGGTCTTCCAGTCGCACTTCGCCGCCGATGAGGTGATTCCGCTGGAATGCGCCCGAGCCCTGTTCGCGCAGGTTCAAAATCCGCGTTCCGAATTTCTGGAGTTTCCGGGTGGGACCCATTTAACGCCGCTACCCGATTCCTACTGGCCCGCCTTGCGAAAGTTTTTGGAGGCAAGCGATTCAGAGCAGCACAGAGAGGCGGAGAGACGGACGCAGAGTACGCCGAGTGAAGAATAAGGTGTTGAGGGTAACCGGGGGTGGCTGATCCTGCTGCCTCAGCCCGAACAGGTCAGAATAATGCAAACTCGCTCTCAACATCAGCTCTCT
>Ga0315899_10006410_pt1 | contig 12682 bp, 8 predicted proteins | sample LakEriMetagenome_2_FD_203518 | JGI IMG/M metagenome (GOLD analysis project Ga0315899, IMG submission 203518) | Freshwater fungal communities from buoy surface, Lake Erie, Ohio, United States - Buoy 4 MA112 | ecosystem: Environmental > Aquatic > Freshwater > Lake | place: USA: Lake Erie, Ohio...
TTTAAGGGTCACTCCATCAAGTCCTTCATCCACCCAACTTGTAATTTTTGCTTTTGCTCCTGATGGCAAAACGCCCACTAAATCATCTAACCACGATAAATCCCCCCCTCCACTCACCCCTTTCCCCATCAACTGCTTCATTTTATCCAACGGTCCTTTCACCGCTTCCGGTGCGGCGTCGATGTCGGTTTTAGCGGTATTGTACAGGACTTCATATTCCTGCGCAGCGGTTTCGGAAATGGTAGCGAGATTGTTTTGCTTGGCTGCCGTGAAGTAGTCTGCGGTGTAGCGTGCGCCGGATGTGGCAATACGCGTGAGTCCCCAAATGCCGACAATAGCATTGTACTTGTTGATGACGGCTTGTAAGTTGGGACTCGCGGAACTGTTGGCAACCAAATTGCCCACTGCTCCTAACAACTGAACGGCTTCGAAAGCTGCCACCGCCAAACGCCCTGCGCGTAACGCTGCGGTGATTAATCCGGGGCCGGTAACAACACCAACGATATCGAGGGCCACAGCACATGCCGTAATGGCTTGATCGTTGAACTGTTTGTCGGCGCAGTATTTCAGCATCACCGCGGGAACCATCTGAGCACCGGGTCCATTCATCACATCACCAATCATGCTGAGTCCGCTGGTGTTGTTAAGGATGATAAAGGAGAAGGGACTTAATTCAATCGGTGTGGATGATTGTGACCATAGTGTAGTAGTCGTGGGTCCTGAGGGACCGGGTGTGTTGCCGTAACCTAACACGCTTTGAAAAGTGTAACTGACTTTTCCATTGCTTAGAAAGTCAACGAAGTATTTGATGTGTCCGACCGGGGGTACTGCGAGCAGATCATTATTCTTCCAGTTAATCACCGTGTTAAACTGCGCAACATCAGTAGCGGCAACGCAATAGTCAATGGCTTGCGGCGATTTTGTGCAGGTTGCCGAAACATATTTCATCAGCAACTGATAGTTGTTCGGACCTGCAACAATGGCATCATCGGTGCGATCGACTAGCTTGTAGATGAGCGCTTCACCGTTTTTGGTACCGGTGTACGCGTTGCTTCCTTCTATTGCTGTTGAAGGAGCTTCCATACCCTGGAGCAAACCTTTGGCCTGATCGGGTGGCGCTGTTTTAATAATTTGAAGTACAAAATGTTCTTCGCTGTTTGCGCCCAACCACGCGCTGAGCATGGGATAGCCGCTGTACACGTGCAATGCATGCAAGCGCTGCTCCAGAGTCAGATCGGCGAATGCATCGGCATCAAAATTTTCAAAGATGGCATTGAGAAAATTTGGATGAAAGGACGACGTGATCAGTTGGCGTTGATTGTACACCGTCATGCTTTCCCTGAATTCATTTTCTACTGCGAGCAGACGATCGGGCAGGAGCATGGAGCCGATGTTTTCTACACGTCGAAAGAGATTATCACGAAACTCTCCGGCATGATCTCCAATTTGTCCCGGTCCGGCAAATGAACTCACGCGTGCGTAACGCCAACAGCCCTCTTTGCCGGTTGGTGTAAATACACCACAATAGTCGCCAACAATATAAAATAGCGACGTACGGTTAAGGCTTAAAGCAACTCCGGAAACTATTCTGCTCGAAATTTCTTTGTGCAGTTTTCGTAATGAATCGAGATTGCTTTGTTCATCGTACAAGCCGTTCACCAGTAAGTCGCGAAGATTTACGGTTTGCGGCATTTGGCCGTTGACGATGACATCTAAGGAGTTGATGTGAATCAGGAAAAGTTCTACCCCAAACTGCACGTAGTCGCGAGCACAGCGCGCATTAAGCGTATCAATAACTGACTGCGGAATAGTACTTCCCTTCTGTGCACCAACAAATTCAACGCGTGCATTAGTTTGCACCGGAGGATCGGGTGTAACAAAAAAACGATAGCCTGTTGTAGCGCCTGCTTTGCGTAACGTGTTGTTGTGTTCAATAGCAGTGCACAGCGCGCGTTGACCCGAAGCAATAAGTTGCTGCATAGCAACTGTATCCACTTGTAACGCTCGTAAGGTAAGCGCGCTTAGTATCAGAATGGCTATTGCATAAAATCGTTTCATGACTTAGCGTTTATCTAATTGTTGTGTCACCGTGCGTTGTATAAACGGTTTAATACCTTGTTCGGCCACATCGGCTGCAATTTGCTGCGGTGTGCGTCCTGCCTGTGTTTGCTGCGCAACAAAAATTCGGAATGGTGTGTTATTGATCGGCAAATAATTACCGACAACCGCAAGATCTTCGTCGCTTGCGTCGGCTGCAGCAATCTCTATCAAAATGCGTGCAGATAAGTAATCCACTTGAGCTGCTTTAAACGATTTTCCAACAGTATTGCCGGTATCGTTGGCGGGTGTAATCCAAATAAAATCGAGGGCGGTTATTTGATCGTCGGAGTTGTTGGGTGTTGTGGACGCAGATCCGAAAGCGTTTTTTTGTTGCTGCGTGCGCGCTTGTGCTTGTTGTTGCGAGAGCTGCAGCGATTGTTGTTTTTGATTCACCACCGTGTTGGTGTACTCGTTGCGAATGATCGTCATTGCGCGCTTCATGATGTCTAATTCTTGCGGTGTTAATGGATCGGTGGAGAAGGGAAGAATCGTTCCGTTATTGACATACGTTGCACCGTTCTCATTTACCACCCATTGGTTGCCATTGGGATCCACAATCAGTATTCCACCTTCGGGATCGACGGGGATAATTTGTGTGCTGCCATTTTCGCACAGCACCACTACCTGTCCTGCAGCATTGGTGTACACACTGTCAATAATGCAGTTGACGATAATGCTGGTGTCGTATTGAAATTGAGTACTCACCCATCCCTGCAACCAATTCCCAATGCCCTCGCTCATCGCGCGCACTTCGCCGGAATACATTTTAAAGTCTTGCCCGATTTGAATGCCGTTGAAGGTGCAGCCTACTGAAATGCCCATGGGCATTACGATGCGGCCGGTGCCGGTATAAAAGCCCGTACTGTTGGCGTTGTTGGCTAACGATAGAACGCTCATTTCAAATTGTCCTACTTGCCAGATCATGCCGGTAGTGGCTTGGGTTAAGGGCTGGAAACCTTGCATGTTGGGTGCAAGACTTGTCTGACCGCACACGAAAACAGGCACGGCGGCTGTTGTAAACAAAACGGTATTGCTTACGGGCCCTTCGTTGCCGTTGGGTAAAATGCCCACCACTTGTGCTTCGTAGGTGGTTTGCGGTTCGAGTCCGTTAACGCGGGCGGTGCGTGTGTTGGTGGTTTGAGGAAACCAGTTTGCGGTATTTTGTTTTCGGAATTGCAAACGATACGAAGCGTACACACTTAAGCTGTCCCATTGCGCGAGCGCTTGCCGCGCGCCTTGCGCCTGTGCGGTGAGTTGCAACGCGGCGAGATTTCCGAGCACGCTCAGTGAATTGCCCCAGGTGAAGGTGCAATACTGCGACCAACCGTTGTTGCGAAACAAAGGCCGACCATCGCCATCGCGCGCGCGCACGCGCCACACGTATTCCATGCCGGGAATGAGCGGTGGTTCTGCAATACCATACATGATCATGGTTTGGGATGTGGTGATGGTATAAATGGGCGCTTGTGTAAGCAATACGTTGCCGGGCGGATTGTTGGCAGGACGTACTTCGTACAATTCAAAATCGTATTCGGTGCCTTGTTGCGAAGTAGGACCATTCATGTTTAAGGGCGTCCAACTGAAGGTGATGTTTTGTGGTGTGATGATATTGACTTCGCTTTCGCACAAGGGAAAATTAAGCAGAGGAGGATCGTTGATGCCCATCCATACTTGCAGGCAGGCTTCGTTGCTGACTTGTATAGGAACCGGATTCGCGAAATCGTATGCGGTAATACAGATGGTGTACAAACCCTCGGGCAATACTTTTTGTTGGTTGTACTGCTGCGGAGTGATGCCCGTAAATTGTAAGTTGTTGACGGAAATTAAAGGTGCAAGATCGCTGCCACTGAGTAATACCGGCACTCCGGGTTGCACATTAACGGGTCCCATAAAATACCAGGACGGACTTTGCATCGTGATGCCTTGTCCTTGCAAAGAAAATTTGAGTTTGATGTTGTACGATGCTACGCTGAAATCGTTGAACACCACAAATGCGCGCAGTTGTTCGGATGCGGCAACCGTATAATCGGGAAGATAGCCGGAGAATGGCGGTAACAATTGCACGCTTAATTGTACGGGATAATTTTGCGCCCGCAGAAGTTGTGCAGAACACAGAAAGATTACAGGCAGCAAGCAGCGCAGGAGTGTGTGCATGGGTAGCAAAAATGCAGTACCGCAGCAGACTAAGACGTATAATAAACGTTTGTGTTCGGATAAAATGAACTGTTGGCGGCAGCTGCGTGAGGGATAGGAGCGGAAAGCCCGGAGCCCCGAAAGCTTTAGGGGCGAGGACTTGCAGCGTATAGCCCGACCCGAAAGGGACACGCCCAAGAACTAATAATTAAAATGTAGCATTCAAATTCCTACAACTTTACACCAACAAAAAATGCCCCATGAAGGAGCATTTTTTATTTCGTAAGCGCGGTTAGTATTAGTCCCACTTTTCCGGACGCATCTGCGGGAAGAAGAGCACGTCCTGAATAGAGGCGTTGTTGGTCATGATCATGGCCAAACGATCGATCCCGATCCCGATACCTGCTGTTGGCGGCATGCCGTATTCCAATGCGCGTAAAAAGTCGTGATCGATGTACATGGCTTCGTCGTCGCCGCGTTCCATGAGTTTCACCTGATCTTCGAAACGCTCGCGCTGATCAATAGGATCGTTCAACTCGCTGTAGGCGTTGGCCAACTCTTTGCCGTTAACCATTAACTCAAAACGTTCCACTAATCCTTCTTTGCTGCGGTGTTTTTTAGTTAACGGACTCATCTCTACCGGATAGTCGGTGATGAATGTTGGCTGTACGTAAGTGCCTTCGCATTTGTCGCCAAAAATGGCGTCGATAATTTTTCCGCGACCCATGGTGTTGTCGATATTGCAACCCAGATTACGCGCCGCTGTTTTTAATTCTTCGTCGTTGAGTGCAGTAACGTCGATACCGGTGTGTTCTTTAATGGCATCGAACAACGTAATGCGCTTGAATGGAGCTGCGAAGTTGATGATCTTGTCGCCCATAGGAACTTCGGTTGTGCCGTGAATGGCCAGGGCCACTTTTTCCAACATGGTTTCGCAGGTTTTCATCATCCATTCGTAATCGCGATACGCCACATAAAATTCCAATACGGTGAACTCGGGATTGTGTGTGCGGTCCATGCCTTCGTTGCGGAAGTTGCGCGAGAATTCGTACACGCCGTCGAAACCACCAACTACGAGTCGCTTTAAATACAATTCGTTGGCGATACGCAAATAGAAAGGCACATCGAGCGCATTGTGGTGTGTGATAAACGGACGTGCCGCTGCGCCGCCGGGAATAGGTTGTAACACGGGCGTATCCACTTCGAGTAATCCTAAATTGTTCAGGTGTTCGCGAATGGCATTCATCATTTTGGTGCGCTTCACAAACGTATCTTTTACCGTAGCGTTGATGATTAAGTCGGCGTAGCGCTGGCGGTAACGAAACTCGGGATCAGTAACTGCATCGAACGTATTGCCGGACTCGTCCGTTTTAACGATAGGCAAGGGACGCAATGCTTTCGACAACAACTTCAACGACGTTACGTGAATTGAAATTTCTCCTACTTGTGTAGTGAACACATAACCCGTAATGCCGATGATGTCGCCAATGTCCAACAGTTTTTTGAAAACCGTGTTGTACATGGATTTGTCTTCACCCGGACAAATGTCATCGCGGCGCACATAAATTTGAATGCGTCCGGTTTGGTCCTGAATTTCTGCGAATGATGCATTGCCCATAACACGCACGCTCATGATGCGGCCTGCGATGGAAATGTCTTTATAGTTGGTTTTATCGCGTTCGTAATTTTCGTGTATATCGGCAGCGGTGGCGTTAATGATAAATTCCTCCGCAGGGTAAGGATTAATTCCGGCAGCGCGAAGTTGATCGAGCTTTTGGCGACGAACAATTTCTTGTTCTGTAAGTTGATGCGTCATAAAAGATAAATGTGTCGCAAAGATAGGGATTCCCGCGCTTCTAAGAACGCTGGGAGTCGGGCTGTTGGAAGTGCTTAACCACCAGTTGCGCTTTTGCAGGACCAACGACTGCGGCGAGTTCATGGGCGTTCGCATTTTTAATACGTTGCACGGAACCGAATTCGCGCAGGAGTTTTTGTGCGGTAGTATCGCTGATGCCCGCAATTTGTGTGAGTTCGGTTTTAATCACCGACTTGCTGCGCTTTTTGCGGTGTTTGGTAATGCCAAAACGATGCGCCTCATCACGGGCGTGTTGAATAACACGCAAGCTCTCCGATTTTTTATCGAGATACATCGGAATAGAATCGCCGGGATAATAAATTTCTTCCAAACGTTTTGCTATACCGATAACCGCCATTTTTCCGCGTAACCCAAGTTCTTCAAGTGCATCCATGGCAGCAGAGAGCTGTCCTTTACCTCCGTCGATGATTACCAATTGCGGAAACTCCTGCTCTTCTTCCGAAACGCGTTTGTAACGTCGGAAAATAACTTCGCGCATGGTGGCGAAATCATCAGGGCCTTCGACGGTTTTCACATTAAAAATGCGGTAATCTTTTTTGCTGGGTTTACCGTCACGAAACACAACCATCGCGGAAACGGCATCTGTTCCCTGAAAGTTGGAATTATCGAAACACTCGATGTGACGCGGCTCTTCAGACAAGCGCAAATCTTTCATCATGGTTTGCATGATGCGATTGGTGTGACGCTCCGGATCAACGAGTTCTTCTTTTTTCGATTTTTCTTTGATATAGTAATCGAGGTTACGATCGGATAATTCCAGCAGTTTCTTTTTGTCGCCTCGTTGTGGCACATGAAATGAAACTTCCGGCAGTTGCACTTCGGGTAAAAAGGGCACAATCACTTCGGAGGCATGACTCTCGAAGCGTTCACGAAACTCCACCAACGCCAATTGCAACAATTCCGCATCACTTTCGTCCAGTCGTTTTTTCATTTCGATGGTGTGCGCCTGCACAATGGCGCCATCCACAACTTTTAAAAAGTTCGCGTAACCACTTTTATCATCCGAACGAAAGGCACATACATCAACATTAGTTATGGTTGGAGATACAACCGTTGACTTACTTTGATACGTTTCGAGCGCATCAATTTTTTCTTTCACTGCCTGCGCACGCTCGAATTGCAATTCGGCAGCATAAGTATTCATCAGCTCCCGCAGCTGTTTATTAACCGCGGTTAGATTTCCTTTCAGAATGTCTTTGATTTGACGGATGGCGCTGTTGTAATCGTTTTCGCTTTGATGATTTTCGCACGGTCCGAGACAATTACCGATATGATATTCCAGACACACCTTATACTTGCCTGCATCAATGTGTTGTTGTGCTAAATTCAAACGGCAGTTGCGCAAAGGATACATGGCCTTGATCAAATCCAGCAAGGTGTACATGACCTTCACATTGCCATACGGACCGAAGAACTGTCCGCTTTTTTTGTCGACGATGCGCGTGGGAAATACACAAGGGAAACGTTCGTTGCTGATACAAATCCACGGATACGTTTTATCGTCTTTAAGTCGGATGTTGTACGGAGGCTGGTATTTCTTGATTAAATTGTTTTCCAGCAATAACGCGTCCAGTTCACTCTCCACCATGATAAATTGCAGGGAGCGAATTTTCTTCACCAGCACCTGCGTTTTTCCCGAGTGTTTGTCTTGCGCAGTGAAGTATGAGGAAACACGTTTTTTTAAATTCTTCGCTTTGCCGATGTAGAGAATTGCTCCCGCTTCATCGTAATACTGATACACGCCGGGCGCATCGGGCAGGGAGAGAATAGCTTCTTTTAACGTAACGTTATCGGACATGAGCAGATAAAGATACGTTACACAAGACCTTACTTTTTAACGGGAATGATTGCGTTCAATGTATCGAAAACATTTCGCACCAGCACGTCACGATTTTCTGTTTTGAAACGAAGAGCAGCCGCATCGCCGGATTTATCTTTCCATCCGTTATCGGAAGAGGCTTTGTCGTAGCTGTAGTTAATGGTTTCCGGTCCGGTGACTTGAATTTTTTTAGCACCGCAAACGCGTTTCTCTTTGAGGTCGTAGATGACAATTGTACCACTGAGTTCTGCTGTTTCGAAAGTTTCGTTACCGGGATGTAAAACACCGGCGTAGAATTTTGCGGGATGTACAATTACGACATAACGCAGTTGAGCAAGTGCATTCACAAAGGCGGCTCCTGTCGACCAAAGACGCTCATCACCTTCGGTAAGCATAAACGATTGAACCGGCTTTCCGTTTTTGCATGATTCAATATCACGCATGACATCACTTTGCAGCCAGTCTTCTTCCATTCCTGCCGGCAAAGATTTCCCTTCTGCAATGTATGATGCTACAAGGATAGCGTTGAACGTTTTGTACGGCTCTGCTTCGTTGGTGTGTGTGCCGATAACGGGACTAAATCCGAGCAAGGTGTCGCCAATGGAAATGCTATCGTTTGGTTGCGCATCTGTTGCAGCAGCAATGGCGTTCAAGATGGCCGCATGTAATTCATTGATTGAGGAGTTTCTTTCTTTCAATAATTTCTCGTAATCCGCTTTGGTGATTTTTTTAGCGGGAGGATTTTCGGTGTTGTTGTTAGAGCAGGCAACGAGCAACACAACACAGAATAAGGCAAGTACGATGCGCATAGCGGGATGTTTTATGCAACTAAAGATGATTAAAATAACGCAGCTCTGCAAAAAAGAAATCCGCCGCAACACCAAGCAGTCGCAGCGGATTCACACACCCTAACTAATCAAACAATCACCAGCTCGGACAGATGCCCGGACGATATTTTTTACTCGGCATTTTGCACGAGAATTGATAACCAAGTGAAATTTCATGTGCGCCTGCAGATGCATTCGTTAAACGCGAAACGGTAACATCATAGCTGTATCCGATACGCATGCGATCTTTTTCTATCCCCAGTAACACAATGAATGCATCGTTACCGCGGTACCACAATCCGCCAACGATAGATTCGCGTTTTAAATACACGCCTAAATTGAATTGTTGGAAATCGCCTTGCTGACGATACATGATGTTCGGAGAAATGTACGAATCGCCATCATGACTTTTAGATGTACGAATGATACCGCCTGCGTGTACCGTGTATTTGCGCGGCAATGGACTGTTGCCTTCCAGAAAACTCTCGTTCGGCTCCAGAATATGATGCACAGCACCACCGACAAAGAAGTGTTTCATGGTGAGCACAGTTCCTGCAGAAAGGTCGAAGTTGCCTACTGCTTGAGACTGCAATTGTTCCTGTGTGTTGAAAATGTAACCGCGCCGAGGATCAATCTCATCGCCGAAATTTAAATTTTCTACGTTCAATGATTTTTGCCAATAGCCCGCTTGTATAGCAGTGGTCCAGGTTGTGTTGCGATTGATTTTGATATGAGGAGCATAAATCAAACCAATGCCGGTAGTGTTTAATGTTCCTTTACCTGCGCGATCGTGCATAGCAACAAGACCGATGCCGCCTTTTACCTGATGCACTAATTTGTCAATGTAAAATCCTGTAGTGTTGTACGTGCCGTGAATGTTGGGCCATTGAGCGCGGTAGTTGACACCGACACGCGTACAAATTTTGTTTCCGGCTAAGGCAGGATTGAGATACAACGGGTTCGCATAAAACTGCGTGAACTCCGGGTCTTGTGCGAATATTTTGGTGGATAGCAACGTGCCGATCAAGCACAGCATTGCCGTGTCGTACATGTGTTTCATGAGAAGAGTGTTTAGCCGATAATCAGACGACGGGTTTGCCTACGCGTTGCCTGTGGCGTTGTAATAATGCTTATTGACCGTCGTCGCCGAATGCTGCGCGACCTTCGCTTGCGGGACCTACCGGCGCATCTTTTGGAGTAACATCGTCTGTAGCGTTGTCCTTTTGTGGAACAACAATCGGAGTGACTTTGCCATTTTCAATGTCGTAGTACACTTCAATTTTCTTCCCGCTGTCTACTTTGCTGATCACTGCCGGGTTTTCATGCGTTGGTTTCACGAATCCTTTTAATGGATCGATCTGATCACCAAAGCGAAGATCGGTGCCGCTTTCCGGCGACTGCTTTTTTCCGCTATTAACGACTGCCGGTGTTGTCGCAGCGACAGTTTCCGTTTCGTTAAGCACGTTGTTGTCGGGTGCTGTCGCCGTTGAGTTTACCGTCATAGCCGGAGCAGAAGTGGTGGTATTGAGTGCCGCTTCTGCAGCCGGAATTGGCGCTTGTTGCTCTACACCTGCACTGGATTTGCCCACGAGATATCCGGTAATGGATAAGCCCGTTATGCCTAATACAATCAGGATGTTATTCAATGAAAATTTCCATTGAAAGCGGTTTGACTTAGGCAGTTTGTCCAGCGAGCGGTTCATAGCGTCCCAGTCAGCCGCCTCATAAGGAGCCTCGTAGTCACCCAACCGTTCGTTCAACTGCCGGAAGAGCTGGTCATCGTGTAAATGTCTGTTCTCCATGCGATGTTCGAATTTTTTGATACAGGATTTTTTTTAGTTGGTAACGAGCTTTTGCCAAGTTGGATTTAGAAGTTCCTTCGCTGATTCCCAGGCGTTCCGAAATTTCCTTGTGCGGAAGATTTTCCATCACATACAAGTTAAACACCGCGCGGTATGCAGGACTTAACTGTTGTATGCAAGCGATCAGTTGCTCTTCGCTGAGTTGAAGTAATTCATTTTCGTCAGCTTCGTCAACGGCATCCGGCAAGTCGCCATCGCGGGAGTGAACGGAGGACACAATCATGTACTCATGTTTGTTTTTCCGAAGATGATCAATAGAAGTATTGACTACAATTCTACGCACCCATCCTTCAAATGAACCTTTTCCGGAGAAGTTGGAAATTGATGTAAATACCTTAATGAAACCTTCTTGCAACATGTCCCGAGCCTCATCGCGATCACGTGCGTAGCGCATGGTTACACCCAACATCTTGCCGTAAAAACGCTTATACAGCGCCTCCTGACAAGTTCTGTCCTGACGTAAACACCCCGCTATCAATTCGTGATCGGTCATAAACCTGATTGGTTGTTCGTTACCTTTTACGCTATGATGACGGTAAAAGGTTGCCTAAGTTGCCCGAAAACTGAGGAATTCGCATTGAAAATCTCCACGTCCTTTTAGGAAAGACGATCTAAACACAGGCCGGCCGCTTCCTGTTCGGCGCGTTTTTTCGAGGTGTGGCGAGCTTCTCCGTAGGCTTCACCGTCAATGGTTACCTGCACCACGTATAATTTTTGATGCCCCGTGCCTTCTTCGTCTACCAAGCGGAAGCGCAGCTCTTTTTTATTCTTTTGGGACCATTCAATCAATTTCGACTTGAAATCCGTGTCGGTATTTTCAATCTCATCAATGTCCAGATGGTATTTCAGAACCGCACGGTTGATGAATTTCGCGGTGAATTCATAGCCTTTATCCATGTAAATGGCACCAATTAAAGCTTCAAAAACATCACCGTTAATAGAATGACTTCTTCCCGCCAATCCGGATTCCGCCGAGATAAAATCCTGAATGCCGAATTTCACCGCCAGTTTTCCCAGCGTCTGACGACTTACGATACGCGAACGCATTTTTGTTAAAAAGCCTTCGTCTTTATAGGGGAATTTTTTGAAGAGATAATCGGCAATAACAGCGCCCAAAACAGCGTCACCAAGGAATTCCAGGCGTTCGTAACTTTCTACGGGTTGTCCTGAAATTTTGGAAAGATTCGCTGCCGAACTGTGCGTAAAAGCCTTGCGATAAATACTGAGATTGCCGGGACGAAATCCTAACAAGTTACTTAATGATCGCCGCAAATCCTTATCGCGGCCGTTCTCGAATAAGTCTTGTAAGGTTTGGATCAAAGCGATTAGCCCTTGTACTTCTTAACTACCACCGCAGCATTGTGACCGCCAAAGCCAAACGTATTGCTGATAGCAGCGTTTACTGTGCGGTGTTGTGCTTTATTGAAAGTCAGGTTAAAGCGTGGATCAACTTCAGGATCATCATTGAAGTGATTGATCGTAGGAGGAATGATGTCGTTCTTAACCGCAAGCACAGTTGCCATCGCTTCCAATGCACCGGCCGCACCTAGCAAGTGACCGGTCATAGATTTCGTGGCGCTAATGTTCATTTTAAAAGCATGCTCACCAAATACGGCAGCAATAGCTTTTAATTCAGCAGTATCACCCAATGGCGTAGAAGTGCCGTGAGTGTTGATATAATCAATGTCTTCCGGCTTCATGCCCGCGTCTTCCAACGCATTACGCATAACCAGTGCAGCGCCCAAACCTTCCGGATGTGGAGCAGTGATGTGATGCGCATCGGCACTCATGCCTCCGCCAACAACTTCAGCGTAGATGTTAGCGCCACGGGCTAAAGCATGTTCAAGTTCTTCGAAAATTAAACAAGCTCCGCCTTCGCCCAAGACAAATCCATCACGTTCTTTGTCGTAAGGACGAGAAGCCGTTGAAGGATCATCGTTGCGTGTACTCATGGCTTGTGCCGCGTTAAATCCGCCAATACCGGCTTCATTAATTGCAGCTTCAGAACCGCCGGTAACAATAACATTGGCTTTGCCCAAACGGATATAGGTGAATGCATCAATTA
>Ga0315899_10006411_pt1 | contig 12681 bp, 10 predicted proteins | sample LakEriMetagenome_2_FD_203518 | JGI IMG/M metagenome (GOLD analysis project Ga0315899, IMG submission 203518) | Freshwater fungal communities from buoy surface, Lake Erie, Ohio, United States - Buoy 4 MA112 | ecosystem: Environmental > Aquatic > Freshwater > Lake | place: USA: Lake Erie, Ohio...
ACTGATCGAGCTTCTCTTCCGCGACCGTGTTCAGAATCAGCACGTCGCTGGGGTTCTCAATGACCTTGACCTTCTTCAGGCTGCTGTTGTTGATCGCCGCCGCCGTGTCACCAAGCTGGCGACCAACGTGCACGAGCTCTTCGCCCGTTTCGGTATCAACGATCGTCTCCGCCGCCCAGTGCTCGGGCTTGGCGTTCTCAGCCTTAATCTCCGTGATCTCATAGAAGAGACTCAGGAGCTTGTCGGTCTCGGCAACGCTCTCATCCAGACACCGCAGGAACGTGGTCGCCGCGAGCTTGGTGCTCTGGTCGATGCGCATCGCCAGAACGTCCTTCTTCGTGACTTCCAGTTCAATCCAGCTGCCGCGCTCAGGAATGATGCGGGCGCTGTGCAGAGGCCGGTCGCCTTCGCTGGTCAGAATGCTGAAGTCAACACCGGGTGAACGGTGCAACTGGCTCACGATCACACGCTCAGCGCCGTTCACGATGAACTCGCCGCCGCCCTGCATGATCGGGAACTCGCCCAGATAAATATGCTCTTCGGGCTGCTCCGGACGGTTCTCGCGCTTCAGGCGCAGCGTCACCCGGAACGGGAACCCGTACGTCAGGCGCAGCTCGCGACACTCATCGCTGGTGTACCGCGCCTCTTCCAGCGCGTACGTCACGTACTCCAGCTTCATCGTGCCGTCGTAGCTCTCAATCGGGAACACTTCCCGCATCAGCGACTCAAGCCCGAGCGACGGGTCGCGCTCTTCCGGCTTCTTGTCAAGTTGCAGGAACCGCGTGTACGCGTCCGTCTGCACAAGGCACAGGTCAGGAATCGTCGCCCCGTCGCCGCGCTTCGCGAACGAACGCGAAGGACGAGCAGGATTGACGTGCGCTGCGTGTGCGCTGAGGTTGAAATGAGCGGTCGTATTGTGCGTCGATGAAGTACCTGCCATCGCGCTTCCTTTCGATGGAAAGACGAAGCGACACCGATCTCGGCCAGACTTGCCGAGGTCCGTGTCGCGTCAACTTTGCTTCTGAGTCTCGTTCAACGGTCGATCCAAACCGCCAAACCACCGGTGCGGGCCCATGGGAACAGTCGCGACTATAGCCAAAGCCCCGTCGCGTAGCAACTTGGATGCCGAGTGAAAAATTCAAGTGCTTTTCACAATCTCACTCCATCCCCCAAATCCAATCAAAACACAAACGCATTCTTCACCCTACGTCCGCAAACTTCTCTCACGCTTTTCGGGTACACTCAGCCTGAGGGAACCAGTGGGAAATCACACAACCGAGAAAACCCCCAACTCTCCGCGCGAGGCCGTCGGTCACGAAGCCTCAGGAGACCGTCTCGCCAAGTACACCCTGCTCCGGGTGCTAGGCCAGGGTACCTTCGGGGTCGTCTGGGAAGCCCTCGAAGACCCGCCGCTTGCTCGACGGGTGGCAATCAAGATCCTCTTGTCTGGTTTTGGCCCCCACGCCCAGGCGCGCTTCGAACGCGAGGGCCCCATCCTCGCTGCCCTGCAACACCCCGGCATCGCCGAGGTGCTCGACACTGGAACCACCACCCATGGCCACCCATATCAGGTGCTTGAGCTGATTGAAGGCCAGCCCCTCGACCGCTTCGCGTCCCAACTCGACGAATCCGCCCGCCTCGAACTCCTCGCCAAGGTCTGCGACGCGGTCGCCTTCGCCAACTCCCGCGGCGTCATTCACCGCGATCTCAAGCCCTCCAACATCCTCGTGACCATTGTTGATGGCGTGCCCATCCCCAAACTCATCGACTTCGGCATCGCCAAGCAACTTGGCGCCGCCCCCACCGACGCCCGCGGCGTGACCCTCCGCGGCCAGGCTCTGGGCACCCTTGAGTACATGAGTCCCGAGCAGGCCCAGGGCGTCATCAATGTCGATGCCCGGAGCGACGTCTTCGCCCTAGGCGTCATCCTCTGCGAACTCATCACCGGCAAGACGCCTTTCGTGCCCGTCCCGGGCGAGTCTGACCAGCAGGCTCTGCTGCGCCTTGCCGCCCAGCACGACATCCGCTCCCCGCGCGAGATCCGCCGCGACGTTCCGCGCGATCTCGAAACCATCATCCTCCGCGCCACCGACATCTCCCCCGCGCGCCGCTACGCCAGCGCCGCCGACATCGCCACCGATATCCGCCGCTTTCTGCAAGGTGAGCCCATCACCGGCTCGCGCGACTCCGCCCTTTACACCGGCTGGCGCCGCACGCATCGCTGGATGCGCCGCAACACCGCCATGACCGGCGCCATCGTCGTGCTGCTCGCCACGCTGCTGGGCGTGTTCGTCTACTCACCCGTGCTCGCACGCTACACGCGCGCTCACGAGTTCACCAGCGGGCTGGTCTTTCAAGCCCCCGCAACGATCGAAATCCCCCGCAGCGTGCGCGTCATCGCCCTCGACGATAGCACCACGCCCGAAGACCTCGCCCAACTCGCCGCACTCCATTGCAGCGATCCCGAACGCAGCGCCGCGCTGGGCGAAGTGACATTCGATGACAACGGCTCGTTGCGCATTCTGCACGCGGAGATGCTCTCACGCCTCGCCCGCGCCCAACCGCGCTGCGTCGCTCTCGACATCTTTTTCCGCACGCCGCGCGAACGCGAAGATCCCTTCCTCGTCAGTTCCTTGACCCAACTCGCGCAAGCACAGATTCCCGCCGTTCTGGCCGTGCGCGAGTGGCCGGTCAACACCGACCCACCCGCCATCTCTCCCGCCATCCTCGCCGTGCCGGGCGTGCGCTGGGGCGTCGTTCAGACGTGGCCGCAGTCAGAGAGCATTGCCATTGAGATCGCTCGCAAGAATCCGCAGCGGCGTGCCGACACCTCGCTTTTTCTTCAGGCTTTCGCCGCCACGCAGAACCCCCACGCCTTCGCCGACGCCACCATCGAATCCGAGTCCGAAGGCGTGCGCCTCACCTTCTGGAAGTACGACGACACTGCCGCCCGCCGCGACATAGGCGAAGAACTCCTTATCCCCGTCGACAGCATCACGCAGGACGACCCCGGCGCGCCAGGCTCGCTCATCGCCGACTGGAAACTCACGCCCCCAAACGACCTCGCCGTGCTCGATGACGTCACCTGGTCCTACTCCCGCGCACTCAAAGCCTCGCCCGCCGAACTCGCGGACTGGAGCCGTGACCACGTCGTCATCATCGGCGATGTTCGCCGCACCACGCCCTCAGGCGAGATTGACTACCCCATGCTCAATCGCCCGGACCTTCCCGGCGTCTACGTCGTCGCCCAGTGCATCGAGCAGTTGCTGCATGGACGCCCCACGCGCGTCCCCACCAGTCTCGAAGGTCCTGTCATCCTCGCCGCCATGGCCAGCGTCGGCGTCTTTGCCGGCTCGATCTTCTGCCGCCGCCCGCTCGCCCTCGCGCTCACACTCGTCGCGCTCACCGTGAGCGTCGTCGTGCTCGCCATCATCGTCGCTCGCGTCTTTGCGTACGAGTGCGGCCCGCTCATCCCCGCCGTCACGCTTGTTACCGCCGGCATCTTCGCCGCCTTGCTCCTCAGCCGCCTGCAGCCCCTTCGCCTGCCACCTTCCGACTCCCTCTCGCGGATCTAAGAAAGGACTCGTCAGTGTCCACGTCCTCACACATCACGGCCTCACTCGCACTGGCGCTCACCTGTTCCGCCGTCTTCACCGGCTGCGCCAGCAACCACGCCGCCATGAGCACGATGGCCGGTGGCGACACACCCACGCTGGACTCCATCGACCTCACACAATCCACCTCAAACACCGCCCCCGTCACCAAGGTCAAACTCTCGTACGAGCACGGCGCTTCGCTCGACATGAAGTTCTCCAGCCAGAAGTTCAACATCGAGAACATGGCCCGCAAGGAGGACCGCGGCTCAGGCGTCTCCATCGACGGCGGCGCCGTCGTCGTGAAAGCCACCAACCTCGACAACGCCCGCGCCGCCGCCCCGCGCTTCTGGCCCATCGTGCGCCGCCGCCGCGTCGCAATCGGCGCCGAAGGCACCGAGTTCCTCGTCCAGGCCCTCGATCAGATCGTCGGCGAACGCACCCTGATCGCCAAAGTTCAGATGATCAGCGGCACCAAGGTCTTCATTGAAGCGCCCGACGACTACGAAGAGCTCAAAGAGCCCGGCAGTCAGGCCCACGTCTACCTCCGCCGCGATGGCAAGCACGACATCGAAGTGCCCCCGCAGATTGACGCCGAACTGCAGGCGCTCGTCACCCAGCTCAATCCCTAAGCCCGCATAAGGAACGCATCCATGTCTCAGCCCAACTTCACTCGCGCACTCCATCTCGCCGGCGCCGCCCTTGCGCTGCTTGCCGCCGGGCCCCTCGCTGGCTGCAAGCGCCCCACCGTCGGCATCGCGCGGACCGACACCCCGCAGGTCGCCTCCCTCCGCATCGCCCACGACCTCCCCGGCAAAACCAAAGGCACTCTCGCTCGTCTCGAATACCTCCGCGGCGCGAAGTTCGACGTCGGCTTCCTGGGCACCGAAGTCATCTTCGAAAACCAGAGCGTCATTCAGCTCAATCAGTCTTCCGGCATCGTGCTGCTCTCAGGGCTCGCCTACGTCGAAGCGACGCAGCTGCCTCAGTCGTATGTCGCGCCCGCCACTGCCTACTACCGCTTCTGGCCCATCATCCGCCGCCGCAAGGTCGCCATCGGTGCCGAAGGCACCCAGTTCCTCGTCCAAGGCTTCGATACACCCATCTCTACCCCGCAAGGCGACCTCGACTCACGCGTCTTCAAGATCTCGGGCAGCATCGTCTACGTTCAGACCGCCAGCCAGTCCGACCCCGTCTACCTCAAAGACGACCGCAGCTACGCCGAGATCTACCTCCGCCCCTCAGGCAACTACGAGATCGTCGTCAAGCCCGACTACCGCCGCGACGCCGCCCTCAAATCCCTCGTCGAACAGGCCCAGCGCGACATGCAGTCGCTTCAGGCCGAAACACCCAACTGACACAAGCGACCGACCCGACATCAGGCCAAAAACAAACACGCCGCGAGTCAACCTCGCGGCGTTGGCGGAATAGCACGGCTTTGCGAATCGCCATTTACGTTAACGAGATCAGAAGTCGCGTCCCCAGACTCCCTCGCGTGTGTTGCGCAGACGTTGGTCATCAATCGAGGGCCAGTCCTGATTATCGACTGGCGCAGAAGCATCTGCGGGAACTCTCATCACGACGGACTGGTCGGACAACGCAATCGCTACAGCATCCGTGGCATCGAATCGAATACGAGCAGGCCGCTTGCTTCGATATGCTACCTCGTCATCCCACAGTATCGCCTTTGACGAAGGCCATCGCACATCCGCATCAACGGGACTCGTACGAGTGTCAAGGCGAGTGAACGCGCTACCGGACCACATCGCAGGCTTGCCAGCAAAACTCCATGAGTATCGATAAGAGCCGAGCCCGAAAAGGCCACTGCGTGAAGAACGAGGCGAGTAGAACGTTTCGGGAAATACCTCGTTCGGCCAGTATGGCTTCACGACAGCGACCCAAGTTTGGTCGACTTGCCAGTACGGGTAGATGAACGAACTCGACCCTACGTCGTAGGTCTGATTCTCGATGACGATGGGGAAGTGACCACGCATATCAACGCAGTACGCAGAAATCATCGTCGCGTTGTGACGAATGTTGGCTTGACTGCGAACGTCGAATGCTCGTGTGCGGGCACCTGCCAGCGCCGGAAGCGCAAGCCCAACCAATATCGCGATAATCCCGATGACAACCAATACCTCGATCAGCGTGAATGCTCGCCGCGCTAAGGCTCGATGATGAATACTCATGCACGATACCTCAAGGGACGTTTGGGGCCGGCTTGCCTACCGGAATGTCGTAGAACCTGGTACCGATTGGAATCCACGCAGTTCGAACGGGGTCCCATTCCATTAAGAGCCTGAACCGTACGCGTTGATTCACACCGTCGGTGAATGTGTACTCGGTCGGAACCTGAACTTCGTAGACCAATCTACGCGACTCACCTGATTTTTGAAAGGGCAGTCCGGTCAGGTTTGCTTGCTCAGAATAATTGACTTTCTCGGCGAGTGTTGCCGGAGCGTGCGTTACTCCATTTGCAAGAACGGGAAACACACCAACTTCCCCTTCAACCACCCTGAATGAGGAAAAAAACCACTCATGGCGCGCGTACCAAGTTTTGATAATCTCGGGATCATCCCACTGCGAAGGGGCGGACTGGCGCTGCGCCCTCAAGTGAGAGAGCATCTCAGGCAAGTTGTTTGACAGATACACGGACAGTGTCGCCTCCGTGTCGCGCACAAGCGCGTCACGCTGGCCAGCCGAAATTCCAGCTATTGCGCGTTCGGGAAAATCCGCCAAAACAAGACCACTCGCCGATTTTGGGGCAACTCGCTGTGAGCCAGTACTCGATGTCGCCGGGGAACTCTTCAGGTAAACGACGACGAAGACAACGAAGCCGACGACGAGTGATATGCCGATGAAAATCGAAGAAGTCTTCACTCGCATATCAAATGCCTCACGGCAAGATAACCGTGCCACCGCAGCAACCCGGCAAAATCATGAAGTGGCACGCGCCAGGCTCGTCGCCACCGTCACCGCCTCCGCAGCATGTAGGGGTGGGCGCATCTTCCGGTGGTGTGCACCACCAAGTCAACGTGGCAAAGCCACCATTACACATTGAAAATGTCTGCGTGCACTTGATCGACTGAGCCGGTTCGTAGGTGCCGCCCCCGCTGCCCAGCGAAGTTGCGGCAACTGTGGCGATTGCAATTAGTGCGACTGTGAACCTCATGGCGCCCCCTTCGGATTCTTGTGTCTCCAGCGCTCGTCTCGGAAGATATCAAAAAAAAGAAAGCGGTGTCAAGCACCGCTTCTTGAATCATGCAGAATGTGCAAAACTCGTGTAGAACTTAGGCCAGTTCGATCGTCGCGCCCGCGTCTTCCAGGCTCTTCTTGAGCTTGTCGGCTTCCGCCTTGTCCACGCCCTGCTTGACGGGCTTGCCCGGAGCATCGACGAGGGCCTTGGCTTCGGCCAGGCCGAGACCGGTGATTTCGCGCACAACCTTGATGACGCCGATCTTCTTGGCGGCATCGACGGCCTTCAGAACAACGTCGAAGCTGTCCTTCGCAGCGGCAGCCGGAGCGGCAGCAGCAGCGGCAGCCATGACAACGCCGCCACCAGCAGCGGCTTCAATGCCGTAGGCTTCCTTCATGTACTTGCCCAGGTCGACCGCGTCCTTCAGCGAAAGACCAGCCAGCTTGTCACCCAGATCCTTGATGTTCGCAGCAACTTCCATAGTCCAAACCTTTCAACGCCGGAGAAGTCCGGCTCACTTGTCACCTCAGAGGGATCGGCACGCCCGATCTTTCGTCCGCCGGTGCCCGCAACACGCGGGATACGGACCAGTGAGGTGTACGAGTACGGGAAACAGAGAACAGTGAACAGAGAACGGACTGTGGAGAACTGATCTCTGTTCTCCGCCCTCTGCTCTCCGTCAACTTACTTCTTCGCGATGGCTTCGCCCTTCTCGAGCTTGCCTTCGATCGCCTTGATGATGCCGGCGATGTTGCTGCCCGGGCCCTTGAGTTGGCCGAGGAGCTTTTTGCCGGGGCTGATGGCGAGGGTGATGACCCGGCCGACGGCTTCTTCGCGCGTCGGGAACTTGCTCAGTTCGGTCACGCCTTCCTTGCCCTTGAACACCGTGCCGTCCAGCACAGCGCCCTTGAGTTCGAGCTTGGGGTACTTTTCCATGCTCGACACCAGCGCACGCGCCACTTCCACAACGCTCGCGCCGCCGTAGGCCAGCGCGCTCGCCCCGCTCAGCAGGTCGTTGAGGGTGCTCAGATTGCTGCCCTCAAAGGCCTTCTTCGCCAGGCTGTTGCGGATGACGGTGATCTTGATGTTCTGCTTCGCAAGGTTGTTGCGAATCTTCGTGGTGTCAACGGCCTTCACGCCGCGGATGCTGATCAGCACCGCGTCTTCGAGCTTCTCACCACCCATCGACACGCGCGACTTGTAGTCCCGCATGATGATGTTCTTCATTGCTTTCGACATGGTTCTTCCTTCGCTTGGAGATCGCAGGCACCGTGCTCACGCTGCCCGCGTGGGTGAAAAGTCTGACTTACTCAGCCGCCACTTCCGCCTGGGCGTAGTACACAGGCACGCCCGGGGTCATGGTCCCGCTGATGGTGATGCTCTTGATGAAGTTGCCCTTCACGGTCGACGGACGAGTCTTCTCGATCGCCTTGATGAAGAAGTCCAGATTCGTCGCGAGGTTTTCCGTCGGGAAGCTCATCTTCCCGATGATCGCGTGCACGTTGCCGCCCGCGTCCGCACGGTACTCAACCTTACCGGCCGAGTATTCCTTCACCGCTTCCGGAATGTTCGTCGTCACCGTGCCGGCCTTGGGGCTGGGCATCAGGCCCTTGGGGCCAAGCACCTTACCAAGCTTCGACACAACGCGCATCATGTCCGGGCTCGCGACACAGACGTCAAAGTCCATGAAGCCCTTCTCGATTTCAGCCACCAGCTCATCGCCGCCGGCCTTCACCGCGCCAGCCGCCAGAGCCTTGGGGGCAATGTCGCTGCCGCAGAACGCCACGACGCGCTTGGTCTTGCCAATGCCCTTCGGCAGGCTGATGGCGCCGCGCAGAGCCTGATCGGCCTGCTTCGTGTCAACGTTCAGGTGCATCACCACGTTGACCGACTGGTCAAACTTGGGTGCCTTGTACTTCTTCAGCTGCGCAACCGCCTGATCTGCGGGCAACGCTGCTTTGATCTCGCTGCGAACGGTGGCATTGGCCTTCGCTCGCTTGGTGATCCGCTTGGGCATGTCTTCCTTCTTTCGTGCTTCACGAGGCGAGCGAACTCAAGCCGCGTGATGGTGTAAGTGTGCGTGAGTGCTTTGAACAGGTGGGTGAGGCGCCCGATGACTCAGGCAACCGTGACGCCCATCGAGCGGGCTGTGCCTTCGACGATTCGCATGGCGGCTTCAACGCTGTTCGCGTTGAGGTCAACCATCTTCGTCTTGGCGATGTCCGTCACCTGCGCCTTGGTCAGCTTGCCGACCTTGTTCTTGTTGGGCACGCCCGAGCCCTTCTCGAGCTTCAGCGTGTCCTTGATCATCGCGCTCACAGGGCTGCCGCGAACTTCCAGCTCAAAGCTGCGGTCGCTGTACACCGTGACGATGCAACCGACGACTTTGCCCTTCACGTGCTGCGTCGCCGCGTTGAACTTCTGCACGAATTGGCCGGGGTTCACACCCTTGGAGCCCAGCACGGGACCAAGCGGCGGCGCCGGGGTGGCTGCACCACCCGTGGCCATGATCTTGAAAATGTTTGTGACTTCTTTTTTTGCCATTTGCTCCAACCTCCCACCGCTCTTGAACACTGAAGTTCAGACATGCCTTGGCTAGCGGCACGCAGAGTCGGTAGTACCAACGGTCCAACATGGCCCGCCAGAGCACTTCGCCCGGGCGGTAGATGGGGAAGGGATATTAGGCAAATCCCGCCGCTGCGTCTAGTTGCCTCCGGGTACCCCGGTTCTCCGAACCGGGAGGCGAGTACCCAAGGTAGGAATCTGTTCGTAAGAAAAACGCCCCGATCTCTCGGGGCGCTCAACTGAGCAATATATACGACAGGCATCCATCTGCTCAAGCGGCCCGCCGATACCCACCATCAACCCAACTTCTTCAACATCATCCGGAACTCATCCACGTTCGGGCTGCTCTCTTCCGCCACACGCAGCGCGATGTATTCCTGCTCGACCAGTTCCACCAGGCACTCGTTGAAGTCCTTCATCCCCGTTTGCTTGGCTTCGACGGTCTTCAGGTACTCGCGCAGTTCGCCTTCGCGGCCTTCGAGAATGTGCTTCTTGACGACGCCGGTATTGATGAGAATCTCCAGCGCCGGAATACGCGGAATGTTGGGGTGCAGCGTGGGCAACAGCTTCTGATACACGAACGCACGCATCTGGTACGCCAGAATCTTCCGCACCTGCTCCACTTCTTCCTGCTCGAACAACCCGTAAATACGGCTGAACGTCTGCAGCGTCGAGCTGGCGTGAATCGTTCCGTACACCAAGTGACCCGTTTCAGCGGCGTGCAACGCCGCTTCGAACGTTTCCTGGTCGCGCATTTCGCCCACCAGCACCACGTCCGGGTTTTCGCGCACCAGTGCACGCAGCGCAATCTTGAAGTCCAGGCAGTCGATGCCGATCTCGCGCTGGTTGATCGTCGCCTTCTTGTCCGTGAAGATGTACTCGATCGGGTCTTCGATCGTCACGATGTGTACCGGCTTGCGCTCGTTCACATAGTCAAGCATCGCCGCGATCGTCGTGCTCTTACCCGAGCCCGTCACGCCGCACAGCAGCACAATGCCCTGCGGCTGCATGGCGATTTCGCTCATGATGGGCGGCAGATACAACTGGTCAAACCGGCGGATGTTGCTCGTGATCAATCGCGCCGCGACCGACAGTTTGCCACGTGCCTGGAACAGGTTCACGCGGAAACGCGCGTTGTCGTCGTAGTCATACGCAAAGTCCACGCTGCCCAGCCGGTGCAGATCCGCAAACTGCTCCTTGTCCAGAATCGCTTCTGCGATGCCCCAAAATTCCTCCGTGGTCACGGGCTCACAGTCCAAAGGCTTGAGCGCACCGCGCACACGCAGCTTGGGCACCTGCTCGCTCTTCATGATCAAGTCGCTCGCGCCGATCTGAATCGCCGCCTTGAGGAACTTGCCCCAGCGCGTCGCGTGAGGATCAGACTTCTTCTTGCGGCCCATCGCAATGTGGCCTGCGTCTGCTGCTGCGGATGGTGTCGTGTCAGTGTCAAGGCTCATGGCAGTTTCCAAGAGGGGAATCCGATCGAAAGGGAACTCACAAGAAACACCCGAAGACGACGGAAGAGCGGGTAGGGACGGAACGATACGTCGCCCGCGCAGAGCAGGTTCCGGACAGCCCGTTCGGCGGCTGCTCGCATGCCCCGCTCTTGCAAATTTCACAAATTCGTGTCGGACGCCGCCGCGTCTTCTCGCTTCCTTCGCGCCTGCCGACCGCGCTGCACGCTTTTCCTCGGGCTTTGAACACATCGCCCAAGCACGCAGCACGCCCGCGCATGCAGCCGCCGCGACCACGTCAATCGCCCGGCAGCTCGACTTCGGGAAGGAGAACCCATGCAACGTTCCGTTACCTCGCACATCCGTCTGGCTGCCTACGCCGCCCCCCTCGCCCTCGCCCTCCTCGCTGGCTCCGCCAACGCGCAGGCCCTGGGCACTCAGTTCACCTACCAGGGCCAGCTCAACGTCGGCGGCGTGCCCGCAGTCGGCGGCACCGCTGACCTCCGCTTCCGCGTCTACGACTCCGCCGCCGGCGGCTTGCAGCAGGGCTCAACGCTTGTCGCCAACAACATCATCATTCAGTCTGACGGCCGCTTCGTGACCGAACTCGACTTCGGCGCCTCCGCCTTCGGCGCAAACGCTCGCTGGATCGAAATCGACGTCCGCCGCCCCGCAGGCAGCGCGAACGCCTTCGTCACCCTCACCCCGCGCCAACGCCTCAACCCCACCCCCAACGCTGCCTTCGCCAGCAGCGCAGGCTCCGCCACGACCGCGGCCAACGCAAGTGCTCTCGGCGGCCAGAACGGCGCCTTCTACCAAAACGCCAGCAACCTCAACGCCGGCACCGTCGCCGAGGCACGCCTCCCCCCGACCGTCATGCGCACCAACTCCAACCAGACCATCACCAGCGAGAACGTCTTCAACAACATCAACAATGTCTTCACGGGCAACGGCGCGGGCCTCACCGGCATCAACGCCGCCAACATCTCCACCGGCGCACTCCCCGACGCTCGCCTCTCCAGCAACGTCGCCCTCCGCAACGGCGGCAACACCTTCAACGGCGCACAAACCTTCAGCGGCGGCTTCGTGGGCGTTGGTCGCAACTTCACAATCGGCGCCGAACAGTTCGGCCTCGGTGCGAACACCATCGGCTACAACGGCATGTACATTCGCAACGAAAACGCCGCCGGTACGCCCTTCTACGGCTACTCCACGCCCACATGGAGCATGTGGACCTACCTCGATGGCTCCACGTGGAAGGTGTACAACAATGGTGATCGCCTCGCGCTGACGAGCAATGGCAACCTCGGTTTGGGCATTAACAACCCGCTCTACAAGATGCACGTCGCCAGCGACGTTGACACTCAGCTCGCCATCCAGAGCACCGGTCCCAGCGGCCGTACCTGGTCGCTGCAGTCCACCCAAGGCGTGTCGGGCACGCCCCACCTCGACGCCGCCTTCCAACTCATCGATCGCACTGCCGGCATCGCCCAAATGACCATTGGCAGTAACGGCAAAGTCAGCTTCGCCAATGGCACCGCTCCGGAGACTGCGAAGCTGAGCGTCCTGAGCGACGCTGCCTCCCTCGACGGCATCCGCGGTTGGACGGTCACCGGCAACGGCTGGGGTGTCGAAGGTCGCGCCTCCGCCAACGGCGCCGCAGGCATTCGCGGCAATCTCGACTCCATCAGCATCACCGGCGCTGGCGTCGAAGGCAGCGCATCAACCACCATCGCCGGCTCTTGGGCTGGCCGATTCTTCGGCAACGTCACCGTGCAAGGTGCCCTCAGCGCCACCAGCAAGTCCTTCCGCATCGATCACCCCCAAGATCCCGCCAACAAGGAACTCTGGCACGCCAGCATCGAGAGCGACC
>Ga0315899_10006413_pt1 | contig 12678 bp, 12 predicted proteins | sample LakEriMetagenome_2_FD_203518 | JGI IMG/M metagenome (GOLD analysis project Ga0315899, IMG submission 203518) | Freshwater fungal communities from buoy surface, Lake Erie, Ohio, United States - Buoy 4 MA112 | ecosystem: Environmental > Aquatic > Freshwater > Lake | place: USA: Lake Erie, Ohio...
TGTAGGGTTAAAGTTAGGTTTTAGGGTTGAGGTTTAGGTTGAGGTTTAGGTTGACATGGGCGAGGTGGTCTGTGCTTGCGTGCATGCATGCATGTGTGTGTGTGTGTGCGTGTGTGTGTGTGTGAGCGTGTGTGTGTGTGTGTGTGTGTGTGTGTGTGTGTGTGTGTGTGTGTGTGTGTGTGTGTGTGTGTGCGTGCGTGTGTTTGTGTGTGAGTGTGTGTGTGTGTGTGTGTGTGTGTGTGTGTGTGTGTGTGTGTGTGTGCTTGCACGTGCGTGTCTATCACACATGCATGTGGAAACGTCGGGGTTTAGAGCATATGGAGGTGACTCGCCAAGCGATGAGTCCATGAGTCGATGAAAGAAGAAGAGATCTCGAGATCGGTAGATCGACGTATCAGTCTCAAAAGAGACCTAGTAAAGAGACCTAGTATCAGTGTCAAAAAAGACCTAAAATCAGAAGAAGAGATCGGTAGATCGACGTGCGCCCCGCCGGAGATGAGGAGCATGAGATGAGGCGCATGAGGCGCAGGCATCCGGGTTTAAGGGTTCAGTAAGCGCTGCACCTGAAACTTCAATACTAAGCCTTAAACCTTCAGCCCTAAAACCTCAACCAAAACATCTGTAGGTGGACACGTCAGGGTTCAGAATATACTACACCTCGTCCTTGCGCCAGCACGATGCAGGGGTTCTCCAACTAGGCGATCCCTCCCTTAAACTGGCCAGGCGAGTTCGTGCACACACACACACACACACATACGCAAATCACACCCGAGAGCATCATTGGACTCGATGCAAGTGTGTAGTAAAGTGTGTAGTAAAGTGTGTAAGGCAAGCACAAGTTCGTGCACAGGTTCGTGCACGAGTTCGTGGCACAACTGTCGTGGAGTGTGTTCTCTGTAGAAGAGCTTCTACAGGGAACCCACGAACAACTCTACTCTAACGCACCACGCACACGCTCGTTGTCTGTCTCTTTCTGTGAGAAAAAAAAAAGAGAGCGCTCTCTCTCGCGCGGGCTCTCTCTCTCAAGAGAGACCTGGTATCAGTCTCAAAAGAGACCTGGTAAAGAGACCTAGTGTCAGTGTCAAACGAGACCTAGTATCAGTGTCCCTTGCGCGGGCTCTCTCTCTCAAAACAGACCTAGTATCAGTGTCAAAAAAGACCTAGTATCAGTGTCAAAAGAGACCTAATATCAGTGTCTCTCGCGCGGGCTCTCTCTCTCTCTCGCTGTGTCTCCCTCCCTTGCTCTCTCTCTTCCATATGGGGGGCGAACGTGTCTCGATTTATCACACTTGAAGTTTAGCGCATACCGCATTGATGCGTGATTATTATTATTTGCTTGTAACATACTATTAAAATTCTATCGCGCGCGCACGCGCGCGCGCTCTCTCTTGCTGTCTCGCTCTCTCTCTCGCGTGCGCGCGCTCTCTCTTGCTGTCTCGCTCTCTCTCTCTTGCTCTCTCGCTCTCTCTCTCTCTCTCGCTCTTGCTCTCTCGCTCGCTCTCACTCTCTCTCGTCCTTACGCGCGCGCGCTCTCTCTTCCAGGACAACAAGCTCGGCCCTACCCAACGGAAACTCATACATAGCGCTCTCCATTAGCCCGGATGCCTGCACCAATGCCTTCACTGATGATGCGGTGCGTGTGTTCCCAATGTGTTCCTAATGTGTTCCTGATGTGTTGCTAATAGCCCTGATGCCTGCACCAACGCCTTCACTGATGATGCGGTGGTGTGTGTGTGTGTGTGTGGCAGCCCCCCCCCCCTCCTTCAATGGGTACTCTTAGGTTACGGTGTGTGTGTGTGTGTGTGTGTGTGTGTGTGTGTGTGTGTGTGTGTATTCTTAGGTGACGGTGTTCACGCGATTTTTGCACATGCACCAAGCGGGTGCTCGCATGAAGACCACCCAGTTTCGGTATTCTCTTAAATATATATACATGTATGTATGTGTGTGTGTATGTGTGTGTGTATGTATGTATGTATGTATGTATGTCCTTCATGCATTTAAACCCTACACCCTAAACCCCAAACCCTTTCGGTATTTAGTTCTTCATGTATTTATGCAGTTGTTGGGGTTTTGTTTAGCGTTTAGGGCTTACATCTTCATGTATTATGTACTAGTCAACACCCTTTCGTCACCGGGCTTTTTGTGTTTTTTTTTTCGGTGACGAATGGACATTCAGGATTACATTATAATGTAGTCGTCACCGGACTTTTTGGGCAGGTGCAAGCCATCTGGTGCACACGACGCGCACGCACGCACGCGCGCGCGCGCGCGCCCTCTATCACGCGCGCGCGCTCTCTCTCTCGCTCACGCACGTACTCTCTTTCGCTCGCTCGCTCTTTTTCTCTCTCTTCCTCTCTCTTATGCTCACCCGCTTGCACACACACACGCACACATACAGAGACGGCAAGACGCTAAGACAGGACGCTGATGATGCAGTGCGTGTGTTCCTAGTGTGTTCCTAGTGTGTTCCTAATGTGTTCCTAACATACAGAGACGGCAAGACGCTCAGAGAGGACGCAGTTGATTTCTACGACTTTAAGCAGGCAGGCGCCTTCGAGCCCCGGTGAAACTAAACCCCATACTCTGGTGAAACTAAACCTCATATGGCAGGCGCTTTCGAGCCCCGGTTAGCCTAAACGCCATACTCTCTATACCCTATACCCTGTACCCACGCACCTGTGCACGAACTTCTCGCGTTAAACGCCATACTCTCTATACCCTATACCCTGTACCCAAAACCCTGAAGCCCAAATCCTAAACCCGAAACCCTACTCTACGCCTGCTACGCCCTCATGTGAAAGAGACCCAATATAGATGGAAAAGAGACCTACACTACTGGCTACCTGAGGCATTGCTCTACGCCTGCTACGCCCTCAGGCCTTGGCGTATTGGCCTCCTCTGCCGTACAATGCCCACGATGCTGACAATTTGATACTCTTACAGGTCGACCGGCGCAGGTAGTGTCACATCATCACATACATAGTGTCACATCACCACATACATAGTGTCACATCATCACATACATAGTTGATGATCATCCTTTTATTGTTCTTCCAGAAACAAAATTTAGCATCCGCTGTATATCTGTGTCACATCATCACATTTGATACTCTTACAGGTCGACCGGCGCAGGTTTCTCCTTTTTTTTAATTTTTTAATTTTTAATATTTTTTACAGGTCGACCGGCGCAGGTTTCTCCATCAAGAAGGGCGACTCCTTTTTGGTGGAATGCTGGTATAGGGTATAGGGTTTAGTGGAATCCTGGTCTAGGATATAGGGTTTAGGGTTGAGGAATTTACCGTGCAGGGTTCTCCGTCAAGAAAGGCGACTCCTTTTTGGTGGAATGCTCGTATGTAGGAACAGAGCAAATTCTTTTACAGGGTAAATCTTTTTCCTCGACAAGGGTGAGTAATTACTTACTCAATTCTATTGGCCTCAATACTATTGGTCAATACTATTGGCCTCTCGCTAGGTGGAATGCTCGTATGTAGGAACACACTTGTTTGAACACACTTGTTTTTGGTAGGTACAGAAAACTCGTATAGGAATACACTTTTTGTGTGTCTGTTGAATGCTAATGGAGATCTGAACAAAATAATTGCGGAATCAATTTTATTTTAATGTCCGTACCTGGACCAGGTACTCGGTAGCCCCAGGATCGCAGAAGCGATTTGGTCTGGGCAGCGCTGAAGAAATGTGCATCGACTTCATCTACTACTACCCATTGCAGACGTCGGTGCCTGACGGCAACCAGTGCCACTTTGAACGCAAAGCGGGGAAAGATCCTGCGGCCATAGAGGTGACTGGTATCAATCGCGTCTTCAGCTCGCAGCCTGCGACGTGCCCCGACGGTGTCTTTTCGTGATCTGTCCGTGTGTGTGTCTCTTTGTGTGTCTGCATGATGAGGAGGATACATGCATGTCATATGAGGAGGAGGTTACATGCCTCTTTGTGTGTCTGCATGGCGGATCTCTCTCTCACTCCAACGTGCCTCTTGGACTTCTTTTCGCTTCTGCGGGGTTTGCACTGGCTCGCCGTTCGTGTACACCACCCCCACCCGCACCACCATCCGCACCACCCCATAACGTGACGGCTCCTGTGTGTGTGTGTGTGTGTGTTGTGTGTGTGTGTGTGTGTGTGTTGTGCGGAGAGTGACTCTTGTGTCTGCACGCGACGCTTACACACAACGCGCAGGCAAAATCTTGCCTCCTCCTCCGCCCCCCTACTCCACTGTCGCCAAAAACGAGACATCAAAATCAAAATCGTCTCTTAACGCTCCATCGTGGTTCTTGCACCTCGTGTCGGCAACTGCCTGTGTCTTGTTCTATGTCATCTTCTAGAGTGCGGCAATTTGCACCAGCTCCAGTCCTTGATGCCAACGTGGGAGGAGGGTTTATGAGGCGCCGCTACTGCCTATCGCCTGCTCCCCATCCTACTCCCACGTGGGGGTTTGTGAGGCGCTCGGTGAACCAGCGGAAGAGGTGCTAGCTTCAGCTGAAGACGCGGGGATGAGGAACAGGGGGTCACGAGCACGCGTAAGCGGGCGAGCAGCGACGCCGCATGCCGAGTGCGGGTGGTGTACATATTGCGTCTGAAAATGAAAGAGAGGGACCCCGAGCGATGGAGGGTGGAGAGGGATACCGAGCGAGGGGAGAGTGGGAGGATACCTCTTTACTCCAACGACAGCTGTGGCAGATTACACGTGGTTTAATGCAACCCGATTCGTTACCAGAACGAACCTCGGCTCTGCTCTACCGCTCAGGACATGCTTGCACTGTCTTGTGTCTAAAAGGAAGACGCAAGGCGACTGAGTGCATCCATTCTCGCGTGTTATGTCTAATCCTAATGATCATTTGCGCCCGCTTCAATGATCATTTGCGCCTTGTTCCTCCTGGCGTCAACCTCCCGCCCCACTCTCTTCCGTCAGCAGCTTCTGCGTCGTCTTGCAATACCTGCCGGCTGCCTTGTTCCTCCCGGCAACAGGAGTCCTCGTCCTCCTATCTTACTTGCAAAGCAGGGCATTTGACGCCGCAGAAAATCCACTTAGCTTGGCGCAAATTCCGGCGCCAGCGAAGAAAACATATCACCGCCCAAAAACTTACGCATAAACATGCGCTCAGCTTCTTGCTTTTCAGCAAGAAGGCGCCTCTTCTCTTCGCGCTGGGCTGCTTCCTCGGCATGACGTCGGGCTTGCTCTGCTTCTGCCTCGGCTTCACGTCGGGCCCTCTCTGCCGCCATCTCTCGCGCCTTCCGCTCAGCTTCAGCTTGGACCTGCATGACTTGCAGATTCTTCTCATATTGCTTCTGTGCCTGATACATGAGGTGCGCCTGATACTGCTGCTCGCCCTCGCGCCGTATTCGTTCCTCTTCCTGTATCGTCAGCTGGTGCACGCGCGTCTGCCCCTCTAGGCATTGACTCCCCAGGACAGCATTATTGTACCTGTCGGCGACACTCGTCAGGCGATCTGTGCATGCTCGTACGGATGCACGCACGACAAATGAATGCGCACCAACGGCATTCCACTCACTCGAGACCTTTCAACCAGGTATGTATGTATCCTCCTCCTCACTAACACTGTCACATGGAATCATTTCAAATGTGTCGCAAGGGAAAGAGGCGGGAGGGAAAGCAGCCAACACGCATAAATACCCGGAATATCCGTGCTGTGGGGACTCCCAGTCTAGGTCGACAGAGGCATAGGGCGGATCGTAAGAAGGCCGAAACACATTGGCACGGGCGCTTGCTGCCGCATTGCCCCATGCACCTGCTTGACCGCCTGATCGTGCTGCTCCTCGTAATTCATGCTCTCCATGCGCAAATCCACACGCATCGCCAAGAACACACGACCCTCCTTGTGACCATCGGAAACACAGCTTCTCCTTGTACCCAGCATACTTTAGCACTTCTGGGTCATGAGAAAAGTCGCACTTGTCGCCAAACTGGACAGAAAAATGCGCCTCAGTGCCAGATCATCGCAGGAGCTGCGCATTGAAGTCACATGCGTGCAAGGCGCTGGCGAATCTTGCAAGGGAGCTCGCAATGGGCGCTCAGACCGGGCAATTCCCACTGCTGCGCATGTAGAAACAAGGCTTCCGGACAACTTCTTTGTCGGCATGCTCATACGTGTCGAGACGCGCCAGCTCGCGTGCCAACATCTGCCGGCGCATGCCGCATCAGTCAAGTTGAAGAAGGGGTGCTTTCAAGACGCCAATCGCCATGCAGCAAGCCAGCAGCGAATACTCGAAATCACTCCCTTTAGAAGTATAAAATGCCCCAAATGGCGATAATATCAAAAGACAAATTCTGATGTTATGACATCAATATGAAAATCGCAGCATTTTACGACGTCGGTAATGCAGTCACCTCGTCCTTGCGCTCTTGCTCGATGCGCATGAGACGCTCTTGCTCTTCCTCTGACAGCCCTGGAGTCAGATCCACTGAGGGAGTAGAGAAGAACTCTTGAATCGAAAGCACCTTTTTGTCCTTTTTCTTCTTGCCGCCCACCGCTCGCCCTCCTCCCTCATCCTCACATCCTCTGTTTGCCTGAAACAGATTGTCGTCCTCCGGGTCGTTGCGCACCAACGGAACCAAGGACGAATCGTCTAGCCAGCTTGGCGCATCTCTGTCCAGTGCTGCGCTATCCTCCTCCGCCGACATCTCACCGCCCGGCGCATCTTCCTTTTTCTGCGGTACAATTATGAGAATTCCAGGGGCGGCTGTCGATTTCACGCCACCATTTTGTACGTCCGCCTCAATTGCGCCTAATGCTGCCTGTGAGAGCGCACCGGGCATGAAAGCGGCTGCCGCGGAACTGAGCGCCCTTCCCTCCGCACTGCTGCCCGCGGCAGTAGCGGCTTTGCTTTCATCTTTTGATTTCTTTTTGTCCATCACTTTCTTGAGAAACCCTGCATCCTTTTTGCCCCCCCTGGTTGTTTTTCGCTCAGAGCCGTCCTTACCTAGCAACACTTTACCTGCAACCTCCTCATGCGCCTGATCTTGGCCTCCTCCATCTTCCTCTCCCACGTCGCCCACGGCGTCTTCAGCAGCAGCAACTCGAGCAGAAGCTCTTGCTCGAACATTTGCGTGCCACTCCTCCTTGTTCGCTGCGGCTCGAGCCAGCGCGGATTTAGACGTCTGCGACTCGCTTTTCCCTGATTTCTTCGCACCCTCTTCCCCTGATATACCTGGGCCCTTGGAACCCTTACCGAAGTTGCCTTCGCGAATCGCACAAGAGTTCTTGAAGCCCTTAAGACCCTCTATTTTGCCCGCACACCCGGGACGCGGACAAGCTGATCCCAGCACTTTGTCCATTCGACGTGCAGCACTGGGGCAGAGCTCGAGGAGAGTGGAGAGCTGCAACAAACGCGTCCCCGAAACGCATCTCCGTCAGGTGCGGAACCACACAAAGGTGCCGAGATAGCACTCGCCTGCAAGTGGCAACTGCTTTGCATGCTCAACATGCGCGGCAAAGGCTTGCATAAATAAGGCTTGCTGGCAGAAGCGGGCACCTTTAGGAGCGTCGGGCCGCAACGCGCGCTGCATGACAGCGTGGCATAGTCGTCGCCCACAAAAATCACTGTGCCCGAGCGCATACACACGCCTACTTCTTCCTGCACCACGTCCTTGGCGGGTGCCGCGTTGAGCACGGGCTCCAAGTTGACCACTGCTTTCGCGGCCTGCAGCTCGCCTGAGACTCTCCCTTCCTTAGCTCTGTTCCGCTGCCCATTCCTGTTCGCCTCACCCTCTGCCGTCTTTACCGGTGTTTTGGGCTTGAATTGTGACGAAGAGCGTGCCACATCGGCGCCCGCGTTGTCCGAGACGCGTTGCTCAGGAGCAGAAGCAGGCGCGGCGAACGGACAAGGGCGTGCCACATCGGCGCCCGCGTTGCCCGAGACGCGTTGCTCAGGAGCAGAAGCAGGCGCGGCGAACGTGAGCGTCAGATTTTCGCGCTTGACGAGGAGGCTCTTCTCCGAAAGGTCGACCAGGATGCGCCCATTGTCGCCGTCACCCAGTACGGTGCCCTGCTGGCCATTGAAGCGCTTGTAGGTCTCTGCCTTGAGCCCGTCGACGAGAACCACCGCGCCGATCCGCAGGTGCGGCAATGCGAACGGAGACGGATCCTTGATTGCTACCCGTTCCGCCTCCAGTACGCTTTGCACCAGAGAATCCTACAGAGGGAGAGAGAGCGCATGAGTTAGGAAGAATCCACTTATGAATCCTCCACACTGTTACCATCCCGTTGAGAAAATAAAAGAATAGTAAGACTTTGGAGGGTTCGATTTCCATTCTCATGCCACGTACAGGTATGATGAGGATAACTTTGAGACAGACAGCGTCAAATCAAATTCGCGCTGCCTGTGGCCAAAGTTGGTCATCATCGATGCACTGTGTATCGAGTCGTGCACGCACGCCTGACGAACGAAATATTGACGGTTGCCGCATGTGCAGCGCTGCAAAGCCGTCAGTGTAGAAGTAAAAGAGACCGGATGAGCAAAAGAGACTGTATCAGTAAAAGAGGCAAAGGCCTACCACTACTAGGAGTTGACACACAAGCTGCCGCATTACTTCAAATTTACTACATCAGCCAAAGAGACCTCCGATACAAGCAAAAGAAACAAGACGCACCCGTGCAAGAACGTGGACATGCGGCGGAATCTGCGTTCGGGGATAAGCCTCCTGGTATTGTTGCACGGCGAAGGAGTTTGGCAGAAGCGAATCAATCGCCACGCGGAAGCCAGGCCTGAGGTACGTGCAAATGTCAGAAGAGGCCTAGCACACAAGTAAACGAAACTTTACTACAGGAGTAACAGAGTACTGTAGAAGTAAAAGAGACCTAATACAAAAGTAAAAGAGACCTAATACAAAAGTAAAAGAGACCTGCTACAGAAGAAAAAGAGACCTGCTCTCACTGCACTGCGCCAAGAGCAAGCGCTGCTACGCCTAACTACGCCCTCAAGTCCCTTCATTCCCTCTGCTAAGTATTCGGTGGGTCTCCACCTGTATAACTCCTTCACCTCTGTAATAGGTAGATCGCCCGCAAACAAGACGCCCTTAAGACCCTCTATAAGACGCCCTTAAGACCCTCTATTTTGCCAAGCCCTTGAGACCCATAGATAGATCGCCCGCAAACAAGACGCGCACTGCGAAAGAAAGCGTACCCCTTGACCATGCACATCATTTCCTCTCCCGTGCCCGGCGCCGTGTACGCTGCATTCAGCCCAGGCTTTGCTTTACTGCACATCCAGGGGTTTAGGGTGCACATTTCAGCGCACATCGTAGGGCACATTTGAAGGCACATTTAAAGGCAGCCCAGGCAGCCCTTTGCCTTACTGACATCCAGGGGTTTAGGGTTTAGGGTTTAGGGTTTAGCGTTCAGGGTTCACAGTTTGGGGTTTATGTGGTTTAGGTTCCGGGGTTTAGGGTTCGCCCTGCACATGCAACCAAATAGGGACAGACGGGGAGAGTGAGGGGGAGAGGGAGAGGAGGGGAAGAGGAAGGGGGGGCTGAGGGAGGGGAAGAGGAAGGGGAGAGCAAGGGGGAGAGCAAGGGGGAGAGGAAGGGGGGAGGAAGAGGGCAAGGCATCATTCGAGCGGCAACGGGGCCCAAGGGGACGGCAACGAACGCGAAAAGCAGAGAGTAACGAACGCGAAAAGCAGAGAGTTGCAAGAAAGAACCACACATTGAAGGCATTGACAAATTTAAGGCATTCAAGGGGGGCAGAGTTGCACTAGAAGCCTTTAATTTTTAATTCTTCTTTATTTTTATTTATTCAAGGGCAGAGAAGCCTTCATTTTATTTTTAATTTTCTTTATTTTTATTGTATTGAAGGGAAGAAGCCTACTATCAGCGGAAAGCCATGAGGGACTTACAAGCGATTGACCCTTGAGGAGGGCACAAAGGGGCTGTAGAGAAGCGTTTCGTCGCCCCAGTGTTCCTTTGGCGTGGTGGCCGCGTTCAGCTTGATGCAGTGCAGAGCCTCGCTCAGATCTGTGTCATATGAGGAGGAGGATACATACATTCAGAGCATGTTGCTTGATGCAGTGCAGAGCCTCGCTCAGATCTGAGGAGGTTGTAAATTTCAAAACGTGCGTGCGCGCGCGCTCTCTCTCTCTTCCACCCACGAATCACAGGAAAAGCTCCCCGCTGGCAGACACGCGCAGCCTTGCATTCACAGGCTCTGGGGCTCACCTGCGATGGGCCATTCGACCACGCTTCCACCGCGCGCATCGTAGCCGCCAACCACTTGGCCGAATTCCTGCATCATCTGCTGGCGCGGGGCGTAGTGTTTGGCGAACTGGTCCTGCTGGATGCCGTGCAAAATGGCCGACTTGAGCCCGTGCGGCAGCCTGCAGCCAGCCCCCATCATGAGCAGCGCCAGGATGCTCATCGAGTTTCCCGCGGGGCGGTGCGCCTTGCTGGACGAGTCCATGAGGTTGAGTTGTTCATTGGCAACGTCGATGATCCGGGGTACGTTGGCTTCCAGCAGCGCCCGCACATTGAAGGCCTTGTCCTTGTCGAGCTCTTGTGTCAAATGCAGCAGCTCGCGGCACTCCTCTGCGCGTGGCGGCGTTGTGTCAGCTCGCCCGCGGCGCGCGCAAAGGCAGGCGGCGTGGCCACGGGCATGGCAACGACGAGGCAAAAGCGTGGTGCGCGGGGGGGCGGGGGATGGACGCAAGGCGCGGGTTTGCGCACCCGGGGAGTGGGTGATAGTGAGCAGGGTGTGTTGGCCGTCCTCCGTCTTTACAACCTCCTTGTACTTGCGCTGCGCCGCCGGCACCCGGGACCGGAACTCACCAAGCCCCGCCTGCAGCATCTGCCGGTACACCTCGAGGGCGTCATCGCCGCACAGAATGTCGATGGACCTGCCACTCGTCCACGGTCAGCGGCTGACCTTTCTGACAGCATTTCGACGACGACACGCAAGCGCGCGGTCGCGCGCGCACCCACAGCGCGCAGTGCAGAACTAACCAGATGCCCATGTCCGGCAGCGGGACTGACACTAGGAGCAGGCCCGTGTGCCGCCCCCGTGCATCGCGCCTAGCGACTAGAAATTCCCTGGTATGTACACTCGATTTCAGTCAACTTTTTTGGAAACGAGCTGCAAACACTTCAGAAGGAACGGCTTGTTGCCCAATGGCGGCGATGAACGCGCTGGTGTGTTGCACAGAGGCGTGCGCAGACTACGACGTGAGTGTCACAGGCTGACAGAATTTGCCCGCCGCAGAAAAGTGACACGCGGCAGTTCCGCCTGGACCTCGAGCGAGACCTCGATAACCGCAACCCGCCCGGTGCTGTTGGCCATGTCACTGTCGAGGACGCGGTTGCGCAGCGGTACCGTGCCAAAAAGGGAGTCTGCGCAGGCGCCATCTGGACCACGAAGGAAAAGAACATTGGGCGCGCCCTGGTCTCGTCGCATCGGCTCACCGACTCCGAGTGCCAGTGCCGGCACGACCTCACCATTGACGGTGTGCTGCGTGCATGCCGGCCAGCCGCTTGCGCTGCTTCCCCGCCCTGCGTGTTGTGTCTGCATCAGCACTGCCCGGCTGTTTAGGGTTCAGGGTTCACGTTGGGTGGGACCTGCTGCCTCGGTTGATGGTGGTGGGTGCGGGGGCTGCGGGGTCTGCAGAGCAAATCTCGCGCGGTATCTCTGGCAATGGCATGCGCTCTGGCGACTGCCCCCTCACGATGCGCATCGAGGTGCAGCTGTCTGGCTTCGGCATGCCCTCCGTGCGCCTCGACCTCAGCCACAGCAGCCTTGGTGCGTAGTTAGTTAGTTTTAGTGAGGTTAGTACTAGTTTAGTTAGTTCAGCCCTCAGGGCACCTCGACCTGAGCACACACATAGGCACACACATTGGCACTCACGTACGCACTCATATAGGGAAACACTTAGGAACACGCATAGGGAAACACTTAAAAAACACACTTAGGGAAACACTGAGGAACACGCATAGGCACACACATAGGGAAACACTTAGGAACACACATAGGCACACACATAGGCACTCACGTAGGCACTCACATAGGGAAACACTTAGGAACACACACACACATCACCAGCTTCATCAAGCAGGAGCGAGCCACAGCGGCCTTTGGTATCTTTGCTATCTACTTTGTTGGTAGCACACTCATAGGGAAACACTTAGAAACACACACACGCACACACATTGGCACTCACGTACGCACGGCCTTTGGTATCTTTGCTATCTACTTTGTTAAAAAGTGCTTTTTTATATTCATATTCTTCAAACAAATTAAATGAAGATGTGATGTTTTAGAAGAATGTGGATTTGTTTTTTAAACGATATTTATTGTTAAATGAATATCGTATCTTTGAAAATCGTATCATAATATAAATTGGTACCAGCGCTAAACTTGGTAAAACAGTACTAAATAGTACGAAATAGAATAAACGCAGCAGCTTGGTGCGCACCATCGCCAATCTAACTAAACCAACACTAAATTTACTGAACTAACTAATCAGCGCTTGCACACATCACTGTGTGCGCGTGCGTTGTGCGTGCGTGAGTGTGTGCGTGCGTGCGCTCGTGCGTGCGTGCGTGTGTGTGTGCGTGCGTGCGTGACACACAAGCGCAGAACAGAGAGAGAGGGAGAGAGAGAGAGAGAGAGGGAGAGAGAGCGAGAGAGAGAGAGAAGAAGTAGACACGACGCCCCGCGC
>Ga0315899_10006415_pt1 | contig 12677 bp, 5 predicted proteins | sample LakEriMetagenome_2_FD_203518 | JGI IMG/M metagenome (GOLD analysis project Ga0315899, IMG submission 203518) | Freshwater fungal communities from buoy surface, Lake Erie, Ohio, United States - Buoy 4 MA112 | ecosystem: Environmental > Aquatic > Freshwater > Lake | place: USA: Lake Erie, Ohio...
CAAAATTTATGAAGCAAACAGGCGCCCTAAAGGCCTTTGACGGAGGGATTTTGAGGGTGGTGATCTCGTTTCAGACTAATACGCCTTCGGCGTATTAGTTTGGCGACGTTGCGGATGGATGGGCGGAGGGATGGGCGGAGGGATTGCAAAACGATATGTCCAATAACGATGTCGGTAAGGGGGTAGTATATGCCTATGAAGCTTATGAAGCAAAATAAAGGGTGGCGGCCTTTAGGGCGCCTGTTTGCTTCATAAATTTTGGGCTGATTCCTGACCGACATCGTTATTGTACATATCTATACTACTTGTATGTGGGGTTTAGATGTGCATATATACGGTGTGCGTGTGTATGCTGCGCAGGTATGTTGTTTTTATGTGCATATACGATGTGTATGTGGAGGTATGGTGTGTATATGTGCGTATACGGTGCGTGCTCGTCATTGATGCGCTGCAAATAGATGTGCATATACGGTGTGTATGTGGGGTTTATATGTGCATATGCGGTGTTTGCTCGTCATTGATGCGCTGCAACTTGTTCGACACCAGTCATTAAACTAAACTAAACTACTTACTCTACACCAGTAATTAAACTAAACACGTATGCAGGCCCATGCGCTTGCAACGACCAGTTCGTGGCAACCCAGGACAAATGTGCCATCACAGATGAGGATGTGAGAATATTCTTTGACCCCTCGAAAACTTCACCTCCAGGTCAACCCTAAACCCTAAACCCTGAACCCTAAACCCTAACCCTGACACCAAAAACCCAAAAGCCAAAACTTCACCTCCAGGTCAACCCGCAACCCTTGACCCTAAACTCTAAGCCCTGAACCCAAAACCCGAAACCCCTAAACCCTAAACCCTAAACCCTAAACCCTAAACCCTAAACCCCAAACCCTAAACCCTAGGCCTCCATGACTCACCTCAATTCTTTTTATAGAGAACCTAAACCCGAAACCCTCAACCCTAAACCCTAGACCCTAAACCCTTCACCCGCACCTCGTGAGGAAGCTCAGTGCTTTTTATAAAGAACCCATTCTATAGAGAACACATTCTACAGAACACATGCTATGAACACCCAGTGTGAACCCCAAAACCCGAAGCCCTTAACCCCAAGCCCTAATCCCAAAATCGCAAGCTCTAAACCCTGAACCCTAAAGCCTGAACCCTAAACCAACCCTAAAGCCTAACCCTAAACCCTAAACCCTAAACCATGAGACCTAAACCCTACACCCTAAACGCTAAACGCTAGACGCGAAACGGCAGGGATGAATGCGTACTGCGAGCAGATGGCAGAAGACATCCAGTTCATCAAAGGCAGGGGGGGGCTCCAGGGTGCGTGCGTGTTTGTGCTTTTTTTAAAAACAAATGGATTTTTTTAATCCGTTGGATCCAAGGCAAGCGCGAAGGTGGCAAGGTGACCTCGAGGGTGGGCGTGAGTGCTTTTTTATCCTCCTAGCTTTTATCCTCCTAGCTTTTTGCATACATGTGCACATGCATAGTCCGACACACTCGCACACACACACACACACACACACACCACACACGAACACACACACACACACACACACACACACCACACACACACACACACACACACACACACACACACACACACACACACACACACAAACACACACACACACATACACGTCTCTGCACACCCCTGGCCCCCACCCTCCTCCCCTCTCTGAGATACACAGGCGGTTGGCGCCACATGACATATGATCCTGTGGCCAAGCCCCACCTCGTAAGCCCTAAACCCTAAACCCACCTCGTTTGTTCACCGTCCGCTTTCTCGTCCCCTTCCTCCCTTCCCCTTCCATCCTGTCTCCCAGTATTGTGTGTGTGTGAGTGTAAGTGGGTGGGTGTGTATTTGCATGTGCATGTGCATGTGTGTGCGTGTGTGTCTGTGCGCGTGTGTGTAGATGGATATCCCTCTCCCGCTTTTCGCGTCACTTCTCGAATCTATTGACCCCTCTTTTTTCTCTCTCTCTATTCATTCCCCCCCCCCCTCCCCCAAATGTTTTTCCACCCCAACACCCCCATATTTGATCCCCAAATGTGATGATTCTCTCTCTCTCTCTCTCTCTCTCTCTCTTTCTCTCTCTCTCTCTCTCTCTGTCTGTCTGTTTTTCTCTCTCAGTCTCTCTCTCGCCCTCTCTTCCTTGACTATGGGTCTGCCGCTCGGCAGGAGAAGTTGTACAAAACTTGCGCGAAACACGTCCCCTGTCCGTAGCCCTGTGAGGACCACTCACGAGAGAGAGAGAGAGAGAGAGAGAGAGAGAGAGAGAGAGAGCGAGAGAGAGAGCTAGAGGACCACACACACTAGACGTGAGCTCTAGAGGATATTTTTGCACAAATTTGCGAACTACGCGCTCAACACGTTTCCCTGTCCGCACTAGAGGGAGAGGAGTGGAGGGGGGGGGAGAGAGAGAGAGATCTTATTAGGAACCACAAGCATCACACACACGTCAAAGACATGAGAAGATTGGTGTCAGAGGGTATGGATGATGTGCCTCTATGTATGATGATGCGACACATCATATGCCTCTATGTATGATGATGTGACACATCATATGGATGATGTGACACATCATATTGATGATGTGACACATCATTTGGATGATGTGACACATCATCATATGGATAATGTGACACATCATATGGATGATGTGACTCTATGGTGTCAGAGTGTATTTTGTTGCAAGAGGGTGCGGATAGTACAGGGAAGGAGGAGAGGTCGAGGAGAAGCGACAGTGAAAGGGGAGTGGAGAGAGAGAGAGGAGGGGGAGAGAGACAGAGAGAGAGAGAGAGTTTATTATGAACGGTCCGCCATACCGTACAAAGACACGCGAGGAGCGAGGTGGACTTGTCAAGCACGTTTGGGGGAGGGAGCGGGGCATGAGGTGGTGGCTTGGTGGTCGGGGCGTCCAAGGCCCGGGGAATACGCACGAACAGAATTTTAAGACAAGGGTAAATACATGGTGTACACATAAGTCAACACAAGATAGTGGTTGTCCGTGTGACTTGCTGCCAGCATGACCTAGCCGCAACTGATGACCTAGCCGCAACTCGCAGCATCATCATCTAGCCCCAAGTTCCAAGACACAAGTTGCAGTCCGGTGCCCGACGCCATACAACCAGAGCATTGAAGGATTGTCTTGTTTCCATTGCTTAGCATATTCTTTTATCCTATCTTTATTCTCTTCATAGTAATCATGTCTCTTTTGTTGTAATCTTTCTTTGTTCTTTTCTCTATACTGTTTAAAGTACTCTTTTCGTTCTTGATATTGACCAGACATTTTTGTATATGTTATTATACTATGGCGATATAGCTTCAAGTCAGTTATCAAACCCTTGGATGCGATGCAATCGTGCGGGATGCGATGCAATGCGCTGCGCGCGGGCTGGTTGCATTTGCAGGCGCGGGCGGTGCCATACTTTTGACAATGGTTTGTGGGTGGGTGGGTGACAGGGAATTCAAGGGGGGTGTAAGGGTGGGATTCATTAATATAAACGATGTGTCCAATGACGATGGCGGTAAGGGGGGAGCACGGGGTTGTGAAGCTCATCAAGTAAAATAAGGGTGGCGCTCGTTAGAGCACCTTTTTACTTCATGAATTTATGGTTGATCGCTTACCGCCATCGTTATTGGACATATCTATACTACTGCGGGGAGGGGGGGGAAGGGCAAGAAAGGGAAGGAGGCAAGATGCAGAGAGTGAGGGGAAAGGGAGGGAGGGAAGGAGAGACAGAGAGAGAGGACCCCGCAGAACTCAGGTCCATGTACACAATGGGTTTCTGTGTGTACTTCCCTGCACGTGTACCTCAGGTGCGCACCGATGCTGCATTTAAACCGCTGCTGCTGGCGAGCAGCAGCACGCACTCTCTTTCGCGCACTTCATCTTCCTGGTTGCAGCGACGGGCAAACTCGGGGGCCCGGCACAGATATTACAATACCTGGCACTCAACGCTCGTCCGTCATCGCGGCCGCTGCTGCCACTCCGACTTTATCATCTTGGCCGTGCGCAGCAATGCTCTTCTCGTGCACATCCCCCTTGGACCACTTGCAAGGGGTGCTTTTATTGGGAGTATTGGTTTCCCAGAGAGTTCTGCGTGTTGGAGTCATAGAGTTGTCGCTTGTTGGAGTCATTGAAATCCAAGGCAAGGGACGCTGGCTTGTATCCGATCAACAGCTCTCCGTGGTCGCGCACTCGCAGCACCATGTCCCAAAAGCAGAGCTCCTCCCCCCGCCCCCACGGATGCATCAGAGAGGAGTGGCGCATCATCCTGCGCCTTCGTACGGATCCGCCGGCTCCTCTGGCGCCGGCTCTGGGGCCGTTTCCGGCAGGGTGTACTTTGCGTTCCACGCATCATCATCTAGCAGGACAGCGTCGCATTCGATCTCGGTAAGCTCCAATTCGTCCATGAGATCCCTCGGCGTCAACAGAGATGTAGTCCTCCACCTACCGCAAGAAAAACTCGTTGCCCGTGTGCTGGAGCACCTTCCCTCTCGTCTGCCCCCTTGCACCCGTCCCACTCCCAGTAGGGCACGCTGCTCTCAGAGTCTGAGCGCGGCAGTCTCCGAGTGGACTGTGCTTGACACTGCCTGTCCTCAGTACCCTCCGAGATTTGTCAAAGCGCTCGCAAGCCGACGCGTTAGCATCGCTTGAGGATGCACTGAAAGCTGAGGTGCCGCTCTGCACGAGGAGTTGGCGCCAACTGAGTTGGAGGTGGCACCAACTCTAAGCATCTGTCTCTAACGCTGCTGAACTGTGAGTTCGTCGGCGCCCAAGTCTTGGTCTTATGATTGATTTTCGACCGTTTTCTAATCCCTTTTAGAACCAGAGGACATCGTTGATGGCGGACGAGGACGCAGAGGGCGAAAATAAGACGTCATGCTTAAAATGCGGGGATATCGTTAGTCTCTTTGCGCTTGAGGCCTTTGGGTTCCTGAAAGCAGACGGCTTTGTCAGCAATCATCTCACAGTTGAACCCCTCGAGTTCAAGGACCCCGTGCCTCAGAACTTTGAGGCCAGTCTCTTTCAGATAGAATCCAAGCTCAGCTACTTTGCGCAAGAGAAGCTGCGGCACTTTGTTCATGACAACAATATGCAATCAGCTCTAGAGTTTGATTTACTTAAGGGCGAGAAGGCCAAGACTGCCACATTCTTGCGCGCTGAGGCAGAAAAGGAAAAAAAGCGAAATAGCGAGGACTCCAAATACAACGCAAGCCGCCCGGTTTTGTATGGGCAGGCCTTCCAGTTGCGGCACATCAACACAAACAAGTTCCTGTCAGTAGTCTTTGGTGCGAACGTGTCGGACGTTCACGGGAGTGCCGATGTGGAGATGAGTACAGGGTCTATGGCCTCGTACTTTTACCTGCAGTCGGACCGCAACATCAAGTCAAATTCGGAACAGTGCTTTGAGCGCGAACGCGTCCTCCTGGTGCCTGACATGCTGCGGAGCATCGCTCTCACCACGCACCGCGGCGAGGTGCAGATTGACAAGCACAACAAAATGAAGAAGTGTGTGAGGAGTGTCTCTTGCACCAAGGAAGGCAGCGTGTGGCTAGTCTCGCGCTACCAGAGTGCCGCGCACGCAATGGCCAGCACGCCCAAGGTTGAGAGGACAAGTGCATCAGGTGGAGACGCGCGAGTTCTGGCGGCTGCACAAAATGCTGAAATGGACGAGGTTGTGCCTCTGCCCCTTCACACGGGGCAGGTCGTGCGCCTCAGGCACCAGGAGGGCGACGTGTTCCTGGCAGCTGATAACAACGTCAAAAACGTAAACGACAAGAAGAGCTCAAGCTCCCTCCTCGTGACCGAGCCTGCCTGTGGCTTTGGGTCCACGGGGTTCGCGGTGAATGCGAGCGAAGCCCCAGGAACCTGCTACACGTTGTGGATCCTTGAAAGCCTAGACCCGACAGTTGTGCAGACCTTGACCATGGGCAAACCGTTTCGTCTGCGCAACCTTGCTACGGGCACCTATCTTTTGACCCACTACTTCGCATCCTCAGCGGGCGCTGCCGTGCTCACGCCGCGGGGCGGAAACAGCGGCGGCGGTGGCACTGCGAGAACTGCGCGCAACACCTGGAATGCAACCTTGGCCTCTGACTTTGGTGACCCGGGGGGCGAAGACGGCACGCACATTCCGTTTTGCGGGCGTGAGGCGCATTTGCTCACGTCGATGCGCAGCATCATGACCTTGCACTCGAGCTCTTTCGCCAATGAAGGCGTGAGCGGAAACGAGGATGATGACAACCTCGTGCGCTCGCAAAGCATTTTGTACCTCAAGTTTGAGCACCTCCCCCCCCGTGCTCGAGGAGGACTCACAACGGGGGGTTCAGCCTTCCCGCGGTCGGGGTCTGAGGGCTCACGGGCAGGGTCCCAGGCTTCCACGCCGAGAAACATCATGTCCCAGGAAGCCAGGAACCCTCGTAAGGCAGCGGCGCAGGACGCTGGCGCCGGCGGCTGGGGGGTACTAGGGGGAATAGGGGGCTAATAGGGAGCGCATTGCAGGACACTATGCAAGGCAACGCTAACGGCCGCCATGAACACATTCTCAAAATTGCCCTGTAGAGACTGTGTGAGGTAAATGTACTAGAGCGCTGACTTTTGAGAATTTCTGCCCTCTTGCAGGACTTTACCCAAGACTTGAGCGGCATGTTCAGTGGGCCTAGCGTCTTTGAAGCCGCCACGGGAATTCTGAAGGCGACGGGAATGGCCGAAACAGACGGTTCAGGCTTAGGTTCAGTGTTCAGGCCCGAAAGCCCAGGGTTTCGCTGCAGGAACGCTGAGCTGGGCGTAGAGCAGACAAGCACGGGCTGGCTGAAAATCTGGCAGCCTGAAAACGGCGTCAACAACCCCAAGCCCATGATCGGCGCTCTCCTGCAAGAGTGGCATGGCTGGATGTTGCATCCTGCTGACAGAACAGAAGTGTGCGACGTGCAGTTCGTGGCGTCTATCAACGTTAAAGTCCGTGACTTCATCTGCACGTTCGCAGGGACGGGAGGCATCAGCATCATGGCTGCCGAGGAGATGAGCAACGTATGCGAGTGCCTGCAGCGCTTTCTGACCTACGCGCCAGGAGAAGTCCTGCTGGCGGAGGCAGACTACCCCCAATCTCAGGACCAGGTGACGCGGCGACAGAGCATCATGTACGACATTGGACTCGTCGACCTCCTCTTCTCTATCTGCTGTGACCTCGAGCAGTTCAACCCTACACTCGGGGCGAGTGAGGCCATGACAGGTGCTGATTCGCGTGCAGTCAATGATTTGCGTGGTCAAGACACTCCTGCCTCACCACTTGATTAAACTAAACCCTAAATCTTAAATCCTAAACCCTAAAACAGGTGCAGTCAAGGCACTTCAGTCTCATCACTTGGTTCCAGTCAAGTCACTCCTGTCTCATGAGCACATAAGCAAGGACCCGGAGGAGAGCCACGTGCGTCGCCTGTGCGCCAACTGCTTTCAGACGCTTACCCTGCTTGTGCGCAAGAACCACATTGTGGGAATGCACCTCGCGGACAAAATCAACAGCCTGGTGGAGCCTCTAGACCACCTTGCAAAGGCGTTGAGCAAGGGCGAGGACATGGCGCACAGTCCTGCGGCCTATTTGCAGAAATTGTTTTTCCTGGTCCAGGAAATCTATCACGACTCTCCCGCTGCACTGGCAAACATGCAGTTCTCGCACTTGCGCAAGCTCCTCGAGCTCTTTGACAAGCCCGACACGCGCGGGCCGTTATGGCACGCGGCGCTTCTCCGGATCTTGGGCATCCTGTGTATCTACAGGGCGCGTGATGGCAGCGAACAGATGTCCTCGGACGATGCCAGTGTCGCTCGTGCCTCCCTCCTCCAGTCAGCACAGATGGGCGGCACAATTAGTTCGCGCCGCAGCGGCGACTACATGGGCATTCCAAACAACCAGAAGCATATCATGGAGTTGATGGCGGTGCCGAGGAAAAGCCAGTCTTTCCAACCTGAGGAGAGCATCTTTGCGTTCTTTCCGCGCAGCTGCATCAGCGCGCAAGACCGCGACGTGATGCTCATGGCCTTCTTTCGCGAGGGTAGCGATATTCCTGATTGGCAGCCCGCAGAAGAGGTGCTGCAGGTGGTGGAGAGAGTACAGCTGTTCAACAGCCTGCTGATTTTCCTCAAAAACACGGCTCACGGTCGCGGGCCCATAATAGACAACATCATCAGGAAGATAACACGGCCTGATGAGAGCGATCTCATGAACTACGAGCGCGCTGTGCACTTGTTGCTATGCGAGAGATGCCCGTCGCGCACGCGCGCCATAGTCGCCGCGTTTGTCGTCAACGTCTTTATTGACAACGCCCCTCAGCAGGACTGCACGGCGGTGATGCGCTTCCAGGACTGGAGCAAACTCGATACTGCACTCGCCACCAGCAGCGACCGAAGCCCCGAGAATACCCAACGGTTCGCCGTTCTCCAGGCGTTCCTGCTGCTGCATCTCGAGGGCAACGACATGCAGGGGCAGGACTTCGACAACGACTGCCTCCTGGAAGAGTGTCTGAAGATGCTTTTTTTCCTTGTTCACTTCGGGTTCTACTCGCACACCATCAAGGCGGCATGGGACCAGGCTCAGGCAGCGCTCAGTGATCCGACCACGTCAAGGGAAAGCAAGAAGTGCTTTGCCTACCTGCAGCAGCGCATCGCTGCCATGTGGGCTGCCAGCGGGTCTTTCTCCGATCTGGAAACCTGGGCGGAGGAGTCGCTCTTGGTAGCGCTGCTGATTCAGCCCTTGTGGCTGCTGCTCGACATTTCGAGCGACTTGGACGTCACGTCCCCCAAGGCAGCCGCGTTGCTCAAGGTGCGCTTTTCTGTGGACAAGCTACTCTCGGTGGCGGACCAGAGCGAGACGGAGCATAAGCACGTGGTGCTTGGCTGCAAAAAGTGGGCGTGCCGGATTCTAGATTTGGTGGCCAACGTACGGCTGAACAAACGCGTCAAATTCGGGCTGCAAGTGTTTGAGTCAGACTTGAGCAATGGCAAACAGCTAGGGGTCATTCAGGCCACAGGGCCGCTAGGCGCGCCGGCGGCGCACAAGGTGAAGCGTGCCGAGTTCGAACAGATTTTCCAGGTGCTGGACATGAATGTGGAAAAGGCCGCGCCCATGTGCCTGCAGCTGCTGGTGGACCCTGCCATGCAAGTGGATGTAGACTCGAGCGGTGCCGTGCTGCGCCTCTTGCTCCGCCTCTTTGGCGAGCGCCAGGAGCTCATGCGCACCCTCGGCGACATCCAGCTGGTGGAGGATCCGCAAATCATGTATGTTTACCGGGAAACCTCGGAGCGCTCACACCACATGTCAACGTTGAACGTGAGGCTTGCCGCGTGCGAGCACAAGCTGATCGAAGCAATTCAGCTCCACGAGAAAATGGCGCGCGAAGAAGAGGTCAAGGTCCTGGTCCTCGGCCTTGATGGTAAGGAGTACGACGACCCCTCCTCCTCCCGATCCAATGCCACGGTGCCGCAGGCGTCTGGCGGATCAGCGCTCGACTTGATTGGTAACTTTGGGTCATCAATGGCCTTTGGGTCATCAATAGCCCGCGCTGGCACGGCCTTGCAACAATTGCGGCCTAAAGCTGTCGACTTCCGTTGGTCTGGCGAGCTGGAGCCGCCGGTGGAGGTCAAGCTGGGCACGCTGATGGACGGCAAGGGCGGCGTCTTTGACAACTTGCTTGGCGCACCCTCGAACTTGTTTGACAAGCTAAATGAGTTCAAGAACTCCAAGACCTTCAAGACGCCGCTCGGCACCACCAGCTCTCTCTCCATGCGCCCCTCGTCCATGCAGGAGCACCGGCAGGTGATCCAGATGCGCCGCATCCACGCCGCCGCCAAGACTGCCGACACCGCCAGCGCAACAGACTCGGGCAAGTTTGGTACGCCAAAGAGCACGGGACGGAAGGGTGTGTTGAAGGGCGGGCGCACCAATCTGATGCGCGACGTGGAGGCTGAAGCTGAGACGCGCCTGCGCAACGAGTCGTGCTCGAATGCGACGTTGGCGTTCGACGCATCTCTCGTGTCGGAGCTCAAAAACGTTGTCGGGGCGCTGGAGCAGCACCTGCGCAGATTCCTGGTCCTGGGCTCATCCTCGCAGAAGGTAGACAAGCTGCAGCACATGTTTCGCACTCTAGGCGTGCACAGCACAGTGTTGGACAGCCTCACGGCGCTGCTGAACAACGACTCGCCGCGCATGCCGCAAGACGATACGCTGAACCAACTCCTCTACCAGTCGTTTGCCTTTCTGGCCATGTTCGCATCGCGCCAGCCAGCCAACCAGGAAATAATCTATGGACACCTGCACAAGGTGATTTTCCCGCAGCTCATGAACCCGCGCCAAGTCTACTGGGCAGCTGGCGAGGCGCTGATGGCCGTCTTTCAGGACAACAGGGTCTTGAGCACACGCATGGATGATTCCTCCTGCTCGTCCATTTTCTTCTGTCTCAAGTCTGGCGCGGAGAGGCGCGAGTGGCGGTGCATCTACCTCCGCTGCCTCACCGTGACGCTCGCTCCCCGGGGCATCCCGATCAAACGCAACCAGACGCGCGTGATTCGGCACTTGGAGCAGCACCTCGAGAAGCACTTGGGCGGGTTAGGTGACGGTGAAGAAGTTCTTCCTCTTTATCTGCGCTCGAGCGGCCTGGCGGTGCTGCGGTGCTTGATGGACGATAAGGAGCGCCTTCTACAGAACCATCTCGAGTCCCTGTCGCTCAGTGAGAGGAAGGCAGCACTGGCTGCCACGGCGCAGAAACTCAGGCAGGAGCAAGGGGGGACACAGACTTTCACAGCCTTTGACGACTTTTCCCCCGAAGAGGCAGTGTGTCGGGTGAACTTTTACGAAGAGACCCTGAAGCTTTTGGCAGAGTGTGCCGTGGGTGCAGTGTTTGAGGTAGAGCGGGCGTGTCAAAGGTTTGTGCCCTTCAATCATCTTGCGGAGCTGATCCAAGCTGACTGGTGCACACCAAAAGTCAAAAGTGCGGCGCTGCGACTGGCACGCGAGGCATTCTACGACGTCGCCGACGCCAGCGCCCGCAAACGTGCATGGAAGGACCGTGACTCTTGGAAGGTGGTAGAATACCTTGAGACCACGCTAAGGCAAGTGCTCGACCGTGCCAACGCCTTTTACCGCCGGCCGCTCACGGAGAAGGAAGAGCGCAACCTAAACACCCACACGCCTCCCGAGATGGAGTCGTTGCCCGTGCCCCTGGAGCAAGTATTGGTCATAGAGTCTCTCAAGCTTCTGGCGGTGTTTATCGGCAAATGCTTCTGGCCGAAAAACTTGACGGCGAGGAACGAGGAGCAGCTGCTCAAGATGTTGTGGGTGCTCACGCGCATGGTCGATGATGGTGGTCTCACGTCCCAAGTCAAGAACGGGGTGATAGCGGTCATAGCAGAGTTTAAGCGCTGGAATGTAGGCATGCAATTGACAGTGACGGCAAAGGGCCCCCTGTCACACCCCCAAGCATATGGCAGTGTGACTTACAGTGTAGTGCCAAAGAAAACATCGGAAGGAGCAGCTAGGCAGCGACAGGTGCTCCTCCTCAAAAGTACCCTCGAGCATTCTCCAATATACTCTCCAAAGCGACTGCCCTGGTACAGTGACTTGCTACTTGCTTACTAGTGTCACGTGACTTGCTACTTGCTTACTAGTCACTATTCCAGGGCACTGACTTTTGAGAATTCTGCGCAGTATCTGTCGACGATGCTGCGCGCGCACGAAATGGACAAGTTGGAGCAGCGCGATCCGGTGGGTGGTTGTGAATATATATACATATACATATATATATACATGTGTGTGTGTGTTTATATATATACTGTACGTATCTTTAAACGTATGTATGCACACGTATGTATGTATATACGTATGTATGTATGTATATATATACACACACACAAACACACAACACACACACACACACACACACACACACACACACACACACACACATTACATCACGCACACATACACACACACAACACACACACACCTTCACACACACACACAAACACACGCACACAGGAGTTGGAGAGGGACGTGATGTTGGCGCGCAACGCACAGCACCAGCTGGGAGCATTTCTCATCGATCTAGGCCAACATTCTGAAAAGTCCGTACCTAGTGACGTTTACAGCACCAATGTACTAGGTTCTCAGCACCAATGTACTAGGGTCTCTACCCTAAGCACCAGTGGGGAGCGTTTTTCACGGATCTAGGCAAAATCTCAAAAATCAGTGTCCTAGTATGATCATAGTACATTTGTGTTGTAAAGTCACTATAACCCGACTTTTCAGAAGGTTGGCCTAGACTCACGCTTTGACACATGGAACGAGAGCAGAATCCTGTGCCTGAGCTTCGAGTGCTCATAGTGACGTTACAAACGTACTATAATGTTGACTTTTCAGAATTCTTGCCCTGGACACCTCGAGCGAGAGCCGAGTGCTCTTGTATATTTGTCGACCTATACTTACAGACTGCTATGTAAATTCTTGACCTATACATACAGACTCGCGGTTGGACACGACGAGCGAGAGCAGAGCGCTCTGCCTCAGCTTCGAGTCAAACCCTGTCGCTGTGCGCGTCATCATCGAAAACCTCAACACGAGCAAGGAGTCTAACAGGCAGGAGTATGTGGCGGTCCTAAGCCACCTCT
>Ga0315899_10006416_pt1 | contig 12676 bp, 6 predicted proteins | sample LakEriMetagenome_2_FD_203518 | JGI IMG/M metagenome (GOLD analysis project Ga0315899, IMG submission 203518) | Freshwater fungal communities from buoy surface, Lake Erie, Ohio, United States - Buoy 4 MA112 | ecosystem: Environmental > Aquatic > Freshwater > Lake | place: USA: Lake Erie, Ohio...
TGTTATTGGCCGCAATGGTATGAGAACGACGCACAAAGGGACCGCTTCCGTTGGGTATGCGCGCCAAGGATGAATCCGCGACTTGGGCCGCAAAAATCAATTCGTCTTGAAGCACCAAATTGCTATCGTAGAGGTACAAGGTTTCACCCAAAGCCGATAATTTGAAATTGGTATGCAAAGGACCCTGGCTGCTGTCCTCGTCGGCCCATATTACCAAGTAACCACCGGCAGGAACGCTGGTGCCCAGGGGAAGACTCCATTTGCGCAGGTTGGTAGGATTGTCGGTCAGGCAATAACCTCCGGCGTTGACCGAGGCATTGCTTCGGTTGTGCAACTCGATCCAATCTTCGCTTTCGCCGTTATCGTCCACCGGACCGCCCTGGTTGAGCGCCATGATTTCGTTAATGACCAAGCGATCCCTCGCGGCTCCACCCTGCACCCGGTAAACCATCACATCGTGCTCCGCCCCCGGTGGGTAGTAGGTCACCGATTGAGCCGTATTTGTGGCCACCGCTTCCACATAATACCGAACCACGGTTTGGGCCGCTTGACCAGGCAAGTAGGCCCCATAAATCCCATCCCCCGCCAGGCTATCCCCGCTCATTCCATTATCCAACATATTGATTCGCCCAAAATTCCCGACCCAACCAGTGGCATAATACAAACGCAGGGCCTGCACCGTCGCGGGGTTGCTGACTTGGGCCCGTACCAGAACTCGGCCCCCCGGTAACGGCGCTTCGTTCCATCGACCCAAACTATCGTATTGATCCAAACTCAAAACAATCGGCCCCTGCTGGGCCACTTCGGTCTGGGTCCGGAGGTAATTGTACCGATTCGTAACAAAAGTCTTGAGCGAAGTGACCCCGCTATTATAACTAGCCGTTGTATAAAGCTTCTTGGTATCGGCCGCTACCAGTGCCGCAATCCGGGCATGCATCGTATCAATAACCGGATGCAATCGAGTGGGGTTAAACGACTCCGCAAGAATGGTGCGGTAATGGGCCAAATACCTTTGTCGCCATTCCGGAACATTGAGTAATTTGTTCAGCAGAGGGTAATTTACGTTGGTGACATTTTTGAATGGCCCCCAATTGGTGCTGGTTGCGGCATTGCTCAAAAAACTGGAATTCCCGTCGTATTCAAAAGGAAAGGTGCGACCGGTTTCGGGCTCGTAGTAAACCATGTAATCCATCTTGCCTTTCATGATATAACTGTCATCGTCCGCAAAGATGTTTTCCACCGCGAGGTACCAGAGAATGCGGTCAATATCCAGGTATCGACGCGTACTATCCGAAGGAGCCGATGGAACCAAACTCAAAGCCCGGCAAGCCTGAACCAAAGCCTCCCAGGTCAAGGCGATATCGCTGGATTTGAGGCTGTAATACGATTTGTATAGGTTGGTATCCAGGCCCAGGAAATTCATACCGGCCGTCCCATCACCCCATCCTCCACCGGGCGCGCCGCCCGATACCCCGGTCGTTGCCCGAAAGCGAGGCCCGTCGTTGCTCAAAAACCACTCCTTCAAAAACTCCTTGTCCACATCCTGAACATGGTCGTAAATACCCCAATCCTGGCCGTTGAGAAAAAGGCGGATAAAGTTGCCCTTGGCAATGGGGGTATGCCTGCGGGCGGTTTGGTTGTATAACACTTCCCGCATAAAGGTGGCATCCCCGTGGGCATTGTTGAATTTGAGGTTGCGAAAGCCCAAAACATCTTGTCCGGGCCTTAGCCAATCCGTTTCAATCCCAAAGGATTTCTTTTGGGACGAACCGATGGTAGTGTACGATGTGTTACCCCTAAACCGAACCCCTATGCTGTCCAGGGTTTGACCGGCCATGGTCATGGACGCTATTAGGTTGGTTTCGCTGGCATAATTCTGACCCAAAAGGGTCCAGTAATTGCTCTGCGGAAACGTCAAGTTCACGGTCCGAATGCTGTCGGGATGGTACAGGCCCTGGTCCGGTCGGCCCCCGGTATAAAGAGTCCGACCATCCGGGGAGAAATACCATTCGGATGGCAAGTTTTGGGCCTGGGCCACGGCGCATACCAAGAGCAGGCCCACCGCTTTGGCGGCAGAGTTCAAAATTTTCATGTTAAGCGAATTTAGGGGCCGCTTCAGTCTTTGACGCAACGAACCGACATGCCGAACAACAAAAAGTTGGCATTGCGGAACATGCTCGTCGAAGCGTAATTGAGCTGCCGAGTCCAGGCCTTGCCCGGATCGGCCTGGGTGGCAGACCACCAGAAACCATGGATGCCTTGACCCCCAAAGCCACCTGTTGCGGCCCTAAAGCCGGCCGCCCTGGCCCGGTAGCCCATCAAATTGGCCGCCCCGACATTGGGAAAATCCCAACCCAAGGTATCCTTGAGCGAGCCTCCATCCTTGTCGCCTCGGCTGATGTACTCCTGCAGGGTGGTCCATTCGTCATCGGTAGGGACATGCCATCCGGTAGGACAAAGGCCCCGGTTATCGCTGATGGCAAAGTGATTGTAGAGCATGCCTTCCAAGGTGTCCTGGTCGGGATCGTTGGTATAAAAGGAGAAAGCTCCCGCCGACGTTGATAACCAAAGGGAGTCTTCCTCGATGACCGGAATATCATCCCCGTTCCGGTACCTCGACGTCCGCAGATTCTCCCTTAACCAGCATTGGTCCCCGATTTGGAGCGTGGGGTACGCGTTATCGTCCACATCTCGAACCAACTCAGCACCCGGGCAGGGTTTGTAAACCAGTTGGACGGTCTCTTTGCGGCAAGCCATCGATGAGCCCAAGGCCAACAAAACCAAAGTCCCCAAAATAGTCCGTGCAAAGATCTTAGATGCTTTCATGGTGTTTGATTTAAACAAATGTAGGCCCCTTTGGCCTATTTATCCCCCGCCCAGGGCTGGGGCGGGCTTGTAACCGGGGTGGGTTCTTTGAGGCAACGAACCCCAAAGGCATCCTGTCTGTAATTAAAAGTCCGGTAAAGTCGCCCGCTAAAAAAATTAACCTCTCGGTACCAAGACATTTTGGAAAGATTGACCGTGGATGACCACCACATGGCCATCAGGCCCCCGCTGTAGAAGGTGCCGTCTTTGGCCCGCAGACCACCCGGTCTGGCCCCAAAACCAACATCGTCCACCGCCTTCTCGTTGGGACTTTCCCAACCTCCGGCTGCAGGCTTCATGACCGTGGACTTGAGGGATCCCCCCGCCACCCGGGGTCCGCCCAGGTATTTTTCGAGATCGGTCCACTCCCCATCGCTGGGGATGTACCAACCGGTTGGGCAGAGGCAACGCTCGTCCATCACGGCGTAATAATTATAAATGCGCCCGTAATGCCAATCGTTTTCCGGGTCGTTATCGTAATAGCACCAGGCCGGCTCTTCCCGCCTCAGGGCTTCGGCCCATTCTTGGGGGGTTTGGGCATGTTTGATCGGGTCGCCATTGCGAAAGGTATCCACCCGCAGGTTTTCACGCATCCATATTTGCCGCCCGATGGTCGTGTTCCCCAAGGGCTCGGGCATGCGTTTGGCTTCCTTGCACGCCCCCACGCTCCCAAGGTACCCCAAAAGGAGGGTTGCAAACCAACGCTTTCGAACCAACATGGGCCCAAAAATACTCCAATAGGCCAATTGAACCGCCTTTGATGGCCCAGTTCACCGCTTGGTACGCCTTACCACTGGCCACGGGGATCCGACGAAACACTAAATACAAAAACAGCCAAAATGATGAAGGCTCCATCGATGACCATTCCCACAGATCTCAACATTCCCGCCGCTAAACGATCTTGCTTGGATGGAGATTCAATTCCATTAAAACGCCAGTACGCAACCTGGTCTCCCTCAAAATGAATTTGAAAATTCTTGTTAGATAATTGGGAATTTTCTTGAGAAGGTAGGCCCTGACCTTTATCAAAACCACCCGAATGAGAAGTCCGTGACTGAAGGGAGGCAACGTCATACGTCCAAATTTCAAGGCCACCAACCGTATCTGTTTTTTGTGGTGTTCCCCATTCGTTCAAGGCATCCGATTTGTTCTTGATTCGATTCCTTACTTCTTGTGGATTTAATTTATAGCCTTTGTCGAATGTCATCATGGATGGCAAAAGAATGGTGCAAGAAGTTAGATTGAAGATGGACAGAATCCATATCCAAATGGTAAATTTCTTTAAATTTAACATCGTTAAAATTTAATAGTTGTAGACCTTCTATAAATAAAGATAATTCCACAGAATAGAATCTCAAAAAAACCCTTGAAATCAAAAAAAATCCCCATCATGAGAAGGACCCTGGGCCTGTTCAGGGGAAATCCCCCCTCTACCCGGTTCAAACCCTCTTAAAAAGGTGTATTTTTTGGGGTGTTTTGGGGGTTGAGGGGATGGTGTAGGGCCTCGTAGTTCAACGGATAGAATAGCTGGCCATAAGAATTCTGATGTTAATCTTATTTAAGTTGATTTTAAATCAATTGATTATCAATAGGTTCTGTTGATTTTTGTGGTGTTAGTAAGGAATGAAGAAACCAAGCGTGCAAGTTGGTGGGCAATATTCTGTGAGAATTAAATGAAGAAATCAGTAAACGAAGGCCTCACGAAGCCCTGCGGAAGCAAACACACTCCGAATAGAAACAACAAATTCAGCCTTAACTTATTACTTTAAAACTGTATCAAAAAAGGGGAACTTGCAGAAGGATTCAATGTAGATGAAGGGCCACTTTGGGACAACGGGGATACGGAACCAGTAATAATTATTCCTGATACGACCAATGCAAGACAAACCTCGCAGACCGCTCAAAAGCTATTTGGAAAAAAGTTTACTTACAATTAGTCCTTTAAACAGCGAACAGAATTACCAACAAATGATACTCCGCCGCCGTAATTTCCAAGTAATCCTAAATTAGTATTATGCGATAAACTAAAGAAAATTGTTGACATTGAAGACCTTGTAGATGACCACCAAGTTCCAAGATGTGAAACATTATTGTAACCATAGCTTCTGTTACCACCTGGAAGACCTGAAAAGCCAATTGAATTGACTGCTCCGATGTTAGGCAACATCCATCCAGCAGAGGCCGGTTGAGCAATTGTTTCTTTTAAAATCCCTCCAGCTCTGGTTGTCACATTGTAATTATTTAATGTTGTATTGGTGTCTGTTCTTGGGTCTAAATGTTTAATCAACTTTTTCCACTCACCATCCGAGGGAACATGCCAACCTGTAGGACATAATCCCCTACTATCCGTGACCGCATAATGGTTGTACAATTTCCCGTACAAGCCGTCATTCACCGGGTCGTTATTGTAAATGGCATATGCTCCAGAATTCGTGTTCTCCCAGTCGACATTACTCAACCCCGTTGGGATATTATCCCCGTTCCTATACCTACTGGTCTTCAAATTACTCTGCGTCCAACACTGATTTCCAATCTGTACTGCATTATAGACGTTCCCGTCAATGTCACTTACTGTTGGTTGGTTGATGCAGGATTGAATAGGTAATGTTGTAAAATAAACCTCATTTCCATAAATTGTACCTGCAAAGTTTGTGGCAAAAGCACGGACGGAGTATTGCGTCGAGGCGTTTAAGCCAATTATAGTGTCAGAAAAAACACCAGCGTTTATTCCAGTAATAGTTGAAATAATAACTGAAGTCGGATTTTGAACTGATTTATACACCATGCCACGTTCAATAATTGGCGTTCCACCATATGATGTCACACTTCCTTCGATTATTGTGCTAAAAGATGTTATTGTTGTTGGGTTATAGGTACTTACTGTAAGCAATGTAGAAGAATCTCTCAAACAACGAATAGAATATCCATTATGACGGCTCTCCCAGTCGCTATTTAAATAATTATTCGAAAGCTCAATATTCCATCCATTTGAACTGGCGCTACCGCCAAATCCATAAGCGAATGAAGAGGTCCACCACCCGCCGAAATAGGTTAGATTTTGAAAATAAATAGAATTTAAGCTTTCTCCTCCTGGAAGTCCGGAAAAACCAGTATAATTTGTCCCTATTGGCAAAGAATTTATGGTCCATCCACCCGGTGATGGCTGCGTCTGCGTGCTTTGCAATCCGCCTGAACTAGGATTTCCAAGAAAAATGTAGACTGAATTTGTGTCTAAATTTGGCTGTAAGTACTTAGCCATTACCTTCCAATCGGAAATTGTTGGAATTTTCCATCCCGTAGGACATAATCCTCTCATATCCATTACGGCATAATGATTATATAACTTCCCAAATATTGAATCATTAAATGTGTCATTGTTGTAAATCGAATATTGGCCTTGCGGAGGGTTAGTTGGTCCAAGGCCTGTTTGAACATAATCCCCGTTCCTGTACCTACTAGTTTTTAAATTACTTTGAGTCCAACACTGATTTCCAATCTGAATTCCTTGATAAAAATTACCATCAATATCAGTTACCGTCGAAACACCTGAACAAGGTTGACCTGGTGGAGTGGTAAATGTTTTCTCACTGCTGTAACTGATTCCCAAAGAGTTTTTAGCATAGGCCCGGACATAATACAATTGATTTCCCACCATACCTCCTGAAAACGCCTGTGAGAATCCATACCCTCCAGAACCTACAACCATTTTATTTCCCGAAACCGTAGGATTGGTCGAAGTTCCCCAGCATACTCCCCTTTCAAATACTCCAGAACCTGATGAAGTAAATCTTACCGTTGCTGTTCCTGAAACAAATCCAGCAATTACTGTATCTAGTACCAGTATTGGTGCAGTTGGTTGAGGATTGTAGGTTCCATTCACATCACCCGTAGATAAGGCCCTTAGGTTCGCAACCAACGGATTTCCAAGGGCGTTTACCGATGGAAGATTATTTACAAAATTCCCAACCGAGAAGGAGGTAATCAAACCTGTAATTCGTCGATTGATAAGTAAAGCGTCTCCGCTGTTGGTTATCCCACTCCCATTCACATCACCAACCTTTATCCGAAGTGGACTGAGGGTAACCAAGGAAGTAAAAAACCGGGTCACCTGCAGGGCATCCGTCGAATTCACCCCTCCATAGGTATAATTAATCGCTGCATCCAATAGATAATTCCCGTTGGCATAACCAGCCATGTCATAAGAGCCAGATGAGTCGGTCGTGTCACTGGCTACTATATTCCCAAGCAAGGATTTTAAATGAACTGGTATTCCGACCAGTGGGGTCTGGTTGTTGTTGTCATATCTCAAATCCCCTGTAATTCGATTGCAATTCAATACCCCAATCGTTAGTGTATTTGACTGAATGACACAAGTGGGAGAAACTTGCACGGCCAACTGGTAGTTACCTGCTTGGTTTACGTACAGGGTGTCACTTGTGGCATTGGGAATGATAGCGCCATCTTTTCTCCAAGAGTATATTGCGTTGGGTATAGGGATTGCTAAACCAATGCGAACACTATCGTTGGGACAAAATCCATTTTGACCATTGGAGGAAACAATAGTGGTAGAGTTGGAAACATTCAAACTAAGATTCACAAGACTATCACATCCCCTTGAGGAAACAAAGGTATTGTTATAGTTCCCTGCTACCGTTAAATTCTGACTCCCGAACTGCAAGGAACCACCAGCACATATGGTCATGGTCAAATTCTGGTTATACACTGGATTCACGGTCAAATTCAACTGAACAATGGAGTCACAACCAAGAATATTGACCAACGTATCAAGGTACACCCCTGAGGAGTTTAACTGAAGCCCATTAAATAAATATGGTTGATTGGAACAAATGGTGACCGAAGGATTAGTTTGTCTTGGAAGGACATTGAGATAGAGGGTTATCAGGGTATCGCATGCTCCACCAGTTCCAAATCTTCGACCATGATAGGTTCCTGATGTGGTGTAGGACTGATTGCCCAAGGTGAAGGACTGACCCTCACAAATATTTCTGTTCCATACCAAACGGGTTGTGCGATGATTAACCGAACCACTTGAGAAAGTTTGGGAAACAAGGTTGTAAGCGCTATCGTAAAATTCACTCGGAACAATTACGGTATCCCATGATAAATTAGAATTGCCGTTCACCCTGAATCTCAAATTCACCATGTTTCCTGCGGTAATCGTCTGGTTGGTCGCAACACCCCAATTCATCAAGACAACGCCATTCCCTCCACTTATGGTCATTCCACTGAACGCAGGATTCAATGAATTAAACCCAACATAGGTCAACGAATCAGGGTTGTAGGTCATCCGAAGCGAGGCATTTGCCACCCCCGTTAAGGTCGGATGAGAAATGGTGACCGATGTGGTGTCGTTAAGACAGGAAGTCAGGTTGGGTATGGAAACGCCTGAGACTTGGGAATTATAGAGGTTAGTTATTTCTTGTTGCGTTAAAGCTCGATTCCATATTCCAATGTCGTCGAGTTTGCCGAAAAAATATTGACTACCCCCATCAAAACCAAAATGCAATGGACCTGAAACAGTGTTTCTATTTACACCACTGTAAATTGATTGTAAATGAACTCCATTGAGGTATAGTTTACTGACATTTGATTCGTAAACAGCAACTAATTTATTCCAAACATTAGTTTGTAAAGATGTAAACGGAAAATGTATGTCATTATTAATCCATGAAATAAAAACAAAACTTGTCGGTGTTACTGACAAGCCACATCCTTGATTTGATTGTGTACTACCATAAAACAACATTACATTTGAACTCTGTGGGGCTTGAGATGCTTGAAACCAGAGGCTAAAGGACCGATTCGAATTACCTAATGGTAAATTAGTTGAATTAATTGATATTCTGGAATTACTATAACTATACGCCGCATTCTGATTCCCAAACCTATCGGTCGTAAGTGTTGCGCCAGTAACTGTCCCATGGTTCCCATTCCCCGAACCATCCTGAGCATTCCCGTTGAATCCCCACCATCCCACCAGTCCATTGGTCGGAACATAGGATGGTACGGACTGGGAGAACCCCATACCGGACATCAGAATCAGAAAAAAGGAAAATAAAATCTTATAGGTTTTATTCATGAGAATTCGGTTGATGTTCCCAAATATACCCCTCTCAAATCACAAGTCCATAAACCCCTATCCATGGGTCAGAAACGGGCTGATATAAGGTTTTTCAAAACAAATCATTGAATAACCTAAACCAACGCCTGTGACAAATAAGGTCGAACCGGTGTACTTAGACCTTATGGAACTCTATGAAGGGTCACCACGGGAAATATTTCCACCGGTTCCGATTTTGGAAAATTCCCATTTGACCCATTTATTTACCAACTGCCCCCCCCGAGTGTGGAACGTCATTGGGGATGAGAGGGCGGGGAAATAGAGTTGGTATTCCACACGCATCAAAGACATGTGAAAAACACCCCTAATCATTGTTTCAACATGAGATTATTCAAATATTCCCCGGCGCACAAAGCCAAATGGTTGAATGGATGAATGGTTAAAAAGCCCGAACTGCACGCACTTGGCCGTAGTCATATTTGCCGATGTTGACGTGCCAGGCCATGCCATTATGAAAGGTCACATACCAGGCGTTGCCCGAACTGACCTGCGAACTGCTCCAATACCAATCGTTTGAAAAATTACCTAGGCTTTGTGTCTTTAGGTTTTGATACATCAAAACTAACTCATCCCTGCTCGGTAAATACCAATCATTATATCCATTCAGAACAAGGTCATTACATTCGCTAGCTGCAAAGGGACTCACACTACATCCGTTCACAATAGCCGTGGTATTTGCCATCCCCGTACCAAATGTGGTTGAGGTTCCTGAAATATATGTACCATTACAACCCCAAACAGAAGTGTTTTGGTCAAATGAGGTACAAGCCAACCCATGCTGACCAGTGCTATCAACATAAAATACAATTCCACCTGCGTGATTTTGTCCAATTGTTACTGTCGGAAGTGATAGATTTGTTGAGAAACTTACCACACTCCCATATGCCGTACCAACCGCATTGGTGGCATAGGCTCTAGTGTAATAGGTGGTTGTTGGTGCAAGGTTATTGAGCGTAGAAACAAATGACCCTGTTCCACTTCCATCCACCGAATAATTGGATGTTAAACTGGGATTGGAGGTGGTGTCATATACCACCCCTCGATGGGTCACTGGTGAACCTCCATCGCTGGTTACATTTCCCCCTGTTGATGCTGAGTTACCGGGTAACAAAGTCACTAAGTTGGTTGTAACCGTTGGCATGGTCGGTTGATTGGGACAAGGACCCCAAGTGGGCACTCCGTTACAATAGTACAAGGCCTGACCAGAGATTCCTCCTGATGGAAATGAAACACCTGACGGGCCCTGAGGACCAGGAACTCCCTGAGGACCCATAGGACCGACGGGACCTGGTGTACTACTACCACTATTCAACGAATACAAAGCATAAGGAACACTGAGTAGCTCCCTGGTGCTCACCAATGAATAGTTACTTCCACCGCTCATATCAATTTCCGTTTTCACATAGACCATTCCTTCCGACCAGTCAATCGTGTCCATCATTCCCAATGTGGGTTGACCAGACCCAATGATACAGGTCAGAAGTCCATTTGAGTTGGTTGTGAGTTGATGGGTCTCGGTGTAGAGATTGGCTAAGTGTGGTCCCCTTTGGAGGGATAACCTCATCCCCACCGATTGGTTGGTGACCAGTTGACCCGATGTATCCCTCACCACCGATTGATAGGTGAATTTGTTGGGAACACCGGTCGAGCTGGATGATGAATTCACATTCAAGGTCACCACGTCGGAGGTATCACTTCCACAATAAGTGGTGGACACAATACATCGGAATAACTGGTTGTCATTGTGAGGTGAGGTGTTCGAAACATTCAGGGTTGATGTGTTAACCCCTAAGTACTGACCTGCGTTGGTGAGATTTTGGAAGCCCAATCCCATGTCGGTCTGCCAACGATAGGTGGAGTTGGAATCAGATGAAATTACCGAGAACTGAACATTCCTGTTCGTACCAGTGGTTTGGCTGGATGGTTGGGTGGTGATGGATACCTGGCAAGATTGTGAATTGTAGAGGTTGGTGATTTCCTGTTGTGATAAAGCGCGATTCCAAATTCCGATGTCGTCTATTAATCCATCGAAATAGGTTGCATCTGGATGAAAAAGAGGAGAACTTCCTATAACAATAGTGTCTCCAACAGTATTTAAATTCCTGAATTGACCTCCATCTAACAAACCATTTACATATATTGATACAAATTGACCATTATATGTTAATGTAATAAATTTCCATCCATTATCTCCAACAAAAACACTTCCATAAAAGTCATTATTTTGAGCGCAAAAATAAGTTAGGCCACTATACATAGTAAATCCGAATCTCTGATTAGATTGATAATTCCCCCAATTTAAAATATCTCTATTTGGCGGATTGTCAATAATATTAGATTTTATCCAAAATGAGCAAGTTCTATTGTTACTACTTAATGGTATTTGAACACATTCGCTTACTGAAATAAAATCATCTACCCCATCAAAACTATACGCCCCATTCTGATTACCAAACCTATCGGTAGTCAAAGTTGCTCCATTCACCGTCCCATGGTTCCCATTTCCCGAACCATCCTGAGCATTCCCGTTAAATCCCCACCAGCCGACCAGACCATTGGTGGGGACATAGGAGGGAACGGATTGACCAAAAACTTGAACATGGACCAACAACAAGGTCATTAGAAGAAGATAGATTTGTTTCATGGGTTGATGATTTGATATTTCTGTGGGAATAATGATTGATTAATTAGAATGATTACCGATTTAATTTAACAAAACGCAAGAGCCGGTCTTCGGTGGTTCTGGCCCCTTGCCATTGGATTCGGACGGAGTAGGTTCCTGCGGACCAAGAAGTACTTTCGAGGTCTATGCCTTTGAAGCCGGAGGCTGAAACTAACTCTCGTCCCTCCACCACCAATCGACCCAAGGCATCCACCACCGAATACGATACCGTTCCGGAGGATGGGAGGGTCAATGCAATCGACGCTTTGTCGCTGCTGGGATTGGGGTACAGAGCAACTTGCCAAGCACCCGAACCTGGGACCGGTGCGGCAAGTCGGAACGAGTTGTACGGTTGGGCCATGCCATCGGCGAGTTCACTGGTAGGAATCAAGCGCAAAGGACCGTTCGCGTTCCCCCGTACTTTGAGGCGAAAGAGTTCCTCGCCATCCCTTGGTAGGAGGGCATCCAAACCAAACCAAGAAATCCTCAGGACCTGACCTTCTTGCTTGTACGCCAAATACCCAGGGTCAGCGTTGGAACCGGGCTCCGACTTGGCCGTCACCAAGACATCCTCCACCGATAAGCCTTCGGGAAGGAGGAACTCAATGGTCATGGCTCCAATGCTTTTGGATTCGGTTAGATAAACCGGCCATTCCCAGGTGTCAGAATTCGGTTCTTCCAAACGACCGACCGCAAGCAGCGGGTCCCCCGCCAAACGAGCTGGAGGGGCCGGAAAATAAGATGCATTGACGTCTCCGTAACACAGCGCCGGAACCGGTACATTGACCAGCGTGTCTCCAAACTGAACCTGGACCTGCGTTGGAGCAAAGGCCCAATCCCCCGAGAGGAATGGCAAATTCCTATCCACCGTCCTTTGGGTAATTCTCAAAGCCTCTTGGCCATTCACCAGGCCTCGGTTGTTGACATTCCCTGCTTGGAGCCGAATTCCGGTCAAAGCCATGGACCCCGTGTAGTGACGCAAAGCCACCAAGGCATCGGTGGTATTC
>Ga0315899_10006418_pt1 | contig 12675 bp, 12 predicted proteins | sample LakEriMetagenome_2_FD_203518 | JGI IMG/M metagenome (GOLD analysis project Ga0315899, IMG submission 203518) | Freshwater fungal communities from buoy surface, Lake Erie, Ohio, United States - Buoy 4 MA112 | ecosystem: Environmental > Aquatic > Freshwater > Lake | place: USA: Lake Erie, Ohio...
ACTCCGTCGACGTCGCGAATCTTCGTCTCTCGGTTGAAGAGGTTGATGGCGCACGTATTCGTACAGTGCGGGTCTCACTTCAGAAAAAGGCGGTGGCCCATGTCGGCTGATGCGGCTGTTGCCGCGAGCGCAGAGGTCCCTGTCGTCGCGACGGCGGAAGTCGTATTTTTCGCGACGTTGGCCGTCTTCGCCGTCGTTACGGCCGGCCTGCTCGCAGGGCTTGAAACAGGCATGTATCGCCTATCGCGTGTGCGCCTTTCCATTCGCGCGGCGCGGGGGGATCGCGGAGCGCAGCGGCTTGCGCGTGAATATGCACGACCGAAGCGAATGCTGGCCACGCTGCTCGTCGCCAACGCAGTTGCTGGATGGTTCGCAACCTTCGGCACATCACAGGTTCTGGACGCGCTTGGCTATGGCGTGCTCGCGGCAGTCATTCTCGACCTCGTCATTCTCTTGCCAGTAGTTTTTGTCTTTGGCGAAGTGCTACCTAAAGACTTGTTTCGCGTACACGCGGATCGTTGGATGCCGCGGTATTCAAGACTCCTCACGTGCTTGCGAGCAGCACTTTGTTGGACGGGAGTCGTTCCGTTAGTGGTGGGTATCGGATCGATCGCCACGCGCTTGTTCGGCAGGAGTTCTCGCTCGGAGGAATTGGGTGCCCGCGCGCGCATCGCTTCCTTGCTCGCGGAGGGTGCGGGAAGCGAAGGCTTAAGCGAAACCCAACTTGGATTCGCTGATCGTGTCTTTACTATGCGTGGAATCACGCTCGGTCAGGAGATGCGCGCTTGGCGCGAGGTCAGCTGGCTTCCCTTGAGCGCATTGCCTGCAGACCGCGGTCGACTCTTCGCGTCTAGCGGCGTGAGCCGTATGCCGGTGCTTGATGAGTCGGGGCGTGTGGTTGGAATCGTGGCCGCGATCGATCACATGAGCCGCCCGCGAGACGCAACTTCGGCTCTGCTGCGACCGACTTCGGTCCTGCCTCCGTCGAGTCCATCACTCGAGGCAATTGCCGCGATGAGACGGGATCGTGTGCAGTTGGCGGTCGTCGCGGATCGCCCTGACCGGCCCTTGGGGATCGTGACGATGAAGGACTTGGTCGAACCGTTGGTGGGCGATCTCGCCGCATGGTGACGCGTGGTGGTTGGTTTTCGGTCCATCCGCGAGCGCCGAAGGTATTGCGGGAGCGCAGTCAGGGCGCTATACTCGCCCCCCCGACGCCATGCGTCGATAGCGCGCTAGTAGCTCAGCTGGCTAGAGCACACCCCTGATAAGGGTGAGGTCGAAGGTTCGAGTCCTTTCTGGCGCATGACACGCGGCCGCCCTCCTCGGGCGGCCGTGTCGTTTGAAGGGGCTTCGCTGGGGGGCGATGCGCCTCGAAGACGTTTGAGGGTGATGCTTCGCGACTGAGCGTCCTGATTGATACGCAGATACTCGGTTCCGTTTCGACTTCGTCTGCCCAGTGCGCGAGCGTGCCCGCGTTGATGCGGCCGTTGGATGGACTTGGTAGCGTCTTGGGTACGGCCGACTTGGAAGTGCTCGGCTTCACAAGGACTCTCGTTTTTGTTCGAGCGCGCATAGTTGCAAGGGGAGTGTGCTATGGCAGACGAAACTCAGCCAGCATCGGGGTCAGCGGAAACGGACGGCACAAAATCGCAACAAGTCAGCGTTGTGGAGCGCGTTCTCGAAGGAGTGCTCTTCTCGAGTCGCTGGTTGTTGCTCCCGTTCTACTTTGGCCTTGTTCTTGCGTTGATCGCATTGCTCGTTCAATTCGGTCGCGAGTTGGTGCATCTCCTCACGGACATGACAACGCTGACGGAAGCGGAAACCACAATCTTGGTTCTATCGCTGATTGACGTTGTTCTGACCGCCAATCTCGTACTCATGGTTGTGCTGAGCGGTTACGAGAATTCCATTTCGAAGCTCGACCTCCAAGGCGCGGATCGTCCGAGTTGGCTCGGAAAATTGGACGCTTCAGGTCTCAAGCAGAAGGTCTTCGGCTCGATCGTGGCGATCAGCGCGATCCAACTGCTGCGCGTGTTCATGCAAGTTGGAAAGGCTGAGGACAGGGACCTTTGGTGGTCGAGCGGGATTCACATGGTCTTTGTGATCTCCGCGATCTTGCTTTCTCTCTCCGATCGGATCTCTGCAGGGGCGAAGAAGTAGAGCTGACGACATCCGAGCGAGACGCGTAGGGGATCGTCGCCTACTCCTTGCTTCGGTTGACGCCATCGCCCTCTGCGTAGCCTCGGTGCAAGCGCGCAACGCCATCGGGCGGAATCACGGACGAAGTGGCGCTGATGAGGCTGTACGGCAGTCGCTTCGTGGCGCGACAAGCCATCTCGCGAGAATTGCGGTGGTCGCTATCATCTCCGCCCTTCCGCGCCTCGCGGCGCGCAAATTCACGCCATCCCGAAATTCTCACATCACACAGTTACGGAGTTGAATACACATGCGTCGCGCGAAGATTTCGATCATCGGAGCAGGGAACACGGGCGCCGCCTGCGCAGTTTGGGCTGCCTCGAAGGAGCTCGCAGACATCGTCCTTATCGACATCAACGATGGTGTCGCGAAGGGCAAGGCGCTCGATCTCTACGAGAGCGCGCCGATCGAGGGCTTTGATTGCAACATTCAGGGCGGGAGTGATTACGCGCTGATCGAGGGAAGCGACATCGTCGTCATCACTGCAGGCATTCCCCGCAAGCCGGGCATGAGCCGCGATGACTTGATCGTGACGAACATGAAGATCGTCTCCGAGGTTTCGGAGAAGGTCGCGAAGCACGCGCCAAACTCGATCATCATCGTTCTCTCGAATCCGCTTGATGCGATGGTGTACACCGCGTGGAAGGCGTCTGGCTTCCCAGCGCACCGCGTGCTCGGTCAAGCGGGTTGCTTGGACGTCGCTCGCTTCCGTGCGTTCCTCTCGATGGAACTCGGTTGCTCAATCGAGGACATTCAAGCGCTCCTCCTTGGCGGTCACGGCGATGACATGGTTCCGCTCCCACGCTTCACGAGCGTGCACGGCATCCCGATTGATCAACTCCTCTCGAAGGAAGTGATCGACAAGTGCGTGCAGCGCGCCAAGGTTGGCGGTGGCGAGATCGTGCAGCTGATGGGCACCTCCGCGTACTACGCGCCGGCCTCCGGCGTCATCCAGATGGCCGAGGCGATCATCAAGGACAAGAAGCGCATTCTGCCGTGCGCGGCCTACTGCGAAGATGCGTTTGGCGTCGCGCCAGGCGCCAAGGGCGCGGGTTACTTCGTCGGCGTTCCGTGTGTCCTCGGCAAGGGCGGCATGGAGAAGATCGTCGAAATCAAGATGACCGCGGACGAACAAGCGCTCTTCAATGAGAGTGCCCAGCACGTGAAGGATCTCGTGAAGGTCGTCAAAGACCTCGCGGCGAAGCCGAACGAGGCTGGTCAGCCGAGCTTCCCGAAGCTCGTGTGAGTCGATATCAACGTTGCAATAGAGCGGCAGGCCTTGCGCCTGCCGCTTTTCTTTTTCATGCCGCCTGCGCGGTCAGGGCGCCGTTCGTGAAGTCGACGATGTGTTTTGCGATTTTGTCGAGTGGCGACACCACTTGAACCGCACCGCAAATCGCGGCTTCGCGCGGCATGCCGTAGACCACGCATGACGCTTCGTCCTGGCCGACGGTGAGGGCGCCGGCTTTGCGCATCGAGAGAAGGCCGGTCGCGCCATCGTTGCCCATGCCGGTCATGATGATGCCGAGCGCCTTCGCGCCCGCATACTGCGCGCAGCTCTCGAAAAGCACTTCGACCGACGGCTTATGTCGGAGGACGCGCGGGCCATCGGCGACGCGAACAATCCAGCGCCCAACGCCGAGCGTTCCTGACGCGCTCGATTCGCGCACGAGTCGCATGTGACGATTGCCGGGCGCGAGCAGCGCGCGGCCGGGAATCACAGCATCGCCATCCTCAGCCTCTTTGACCTCGATCTGGCAGAGGCCGTTCAGTCGATCAGCGAATGCCTTCGTGAAACCCTCCGGCATGTGCTGCACCATGAGAATCGGCGGGGTATCGCGTGGGAGTTGCGAGAGGACGGTACGAAGTGCTTCGGTTCCGCCGGTCGAGGTGCCGATTGCGATGAGTTTGTCACCGAGTCCTGCGCGTACAACGGGTGATTTCGAAGCAGTGCGTGCGGTGATGGAGGTCTGGACAGTTGCTTGCGCGGGTGTAGATGTTGCAGTGTTCCCCGCTGGACCTGTGCCCACGGACATGGGAAGCGTTGGCATCGCGCTCAACTTTGGCAACGCTGCGTGTTGTGCGGAATGGAGCGACGCGCGCACGAGTTCGGCAAGTCGATTCGCGACATCGCCGACAGAGAAACTTCCACCGGGTTTCGAAACAACTTCGAGCGCGCCGGCCTCGAGGCACTCGACGGCGAGCGCGCAGCCCTTTGGCGTTACAGAACTACACACAATCGTGGGCACTGGATGAAACTTCATCAACTTCTTGAGGAAGGTGAGTCCATCCATGCGCGGCATTTCGATGTCGAGGATGACGCAATCGGGCTTGAGTTGCAGGATTTTCTCCCGCGCTGCAAACGGATCTGCGGCCGTTCCGACGACCTCGAGCCCAGGCTGACGCGACAATTGTGCTTGGAGGACTTGACGCACGATCGCGCTGTCATCGACGACGAGCACGCGTGCAACACGCGAAGCACTGCGGTCGGCGGACTTCGCGTCCATTGTCCGTGGGTCAGATGGCTTGAGATCAGGCATCAGTCGGTTCCTACAAAGAACATCTTCACACGCGTCCGCGTACGTGTTTCCATGCATCGATTGGTCATGCAGCGAGACGATGGATGCACGAGACTTCGAGTCGTTCGCCCTCTGCGTCGAGCGTGCATTGCGTTGCGGTCAAATCGGGCGGGTGATTTCCAAGCGTCGGTAAACCGAGCGAGAATCGGCAGTCGTCGCCACCAAGTGCGGTGATGACGGAGCCTCCCACGATGTTGGCGAGTTCTCGAAGTGCCTCTTCGGCCTGTGCATCGGTGATCTCTGACGCGTCGACGCCCAAAAGGCTTGCCGCAAGATTTCGCGCAAATGCACGGCTCGCGCGCAAATCGACTCCGCCGGACTCTGGGCCGCTGAAGTCAATTTGCGCGAAGGTGTCTGCGGGGGGGAGTTGTTCTGGGGTATCGCACGGGTCGGCGAGGACGAACGCGGTGCGTTCGAGGGCGTTCGTCACAAGTCGCGCGAGCGTGTCGGAGTCGAGCGGGGCGCGATGCGGAGAAGTCGTGTCGTTGTCGTTTGGCATGGCGAAATCCATGTGAAGTGCGAGGACGAGTGTGCGACTCGTTTCTGATTAGGCGCGTTGAAGTCCGAGGACCTCGGCGATCAGTCGGCAAAGATCTTCTGGCTCGAAGGGCTTTCGAAGCGTGTGGGCAACGCCAAGCGACTTCATACGGTCGAGTCGTTCACGATTTGCTTCGGTTGAAACGACGACGACAGCGACATCCTTGAGGTCATCACGCTTGCGCAACTCGCGTGCGAATTCTTCGCCGTCCATCACGGGCATGTTGAGATCGAGCAGGACGAGGTCGATCCAAACCGTCTCAAGAACCTCGAGCGCTTCGACGCCGTTTCCGGCCTCGAAAATGCGGTCTTCGCCGACGCCAGCCAGTTTGACAACCTTCTTGATCGCGGCGCGGAGAATCGGCGAGTCGTCGACGATGAGCACATGACATTGAAGATGCGATGATTGCGATTGCATGGATGCGTTTGAGTCGTTCATGCTGCGTTCCGAAGGTTGGGCAGGCCAGTGGCTGCGGGTGCGAGTGCTGAATGGACATCTGCGACGAGTGCTTCGAGTTCGTCGCGTGTTGTGCCGAGTCGCTCGCGTGCGTCGGCATGAAACGGATAGAGGAGGCCATCGCAACCGAGGCCGAGTCCGGCCCAGCGCGCGACGGAGTCGGCGGCGTGGACCACGTCGGTCACCGGATCGGCTGGATCTGAAGGTGGTTCATGATGGCCGCGAACTGCGCGCACGATTTCAAAAGGCATGCCCCAACGCTCACAAAGCAAAGCGCCAAGTTCTGCATGATCTGCGCCAAACGCCTCGCGTTCGTACGCCAAGAATGGACGTGCATCTGCCTGTGCGGCGATTGCTTCGAGCGCATCGGGGCCAGCAAGTGCATCAATCGCGAGCTTTCCAATGTCGCGCAAAAGAGCTGCGACAAAGGCGAGTTCAGGATTGACGTGATTTCTGCGTGCAAGTGTCTCTGCGGCGATCGCGCCACCAAGCGCGCTCTCTGAAAGTGCACCGCGACGGAGTCCGTATGAAACTCCTGCACTCGCGAGTTGGCCAGAAACCTGCGTTTCCAGTGCGATTTTGGCGAGGGTTCGTGTACCGAGTCGGCGAACGGCATCGCCGATCGAGAACGATCGGCCAGGTACGCCGTATGCGGCGGAGTTCGCGAGCTTCAAAACGCTCGCAGCGATCGACTCATCTTGTCGGACGATTTGCTCAACGTCGCGTAGGCTGACGTTTGCAGCGCCTCCAGCGAGCATCGCCACAAGTCGTACGCTTGTCGACGGAAGAGCGGGAAGTCGATCGAGCGACGCGATTGCTTCGTTCAGCGTGGCCATAGCGACGAGTCCTTTCCCTGTGCGCGAATCTGGATTGAACCGTCCGTGAGTTTGAGGGACATCGTGCGACTGTGTTGGCCGCCGGTGTCGTCCGCTGCGAGGAGGAGATTTTGTTTCCAGAAGATCTTGCGCAGAATCGTTCGGTTGCGGTGACCAATGCGGAAGTGGCCGTCGTCTGCCAAGACTTCCGCGCCACCCGCTGCGCAAACGACCAAGCGTTCGCGGCGCGCGCCCGCTTCGATGACCTTTTGAAAGAGCATCGGGATTCCGAGATCACCGAACATCGCGGGATTTGCCGCGGCTTTTTCAGGACTGACCGTCGATTCGGGCAGCATGAAGTGGAGCATGCCGCCGACCTTCGAGACCGGGTCGTACACGGTGACACCGATGCAGCTCCCAAGTGCGTAGGTCACGATCGACTTGTTGGAGTCCTTCGAGACAGCGAGGTCCGCAACGCCAACCACGATGCGATCGCGTTGGTTTCGGTCGAGTCCAAGAGATCGGGGCGGCTCATCTTTGGCCACCACGGACGGGAGAGGGGATGGGCTTCCGGGCAACTGAAACCTCGACATCACGGGCCTCGATCCAAGCAGTACGAGAACGGGACGAAAGAATGCGCAATCAGCGGAGATAGATGCTCGGCGCTGCCGCTTTGAGCGGTACATCGAGACCTGACAGAGTTTCAGCACTGCCGACGGCAAGAACCGCGCCTGGGCGCATCACTCCATGCATGCGCATGACAACTTCGCGTCGCGTTTCACGATCGAAATAGATCATCACATTGCGAAGAAAGATCACATCGAAGGGGCCGAGACCGGTGTACGGCTCGACGAGATTTTGACGTCGCACCTCGACGAGTCGCTTCACTTCATCCTTGACGCGCCAGCGCGGTTCGCCGGTGCCTGGCTTCGGTTCAGCTTTCACGAGAAACTTCGTGCGGCGTTCGGGCGAAAGTCCGCTCAACTGCGCGTCGGTGTAGATGCCGTCACGACATCCGACGAGCGCCTTGTTCGCGAGGTCCGTCGCAAGAATCTTCACGTCGTAGCCTGCGGACGCAGGCAGAAGTTCCAGCGCTTGCATCGCAAGCGAGTATGGCTCTGCGCCGATCGAACATGCTGCAGACCAAATACGCAGTCGTTTGCCGGGCAGCGCGAGCGTACCTTTCGCAAGTCCTGTGTAGAGCTCGCGCTCCAAGAACGCGAAGTGCGCTGGATCGCGGAAGAAACTCGTGACGTTCGTCGAGAGAATGTCGAACAAGACGAGCATGTCGTCTTCGGTTGGATTCCGTTCGAGTCGTCCAACATAGTCTTCGATTTCACCGCCGCCAGATTTGCGAAGGTGTGATGTGAGTCGATTCGCGACGAGCTGCATCTTGCGCTCGCCGAGGGAGAGTCCCCACCGGCGACGAGCGATGTCGGCGATGCGTTTGAAAGTTGATTCGGTAAGAACAGACATGGGAACTCCTCGCGCGGACGCGATGCAATCGAGACACACTCGCAATCGATCAGGCGGCGCGGCGCTCGCTGGTCGCAAGCCCCGCGGAATCCTTGATGGCGCCCGCGATCTGCGCGCGTTCGCGCATGCCGATGACTTCGGCGATGTCGAGAAGCACCACGACGCGATCCTTCAATTTGCCCATCCCAAGGATGTAGCGAAGTGGGATTTCGCAGCCGAACTCTGGAGGCGGTTCGATCGCAGCCGGCGGAATGTCTTGGACTTCGCGCACGCTGTCGACGATTGCGCCCATGACAGTTTGCGAGCCGTCATCGTTGGCAGCTTCGAGCACAACGATGCAAGTTTCTTTGGTGGCATCGGTTGCGGAGAGACCGAAGCGTTGGCGAAGATCGATCACTGGGATGATGCGTCCACGCAGATTCATCACGCCTTTGACGTAGGCAGGCGTCTGTGGAAGCGGCGTGATCGCGATGAGTCCGATGATCTCGCGCACGCGGAGAATTTCGACACCGAAGTGCTCGCTTCCGAGGCAGAACGTCAGGAACTTGTGTTCGTTCGAGCCGTTCGTTGCACGTGCGTTCATCGTGGATTCGTTGCGTTCATTGGTGGCCATGGCTGGTTTCCTGCGAATAGGTGGAAGCGAGTTCGAAGTTCGTGTTTAAGCAGCGCTCATCAAAGGAGTCGAAGCGGTTTCGAGCAGTCCGCCCACATCGACGATGAGTGCGACGCGGCCGTCTCCGAGAATGGCGCCGCCAGAAACGCCTCGAATTTGTGGTTGGGTATCGCCGAGTGTCTTGATGACAACCTGCTGTTGACCAAGGATTTCGTCGACGAAGACGCACGCGCGACGCTTTCCGTTTTCGAGGACGAGAAGCAATCCATGTTCGAGTTCGCGCTCGCCTTCGGCGAGATTGAAGACGCGCTGCAATCGGTAGATGGGGAGCAGCGCATCGCGTACTTTGGCGACTTCGCCTTTGCCAAGAACCTTCGTCAGTTGCTCGTTGGTTGGGCGGAATGAACGTTCGATATTGAGCGTTGGAACGATGTAGCGTTGGTTGCCGACGCGGACCACCATGCCATCGATGATGGCCATGGTGAGTGGTAAGCGCATCGAGAACACAGAGCCGCTTCCAGGCGTTGAGCGGATCTCGACGGAGCCGCGAAGTGCTTCGATGTTTCGACGCACGACATCCATGCCAACACCGCGTCCTGAGATATCGGTGACTTTCTCGGCGGTCGAGAAGCCAGGCAAGAAGATGTAGTTGAACACCTCGAGATCGGAGATTTCGTCGGTGTTGCGCGAGGGATCGATCAAGCCCTTTTCAAGGCACTTTCGAATGATGCGCTCACGCGAGAGCCCGCGGCCATCGTCTTCGACTTCGATGACGATCGAGCCGCCCGAGTGGAATGCGCGCAAGCGAAGCGTGCCGACTTCCGACTTGCCCACGGCAACACGATCCGATGCGGGTTCGATGCCGTGATCGCAAGCGTTGCGAATCATGTGGACGAGTGGGTCGCCGATCTCTTCGACGACGTTGCGATCGAGTTCGACGTCCTCGCCCTCCACCTCGAGTTGGATGCGCTTTCCGGCTTTCGCTGCGACATCGCGAACGAGTCGCGCCATTTTTTGGAACGTCGACTTGAGCGTCACCATGCGGAGGCTCATCGATGTCTCTTGCAGATCGCGCACGATCTTGCCGAGATGCGCGAGATTTCGCTGCACGCGTTGGTCGCCGAGCTTCGTTACGACGGGATCTTGGATCACCATCAGCTGCGCGATCACCAGTTCGCCCACGAGATTCACGAGCGCGTCCATGCGTTGCGTCGAAACTTTGACGGATTGATCCGCCTTGGCTGTCGCGTGTTGCTTTGTTGGAGAAGCTGTCGCAGCGGCTTCAGCAACGGTCGCACTCTCTGTCGAGGCAGATGGCGTGATGGAAGTTGTCGCTGCGGTCTCGGGCTTCGACTCGATGTTGGTCGCGGCAGTTGAGATCGGAGAACTGCTGGAAATCCCCGACAAATTTGCGGGCGCGGCAGGGGAGACGGTTGCGGTCGTCGACGTCGATTGGGTGTTGTGGCTATTGAAGAATCGCCCTTCACACGCAGCTTCCAGTCGATGGACAAGCAACTTGAGTTCTCGTTCGCGAGCCGCTTCGCCGCCGGAAAGCATGCCGATCAGTTGTCCGAGCATGTCGCTCGAAGCGAGCACGAGTTCGAGCACGGCGGGCGTCAATGCCAGCTTGTTCGATCGCACCTTGTCGAGGAGGAACTCCGCCGCATGGGCCACTTCGACAATGCGCGCGAGATTGAGGAATCCGGCGACACCCTTGATGGTGTGAAACGCGCGGAAGACAATGTTGACTTGCTCTGGATCGGTTGCGCCCGACTCGAGCGCGAGGACCGCGGTTTCGGCGTTGGCGAGGTGTTCGCGCGCTTCGAGGGCGAAGTCGCCAACGTTCTCGTCCGCGCCTTCGAGGTTGATCGTGACACGGAGGTCTTCGGGGATCGCGTCGAACGCCGACAACGGATCAGGGGCTTCACATGGGGTCGCTCCGCACGCGGGGTTCGATGCACCTGTGGCAGGCTCTGGCGAAGGTGTCGCGGGAACGAGGCGCGCCGCAGGCGTGTTGGTGGAGGGTTGTGCGGTGGCGTCCGCCTTCGCCATCGTCGGTGGGCACTTCGACTCCGCTGTTGCGATCGAGAGCGTTGAGCGGGCAATCGTGGAATCTGGCTCGGGAGCAGAGGGGTCAGACCGCAGGGCCGCCGCGAGCGACTTCATCCAATCGCAGACGGCGAGCACGGACTCCGTGGGGAAGGAGTCTGCGGATGCGTCGATGATGGATTCGAGGTCGTGGCAGAGAGATTGCGCCTCAGAGAGGCTCAAGACTCCACATTCGCCCTTGAGGGTGTGGATGCGACGGCGGATGTCCGCGGCGGTCTCGGGGGTCAAACCGTGGCTCTCGGCCGTCACCGCGAGATGCTCGATCTCAGGGAGCGAGGACTCGCAACTTGCGACCCATGCGAGGAGGAGTTCGGGGTCGGCGGGCTCACGGGCGGGCGCGGACGCCTGCTCGATCGCTGAGTCGCAGGCGCGGACAGCTTCAATGACTCGCCGAAATGCAGACTCTACGTCATCCACCTGCCGGAGCACGATGGCCTCCGAGAGGTCCGCAGCCTCCGCGGAAGTCTGAGCGACTTCCGCGATGCCCTCGCTTTGCGCGTCGGTCGACAGTTGCCGCAGGAGTTCGCCGAGTGCGACGAGGCTTTGCAGATCGCCAGCGTCGGTGAGGACGGAGGCTTTGGCAGCGGCTTGGATCGAGGCCTTGAGCCCCATGTGTGGCACCTTCCTGTTGCGCCCAAAGGGAACGGGCGGGAATCAGCAATCCGCAATGCGGAGCGCATCGGCGGATACGCGGGAGGGGGATCGGCGGCGAATCGTGGGGAATGCAGCCCTTGCGTCGCTTCTCGACCGAAGAGCTTGGATTGGGGAAGTTGCCCCTTGGGCGAATGACCTAGTGGGACTCGAGGTTGCCGAACTCGAGGTTGCCGAACTCGAAGTTGCTGGGCTTGAGGTCGCGGCGATCGAGGTCTTCCGCATCGAGGCTGTCACCTCGCGTTTGCGAACCTCAGGTGCGCGCGATGATTGCACGCATGAATGTGCAGGCTTTCGCTATATTGAGTCGATAACTCACACGCATGGAGAGCGCTGAGACATCGCCCCGAGTGCCGCAGGATGCGGCCACGACGAATGCCGCCGAGACACCGGCTTTGGCTGGTGATTCTGCCCGCACTGTCGCGAAATACGCGGAAAATCGACGTTCTCGTGCACTCTTTGAGATCGATCCAGGTTGGCCGTTCGTCGTCGCGGGTCTTGGGCTCATCGTCGCGGGAGTGTTGATCCCAGCACAACGTGACTTGCACGAACTCCGAGGCTCGCTCGAGGTTCATCGCGCGCTCCTTGAGCACTCGGACCGTCGACTCGACGCGTACGACCGCTTCTTGGTTGCCGTCGATGAGGCTGAGCCGCAGTTGGTCCGGCGTCTCGCGGCGAGCCAATTGAACAAGATGCCGGCCGATGAGCGGCCGTACTTGATGCTGCCGTCCATGAACGCGACGGTGAGTGATTGGATCGACGCATCTGAGCCGCTCGAAGTTCCCGCGCCAGCGCCCTATCCCGACACGTTGCTTGCTCGGCTCGCCACGGGTCCGCGCCGTTTGTGGATTCTTGCGAGTGGGGTCTTCTTGATCTTTGTTGGGCTCGTGTTTGGCCCAAGCGGAATGCGATCTGGTGTGCGGCGAAATCCGCGCGCGGTCCCATCGCGTGGCGAAGCTGATCGCCCTGAAAGTGGACTGAACGAAGTCGATGCAGTTGGAACGACGGCCGCGGTTGGCATGGCAACGATTGCGGCAGGCTCAGTTGTTGATGTGGCGGTTGAATCGCTCGGTGGAAGGCTGCCGGAAGAAGTCGAGCCGCATGCGTCTGCGTCAGACGTGGAAGCGGCGAGCGCCGAGTCCTCGAGCGCCGAGTCCTCGAGCACCGATTCCTCGAGCACCGATTCCTCGAGCGCGCACGAGATTGTCGCGTTTGCGAGCGCTGAAGTCGATGCTGATG
>Ga0315899_10006419_pt1 | contig 12674 bp, 12 predicted proteins | sample LakEriMetagenome_2_FD_203518 | JGI IMG/M metagenome (GOLD analysis project Ga0315899, IMG submission 203518) | Freshwater fungal communities from buoy surface, Lake Erie, Ohio, United States - Buoy 4 MA112 | ecosystem: Environmental > Aquatic > Freshwater > Lake | place: USA: Lake Erie, Ohio...
ACCGTCGCATACGTTGCAATCAGCTTTGATGACAGACCACGCCGGCGCTCAATATGGGTTACCGCCAATCGCAACTGCGGCGTATCAACACGGAACTGTGGTGATGTATAACGCAATTGAAAAGTTGGGATTGTTCAATATTGAGACAATTGAAAACACTCAGTTGAAGTGCGACATTTTGGCTCTCCCGTACATCTGTTGGGAGAAAACGAAGGTGCTACCCGAGATCTCTCAATTCGGCGACATGATTGCGGAGGTGTTTGTGCACATCGCAGATCAGAAAGATATCGCTGCCTCAGTTCAGTTCATGCACGAACGATCAAACGATCCACCGATAGAAGAACTACTCACGATGTTTGGTGAGGCGTAACGCTTCTTCGCGGGCGGCATCAACAGTGGCTGCGGTCACCGTGAGGTGCCCCATCTTTCGTCCGGGACGTGCTTCATTTTTGCCATACAAATGAAGGTGTGCGTGACCATGTGGTGTCATTGCGTTCCAATCTGGCTCACCATCGACCCAACTGTCACCCAAGATATTGACCATGGTTACTGCGGCCTGCGTCATTGAAGGATCACCTAATTCGAGACCACATACCGCACGTACTTGCTGTTCGAATTGGCTTGTATGTGATGCATCTAGTGTCCAATGCCCACTGTTATGCGGCCGAGGTGCAATCTCATTAATTAGAAGTGCATCGTTGACCACAAACATCTCGACGCCAAGTACGCCAACATACTCAAGTGCATGGGCAATTTGTGTCGCAAGTTCAGTGGCCTGCGTAGCAAGTTGACCACTGAATGGTGCACAACTGGTGTGCAAGATGCCATTGATGTGAACATTTTCCGTGACCGCATAACAGGCGGTAGAGCCGTCAACACCACGAGCCAATACCACTGACAATTCACGTTGGAGTGGCAGTAGTTCTTCGAGAACACAAGGAACTCCACCAAGGTCTGACCATACAACCGCGAGATCATCGAGTGATTCGACCCGCTCTTGTCCTTTTCCGTCGTAACCCATTCGCGCTGTTTTTACAATGGCAGGAAATTGAAAGTCAGATTGTGTGGGCAAAGTGGCATCTGACAACACCGCAAACGGTGCCGTTGGAAATCCGCTTCCATTTAAAAAACGCTTTTCGAGCCGACGATCCTGTGCGATCTCAATCGTTTGTGGAGAGGGACGCACCGTCGTGTGATGAGCAAGAAATGACAGAGCATGTGCGGGTGGATTCTCAAATTCAGTTGTAATGACATCACAATCATTTGAAAATCGTTCGAGTGCTTCTATGTCGTCGTAGTCAGCGACAATGTGTGCATCCGCGTGTTGACCTGCGGGGCATGCAGGATCTGGTTCCAACACAATGGTGTGATATCCAAGATCTCGTGCAGCGATGACGAAATACATGCCAAGTTGTCCACCACCGAGAACCCCAAGAGTCGCGGGGGGAAGTATCGGACCAGTGGGCGATGGATTGTTGCTCACTGAGGTGGGAGTTCACTATGTGTGGCATCGTAATGCCGTGATTCTCTGTAGTTCGCCAGTGCATTACGGATCTGCTCATCGTGAACACCGATCATTGCAACGGCAAACAATGCGGCGTTAGTTGCACCGGCTGAGCCGATTGCAAATGTTGCAACAGGGATGCCCGCAGGCATCTGAACGATTGAATACAAAGAGTCATGTCCACCTAAGTGCGTTGTGGGAACTGGCACCCCAAGGACTGGAACAGTTGTTTTAGCTGCCAACATCCCCGGTAAGTGCGCTGCACCACCAGCACCCGCGATGATCGCGACTAGTCCGACAGATTCTGACAATTCCGCAAAGCGATACAACTCGTCGGGCATGCGATGGGCAGACAACACCTGAGTGTGATGTGCGATACCAAAATGCTCAAGAATCTCAACCGCGGGAGACATGGTCGACCAGTCGGATGTGGACCCCATCACCACAGCAACGCGCGCACCCGTCGTGATGAGAACCTCTGTGTTCATGTCCCCACTTTATGACCCACCATGACGGTACCGTTTGGTGTGATGGCGTCTGACATCAGATTTCTCGAAGGTCCACGCTCACGAAGCCAGGAGTTTGGCACCATTCATCGTGTTCTCGTGGAGTTGTTACGAGGATTTCGCGCTTTACATTTTGTTGGGCCCTGCGTGACCGTGTTTGGTTCTGCTCGCGTGGGAGAACACCAACCCGAATACCAGTTAGCTCGCTCGCTATCACACGACCTTGCACAGCGCGGTTTCACGATCATGACTGGTGGTGGACCTGGGATTATGGAAGCTGCGAATCGCGGCGCTCGCGATGCCGGCGGCACGAGCGTTGGTTGCAACATCGTGTTGCCACAAGAACAAGAGCCCAACCCTTATCTTGATGTGAGTATCAATTTCAAGTACTTCTTTGTACGCAAATTAATGTTGATCAAATACTCATACGCATTTGTCGCGATGCCTGGTGGATTCGGCACTCTTGATGAGTTATTTGAATCATTGACACTTATTCAAACGGGAAAGATTCACGACTTTCCAGTGGTGCTAATGGGCACAACGTATTGGCAACCACTCATCGCTCAACTTGATGAGATGGTCGATAAAAAAATGATCGACTCTAAAGATCTTGATCTACTTTTGGTAACAGATGATGTTGCAGCAGCTCTTGAACACATCGAGACTCACGCGGTGCATCGATTTCGCCTTCATCATCGTCTCCAGCCGATCCGAGTGCTAGGCGAAACGGCCGTATAGCGGGCGCAGACCAACATGAAAAAGATTGGCGAAATTGAAGGGCTTCGTGCTGTTGCCGTGATTGCGGTGATTCTGTATCACGCGAAATTTGGCTTTTCTGGTGGATACATCGGTGTCGATGTTTTCTTTGTGATCTCTGGATTCCTCATCACAACATTATTGATTCGAGAACGACAAGACCGTGGACGCGTCCGGCTATTGCACTTTTATGCCCGACGAGCACGTCGATTATTGCCGGCGGCCACCCTGACAATTGTTGTCACTCTTGTGTTGTCATGGATGATTTTTGATGAGTTGCGCGCCCGTGAAATAGCGAAAGATGGTCTTTTCGCCGGATTGTTTGTATCAAACATTCGTTTTGTCACAAACGACTCTGATTATTTTGCCACCGACCTTATTGCGTCGCCGTTCCAACACTTTTGGTCGTTGTCGGTGGAGGAACAGTTTTATGTGTTCTGGCCAGTGTTGTTGATGTGCGTTTGGTTTGGCGCTCGTCATCTCCAACGACGATTACTCGTAACAGGATCTGTGATTGCAGTCGCAAGTCTCGTTTGGTCGATATTTCTTGTCGATTCATCTCCATCGTGGACATTCTTCATGTTGCCAACTCGAGCGTGGGAACTTGTTGTCGGCGCATTACTTGCCGTGGTGCTCCCACTGGTTCGCGGACGCGCGAACGTTTTGCGAGGCATTGGAGGATGGGTAGGTCTTGTTGTCGTGGTTTTCACAATGTTGGCTTATGACGACTCCACTACATTTCCCGCAACGTCGGCGATACCAGTTGTCCTCGGTACCGCTCTCGTTATTCTTGCGGTGGATTCCACAAATCTTTTGAGGCGACCATTGTCATGGGGGCCAATGCAGTGGTTAGGAGCTCGTTCTTACTCTTTGTATTTGTGGCACTGGCCGTTTCTCATTCTCTGGGAACGAGCACATCCGGATCCCGCCTGGGGAGAACGTCTCGGTGTTATTGCGGTAAGTGTTGTGGTTGCATCTGCGACATACGCACTGGTTGAAGATCCTATTCGTCGTCGAAGTTTTTTTGTGAACCACGATGTGCGGTCGCTTGGCATGGGCGCTGGTTTGGTAGGTCTTTCGACGGTCGCTGCTGTAGTGATGAGTGTGTCAATCTCGCTACCTACTACCGACTTTGTTGCACCATCAGCGTCAGTTACCACAACCACTACTCCAACAGCCACGACGATTCCACGTGACCCGTTAGATGAATACAACGATCTCGTCACACAAACGCTCCAACCACTAATTGACGCATCTGGCAAGTCGACACTTTTGCCCGCGAATGTACAACCGAGTCTGGACGCGGCGCGAGATGATCGAGCGGAAGTATTTCGCAATGGTTGTACTGCGGGGCATGGAGATGTAGAGAATCCGTTATGCGAATTTGGTGACCTCACATCTGATGTATCAATCGTGTTATTTGGCGACAGCCACATGGCTCACTGGTTTCCTGCATTTGAAGAAGCCGGTCAAAAAAATGGTTGGAAAATCTCCGTCCTCACCAAACTTGGTTGCCCGCCGGCAACGGTGTCGGTGCGTCTGGATGACAAACGGGTTCATGAAAAGTGCAATACATGGCGACAGAATGCTATTGATCGCATCGTCGCTAGTGATGCGGATGTTGTGGTGATGGCAAGTTATTCATATCGAGCACCGGGGAAGAATTCCTCATCAATTCCACTATCAACGATGGCCGCCGGTTTGACGACAACCGCGCAATCGTTTATTGATGTTGGAAAGCAAGTAGTGATGTTTACCGACACACCGGTTCCACGTGTTGATGTAGTTGACTGTATTGCAAGCAACTCAAAGACACTTCAACGGTGTCATTACCCGCGCAACAACATCACTAATAGTGGACGTTCACAGGTGGAACGAGAAACAATTGAAGCCTTGGGTGGGCATTACTTTGACATCGTGAATTTGTTTTGTACCGATGTATGTCCGTCAGTAATTGGTGATGCGATTGTTTACTTTGATGATGACCACGTGACGAAGACATATGCAAAAACGCTGGCTCCGTATGTCAGTTTTCTCATGCAAGACGTGCTGTCTTAACGACGCAAATTTTTCAACTCAAGATTTTGTGGCAACATGCGACGACGTCGCCACCAACGCCTGATTGGACGCAGTGCAACTGATGACGTGAGACCCAAAATCAGTGAGGTCACAAGAACACGTTGCCAAATTGCCATCTTTGCCAAATGTGGAGCAAGAAGAACTGCAGATGCGAGTGCAACGGGATAAACCCACAGCAGATCCGTAATGAACTTGCGAATCTTGCCCTTTGGTTTTTCCACATCGCTTTGAGCTTGAAAAAACTCTTCTGCACCAGCTGTAGCAGTCACTCGCTCTGATGTGATCATGTGGTTGGCCTTAGTCAACATCTGTCTGCGTTCAATTGACTTATCCCATCGACGAAGTGCCACAGCATCTTCGAATCGAAACACGATGTGGTATGCGTCATCGCCAGTTCCGGGGAAAAATACGGTGGCGCCAAGACATCCCGGATGTTTGCGGACCAATGAGACCATCTCATTGCACCACGCCTCAAACTCGTCTTTGTATTCAGGTGCGATTGTCCGCACAATCGTGACCGTGACTGCCCCCGGAGCAATACGTGGCAATTTGCCCGTCGTAAAGGGTCCGGTGAGATTTGGCATACCTCTACGGTATTACTTCTTCTTTGTTATTTGGTGTCAGTTGCTTTGCACCAAACAATCCAACGATTGTTACAAGTGACACAATTCGAAGTGCTACCGCGATACTGATCGCATGACGGGGGTGTTCGATACCAGACGTCAGCACTACACCTGCATACCACAAAACAATGATTGCAGCGGTTGAAATAAATAAGTGGAAATGAAATCGGCGTCCAAATCGTAAATGGAGAAGTGCTGCAATCGCACCAGCAACAGCCCACCATTGCCAGGGTAAGAAAAATAATCGCGGGATGACAGTTCTGTTTTCAAGCGGCAATAAGTCTCTGTCGGCTGGATTGAGAGTTGATGTTGATAAGTCGATAAGTCGTGTCCACGTATCACCAGGATGTGTCACTACATAGCGAAGATATGTTGACCATCCGTCGCTACGCACCCATTCAGCGAGTGGAAAACCACCAAGTCGAATGAGAGATGGGGGTAATTGTGCGACAGGCAATTTTACATAGTCGAGTAATTCGCCCGGCAGATCTGATCGCTGGTCATAGAGTGCGGGTCCACGCATGTTTTGCGTTACTGGCATGCCTTCGTCAACGAACCAAGCAAATCTTGAATCATCAGTAATGACGCGTTCTTGAAGCACCGTGTACAAATTGAGCTCCGACATGGAACGATTGTTACCAAGTTGAATGCCCGCCCAGAGCGAAAGAGACACAAGTGCAGCGGTACAAAGCAATTGTCGAGCCATTCGACTTTGTATCAGCCTGATAATTGCGACCAAAGTTACGAGAAACAACACTACAAATTGACTCGGACGCACCATAGAGAAAACAGCAAGACTTGCGACCCACACAGACAAGTGTCGTTGTGATGGCAAAGCAAGGTACTGAAGACTGGCAGCGATACAGATAACGAGGAGAGACAACCCTATTGATTCTGACAAGATTGCGAGATCAAATCGGATAATTTGCGGGCTAAGCCCAAACAGCAAGATGATTGCAGTGACGAGGTGCGGGTATCGGGATTGACGGGCTAAAACAAGTGCAAGAAATGCCCACGCTATGGTGCCCAGCATGATGTGAAGCGCAACGCGCAAGGCATCATTGGTGACAATGGAATACAGAAAAGGCACTGGCCATAAGCGAGATTCACGACCGAGATAATCCACCGTGAAAAATCCAACGGTGTCTGCAAATCGGGAACTGGACCGTCCAAGGGATGCGATGATGCGAATCGCACAGTAGATGCCAATGAGCATCCACCACCGCCGTGACTTGTGTGGAGGTTCCACCGGCCAAACGCTAGTCCGTGATGTCTCTTTGGAGAGGTCTGCAGTACCGTCATGTCATGCGTTCGCTTGTTATTGATGAACTTGGTCCACTTGAAAATCTTCGCTTCGTGGAGCGCCACATCGAAGTTGCTCCAAAAAATGTGCGTGTCGCCGTGCGAGCCTGTGGCGTTAATTACGTCGATGCAATCATCATCGAAGGCAAATATCAGATCAAACCCCCTACGCCATATTTCCCAGGCGGTGAGGTTGTTGGTGTGGTGAGTGAAGTGGGAAGTGATGTCTCGTCTCACAAGATTGGAGATCGCGTATTTGTGCCAGTCGGTGTTGGTGGTTTTTCAGATGAAGTAGTTGTTCCAGCCAACCGCACAATTCGTCTATCAGACACATTGACGGATGGTCAGGCAGCAACATTCATGCAGAGTTACATGACCGGATGGTTTGCTTTAACACGGCGAGCTCGGGTCGAATCGGATAAAACAATTTTGGTGCTAGGAGCTGGCGGGGGTGTTGGTCTCGCTGCTGTCGACATAGCAACTGCGTTGGGACTGCGAGTGATTGCAGCAGCATCTAGCAAAGACAAACGAGATCTTGCTACCTCTCGTGGTGCTATTGCGACAATTGATTCAAGCGCGGAAGATGTAAAAGAGCGCGCAAAAGAACTAAGTGGTGGCGGAGTTGATTATCTGTATGACCCAGTGGGCGGTGAGCTTGGTGAAACATGTTTACGCGCTCTTGGAGAAGACGGTCAATACATCGTCATTGGTTTTGTGGGTGGGATTCCTCGTCTACCCGCGAATCAGATTCTTCTTCGAAACCGTCGCGTGACGGGTGTTGATTGGGGAGCTTGGGTCTCGACTCATCAGGAACAGAATCAAGCGATGATGATCGAGGTTTTCAATGCAATCGAAAAAGGAACACTTCACCCAGTAGAGCCGACCACTTTCTCTCTTGACAACGCGGTGGATGCACTACGCGCATTGCAGTCGCGATCCGTAGCAGGAAAGATCGCACTTATTCCGTAGTAAATGCAGGCGTTTCGATACACGCGTTACGACAAGCGTTATGCATGTTCCAATTCATAAAGAGGCAAAGTATTGGATCGATGCAACCACAGACCAGCTCCAATTTGTTGGAAGTGTGGCGACAACTGAGTCTTATACCAGCGTGCTGAACGATGGTGCACCTCAAGATCAGTGGCATCTTGATCAACGGTGTGCTCCAAATCGTGGGATGTGGGTACTTCTAGATACAGAAGGCCCCGTGATGCGTGTGCAATGTTGATAATTGCCGCCCGAGCATCATCGTTTGACAAATAGTGCAACACTCCATGGCAGATGATGAGGTCATTTTTTGAGCGCGGACGCCATTTAGTGATGTCTCGTTTCTCGTGGCCATATGTTGTGCACGCATATTCGCTTACATCAATAGACGTGACCTGCACAGACGGGTGATGTGTCTTATACCAATCGCGCCAGTATCCGGGTCCTGCGCCAACATCAAGAACGCGTTCGATAGAGAGATCCCACCATGTAGCAAGTGAGTGAACAGCGTTTGCTAAGGCGCTAATGGTTCGTTGCGTGTGAACGGGATCGTCGTTGTAGAAGCGCTTGTAATAGTTCTTGTCAAATTGTGTCCGAACCACTGCGTCACACTACGGGCGATATTTAGGAGAGTCCAAACGGGGTGTAGCCGGGAGCGACTGGGACCCACGGCTGGATGCGTTCCATGTGCTGTGCGAGTCCTAAGGCAAGATCATCGTGGAAACGTCCAGCGATCACTTGCATTCCAATTGGCACTCCATTTATGTCATGTCCAATCGGAACACTCACGCCAGGATGTCCTGTCACGTTCAATTCTGGCGTGTTTAGTGCAATAGACGGATCTTCCAGAGTGTTTCCGGCTGATGACGCAAGTGGCCCCTCTGCCTTCCATGCACGTGCATTGGTAGTCGGAACCACAAGAACTGTGTTTTCATCCAGCAATGCGTCAAAACGTGCAGTGAGATGATGACGCGAGCGTTGAGCATCAATGTAGTCATCGATCGAGATCTTCTGTGCGAAATGTAATTGCATCTGCACGTAATCATTCAATTCGTCCCAGCGATCTTCGTAGGGGCGAAGGCTTTGGAGCAACTCTGCGGCGGAAATTGTGAGCCAAAGAAGCCCGGAAGATTTGTCTGTCGGGGCGTTTACTCGCTCGACAGTGACACCACTACGAGCCAGATTTGCGAGTGCATCTTCAAAAGCCGTTTCAATATCGGGGTCGACATCATCACGAAATGTGCGGCAGGCAAGAATCTTTGTTGGCATACGCGGGGTGAGTGATACCGCCGATGTTGGTGCTGACATGTAGTCGCCAGGTGCAACGCCCATCACCACCGATGCCTCTAACACGACATCGTCCACTGTTGCAGCGGTGCAACCCTGCATCGAGAATCCGATCCATCGGGCAGGGAAGTTGCGACCAATCAAACCCATTGTGGGTTTGTATCCGACAAGTCCTACTGCGGCTGCGGGGCCGCGCACGCTTCCGCCACCATCTGATGTTGTTGCAAGTGGAGTGAGTCCGGCTGCCAATGCGGCGCTCGAACCACCAGATGATCCGCCAGGACTAAATGTTGTGTTCCAAGGATTACGTGTTGTGCCAAACACTTTGTTGTGCGTAAACGCAGTAGCTCCGAATTCAGGGGTGTTCGTACGACCCACAACAATTGCGCCTGCGTTGACGAGTCGCGTGATGAGCACATCTGTTTCGGTGTCAGGTGGTGCATCTGCAAAAAGAAGTGATCCCATTGTGGTGACATGCCCTTGCACACGAACCATGTCTTTCACCAGCAGTGGCAGACCTGCGAGGGGACCCGTACGAGAGTGACGTTCTGCTGCTTCGCGGGCGGCATCGGCGTGCACAACGGTGACTGCATTGATGTCCTTGGCTTGCTCAATGCGTCGTATCGCCTCATTTACCAAGTCGATCGGGGCAATCTCTCCCGAGCGCACTGCTTGAGCAAGAGAGTCTCTCATTCAATAAATTGTATAAAAAATCTCAATCAATTACGTCATCAGACCTCTTTTCCTTGTGCGCCAAGGAATAGGGGAGTTCTCGCTTCTGTTCTATGCACCATGAGTGTGTATTCCATTGAAGTGTCGTCATTAGATGGAACGGCGCATCTTCTCGCTGACGTCGCAGGAAAAGTGACTTTGATCGTCAACGTTGCGAGCAAGTGCGGGCTCACTCCTCAGTACGAACAACTACAGCAATTGCAAAACACGTATGCCAATCGTGGTTTTTCTGTGGTGGGGTTTCCCTGTAACCAGTTTCTCGGACAAGAACCTGGCACGGCAGATGAGATTCAAGAGTTCTGCAGTGTGAATTACGGAGTCACTTTTCCGCTGTCGGAAAAGATTGAAGTGAACGGACCTGGACGTCACTCGTTGTATGCCGAATTGGTGAAGACGGCCGATGCTGAGGGAACAAGCGGAGACATTCGTTGGAACTTTGAGAAGTTTCTTGTCAACCGAAATGGCGATGTGGTTGCCCGCTTTGGACCACGGATGACCCCGGATGATCCGATGATCATCGCCGCAATCGAACATCAACTGTGATCTTGCTAATCGCATAGTCCGTAGAGTGGGAGCGTGAATCTCTCAGTCGCTGCAGTGCAAATGTCAATGTCAGATGATGTTGATCGCAATGTTTCCATAGCCGAACGTTTAGTTCGTGATGCGGCGACACGAGGGGCGCAGATCATCCTCATCCCAGAACTATTTGAAGGCGTGTATTTCTGCAAGGACCAAACCGCGACAGATCTTTTGCGCGCGCGTTCGATTGCAGATAATGCAACTGTTGCACATTTTCAACGGGTGGCGGCAGAACTCAACGTTGTGTTACCGATCAGCGTGTATGAACGAGCGGGTAACGCATTATTTAATTCTGTGGTAATTATCGATGCCGATGGAAGTCAATTGGGTTTGTACCGAAAAAGCCACATTCCCGACGGTCCCGGATACTCCGAGAAGTTTTATTTCAGTCCTGGTGACACAGGTTTTCGAGTATGGAAAACGCGACATGCATCGATCGGTGTCGGCATCTGCTGGGATCAATGGTTTCCAGAAGCCGCACGCGCTATGGCATTACAGGGTGCGGAAGTGTTGTTGTACCCCACGGCAATTGGCTCAGAACCACCCGACCCGACCTGGGATTCGAGTGGTCACTGGCAACGTGTGATGCAAGGTCATGCCGCAGCAAACCTGATGCCTGTCGTTGCTGCGAATCGCTTTGGTATTGAACGAAGCACAAAAACAGAAATTACTTTCTACGGGTCGTCTTTCATTTGTGACAACACTGGCGCAATCATTTCTTCTGCGTCGCGTGATGCAGAAGATGTGCTGGTCGCACAATTTGATCGCGAAGCTCTTGCAGCAACGCGGTTGTCGTGGGGATTGTTTCGAGATCGTCGTCCTGATTTGTACGGCCCGTTGCTTACTCTTGACGGAGAAACCGAGTGACATACATGTCGGGTGTGATGCCTGCAGAGTACGCACCGCACGAAGAGACACTGATGTGTTGGCCTGTCAATGTGGGTTTGTACGGCAGTCAGTTGGCTGACGCGGAACATGCCCACGCAGATGTCGCAAAAGTGATCGCAGAATACGAACCAGTGCGGATGTTTGTGCCATCGAATGAGGTCGATCGTGCTCAAGACCTATGTGGTTCGTCTGTGCGAATCGATGTCGTGGACATCAACGATTCGTGGTGTCGAGATACAGGTCCGACCTATGTCTACGACGAAAATGATGTGCGTGTGGCGATCGACTGGATTTTTAACGGATGGGGTCAGCGATTTTCACCACACGACAAGGACGATGCCCTAGCCGCAAACATTGCACGTCTACGTGGAGATCGATCAGTACGAATGAATATGGTGTTTGAAGGAGGGGCACTGCATGTCGACGGACGAGGGCTCGGGATCACGACTATGCAGTGCTTGTTGAACCCGAATCGAAATCCAACCATGTCACAGTCTGAGATAGAGCAGACGGTGTCTGACGTGCTGGGTGTGTCTCAGATGGTGTGGTTGCCATTTGGCTTGTCGCTTGATGCAGACACTGATGGCCATGTTGACAATGTCGCGTCATGTACACCTACTGGTTGCGTGTTGCTTCAGGGGTGTTCGCCCGAGGAAGAAGATGACTTCATACGTACGTCAGTGAATGAGAAAGTTGCCCGCAGTTGCGTTGACGCAAACGGTCGTTCATTGAGTGTCGAAGTGTTACCGGTGTTGCCTTTTGTTGAAACAACACGTGGAAGGAAGTGCGCGCCGTACATCAATTACTACGTGGCGAACGGATGTGTGATTGTCCCAACTGTTGGACACGAGGCAGATCACGACATGTTGCAGATAATCGAATCGATGTATCCCGGTCGTGACGTCGTCGCCGTTCCCGTCGGTGCAATTCTTGCTTTTGGTGGTGGCGGTATTCACTGCATAACGCAGCAAGTGCCCGCATTGATTCACACAGGTGCTTCGCAGTAACGACGCTCGTCAGTGGGTGTGGGCAAGTGTGTCCACATGTCGTCGCACAAATCGTTTCGAATCGCCGCATGCGCGGGGTCGTCCCATAAGTTGACATGTTGTAGTGGATCATCAGTGAGGTTGTAAAGCTCGCCCTCTGTACCGTCGTGCAATGTGCCGGGAGCGTATGCAGTGCATGTCCAACCGTCACGGTGAATCGTGCGTGATGACACAATTTTTCCAAACAGCGAACTGTCCCATTCGGTGAGAACACGTTCATGTCCGCGTGCACGGGCATCATCATCTGATGTGGGAAGCGCAGATGCTTCCACATACTCAGGTTGTGGCAGACCAGCGATTGATGCGAACGTGGCAGCGAGTGAGACAAGACCAACAGGGGAATGAACCTTTGCTGGAGTGATCTTTGCGGACGGAGCAGGACGCC
>Ga0315899_10006422_pt1 | contig 12671 bp, 7 predicted proteins | sample LakEriMetagenome_2_FD_203518 | JGI IMG/M metagenome (GOLD analysis project Ga0315899, IMG submission 203518) | Freshwater fungal communities from buoy surface, Lake Erie, Ohio, United States - Buoy 4 MA112 | ecosystem: Environmental > Aquatic > Freshwater > Lake | place: USA: Lake Erie, Ohio...
TAGGAGAATAGGATTGTAGGGGCTGTTATTTGAGGTCTTTGCTTTGCAGCCCCTACGATCCTACAATCCTATAATCCTACAATCCTACAATCCTACAATCCTCTGTACTTTTGCCCTCGCAATCCTCTCCTATGACACAGCGCATTCAAGAAAGCGTCAAAGAAATTTTTACGCGATACATCGAACTGCACAAGCATCGAAAAACTCCGGAGCGTTTTGCTATTCTGCATGAGATTTATGAGGTTCAGGGGCATTTTGACGTTGAGGCGCTGTATCTGCGCATGAAAAACAAGAAGTACAGGGTTTCGCGCGCAACGCTTTACAACACCATCGAGTTGCTCATTGATTGCAACCTGGTTCGAAAGCATCAGTTTGGTCAAACCACAGCCCATTATGAGCGAGCCTACCAGAACCAGCAGCACGACCACATTATTCTTACGGATTCCAATGAGGTACTGGAGTTTTGTGACCCCCGAATTCAGAGCATCAAATCAACACTGGAAGAGATTTTTGGAATAGAAATCGAGCATCATTCGCTCAATTTCTATGGGCGCAGAAAACAGCAATGATTTTCGCGCTACTTTCGCGTGTCATTTTTTTTTACCGTGAACAACAAAGTAGATATACTGCTCGGATTGCAATGGGGCGACGAGGGCAAAGGAAAATTGGTGGATGTACTCACACCACGATACGACATCATTGCACGCTTTCAGGGCGGGCCGAATGCCGGTCATACACTTGAATTCGAAGGAACCAAGCATGTATTGCACACCATCCCTTCCGGGATTTTCCATACGCATGTGACTAACCTTGTAGGCAACGGTGTCGTGATCGACCCGGTTGTTTTCGCCAAAGAGCTAGATGCACTTAAGGCGAAAAACGTACCGGTGCGCGAGCGCTTGTTGATTTCTCGCAAGGCGCATGTCATCATACCAACGCATCGATTACTGGATCGCGCCAGTGAAGCATCAAAAGGAGAGGCGAAAATCGGCTCTACCTTGAAGGGCATCGGGCCGAGCTACATGGATAAAACCGGTCGTAACGGCCTTCGCATAGGCGATGTGATGGCGAGCGATTTCAAGTCGCGCTATGAAGCGCTCAAGCAAAAGCACCTGCATCTGCTCAAAGGATTTGAGTCTTACTTCACGTTGGATCGCGCAGAGCTCGATGCGATGGAAGTGGAATTCATGGCCGGAGTGGAAGAGATACGATCGCTAACGATTGTTGACAGCGAACACTTCATCAACCAGGCGTTGAAGGCAGGTAAAAAAATTCTGGCAGAGGGCGCACAGGGTTCGATGTTGGACATCGACTTTGGGACCTATCCCTTTGTAACGTCATCAAATACCGTTGCTGCGGGCGCATGCACGGGTCTAGGTATTGCTCCCAATAAAGTAGGCGAGGTTATCGGAATTTTCAAGGCTTACACGACACGTGTGGGTGGTGGTCCGTTCCCAACAGAGCTAATTGACGAAGTAGGGGAGAACATGCGCAAGGTTGGTAATGAATTTGGTTCGACTACGGGCCGCGCGCGTCGCTGCGGCTGGATTGATATGCCTGCCATGCGTTATGCCTGCATGATTAACGGAGTTACACAGCTCATCATGATGAAGGCTGATGTCTTGAGTCAGTTTGATACCATTCACGTGTGCACGCACTACCGCACAGACGAAGGCATGGTGGAAGACTTACCGTTTGACATTGATGCTCAAAAGGTATCTCCGGTTTACGAATCACTGCCGGGATGGAATGTTGATCTCACCGGCATGCGCAAATCGCAGGATTTGCCCGCTGCCTTAAACGACTATATCGTTTATCTGGAGAATGCATTGGAAATTCCAATTACAGTGGTAAGCGTAGGGCCTGATCGTTCGCAAACGATTTTGCGTTCCAAGGAGCATGCTGCGGTTGCGCAATAGGAAGGATACAGTTTCGTTGACGCGCCATGCAACGCGTTATACTTGCGAGCGAATGAAAGTAACTCAAATCGTACTCACGTTTTCAGGATTGCTCTTGTGCTTCATGCTGAGCGCGCAGTCGCAACCACAGCGAGTAAAGCTGATTCATACTGATGAGCTTCGCTACGATAAATCACAGGTCGATGCGCAACGTTTAATTGGCCATGTACATCTGCAATTGGAGGGTACTACTTTCTTTTGCGACAGTGCGTATCTATTTGCAAACGATGATTTCGACGCCTTTGGAAAAATCCAAATTCTGGACGCTTCAGGCGGAACGGTGTCAGCGGATTTTCTGCACTTTGATCGTGCTTCTAAGGTGGCGACATTGCGAGAACATGTCGTGCTCCGTGATAAGGACATGACTTTAACTACAGGATTTTTAACCTACGCCGTAGACAGCGAAGTTGCCGTTTATCAGGGTGGAGGCAAAATTGTTTCGTCGGTCAACAAGAATGTCCTGACCAGTAAGAACGGCACCTACTTCGGTGCAACAGAAACCTTTCACTTCAAGCGCCAAGTCATTTTGAAGAATCCGAACTACGTGGTAACGTGCGATACCATGCAATACAACAGTGGATCGGAGATGACTTATTTCCGCGGGCCTACAACGATAACGGGTGATAGCACGGTGATTTATTGCGAGAATGGATACTACGATTCGCGCAAGGATGAATCGCGTTTCGGTAAACGGGCACGCATCAGGGATGGTTCAACCATCCTTTTTGGCGACAGCATTTACTATAACGGAGTAACCAATTTGGGTGAAGTTTTCGGCAACGTGCATATCCGGGATACCACGGAATCGATGGTGATTTCGGGTGATTACGGTAAACATCTTGAAACAACGAAGTGGAGTTTTGTCACGGGCCATGCCTTGCTCACACAGGCTTACGATGATGACACACTTTTCATGCATGCAGACACCTTGAATTCATTACCGGACAGTTTAGGTCGTGACCGTGTGTTTGCTTTTCATGGTGTTCGTTTTTTCAAAAGTGACTTACAGGGTGTATGTGATTCGTTAGTCTATCTGCAACAAGACTCAACGCTTTGGATGTTTGACCAGCCAATTGTTTGGAGTGCGCAGAGTCAAGTTACGGGCGACACCATCAATCTGGAAATACGCAATGAAGCCTTACGCTATGCGAATGTGCTAAGCAACGCGCTCATTGTTTCCGATGCAGAGGCCTCGGGGGATTCTATCTCTGGTCGTGAAGAGAAATTTAATCAGATCAAGGGCAAGAGCATGCGCGCTGATTTTTTGAATGACGCGTTGCATCAGATTCGGGTAGAAGGAAATGCTGAGCTCATTTACTTTCCTACAGATGATAAAAGCGGTCAGCCGAAAACGATGGGTACCAACGAAGGACAGTGTTCGGCCATGCTGCTTTCTTTTGAAAACGGCGAGTTATCGCGCGTGCGCATGGAAGACGCTCCCAAGGCTGTTTTCAAGTCAACCAAGTTCGCCGATGCGCAGCCTATGCGGTTAAAGGAATTCAAATGGTTGAAATCCCTTCGTCCGCAAGACCGCTACGCCATCTTTCTTACGCCTTAAAACTGATAGCTGTAGCCAATCGTAAATGCTCTTCCCGGCGTCATGCGACTGAATATTTCGTCAGCAGCTTCATAGCTCTTGTAGTGATAAACAAGGTCATCTCCCAGAATATTACTGACTCGGAAATCAATGGTTCCTCTTTTCTCTGCACCGATTTTTTTGGAGACACTCAAGTTCAAACTGTGGAATGACTCGAAATAGATATCAGGGAAAAGTCCGGCTCCGACAATGTAAAGTGTTGGACCTTTTACGTTGTAGAAAATGCCGGCATCCCAGCCAAGGCTGTCATTGCTGTAGCTCAATCCTGCATTAATCACATAAGGCGATTGTCCCGCCATTTCACGGCTGTTCTCAATGGTCTGCCCTTCTTTTTCAAAGGATTTACGTGAGTTGTATTCCAGCGAGGTCATGTCGATGCGCGATTGCACAAGGGTGACGTTCGTGCTGAAGTTGATGTTTTCCAGAGCAGCAGTAATGAAGCCCAGATTCTTGCGCGCTTCGATTTCGACTCCGAGTACTTGTCCGTTGCCGACATTACGCGGCTGGAATTCGGTGCTGGTTTGTTGTTCAGGAATACGCACCAGTTCAATGGGTTTTTCAAATCTTTTGTAGAAGGCGCTCAGCGAGAACAGTTGATTGCCGGTCATGAATTTCTCCCAACGCAGATCGACGTTGTCGATACGTGTTTCGCTGAGCTGTCCCGTCCAGTCGCCATAGGTGAAAAGACTTCCATTGAAGATCCTGTTCGTAATCGGATCAATGATCTGCGCATAGGAGAGCTCTTTAAAGGAAGGGCGCGCTATGGTTTTCGTGTAAGAACCGCGAAGATTTTGACTTTCATTGAGGGAGTAAATCAGGTTGACGGATGGAAACAGATCCAAGGCATCGAGCACCTTGTCGTTGTCCAGATTATTGCCGTTGATGGTATCTCCGCTAGCCCAGCGCTGATCGCGACCGGTATGACGTTGCACGTAGTTTTCAGCGCGCACACCAACGATGGTGCGCAAGCGATGACTCCAGCGATGGTCGGATGAAATGTAGCCCGCTGTGTTGAATACATTGCCGGAGTAGGCGTTCGGATTGGGCGTGTTATTACCCGATTGGTAATAGATGTTATTGTTGTTCGCCGGGAAGATGTTTTCCGGATTGAGAACAGTGTTTGGGTCCGGATTCGGCCAATTCTGTGATCCGAAGAATTGGATGTCAAAGAAGAGAATCTCGTAGTCACGTTTCTTCACGATTTGCGAAGCACCCAGTTTGATTTTACTGTCGAATTCATGCCACTCGTATGATTTCACCAAATCAACTTTAGCGTGCACATTGACCTCATTCAGCGAGCGCCAAATGCGGGCAGGGTTACCACCTGCGCCTGCACTGAAAAGTGTGTCGCTGGATTCCAGCGTGAAAGCTGTGCGACGAATATCCGGATCTGTATTCGTAGAACGGGTTCCGGAAACGCGCCAGTCGAGTTCCCAGCTCTTGTTGTTGAGCACATGATTGCCGTTGAGCAAGATGTTGGTTAACGATCGCTGATTGTATTCCAAGTTATCGGAGGAAGCAAGATATCCTGACTGTCCAACGGCTTCTCCATTGTTGTCGATGAAAAACTGCGCGGCTCTGCTTTCGCCATTCTGCAGATGCATCATGTTGAGTCGATATTTTGAACGGAGTGTTTTGTATGCAACACCGCCGAGCAAACCAATCAGCACGTTGCGTTCGCCCATCTGACCTTGTTGGGTAGTAGCGTAACGCATATCGTAAATGGTGTCGGAAGTCTGACGCTGGTATTCGCCGTACTGAATGTCATCGTAATACTTGTAGTCATTTTTGTATGCAGCCGAGAAGAGGTAGCCGAGTTTCGGACTCACTTGTTCTTCACCAATGGTGCGTTCTTTCAAAGTGATTTGATTGCCGAGTGTAATTCCTGCGCTATAATCAACTAGGCTCATGCTGCGTGATGCGCCGAGTGTGGGATTGAATTGCGAAACGAATGCGTTGACTTCTTCGTCGGTGGCACCACTGATGGGCGTTGGTATGACGCGTTTGTCAGCACCTGAGGGTAGTGCGCGCATGCCGTCATCGAAGCCCAGGAAATCGGTGGAACTTCCTTGGTATGACAGGAAATCTTTATTGAGGTGCATTTGCGGATTGTAGGTTGTCGATGCGGACACGTTGAAGATTTTTTTCTCCGGGAATGATTTCGTTTCAACGTTGATTAATCCTCCCGTGAAGTCGGCAGGTTGTTCGGCGGTAAAGTTTTTAGCGACAACAATATTGTCGATAAGGTTGGTAGGGAAGATGTCCATCTGCAAACTGTTGCGATCCGGATCAAGGCCCGGTATTTCAACTTGATTCAGCGTCGTCTTCGTATAGCGATCGCCAAGTCCGCGCACATAGATGTACTTGCCGTCTTCAATGGATACGCCGGTTACGCGTTTGGCCGCTTCTACGGCTGTTGCATCACCAACTTTTTTGAATTGCGCGGAGGAGATACCATCGAGTAATGCTCCCGCATTTTTCTTCATATTCATGAGTGCGATTTCCGAAGTACGCACGGCTTCGGCAGAGATGACGATTTCTTTCAATGCGGCTCCTTTTTGACTAAGCAGTATTTGATTGAGAACATTGACTTCACCGGCTTTGATGATGATATTCTCAATGAGCAGTGGCGCATAGGAAACATAGGAAATCTGTATGGTGTAAGTTCCGGCGGGCAAATCAAGTGAGAAATTTCCATCGAGATCCGTCACCGTTCCCGTGGTCGTTCCTTCAACCGTTACAAATGCACCAATGAGTGTTTCCGAATTTTCCTGATCTAAAACGGTTCCGCGAAGGGTTCCTTTTTGCGCGTTTAACGCAGCGCTAACAATAAAAAAACACAGGAGAAAGAAATGTCGCATGACTATGAATTTTATAAAACGACGAACAGACATTCCTTTCGGAGATGTCTGTTCGATGATTGTTTATGTGATTTTCTGTTTGAAAACGAGTAGCTTCTCTTTTGATTAGAATCCGCTCATGGCACCGCTTTGCGCTGTCCATGTCCAACCCAAAGAGCTAATGGTAGCTTGTGGAGTTGTTCCGGCTGATACTCCCGCAGGAATTGCTCCGTTTACGTGATTTTGCAAACTGTCTGCAGGAACATTGAACTGGATGTTATCGAATGTAACACCTGCAGCAGTTACGTTGTTGATGTCCTGTGTGCCTTCGATATCTGTGAAGAACAAGTTGCTAAGCGCTACAATTGAATTGTTGTCTACGTTGATAAGGTCAACACATACACGACCATCGTAAGAAGCTTTGATGCTACCGTTGCTGATGGTGTGACCTGCGCTGGCAGTACCTTCCGGGCCATCGAGTTCGAAGCTGTGACCGATTGCACCGATAACAACCACGTTGCTCAGTGATCCACTCCATGCCTGGTCTGTATCGATACCGTCATCACCGCAATTGAATACAACCGCGTTTGATACGTTTACAGAACCACCGAACCACTCGATACCGTCGTCCTGGTTACCCACGACTTCAACGTTTTCGATGATTGTTCCGTTTCCAACGCCACCAAGGGTAAGACCGTTGATTTCGTTACCTGAACCGATGTTCGCACCGCCATGACGGATGGAGATGTAACGGATAGTACCTGAGTTGTCAGCAGCATCATTACCGCCATAGAGACCGTTAGAATCAGAGGTTGGGATACCTTCGATTTGTACTTCGCTCACGTCTCCAACATCGTTTGAAGCTGAGATTGGCGCTTTACCCAGGATGATAACTCCACCCCACAAACCGTTTACAGTTGATTCGAGGTTTGGACTTGCGAAGTTACCTGCAGCCATGTCTGCATAATCAAGTTCGTCGGCAACTGAAGTGAAGATGATTGGTGCTGTAGCTGTGCCGTTTGCGTTCAGTTTACCGCCACGTGCAACCAAAAGTGCTGTAGCGTTAGCGCCTGTACCGGCTTCGCCTTTAATGATTGTGCCTGGCTCAATGGTCAGAGTAGCACCTGCAGCAACTGTGATACGACCGGCGAGTTGATAAATGGTACCGGCTGTCCAGGTTGTGTTTGTGGTAATGTTAGAAGATACTACTACCGTTCCGGGAGGAGTAACAGGAGGAGTTGTGTCGTCTACGTCTTCATCTTTTTTACATGAAGAAAGAATTACTGTAGCTCCGAAGAACCACATGGCTAAGAACTTGATGTGTTTCATTTAATTGGTGTTTGATTTGCGCTGCAAAGCAATTTTCACCACGAGGCTTAATTGTTATTCAAGGTTTAAGAAATACCCCGCCCAGATTAAGTAAATGTAACTCTGTGTTAAGAATGTTAAGCGGGAGGTTTTTACCTCTTGTTTTTCAGATAGTTATCAATCTCAAGTCGGATTTGCTCCAACTCGCTTTTGGAAAATTCAGTGGAAGAATCTTTGCGTCCAATGACGGAGAAGCTCAAGTATCGCTTCGGATTCGTTCGCATGTCATTGAGGAGCAAATCGAGGCTATGAGATGCATTCACCACTTGCGTATGCAACGAATCAGACTGGATGAGTTTGCTCAATGTACCATCTCCTTGATTGATCGATTGCGTGATTTCATTGACGCCATTAAGGGCCTTATTCACTTGAATCAGAGTTCCGGCCAGATTGAGCTTTGCAATGGAATCTGTGATCATTGACGCATTGCGAATAGCGTTGGATAGCTCATCATTGTTGTCTTTTAAGTTGTTGCTAATCGATTCCACATTATCGAAAATGTTGCTCAGTTTACCGCGGTTGGTGGCGAGCGTTCCATTGAGTTCTCCGGAGGTTCTTTCGAGATTCCGTAAGGTGTTTTTCAGACTGGAAAAGATTTCTCCCAAGTCTTCGGTTTGTTCGCTGCTGAGCACTTTGCGGATGTTGGTCATGAGAGTGTCAACACTGGCGAAGAGTTGCGTGGTCTTTTGCTTGAGTGGTTCAATTTCCTGCTTTACACTTTCTGCAAGGCCCAGCGAAATTCCTGTTTGAAGGGTGTCCTTGTTTTCGGCTAAATCCGCGCTTGTACCCAGCATCAGCTGAATGGCTTTACCACCAAAAAGGTCGGCGTCGTAAATTTCTAATTTCGTGTCGCGGGGGATCTGCAGATTCGCATCGCGCAGGAGCACTTCGACAACGATTTTTCCGCTTCCATTCTCGTGCAAATGGACGGCCTTGACAATACCAATTTTGTAGCCGTTCAGGATGACCGGGTTTGAGGCTTGGAGGCCGGCGGCATTATCGTATACCCCGTAAAACTTTTGCTGCTTCTGCAGCAGGTTCACTCCTTTGAGATAGCTCAAGCCGAAGTAGAGCAGCACGATGGATACGACTACTAATACTCCGATCAAAAACTCTCTTCTAATATTCATTTCTTTTGTGTTAGGCTGATGGCACGGCTGAGTTCAATGCGCTGGTTATCTTCAAAAGCGACAATAAAGGCATCTTTAAATCCGAAGCCGATGAGTTTGTCGCGAATGACACGCGCTTCCAGATAGCTGTCTGTCGTGCCAGACAAGTATTTGAAAATGCCGTTGTGCTTGTATTCTTCTACTTGTTGAATCCCTTTGAACTCGGGTGATTGCGTGCTCAACGACTTGGTAGAGGTCAAAATTTGAATCTGAAATTTTACACCTTTCGTAATGTTCTTGCTGGGCACATCCGATGGCTTATTGATAATCAGACCGGCCTCGTTGTCCGACTTTGTCGGTTGTGTTTTGACTGCTGCGGCATCTACTTTGGGCGTATCGGTTTTTGTACCTGTTGAGGGAGTAGTTGCTTTTTCTTTTGGAGCCTCAACTTTCGGGTCTGGTTTAGGTTGGGTTTTGGTTTCCGCAGTCGCTGTTGATTTAGCTGGAGCTTGAGGTTTTTCCTCCGCCTTTGGCTTAACCTTTTCCTCTGTTTTTGGCTTTTCCTCCGTCTTACCTTTTCCTTCGGCTACAGGGTTTTCTGCAGGAGCCTTTGCTGAAGGGGATTCCTTTTCCTTGAAGTCTTTGAATGCCCTATAAATAGCCGAAGCCATGTAGGTTTTCCCTTCGTCGCTGTGCAGGAAGTCTTCTTCTTCGGGATTAGTCAGGAAGCCTAATTCAACAAGTATACTCGGCATGTTGGTGAAGCTGATTACGTAGTATCCGGCTTGCTTGACCCCGCGGTCTTTGCGGCCGACACGTGTGCGGAATTGATCCTGGACGTTTTTAGCGATGTTGATGCTCTTATCCAAAAAGGCATTTTCCCGCATGCTCAGGATGATGTAGGTATCCGGATTTTTGGGGTCGAAGCCTTTGTAGTTCTTCTCGTGATCTTTTTCCAGGTAGATTGAGGCGTTTTCGCGCATGGCGGTGCGCATACTTTCTTCCGACTTGTGTAATCCCATGACAAAGGTTTCGGCACCTGAGGCGGCTTTGTTGTCGTTGGCGTTACAGTGAATCGAGATGAACAGATCAGCAACAGCATCATTGGCAATCTCAACGCGACGGGCTAGGGTGGGGAACACATCCGTTTTACGGGTATATACGATTTGAACTTCCGGGTAATGTATACGGATGTATTCACCCACGATGAGGGCGACGTCGAGGGATACATCCTTTTCGGTTTTAATCAAACGGCCGGTTCCAAGGTTTCCCGGGTCTGTGCCGCCATGGCCGGGATCCAGTACCACGACGAACTTCTTTTCAGCCACGGTTGAAGGAAGCGTTGCAGACATAAAAATGACGCTCAACACAAGAAACAGCGACGCCAGACGTTTACGCCGCGCCGGTTGTTTGCTCCATTGCCCTGTGGTTCTCTGTTTGTTATTCATAGCTTTGAGGCCGATTAATCACAATATACAAAAATATTTTCATCGCTTGACAGGTCACTCCGCCATTCGCTGTCTTTTCACCCTTTCCTTGTTGATAATGGTCGAGGCGCTTTATGGCCAAATTGAAACGGACTCAACCAACGCAGTTGTTGCGGATACTATTGTCGTTACAGACGATCTGGGCCTAGAGTATCCTGTCGTTTACGAGGCGGCTGACTCCACGGTGGTGGATGTCCGTAATGAAGCGATTTTACTGTTTGGACTAGCGAAGGTGGTCTATGGTGAGATGACTGTTACGGGCGACTTCATACGTTTTTCGATGGCGGATATGACGGCTCATGCCGTGGGTAAGCGCGATAGTTTGGGTCACATTAGTGAGCGTGCTACGTTTTCCGAGGGCGATAGTAAGTTCCAAGAGGATTCGCTGGCGTATAATTTTAAATCCGGACGAGGCATCAGTTATGGCGTTCGCACAGCCCAGGGTGAAGCTCAATTGCTTTCTGAGGTGTCGAAAAAGGCCGCTAATAATTGGGTCTCGGTGGGTAAAGGGAAGCTTACAACCTGCAATGCCGAGAATCCCCATTACCATTTTCAGTTGAGCAAGGCCATGGTCATTCCCGATGAGAAAGTGGTTTCCGGTCCGCTGTATTTGAAGTTTAGAAAAATACCCACACCCTTAGCGCTGCCATTCGGGTTCTTCCCGAATAAGCAGGAGTCCGTTCAGGGCATCTTGTTACCGGGCTATGGAAACGCCAATGAAAAGGGTTTTTTCATCCAGAACCTGGGCTATTACGTGCCCGTGAATGATCACATCGATACCAAGTTTCTATTCGACGTTTATACCCGTGGTAGCTGGGCCGCGCGCAACATCAGTTCATACAGAAAACTCTATAAATACTCGGGCAATTTCAACATTTCGCGTGTAGTCAATATCAATGGCATTCCGGAATTACCCGATTACGGTAAAACAACAAATTTCAACGTGCAGTGGACGCACAATCAGGATCCGAAAGCGCGACCGAATACAACGTTCTCCTCCAGTGTTAATGTGGGATCGCTGAACAACTTCCGCAATAACCTCAATACATCGCAACAAGATTTCTTGAGCAGCACATTTTCCTCGCGCGTGCAGTGGACAAAGCGTTGGCCTGATACTCCCTTCAACCTTGGTCTGACGGCTAGTCATACGCAAAACACGCAGTCGCGCAATATCCAGGTGACACTGCCTTCGGCCAACCTCAACATGTCGCGCATAACCCTCGGGCGTTTGGCTGATGATAACCTCCGCATGAAAAAGTTTCTCGACAACATCGGAGTTACGGCCTCAGCGGATTTGCAAAATTCGGTGAGTGAGAATGAGCGGTATTTCGCCATCAATAAATTGGACACGTTATGGCAACGTAGTCGCAACGGTTTGCGCATGCAGGCGCAGGCCTCTACGTCTATCCGCGCCAAGCAATACGGCACATTGAGTTTGTCTTTGAATAGTTCGTTAATCAACACGTTCAAATACCTGCAAGCTTCCGGTGTCAGTGATGACGGATCATTGGTGCTCGATACTGTTTACGGCATGCGCAGTGCGTTGAATTGGAGTGCAAGTGGAAACTTCAACTCGCGTTTGTATGGCACGTTCAACTTCGGCAATAATCGAGCGCTGAAGGCGATACGCCATATGGTTCAGTGGAATGTCGGTGCGAGTTTCAATCCGATGGCCGATTTTGGTTCGGGCATGTATTCCTCGACAGGGGAGTTTGTCGGATACAACCCATTCGATGTGGCCGCTTTTTCACCGCAAAACACGCAGCAGCAACTCAACCTAAACTGGAGTTCGACCAACAATTTCGAGGCGAAAATCAGGGACAACGAATCCACGAAAGTCAGTTACAAGAAATTGAAGCTGCTCGATAGTTGGAAGAAATCGCTCAGCTATAACACGCTTGCGGATTCACTCAATCTGAGTAATCTCTCTATGAGCGCTTTTACAACAATCGCCAAGAACATTACCCTCAATTACAACTCAACGTACAGTTTCTATGATCGTGATTCACTTGGTCGTGAGGTCAATCGTTTTCTGGCGCAAACGCAAGACCAACTCATGCGCATGGAGGGTTCGAATTTGGCGCTTGGATTTCAATTCAGAAGTAAGAACAAGAACAACCCCGACCGCGCCGATACAGCGCCCACTGCGGCTGAAGAGGAGCTTATTGCCAAGAACGGCGATAACCTCATTGATTTCAGTGTGCCTTGGAGTTTGAATGTCAACTACAACATTCGATTGAGTAATGTATGGAGCACGTTTTCGGCAAGTGATTCCTTGACGATGAAGCAAGCCTTCACCTTCAGTGGTGAGG
>Ga0315899_10006423_pt1 | contig 12670 bp, 3 predicted proteins | sample LakEriMetagenome_2_FD_203518 | JGI IMG/M metagenome (GOLD analysis project Ga0315899, IMG submission 203518) | Freshwater fungal communities from buoy surface, Lake Erie, Ohio, United States - Buoy 4 MA112 | ecosystem: Environmental > Aquatic > Freshwater > Lake | place: USA: Lake Erie, Ohio...
TTCGTGCGGTTACATTCCGTGTCGATTTGGCGAACATCAATGGCTTCACTACCCCAACGGTGAATGGTTCGTTCAACGGATGGAGCGGAACAGCTAATCCATTGAGTGATCCTGAATCGGATGGCATTTGGGAAACAACCGTCAACATCCCTGATGGAACCTACGAATACAAGTTTGCTTATGATGATTGGACTGGACAGGAATCGCTGATAGCAGGTTCGCCATGCACCGTAACCAACTTTGGTTTCACTAACCGTTCATTGACAGTCTCGGCCGATGCAACTTTGCCGGTTGTGTGCTGGGGTAGTTGCGGCAATTGTGCTTCTGCCTTGTTGCCGAAGAACGTGACCTTCCGCGTAGATATGCAGAACGTTACCGGTTTTACAACACCGGAAGTGAATGGATCGTTCAACGGATTCTGTGGTAACTGTAATCCATTGACCGATGCGAATAGTGATGGTATCTGGGAAACGACTATTCAATTGAACCAAGATACGTTCGAATATAAATTCTCTCATGACAACTGGACCGGTCAAGAGAACTTGACTCCGGGTTCTTCTTGTACTTCAACCATCGGCGGATACACCAACCGTTCGATCATTGTTGGAAATGCTGACGTGGTATTGCCAATCGTATGTTGGGATCTTTGCACCAGCTGTGCACCTCCAACACGTGCTGTAACATTCAGCGTTGATTTGAATGGCGTTACCGGCTTTACACAGCCAACTGTGAATGGTACGTTCAACGGCTGGAGCGGCAATGCTAACCCATTGACCGATGCCAACAACGATGGTGTTTGGGAAACAACTATTCAATTAGCCGACGGTGCTTATGAATACAAGTTCGCCTATGATAACTGGACGAACTCTGAGCAGCTTACCGCAGGTTCTGCTTGCACGGTAACCAGTGGTGGATTCACTAACCGTTCGCTTACAGTGAATGGTGCAAACTTGACTTTGCCTACTGTTTGTTGGGCAAGCTGTAATTCATGTGCGGCTCCAACGTATGATATCACTTTCCAAATCAACATGGAGAATGAAACAGGTTTTGGCACTCCATACGTAAGCGGATCATTCAATGGCTGGTGCGGAAACTGCAACGCAATGACAGATGCCGATAATGACGGTGTTTACACAGCAACGATTGCCTTGCAAAACGGAGTGTATGAGTACAAGATTAGTCTCGACAACTGGGCTGCATCAGAGCAGCTCGCGTCAGGAACACCTTGCACAGTAACCAATGGTGGTTTCACAAACCGTTCACTCACGGTAGGTACAGCCAACGCAACATTGCCAGTGGCATGTTATGCTAGCTGCAGTGATTGCGTTACCGAGGTTGCAGTTACTTTCCAGGTTAACATGAGTCAGGTTACCGGCTTTGGTGTTCCTGAGGTAAATGGTAGCTTCAACGGATGGTGCGGAGGTTGTTTCCAGTTGAGCGATGGTAACGGTGATGGTATCTATATCGGTACTGCTTACCTTACACCTGGAACATACGAATACAAATTCGCTTACGACAGCTGGACTGGTCAGGAAAACTTGGTCCCTGGTACTTCTTGTACGGTGACTAATTTCGGATTTACGAATCGTCAGTTGGTAATTACCGGTGACACCATTCTTCCCGTTGATTGTTGGGCGGCTTGTGGCGCTTGCGTAGAATATTACGATGTAACCTTCCGTGTAGATATGTCAGGAGTTTCAGGATTCAACGTTCCTGAAGTGAATGGTGACTTCAACGCTTGGTGTGGTGGATGTTTCCAATTGACAGATCCGGATGGCAATGGCGTGTTTACAGGTACCGCTACTATTCAATCGGGTCCTCACGAGTTTAAGTATGCTTACGACGCATGGAGCGGTCAGGAGAATTTGACCGAAGGTACTCCATGCACGGTGACAAACTTTGGTTTTACGAATCGCTCGATTAACGTAACAAGTGATATTACACTGCCTATCGTATGTTATGGTCAATGTTCATCTTGCGGCTATGCTGTGGGTAACGACAGCCCATACGGTGCAATAAATGTCCAGTATAACACCAACGGTAACTACCCTAACTGCTTTGCATTGTCGGGTAACACGGCAAATGCCGGCGACTCGCCACAATCCGGTGACTTTACAGGTAACGATACTTGGTATCGCTTTACGGCTCCTAGCACCGCTGTCTCTATTTCGTTGAGCAGTTCAGCTCAGGATGATGCGATTGCCCTTTACAGCAAATCAGGAAATAGCTTCCAGCTTATGCCTGGAGGTTTGGAGAATGCTTCATCAGGATCGGGTGACGTTGAGCGTTTGAATTACTCAGGCTTGACTGTTGGTCAGGTATACTACATCTCTGTTGGTTCACCAACAGCCGGTGCAGGTGGTGCATTCTCGTTGTGTATCCAGAATTTGATGCCAAGTGGTTGTGCTACCGCGGTTCCTGCAGGTGGTTTGGGCTTGTGTGATGCATACCGTGCTGCCTATCGCGGCGCGCCATCACAAGGAGTTTCTTACACGTTCCATTTTGACGGAACAGGTGGCGGAGCTTCAGGCTTGAATACCTTGTCAGGTACAAACGGTTTGTGTGTTCTTTCAAATCCTGCCCTTGGTTTGCGTTATGGCGGAGTTTATGCTGCTTCTGTTGACGTTGATTATGCGCTGTCAAACAGTAATGGCGAACCAGAGCCAATTGAAGTAGTTGGTTCTTCAGCGGGACTTTGTTCAGCTGTAACTATTCGTACACAGCCCAATGTTGAGGTGAAGTCATCACAGCGTTGTCCAGCTACATTGCTGCGCAGCAATTGGTTGATTGGAGCGCCTGTGGTGAGCACAAACCGTCTTTGTGCAGCAACCAGCTATACTTATGAATTCACTCAAATTGCTGGATGTGCGGATGCAACTGTTGTATCAGTTCTTCCGGCTGAATACACCACAACCAGTGCGTCGCCTTATCTCGGATTGGGTGTATTGCAGAATTTGCCTTCTACCGGAGTATGGAGCGTACGTATGCGTCCTAACTTCAGCTATGGTTCAGGTGAGTATGGTCCGGCTCAGCGCATTCAAGTAGTAAACACTTCTGCAGGAGCGATGCTTCCTGAAGGTGCACTGGAAGGTGAGGAGCGCACTATCATCGTTGACAACAGCGGATTCATGGTGTATCCTAATCCTTCAGAAGGTAACGCCATTCAGGTACAGTTGACCGACTTACAATCGAGTGCTGTTAGCATCCGTTTGATTGATGCTACAGGTCGTTTGGTATTGGAGAAGCAATTCTCGGTAGAGGGTTCATTGAACACTTCTTTTGATTTTGCTGAGCCACTTCAAAATGGTATCTACATGATTGAATGTTTGGATAATGATCGTGTGAAGTCACAACGTTTGGTCATCCAACACTAATAATCTTCACTGTTTTTTGTTGAAAGGAGAACCCCGGCAAAGGCCGGGGTTCTTTTTTTTTTATGACAGCCATTATGATTATCAATGATGTGAGTTGGCAAGGAAAGTACATTTTGATAGTTTCCGGTTGAAACTTTCTTGATTCATTCGTTTACGCTTAGATGGATGACATCGGAGCATACCCTCAGTTAAACCTTTTAACAAAAAAACAATGAAGAAAATTTTCCTTGCCCTATTCACCTTGGTGGTGGGTAGTATTTGTGCTCAGATTTATGAGCCCGAAGGCCTTAATATGCCTGGCGCATGGAATGGCTGGACCAATCTCCCTACAAATAACCTGGCTTTAGCCAATCCGAATCAGGTCCCGGGAGGACGATTGGTAAAAATCTCGCAAAGTCAAGCTAAATGGCAGACTATCTTTTATGTAGCACCGAGTGGAGGTGATTTGAGTGCGGGTACCTATGAGTTTGTTTATTCATCAGGCCCTACTGGAAGTCCATGGATTAATACTTGGAAGGGCGCGTCATTTAATATGAATGCATTGATGAACCTCTCGTTTAATACAGGAGCCAACAACAGCATTACGATTTCCAATCACAAGTGGTACACCATGAATTGGATTGATGCCGGTTATAACGATACGCAGGCTATTTTTATGGAGACAAGTGCAGAGCCGATCACATTCACATCCGCTTCCCAGTTACCGATTAATGGTAATATAGAGAATACGAATTCGGTTGTCGTAACAGTTAACGCAAGTGCAGCGCCAAGCATTGGAGAGTTCGTCTACGTACGTTATTCAACGGATGCGTTTGTTACATCGACGTTGGCGCCGGTATCGTTTTCGGGCACCACAGGTACTGCGACAATTTCGGCTCAGGCTGCAGCTACAACAGTGCAGTACTATGTTTTCTCCACCACGGTGAACAGTCCTGCACCTGCTGATATTGACAAGGTAACAATTCACAGTTTGACTAACGGCGGCGGAAATTTTAACTACACTGTGAATTCTCCGTTACCTCCTGTGAACATTACGTTTCAGGTGGATATGAATCAGGTGACGGTAGATCCGTCCGGTGTATTTATCGCGGGGTCATTCAATGGTTTTTCAAATCAAGCCATGACCGCACTAGGTGGCGGCATTTACACGTATAGTGCGTCATTGGCTCAGGGCGCTTCGATTCAATACAAATTCAAAAATGGCACTAGCGGATGGGAAGGCAGTATTGGTGCGCCGTGTGGTGATGGCAATAATCGAAACTATTCCGTGGGGAATGGAGATGCGACGATTGATTTAGTTTGCTTTAATTCTTGTTTGGCATGCCCTGCTACTTACAATGTTACCTTCCGAGTGGACATGGGTTTTGATACGTTAGGCGGGAATGTTTACATCAACGGTAATTTTCCACCGGCCAACTGGTCAACGCCTCAGCTGATGTTAAATGCAGGTAACGGAATTTACACCTATAGCGCAACATTAGGCGAAGGCAACCACTATGAATACAAGTTTATGAATGGAATCACGTATGAGGACAATCTGTCACTCCCATGCGGCAATGGAACAAACCGCACAATTACGATTCCTGCTGCCAACACAGTATTGCCGATTGATTGCTTCAATTATTGTGGCACATGTCCACAATTTTATGACATGACGTTTGCCGTAAACATGTCGAATGTGAATATCGCGGCCAATGGCGTGCACCTTGCGGGTGGTTTCGGTGCTTACGGTTATGCGAACTGGAGTCCTTCAGGGATTGCCATGACAGATGGTGATGGCAATGGTGTTTACACCGTTTCATTGACTTTGCCGGCAGGTCAGAGCTTTGAGTACAAGTTTATCAATGGTAATGATTGGCCGGGAGCAGAGAGCGTTCCGGCGGGCTGTGAAACGTTCAGTAACCGCACATTTACCGTGATGAGTTACGATGGCATGGTCGGTGGTGCACCGATTTGTTTTGGTGGTTGCGGAGGATGTTCGGTGAGCGTTGGTAATGATTCGCCATATAGCGCCATTGCAATGCAGTACAGTTCGAATATGAATTATCCGAATTGTTACCCACTTGCAGGTAATACATCATCAGCGGGTGATTCACCCCAATCGTCCGAGTATACAGGTAAGGATGTTTGGTACCGATTTGTTGCTCAAAGCAATGCTGTGTCGATTACGATGAACAGCTCCTCTCAGGATGATGTTATTTCAGTTTATCAGAAATCAGGAAACACCTTTACGTTCGTTTCCGGAGGATCTGAAAATGCGGCCTCAGGCGCTGCAGATTTGGAGCGATTGAACTTGACCGGTTTGACCGTGGGTCAGACGTATTATGTGTCTGTTGGGTCGTTGGATGCAACGGGTGGAGCGTTCCAGTTGTGTTTGCAGCATTTGATGCCAAGCTACTGTTCTACGGTTGTCCCCGGATCAGGATTGAATTTATGTGATCTTGTGCGATCGGTTTATCGCGGTTCGCTTTCGCAAGGAGTTAGTTACACGTTTAATTTTACCCCAACCGGTGAAACACCGGGATCCGCAACGGTCGTTTCAGGCACAAATGGTTTGTTGGCGCTCTCGAATACAACCGCAGCGTTGCGCTATGGCGGAACATATGCTTCAACAGTAGACGTTCGTTACAACCTTCAGAATGGTGTTGGAACAGCTGAACCGATTGATGCGGTAGGCGGTGCAATAGGCGGTTGTGGAAACTTGTCTATCCGCACGCAACCGAATGTTGAGGTTCGTTCATCGCAACGTTGCAATGCATCCTTACTTCGTTCGAACTGGTTGATTGGTCATCCTGTTCTTGGCGAGCCGCGTATATGCGCTGCAACAAGCTATAGCTACGAGTTTACACAGGTGGTAAGCTGTGCAGACCCAACAGTGGTTTCTGTTGCGCCTGTTGTTTATACTACAAACGCTGCGTCGCCTTACTTGCCGTTGGGCGTGCTGACATCGTTGCCTAATACCGGTGCGTGGAGGGTACGTATTCGCCCGAACTTCATTTATGGAGTTGGCGAACTTGGTGCCCCTCAAACCATTCAGGTGATTGGGACAGCATCCATGGAATTGGAAGAGGGAGCTATAATGAGTGAGAAGTCTGTTGAAGATGCATTTACGTTTGGCGTCTATCCAAACCCATCTAACGGTGAGTTAGTAGAATTGAATCTGCAGGACTTGGAAACAGGAGCGGTTCAGATTCGTGTTATGGATGCTGCAGGCCGAGTTGTGCATACAGGCAATTTCTCTACAGACGGTACTTTGCGTACAACGTTGAACTTTTCGTCATCGTTGAATCCGGGAGTGTACATGATTGATATTCTCAATAACGGCATTGCTCGCACCGAGCGATTGGTTGTGCAGCAATAAATCAACAAAAATCAGTGATTAAAAAGGCCCCTGCGAAGGGGCCTTTTTTTATGCGGTTGGATTGAGAAAATGCGAGGTGAGAGAAAAAAGAATATAGGCCATGACGATAACGGGTATGGCCATGAGCAGGCTATTAAGCAGAATCAATGAAGAAACAATGATGGCAGCGGCAAGGATTAGAAATGCCAGGGGTGTTTTATTAGTGCTCCAACCGCCAGGTTTAAACTTGAATGAAAACATGCGAATGTTGGATACCATCAGTGCGCTGGTTGCGATTAACAGTGTTAGTACAAGCTGCACAGGCCAGTTCAGATCAACCTCAATCAACGATGATTGTAGTTGATGTTTTTCCCAAGCCGTAATGGCGAGTAGCGACGCCCAGAAGATGCCGTTAGCCGGAGAGGGCATGCCATTGAAGGTTGTTTGTCCTGACTCCTGAGTATTGAAGCGTGCAAGGCGAAGCGCGGCACAAGCGACATTGATAAAGGCGGCGTATTTGAGCCATTGTGTTTCAGCGGGAAGGCCGCGTTCCAGCATTGTGTAGATAATCACTGCGGGCGCGAGTCCGAATGAAACGACGTCTGCGAGCGAATCAAGTTGTTTGCCCATTTCTCCGTTGACACGGAGCAAGCGTGCAGCGGCACCATCCAGCAAGTCGAAGATTGCAGCGACGAAAATCAGGAATACGGCGAGTGTATTATCGAATGATTGTGCAATTAGAACGGCTGCAACTGAACCGCATGTCAGATTTGCAAGGGTTAAAGCATTCGGTAAATGCCGCATTAACTTCATGCGACAAACATACAGCAGAAACTCAACGCCAGATAAGCAGTGTTCCTGTTCTCGATTTCGCATTTACTTCAAATGCGCCTCTAAAAATCAGTTGCCAATTGTAAACTCCGTCGGTGATATAGTGTGCTCCCCCTTGGAATGAGCCTGTCCATTTCTCCAAAGGATCGACCGAAGAGAATACTAAATTACCCCACCGATCATAAACGTTGAAGCGATAATCGCGTACCAGGTTTGCATTAGAAAACACGGGGCCGAACACTTCATTTATGCCGTCCTGGTTGGCGGTAAAGGAGTTGGGTACCCATGCCCATACCTCTTCATAGGGAATGGTATCAGGCGGAACAATGATGCAGGTATCCGGTGTAATGGTGAAATGGAGTGTGCGCGCGCACGGGGCATCGTTACCGAAAATATTCAGGACATAGATACCCGGTTGATTAACGGAAATGAAGGAATTAACTTGCCCGGTGTTCCACTCGTAACGGCCTTGTGCATCGGCTTGCAGACGGATATATTCGTTGCCGCCCGGACAAACACTGTCGGTGAGCATAATAGGGGCGGTAGGTTGAGCGGCACTCACTTGGTATGTCACATAGTGTGGACAAATGGAGAAGAGCGTCTCAACATTGAGGAAATAAGTTCCTGTGTCATTTACTTCTGTATAGTAGTCAGTCGAGCCCGTGCTCCAGAAGTATGTGCCGGTTGAGTCTGATTCTAGGATGATGGTGTTGTCGCCACCCGGACAAATACTGTCGGTGTACTGCACCGGTGCATCAGGTGAAGTGAGCGTCACTAGAAGGGTGTCGGTGTCTGTGCAACCCAAATTACTTGTGACAGTACCATAGTATTCGGTATCACTCACCGGAATGACGACGGGGTCATTCGCATTACTAATAGGGCCGGCGGTTGATGACCAACTGTAGCTGAGCGACGGACCTGATTGTAGATGCAGGATGGCCTCTTCCCCTTCGCAGATGGCCATATCGGAACCTGCGTTTGCAGAGGGTGGATCCACTACTGTGATAGTTTGGCTATCACTTCCGACACCGCATTGATTCAAGACGTTTAGGTCCAAGGTATAGGCTCCGGTGTTGGAGAATGCGATGTTTAGCACATTGTTCGAGGTATCTTGATAGGCAATATCACTTGTTGCAGCATCATTGCTCCAGGAGTAGTAGGTGCTTCCGGAGAAGGGCACCTGATAGCTGATCGTATCTCCTAAGCATACCTGAGGTGGGCCGGTTATAGCGACTAATGGAGCTCCTGTGACGACCACAGTGTGGGTTGGGCTCCAGGGGCTTACACAGCCGTAGTTTGTTCGTTGCACAAGGAAATCGAGAACTACGGGGGATTGGGCCGTAACCAACAGGACATTCGATGTGGGTCCGTCGGGTGATTCAAACGGAGCTCCACCATTGATACCGCTGCAACTCCACATGTAAGTTGAGTTATCGCTCGGGTCATAGGGCGCAAAGTTGAGCAGAATACTAGCCGGAGCGCAAAGAGTGTCTTCTTCCGGGTATCCGCTTACCGCGAAGTCGTAGGAGTTCAGTGTGATAGGTACCGAGCTTTCCAAGCCTATGGTTACTCGAATGAGGGTGCTCACTGCATTACCGGGGTCCGAAGGATCCGTCGCTATAACACGCAGATAGTTCATACCGGCCGGAATACCGTTAGCCAATGCGTCTTCCAGGCACGGAATGGTGATGGTGAGAAAATCGTCTTGCGTTGCAATCACTTCACCCAGGATACCATCCGGCCCGATTTGGCTGAAGTCCATGGAGCTTAGCAGCTGCGTTGTGAACGAATTCCCCGAGGCGTACGTGACCGTTTGATTGTTGGTATTGGTGTTTAGAAAAATGACCTCGGAAGCTCCGCCTGGATCGGCGCTGCATTCGGTGATGCAGAAACTGATGTCCTGCATATCGTTGGTTGTAACATCGCAGCGTTGAATGCAGAAGGGTCCCCAGACTGTTCCAATTACATTGGGAGATGATGAAACGATTCGCAGATAGTAGTTGCACCCGGGTTCAGTATCCGGAATAATACCTGAAACGTTTCCCGGTGTTGGTGGTGGAGGCAATAGAGCCGGGTCGTAGGTGTCGGGATCGGAGGAACTTCCTACAATGAGCGGGGAGGTGGAGAATGTACCGTCAGGTTCTGAGAGTTGGCATATGTAAGTGTTGTTAGGATCGAATACGCCAATGGAGAAGAAAGGCACATCGATAACACTTCCCACACAAACGGGTAATGGATCGAGTGTCACAACCGGCGGACCAAGTGGAGCTGTGGTGATTGTGTTGGGACATTCGATAATTTCAAAACACGCGGATGCTGTTCCGGTCACGGCGGGTTCCGGTGAGATGCGGCTTAGGCGCACGGTGTAGCAACTTGCTGCTGCGGCACCGGCCGGCAGTAGAATGGTTGTGGTGCCTGTGGTGGCAGGATAGGCGATGTTCACTGCCCAGGAGGTAAATCCGGATGGATAGTTGCCGGAAGCATCCGAAAGTTCGAGCAGGTATGTTCCATCACATAGTGGTTCGGATATTTCGTAGGAGACCGTCAGAAATGTGCCTTCGCAAACGGGGTTAGGCGAGACAGAAGTGATAGTGATGTTGACGGGATTCAAGGTGGATAAGCTGGCAACAACGTTGATCTCATCTATACCGAGTGACAATTCCCCATTGGCACCCGAGCCGTCATTCATAAATCGGAAGCCGAATTGCAGACTTCCGACATTACTAAATTCCGGCAAGGTGATATCCTCGTATTGCCAAATGGAAGAGCTATTGAGGTTAGGACCGGCTTGAATCCAACCGCCGCCGTCTGCCTGATACCAAAGTGAGCCGTAAGCGTTGGCGTTTCCTTCGCCAATCCAAAAAAAGCTGATATGGACTTCCTCAAGTCCGAAGGTGCAAAATCCACTGGAGATGACGGCAAATTGATCAGAGGCTGCGCCTTGGTCGAAGCAAGCATTACCACCGCCGGCGGTGGTGTTTTGAATGTGCAGGTAGTTACTTTGCGGCGCTCCTGAAATGGTTCCTCCGTTGGTATTTGCGGTGCTCTGGTCGGGCGTTGCCGGACAACTCCCCGCGCCACCATATTGATTGTTGACTACCCACTGATTGATGCCACTGCCTGAACTTGGGCCACCACTGTTGAGTGTAAATGTGGAACCTCCCCCTAGGAAATTTTCGCTGAAAAGCAATATGTCTTGGCTTACACCACGGCAACTCACGCCAATAAGAACAATGAGCAATACATAAGGTATGAAAGTAAGCAGCGAAGATTTCATCGTTAGTGGGGATGATGTCAACCTATCAAATGTAGCGAACTTTCAATAAAACGAAACCGCCCGAAATAAATTCGAGCGGTTTTCAATGTGCTGCGAGCTGATTTATTTCGTTTCAGCATGCATGAGGCTATGTGTTTACAGCGTTTGCTTCACTTCAACTTCTTCAAATGATTCTACGTTATCGCCTACTTCGATGTTGTTGAACTTCTCGATATTCAAACCGCATTCGTAGCCTTTGACAACTTCCTTCACGTCGTCCTTGAAGCGCTTGAGTGATCCAAGTTCGCCGGTATAGATTACGATGCCATCGCGAATGATGCGAACCTTACTGTTGCGGTTGATTTTACCGTCGAGTACCATACAACCGGCAATCGTTCCAACTTTGCTAATCTTGAAGACTTCGCGAATTTCGGCTGTACCGGTAATTTGTTCTTCGATACGCGCAGACAACATGCCCTCCATGGCTTCCTTGACTTCTTCGATGGCCTTGTAGATAATGGAGTACAGCTTGATCTGAATCTCTTCGTTCTCAGCAATCTTACGGGCCGGGCCACTTGGACGTACCTGGAAACCGATAATAATGGCGTCTGATGCGCTGGCAAGCAACACATCGGATTCGCTGATTTGACCAACGCCTTTGTGGATGATGCGCACCTGAATTTTCTCGGTAGAAAGTTTTTGCAACGAGTCGGTGAGTGCTTCAACCGATCCGTCAACGTCACCTTTAACGATGAGGTTAAGCTCTTTGAAGTCGCCCAATGCAATGCGTCGTCCGATTTCCTCGATGGTAAGATGTTTCTTCGTACGCAGACTCTGCTCGCGTTGCAATTGCTGACGCTTGAGCGCGATGTTCCGCGCTTCACGCTCATCATCCATCACGTTGAATTTATCACCGGCGTTTGGTGCGCCTTCGAAACCAAGGAGTGATACAGGCGTTGCGGGTCCTGCTTCTGTTACTTTCTGGCCACGTTCGTTGAACATGGCTTTTACGCGGCCACTGAAGTGACCGGCGAGGATAGCATCACCGATTTTCAGGGTTCCCGACTCGACGAGCAAGGTGGTCACGTAACCTCGTCCTTTATCCAAGGTCGATTCGATAACGGTACCAACGGCGCGTTTGTTCGGGTTTGCTTTCAGATCGAGGAGATCACTTTCTAGCAGCACTTTTTCGAGCAGTGCGTCGATGTTGAGTCCTTTTTTCGCGGAGATTTCCTGGCTTTGGAATTTACCTCCCCATTCTTCCACGAGGATATTCATGGCCGAGAGTTGTTCGCGGATTTTATCCGAGTTGGCTCCTGCCTTATCAATTTTGTTGAAAGCGAAAATCATCGGCACGCCGGCGGCTTGTGCGTGTGAAATTGCTTCTTTGGTTTGTGGCATGACACTGTCATCTGCTGCGATAACGATGATGGCCAAGTCTGTTACTTTGGCTCCACGCGCACGCATGGCGGTGAAGGCTTCGTGACCCGGTGTATCGAGGAAGGTGATTTTGCGACCATTGGCCAGCTCCACACTATATGCTCCTATGTGCTGTGTGATACCACCTGCTTCGCCTGCGATAACGTTTGCTTTGCGGACGAAGTCGAGCAGCGACGTTTTACCGTGGTCGACGTGACCCATGACGGTAATCACGGGTGGACGCGTCTCCATTCTTTCCGGAGTGTCTTCTTCTTCGGCAATCTGTTCGATTACATCGGCGCTGACAAACTCCACCTCGAATCCGAATTCACTTGAAATGATATTGATCGTTTCGGCATCGAGTCGTTGGTTGAGTGAAGCGAAGATTCCAAGTTGCATACAGGCCTTGATGATTTCTGTCGGCTGTATGTTCATCATGGAAGCCAGTTC
>Ga0315899_10006424_pt1 | contig 12670 bp, 9 predicted proteins | sample LakEriMetagenome_2_FD_203518 | JGI IMG/M metagenome (GOLD analysis project Ga0315899, IMG submission 203518) | Freshwater fungal communities from buoy surface, Lake Erie, Ohio, United States - Buoy 4 MA112 | ecosystem: Environmental > Aquatic > Freshwater > Lake | place: USA: Lake Erie, Ohio...
TCTCTCCCAACTTATTGAAACCTTGAAATGATCTACGAAATTTGTCCCAATCGACCCTTGACAATAGAACGACTGCATCAGCTTCGTCAGAGCTCGCACCAATTGAAATTGTCGGATCGCGCCAAGGAATCCCTAGCTTTTGGTCATCAGCGTTTGTTGGAAATCATTACCGCAGCAGATCGTCCGATTTACGGTGTAAATACGGGATTCGGTGATCTGAAAAACACAAGAATTTCAGATCACGATTTAACACAGCTGCAGGAAAATCTTATCATGTCGCATGCTTGTGGAACCGGAAAACCTGTTCCTGTTGAGGTAGTCCGACTGATGATGTTATTGAAACTTCAGGGACTTGTACATGGCAATTCTGGTGTGCAACCGGAAACAGTGCAATTGCTTGTCGATTTATACAATAATCACATTTTTCCTGTCGTGTATGAACAAGGTTCGTTAGGTGCTTCGGGCGATTTAGCGCCGTTAGCTCACATGGCGTTGCCACTAATCGGGAAAGGAGAAGTGAATTACTACGGTAGTATTCGTCCTGCGTCAGAAGTAATGCAGGAGTGCGGATTAACTCCGATAAAATTGAAAGCCAAAGAAGGTCTTGCCATTCTGAACGGAACGCAGTTTATGAGTGCATGGTCTGTTTACTGTTTGATCCGAGCGAAACAACTTACTCGCGCAGCAGATGGAATAGCAGCGATGTCACTCGACGCGTTCGATGGATTAACTGAACCTTTCGATCCCCGACTACATGACATTCGTCCGCATGCCGGTCAGATAGAAGTTGCTTCAAATATTTTAGACTGGTTAGATGGAAGTGCAATTGCCGGAAAACCGGCAAATATGAAACACGATGTTCAGGATCCTTATTCATTCCGTTGCATTCCGCAAGTGCATGGAGCGACACGTGATGCAATCGGATATGTGGAACGGGTAGTTATGACAGAAATTAATTCGGTGACCGACAACCCAACTGTATTCCCTCATCACGGCGATATTTTATCGGGAGGTAATTTTCACGGGCAACCGCTTGCGTTGGTGTTGGATTTTCTGGCCATCGCCTTATCCGAGTTAGCAAATATATCGGAACGTAGAACCTATTTGCTTATTTCCGGTAAGCGGAATCTTCCACCCATGCTAGTTAAACAAGCCGGCTTGAATTCAGGATTCATGATTCCTCAATATACTGCTGCTGCTATCGTGAGTCAGAACAAACAGCTGTGTACACCTGCATCTGTTGATTCTATTGTGTCTTCCAATGGACAAGAAGATCATGTAAGTATGGGCGCAAATGCAGCAACAAAATGCGCGCGTGTTGTTGATAATGTTCGTCAGGTATTGGCAATAGAATTGTTGAATGCAGCTCAGGCGTTGGATTTACGAATAGAGCTAGAAAAATTATATTCTTCCGAGCGCATCATGCAGTTACATCGCAATTTCAGAAGTAAAGTTACTTTCTATGAACAGGATCGTGAAATGTATCCTGACTTAGCTGCTTCCGATAATTTTGTAAACGAATACAACTTTTAAGAGATGCGATCTGTTCTAGTTGTGGTGTTGGTGGTGTTATCATTGCACAAGATTTTAGCTTGTAATTGTCCGCCTATTTCTAAACCGGACAGCTCAGTTTACGCAGCTTATGATGTGATATTCGTCGGAACCGTCAAAAGTGTCGGGCCGTGTTACAAAGGCATGAGCGAAGTAACAATGGTTGTCCGCAGTTTGCACAAGGGCAAATTATTTGCCGAAACACCATTAAAGGCTGATTGTGAAACGGATTGCCAGATGAGTTTTGCCCAAGGTGAGGAGTGGATTATATACGGAAAGTATGAATCGTACGGCGTGCCAATGGTAGAGTTGTGCAGTCATTCCCGGCGCAAACCTAAAGCAGGCGAAGTAGATCATATGAATGAAGTAATTGGGACGACATACACAGATCAATTCAATGATTTACAACGTGATTTTCCCGCGTTGGAAGTAGTTCCGGAGCAAGCTAAGGATCGCACCACACACTTTAATGAACGACCTGAACGGAAACAAATTCTTATTTACGTCCTTGCAGGTTTAGCGTTCGTGGTAGTAGCGTACTTCGGTGCCCGCCGATGGCTGAAATAAACTTGCTGGTGTGGTTGCAGTATTCCTTCAATTGAATAGTTATCTTTATGTAGTGTCATGAAATTAAAAGGTCACAAGATTTTATTTTTATTAGGGCTACTAGTACTTAGTGCTGTTTCTTCTGGTTTCTCTCAGCAGTACAATTTTCTTAAATACACTGTAGCTGATGGTCTCCCGCATCCTCAGGTTTTATGTTCATATCAGGACAAAGCGGGATATATGTGGATTGGAACACAGGGCGGTTTGTGTCGATTTGATGGCACTGAATTTGAGTTATTTGTAGATAGCTCAGGTGCTCTTGGGAATGAAGTATCGGCAATAGCGGAAGGGACTGATGGAATTTATATAGCAAGCGAGCGAGGGGTAGTTTTATACAAGAAGGGAATATTTAATCCCATAAAGCATAGTGCAGCAGCCAGGTTTACCAAGGTGTACTCATTTACCTGGGTTTCTAAAATGTTAATACTGGCAACGGATAATGGACTCTTTAAAGTTGATGGTCAACAAGTTATCAAGGTTTATACGGGCAGTGTTATTGATAAATTGGTAATTAGAACGTTGCTATTTGATTCATCAAACAAATTGTGGGTTGGTACCGATCGTAATGGACTGGTCGTGTTTAACTATGTTAACGGTGTTCTAGTTGAAGACCAGATATCGGAGCTTCAGAAATTATCTCAATTTAAAATCAGGGCACTTATAGAAATTAGTGATGGTGATGTTATGGTAGGAACTTCCGGAAACGGTTTCTATAGTTTTGACGGAAATATCGTTAATCAAGTCAAACTCCCCAATTTTTTGGAAGTTAATTATGTCACCTCTGGCGTTAAAGACGCAAACGGTATTGCATGGTTCGGTACATGGGGTGAAGGTTTAGTTAGTTATCACAACGGCGTTTTTAAGAACTACAACAGAAATAATGGCTTATTTGATGATGTTATTTTAGCCGTTTCAGTTGACAGCCGGGGTAATGTATGGATGGGTAGTTTAAACTCAAGTCTCATCATGTATTATGGTGACACTTTTACCCGGCTTACGAAGGATGATGGGCTTCCTTCTAATGAGGTGAGAGGAATTGTCGAAGACGATGATGCAAATATTTGGATGGCCACTTTAAATGGAGTGGCAATGTATGATGGTGTTGACGTCAAAGTTTTTGATGAGAAGGACGGAATTCAATATCCTAGAATTGGAGCAATTTGTACTGATGGCAAAACTATTTATGCCGGTACAATGGACGGTGTCTTGATTGAAATTGCTAATGAAAAAGTGAGGACTTATCGTTCGGAAGGGGGAGTTGAGCCGGGTGAAATTATAAGTCTTATGTATACGAATGATAATTCTGTTTGGATAGGAACTGTTCGAAAGGGACTTTTCTTATTTACGAATGGTAAAATTCAACAAGTCGAGTCTGGCGTAGCGCTGTTAAATAACCCTATTTGGTCGCTATATGAGGGTGCTAATGGAGTGATCTGGTTGGGGACTGAAAAAGGGTTGTATAAAATGGAAAATGGGAGTGCAATTTCTCCCGTTGTTGTGGGTAATAAATCAATCTTGACAGAAGCGATATACGATATTGACGGAGATGTAAATTACATATACTTCGCATCTAAAAGTAAGGGCCTTGGTAGATTTCACCTGAATAACAAAAAAATTGAAGTTCTTGATAAAACGGAGGGACTGGGAAGTGTATATACCGAAGGTGTGGTGCGTAATGGTAAAAATGGTTTTTACGTTCTCACTGTGCTTGGATTAGACGAAGTAATACTTGCAAATGACACACAATATGTTCGACATTACTACTTTAGGGAAGGTATTGGAACTACCAAGTTTTCTACCGGTGCGGTATATCTCAATGAATATGGAACCTTGTACATGGGAAGTTCTGATGGTGTAATTATCTATCGTGCTCCTAAAATGGAACGATTGAAATTTATTAAGAATATTCAAATAAAATCTATTTTATTAAACAACTATGAGGTGAATTGGAGTCTTTTCACCGATTCAATTTCATCTACAGGAATTCCCTTCAACTTAGCGTTACCCTGGAATAAAAATAATTTGACTTTTAAAATAGCTGGACTTGAATTCGGTGCCGGAGTCCAGTTACAGTTTCAGTATCGGTTATTAGGTAGAGATAGTTCGTGGTTATCGAGTAACGGTAGTTCTATTATTGCCTTGAGTAATCTTAATCCAGGAGATTATGTTTTGCAAGTCAGAGCTCTTAGTACGACCAATTATGGAGCAAATCAGATTGAATATTATTTTACGATACAACAGCCTTTCTGGTCAACTTGGTGGTTCTTTCTTTGTACTGTCGTTGTAGTCGGATTCGTTGTATTGATTATACTGAATTATTATCGGAGATCAAAAATTAGTTTTGTTGAACAGCATGTAACTTCATATAATCTTCAGCTTGTTGTAAGCCGGGTTATGTTACTATTGGGAGGGACGTTGTATCCTTTTTCCGGATGGCTTTGTTCGGTTTTTGAAGGGTCCTTAAACTATCAATCTTCCGTTCAGCTATTATTAGGAGGAACTATGATCGTTACGGGAATATTATCTTATTCTGTTCCATACGTCAAGAAACATATCCAACTCTTTTCTCATCTTCTATACAGTGCCATAGTTGCGCATACTTTTTATTTGTGTCATATCAACCATCTTGAACCGGTTCTCGTTATTACTTTAATGGTTCTATTGAGTGCTGCTGCATTGATTTTAGATAACAATAAATCTGCAATTATTTTTGTAGCCGCTGTTCTCGTCTCTACCTTTTTGTTAATTATTCTTGCTGGTGCTAATACTGGCTACAATAGATATCTTCTATTATTGGCAGCTATAATTCATCTGATAATTGTATTTATCAGTGTCAGTTCGCGATACAACATGTTCAATCGCTTGATATTCGCAGATATAACTATCAATAATTCGCGCAGTTTAATTATTGCTGCAAATAGATACGGTAAAATTATTTTCGCGAGTCGTAGTTTTGAGAGTGTCCTTGGTTATCGTGATGAGGATTTATTGGGTGATGGTTGGTGGAAAATTCGCACTAAAGAAGAAGAAGAGAATAAACGCATGTTGGATAAGGTATTGCAGTCGACTTCAATATCTGCGACTTATGTCTCTGCAATTACAGCACGGGATGGGACCAAAAAATATGTGCAGTGGGTAGATACCGAAATAATTGATGGAATTAAGGTTGGTATTGGTCAAGATATTACTGATCGTTATGAATTAGAAGCACGTTACCAGCATATTGTGGAGGCGGCGACAGATATAATTTTTACAACGGATGACAAAGGATGTTTTACATTTTTGAATGAAGTGGCCACAAAGATTTCCGGCTACAAAATGGAGGATTTAATTGGGAAGCATTTTTCTGAAATTATTCATCCCGATTGGAAGAAGGAAGTAATCGGACATTACCAGAAGCAGTTTGAACGTAAACAGGTGAATACGTACCTGGAGTTTGTCATGATTGGGGCAGAGGGGCAGAAGATTTGGATTGGGCAAACAGTGCGCCTTTTGATGGACGCTTCTAAACCCTTTGGAATTTCAGGGTTTCAGGCTATAGCGAGAGATATTACCGAGAAAAAGAATTATGAAGAAGAGCTGGAAAAATTATCTCTAGTGGCTTCAGAAACTATCAATGGTGTTTTGATTTGCGATCCGGAAGGATTAATCGAATGGGTAAATGAAGGATTTACACGTATCACCGGATTTGAATTACAGGAGGTAAAAGGTCGACTTCCCGGTGATGTGATGGCTGGTGAACGTACAAATAATGATGCGATTCGTAAGGTGCGTAACTTATCAAGTAGCGCTGAAGGTTTCCATGAAGAGTTTTTGGTGTATCACAAAGACGGACATGAAATCTGGATCGATGTGAGCGGCACACCTATTGTAGACGAGCGGGGCAGAATTTTGAAGCATATTGAAATCTTTACGGACACGACAGAAAAGAAACGATTCCAGATGCAGTTGAACGCATATTCAGTTCGATTGGAAACGTTGAATTTGGCGAAACAACAATTACTGCATTCGCATACTATTCAGGATATTGCCTCTAACGTGCTGGGTGCGTTAGTGCAGCGTTTGCCTGATTTGCGAAGAGCATCATTAGTATTACTTGATGAGAATACAAAAACTATTAGTATTCAGTATGTTCTGAAAGATGCAGAACACAATAGTTCTAACGTTGAAGTGCCTTTTGATATATTCGGAAGTTTACCGGCACTCTTAAAGAACAACTATGTCATTGAAGGCGATTTGCCAGGAAAAGCTCATAAGTCTAGGTCTGACGAAGAAAATATTTCCGTAGGGATTAATTCATACCTGGTGATGCCGTTGTATTCACAGAACAAGTTATTGGGATCAATAAATTTCGGTAGCGGAATTGTTAATGGAATTACGGATGAAATGGTAGACATGGTTCGTGAAGTAGCAGATGCAATAGCTGCTGCAGTAGCGCAAATTAATTATCTGAACATTATCGAACAGAAGAATGAGAATATTCAATCATCTATTTTATACGCACGTCGAATTCAAAATGCGATTCTCCCGCCGGAGGAATATTTGCAGGAACGTTTCGCAGATATTTTTGTATTCTATCAACCTAAAGATGTATTAAGTGGTGATTTTTATTGGGTGGAACGCCGCGGAAAATATACGTATCTAGGTGTTATCGATTCTACAGGGCATGGGGTGCCCGGTTCATTATTGAGTTTGATGGGACACAACTTATTAAATCAAGCTGTTCACGAACGTGGTTTAAGTAGTCCTGCTGCTATTTTGGATTATTTAAATATTGGTATTCAACATACACTAAATCAATACAAAGGCGCACACGAATTACGCGACGGAATGGACGTGGCCTTGTGTGTTTTCGAGGATGGTTCTAACGTCGTGCAGTTTGCCGGCGCTATTAATCCTTTGTACGTGGTTCGGGACGGGATGCTCATACAATCAAAAGGAAACAAATTCTCGATCGGAAGCTACTTTGATAATAAATTCCGTCCATTTACCAACCAGGAATGTGATTTGCAAGGTGGTGATGTACTATACATGTTCTCGGATGGTTATGCTGACCAATTTGGAGGCGATTCGGATCGAAAAATGTCACAACGTGTATTCCGCAAAATCTTGCTGGATATTCATAATTTACCATTAGCTGAGCAGAAAGAAGAGCTTTTGCGTCGATTGCGTGAATGGCAAGGGAATGCACCACAAACAGACGATATTTGCATTATTGGCATAAAAATTTCTTAAATGATTATTCCTACAAAACCTAAGCTGTATAACATCACCATCTTGGTAGTGGGACTGCTATTGGTCGGATTTCGCTCTCCTGCTCCGCCATACAGCTGTCAACTGGGACTGGTTAAATACAACGGCGGTGGCGACTGGTATTCTAATCTCGAAACATCACTCCCCAACTTGATTAAGTTTTGTAATGAAAATTTGGGAACGAAAATTAATCCGGAGCAGACTATAGTTGAGGTCGGCAGCAGTGAGTTATTCAATTATCCGTTTATCCATTTAACCGGTCACGGTAATATTATTTTAAGTAATCAGGAAGCTTCCAACTTGCGCAATTATTTAATTGGTGGAGGATTTCTTCACATCAGTGATAACTACGGTATGGATAAGTTTATCCGTCCGCAAATGAAGAAAGTATTTCCCGAGTTGGATTTTATTGAACTACCATTTTCACACAAAATATATCACCAGAAATACGACTTCCCGAATGGTTTACCCAAAGTACATGAGCACGACAAAAAACCGCCACAAGGATTTGGTCTGGTATGGCAAGGCCGCTTGGTTTGTTTTTACGATTTCGAATGCGATTTGGGTGATGGATGGGAAAGCCCAGAAGTTCATAATGATTCGCCTGAAGCTCGCCTGAAAGCGTTACGTATGGGTGCCAACCTGATTCAGTATGCATTGATGGGTGGTGAATCCAAGCACCAAAAATAAAAGACCCCGTTCAGTCAGGGTCTTTTGAAACAAACAACTATATCAACACATTCTTATTCGGGATCTCCACAGATGTAGAGATAGTCGGTTGCAGGATCAAATTCCGGATTGTGTTCCAGAATGGTCTCGGCGAGTTGTCTCAATGCGTAATTACGCACAGGTCGTCCTTCATTCAATTCTTCCAGTCGAGAAATAAATTGAAATGGAATTCCTGTCCACACCTGAGCCAAAGGTTCGGAAACCTCGGTAAATTTAAATTGGACCCACTTTTCAATTTCGGCATCGTTATAGCCATGATTACCGTTAATGACGCGTTCGCCATTAACTGCGATAATCTTAACTCCTGTAGACATTTCGAGTGCTCCGTATAGCATAATGCTTCTGTTGGTAGGTTGATGCGATCAAAAATAGATTTATGCATCACAGCACATCAGGAGGTGGTTTCGTAGTTATCTACACCCTTTTGTTAAATGTTGTTACAAAAAGTGGTTCTGTACCTGTTGAAAACCGGAGCGAATTAGTGCTGCAGTCCTTGATGGTAGGGAAATATCGTGGCGCAATTGTCGAGTTAAAATTGTTAATAGCCGACTCTGGTAAAAGCTTCTTCACTTATTAACAATAGAGCATAAAAAAGGCCTGCCGAAGCAAGCCTTTAAAACATTCGCAAAATGGCTTACTTGTATCCCAACATGAAAACTGCACATTCCGCTTTAGCAGAGTCTTGTACCGCAGGAATTTCGTAGTCCACATAAAATTTGAACTTGCCGCCTTCCGGTTCGAAGCTGTATAATCCACCTTCTGATTTAGCGTCTTTGGATGACCATAACGGTTTGCGATTTTTGGCTTCCTTGTCTTTGTTAAAGACAGTCACCACAACCCCACGCGTAATTCCACTCATGTTAAATACCATGCGATATTTTTCTCCGATAAAGACCGGAACTTCAATCTCTTTTAACTGTGGCTTATCCTTGTACGTCAGCTTGTTTACTTTTCCGCTATCGTAGTTATAGGGGCTCAGTTTGTTTTTAGCAGCTTCTTTAAGTGCTTTGGTATCGCAAATTTCAGCTTGCTGAACGGCTGCAGTGGTTAAGGCCATTACAACAACGGCACATGGAATCAGGATAAATGCAAATCTTTTCATAGGGCTTTAGTTTTTTAATTATCCTTTCACAATAGCTGCTCGTAATTCTTCAATTTTCTGAATCACCGGAGCCATCTCTTCTGACGTAGGCTTCACATCTTTAAATTCTAACTCCGGATTTTCATTCAATTTCTTCATTGAAGGCATGGCATCCACGATCGTTTGCATCGCCGACAATTCGGTAATCCATGCTTTCAAATCAGCATCCTGTGTGTCATAAGAATTCAATTCTTCCAGAATGCTTTTCAATACAGCCATTTGCTCTAGTAAAGCTACTACCACATTGTCATTGCCTTCTTTTTTATAAACCTGAGCTCCGATGTACATAGCTTCAACCCATGCTCCTGAAAAAATAATGCCATACATCTCTGTTTGGCCTCCTTCTTGCAACTGCAAATCGGTCTGATATTGAATATCTCCAATAATACTACCTAATGAATCGGTGTTGTCCAGATTAGCATTAAACCGATCAAATAAGTTAGTTTGATCGAATACTTTACCCAGATCAATCTGACCCGCAACTTCGCGGATAGTTTTCAAAAGCTTCTGAGACTCATTCGACTGTTTGTTAAGTACCGTATATGCTAAATCCGAGCTATAGACACCCATAATGCGGACTTTCTGAAATTTAGTAGAGAAGTTAATCGCCTTGTCGGATCCGAAGGTGATGCCAGGAATAAATTTTAGGCCGCTGCGCTGAAACATCATGGCAACGCGCAAAGGAGATGGTAACGTGGTCTTGCTGCCTTCGTTATTTACTTCCACGGTAACACTTGCTGAATCGCCTTTGAGCGTATCGTTATCAGTGTTTTCCGACGTGTCGTTGCTGCATGTCGCAAAGGCAAAAGCTGCTGCTAAGGTTAATGTTGTAATTCTCATAGTGGTATACGGGTTTATCTTAGAACGGCGCAAAGGTATAAATTCGTTTGGATCAGCCCACTTTAATGGTTGGCTGTTTCTCTCATAATCAGTACTTTTGCTCTTCTTAAAAAAACTCAGTACCTACTTATGAAAAAGTCGATTTTAGCTCTTGTTGTTGCCGCTGTTTGGTGCACTTACGGATTTGCTCAGCAGAAAGACACCTCCAGACTCACACAAACTACTTCGCAAAAGGCTGCTCCTCAGAAACAAGCACCTACTAGTCCCAAGCCATCTGCGCCCGCCGCAGATACATCTCAAATGGTTCTTATGACCATTGGTGATACTAAAGTGACATTGGGTGAGTTCATGTATGTGTACAAGAAAAACAATAAAGATCAGGCGGGTGATACTACCGCTTTAAATAATTATCTCGACCTGTTTACCACGTTTAAGATGAAAGTGAAAGAAGCGCAGGATCTGAAAATGGATACTTCTGCAGCTTTCAAGAATGAATTGGCGGGCTATCGCCGTCAGGTGGCGCAACCGTATTTGACAGACAAGAAGGTGAATGACAGCTTATATCTGGAGGCATATAATCGCATGAAAGAAGATATTCGTGCGAGTCATATACTTATTCGTTTGGATGAAAATTCTCTACCGAAAGACACGGATATCGCTTACACGAAGATCAATATCATTCAAGGATTGTTGGCCGGTAAACCTGTATCCAAGCAAATTGCCGACTATGAAGCAAAACTCAAGGTGAAATATAATATCTCGAAAGAATCTTCACCTTCTGATTCTTTGCGCGTGTATAATTTGGTGAATCCGTTGAAACAATTGGAGCGCAAATATCGTGGAAAACCTGCGCCTTTTGATGATGTGGCATTTATGGCGTCTGAAGATGAGTCTGCACGTCAGAATCGTGGTGATTTGGGATACTTTACGGCTTTCTCTATGGTATATCAATTTGAAACATTATGCTACAATACACCTGTAGGTAAAATCGGTGGACCCGCGCGTACGCGTTACGGGTATCACTTGGTGTTTGTCCACGATCGTCGTCCTGCGCAAGGAGAAGTACTAGTTGCGCACATCATGGTTAAAGCACCAATGGGAATGGCAACACAGGATTCCATCAATACAAAAAATAAGATTGATGAAATTTACGGTAAGGTTAAGATAGGAGAAGACTTCGCAACATTGGCGCGTCAGTTTTCTGACGATAAGCCATCCGCCGCAAAAGGAGGCGAGATGCCTTGGTTTGGTTTATACAAAATGCCTGCTCCATTTGAAAAAGCAGCTTTTGGTTTACAAAACAACGGCGATTATTCCGAGCCGGTTAAAACGGATTGGGGATGGCATATCGTGAAGCGATTGGATCGCAGAATGGTCCCCACTTTCGAACAATCCAAGAATGATATCAAAGCACGTTGTAATCGTGATCAACGCGGACAGCAAGGTAAAACCGCTTTAATTGAAGCGGTGAAAAAGGAAAATGCTTTTGTAGAATACCCTAAAGTAAAAGCTGAGATGTACAAAGTTGTAGACAGCACAATTTTTATGGGTAAGTGGGTTGCTGCTGAAAAAGCGAAGGGAATGAACAAAGTGTTGTTTACGCTGGGTGGTAAAAACTTCACGCAGATGGACTTTGCCGTATGGATGGAATCGCAGCAAGTACGCCGTTCAAAAACAGAAATTAAGAAGCTGGTAGATGACTCCTACACTTCTTACGTGAATGAAATGTGCATTGCTTTAGAAGATAGTAAACTGGAAAAGAAGTATGCCGAATTCGGATACCTGATGCAGGAATATCGTGATGGAATTCTGTTGTTCGACTTGATGGATCAACGTGTGTGGTCGAAGGCTGTAAAAGATACTGTAGGTCTGCGGACATTTTATGAAGGGAATAAGAACAATTATCTGTGGCCGGAGCGTGCTGATGCAGTAGTTTATTCTTGCAAAGATGCTAAGACTGCGAAAATTGTTCGCAAGATGATCAGCAACGGCAAAACCGAAAAGGAGATTTTGGCTGAGGTAAATAAAGACTCTCAGTTGAATGTACAAGCTGAACGTAAGTTGTGGACAAAGGGCGAAAATGCCGCTGTAGACGGCAACTGGAAAGCGGGCACATCAGCGGATCAAATGAAAGATAATCGTGTAACGTTTGTGCACACGTACGAGGTTGAGCAGCCGAAGCCGAAAACGCTTCAGGAAGCGCGCGGTGTGATCACAACAGATTATCAGAATCGTTTGGAGCGCGAATGGGTTGATTCGTTGAAAGCAAAATATCCCGTTCAGGTTAATCGTGATGTTCTGAAGCTTGTAAAATAGTAGTCTTGTACTTTCTGCTCATGCGGCAACGTATTACGTTTTTGTTCGTCTTAGTGCTGTTAGTTGTGTGTTATTCATGCGATAGAACAGAGAACAAACAAAATGAAACGGGAGGAAAAGTGTTGGCGGAAGTTTATAATTACAAGCTGTACGAATCCGATCTGAAGTCGGCGATGACTGAAGATATGTCTAAAGACGACAGTGCTCGTTTTGCGCAGACTTATATTAACAGTT
>Ga0315899_10006426_pt1 | contig 12666 bp, 10 predicted proteins | sample LakEriMetagenome_2_FD_203518 | JGI IMG/M metagenome (GOLD analysis project Ga0315899, IMG submission 203518) | Freshwater fungal communities from buoy surface, Lake Erie, Ohio, United States - Buoy 4 MA112 | ecosystem: Environmental > Aquatic > Freshwater > Lake | place: USA: Lake Erie, Ohio...
CCCAGTGCCGATCCCGATTTTCTCGCCATCGGTCCGGAGCACGCCACGCGGCGGCTGGTGCTGCTCCACGGCTGGGGGGCGGACGCCGATGACCTGCTGGATCTGGGCCAGGAGCTGGTGGATGCCTCGGTGAGCGTGGTCGCTCTGCGGGCCCCCCAGCAGCATCCCGGGGGCCTGGGCCGGCAGTGGTATCCGCTCAGCCCGGCGCCGGAGTGGCTGCAGCTGCCCCAGGCCCGCCTCGCCCTGCGCCAGCGGTTGGAGCGGCTGGCGGAGGGGGTGCCGTTGCCACGAACTGCCCTGCTCGGATTCTCCCAGGGCGCGGCGATGGCTGTGGATGCGGCCGCCGATCTGCCGCTGGCGGCCTTGATCGCCTGCAGCGGCTACCCCCACCCCGACTGGCAGCCCCAGCCGCGCACCCCTGTGCTGCTCACCCATGGGAGCCAGGACGGGGTGGTGCCGCCGGCCGCCAGCGAGGAGATCGAGCGGCGTCTGCGTTCGGCCGGTGGGGCCGTGCGCCGGGTGGAGTTCCCCGGGGGGCATGGCATCGCTCCGGAACTGTTTCCGGTGATGCGGGAGTTCCTGAAGGCCGGCTGGAGCGGCGACGGCCAGGCCGGATGAGCTGGGCCTCCGGAGGCGCTCCGAACAGCGTCTCCGGGATCCGCGCTTTTGGACTTAAACGAAGGCGTATTCGTACTCTTCCATCTCTTCCCAGTCGTCGGCGGCGAGCGCCTCCAAGCCTTCGAAGAGCACCTCTTCCCCGATGCGCTCGACGATCAGGCGCAGGGAGGGGAACAGGAAATGGTTCTCCTCGGCGTACTGGGCGCTGAACAGACCCTTCTCCCCCCAGAAGAAGCGATCGGTGGTGTGCTCGTTTCGGCGCACGTTGAGGATCGCCGGGGCCATCAGGTCGGCTTCGGCGATGTAGCGGCGGGCCGCCGTCACCGGTTTGTGGGAGCCGGTCTCGAGGTTGAAGGTGGGGACGTGGGCGAGAACACGCTGACCGGCGAGACGTCGGCGGCTGATCCGCTTGCGCTTCTTGGACATGGTGGAGCTCCCGGACGGGAGGCTGGAGGGACTGGGGGATGGCGGGAGAAGACGGGCCGCCTTGGCAGCCCGGAGTGGCTCCGCCCGGACGCGGAGCCATCGTCCCTACTTCGGCAGCCCGGCAGGATGGGGGGCAGATCAGGGTCGCCGCTCCCCCCGGAGGAAGAGCGACGGCAGCAGGGACGCTGCTGACCCTGCTGTAGCCTCGGTTGCGTGGTTAGTGCAACCCCGGCTGTCGGTTCCCAGACCTGCCGCCCTCAGCCGGGCCGCAAGGTAGTGATCGATACATCCACCCTAAAGCTTTTTTTCGGATTCCCCCCACGGGCGACCAAAAAGTTTTGTGAACACCTGGCGGGCTCTTTTTTTGTTGTGGCCCCCTGCCCCGTCCCTCCCTGGTGATGCCCGTCTCGGAGCGGTTTTTGAGCCTGCTGCAGCACCAGCTCGCCCAATTTGTTGACTGCGCCGCCATCCGCTCCCTTGTGGTCTACGTGGCCCACCAGGGGCCGGAGGGGCGGCCCAGCCTCGTGCCCGTTGGGCATTGGCCCCTCGATGGCCGGGCCCTGCCCGCGGTGGACAGCGCCAGCCGCTTGCGGCTTCCCGCCGAAGAGCGCCGCTGGCTTCCCCTGCGCCACCAGCAGGTGCTGCTCGGCGCCATGCAGGTGGAGAGCGAGGCGAGCGTCTGGCCCGAGCCGCTGGCCCAGCGTCTGCAGGCCGTGGCCCTCAGCCTCACCGAGGCCCTGGCCCTCGACCTGGAGCAGCGGCGACTGGAGCAGCGCCTGGCCGTCCAGGAGGAGCAGCTGCGGGTTCTGGTGCACCAGCTGCGCAATCCCCTCACCGCCCTGCGCACCTTCGGCCAGCTGCTGCTGCGGCGCCTCGATCAAGACAACGACAACCGTTCGCTGGTGGAGGGCCTGCTGGCGGAGGAGCGGCAGCTCAATCGTTATGTGGATGCCCTCAGCACCCTGGTCCGGCCGGATGCCCTGCTCACCGGCGCGGCGGCTCCCCAGCCGTTGCTGCTGCCTCCGCTGCTCAGTGGTCCGGAGGGGCAGCCCTTGGCGGAGCTGCTCGAACCCCTGCTGCAGCGCGCGGCGGCCACCGCCGCCCTGCAGGGTCGGCCCTGGCAGGCCCCGCCCAGCCTGCCCCCCTGGCGCGGTGACAGCGGTGCGGTGGCGGAGATCCTCGCCAACTTGTTGGAGAACGCGTTCCGCTACAGCTCCCAGGGGGTGGCGGTGGGGTTGGAGGCGCGCCAGGGGCAGGACCGACTCGATCTGACGGTGTGGGATGGCGGCCCGCCGATCGACGCTGACGAACGCCTGGCGATCTTTGAGCGGGGTGTACGCGGGCGCTCCGGCGCCCAGAGGCCCGGCACCGGCCTGGGCCTGGCCCTGGCCCGCGATCTCGCCGTGGCCCTGGGGGGCACCCTGGAGCTCCTGCCCTCCCCTGCGGCGGCCAACCCCTCTCTCCCGAGCGCGGGCAACGCCTTTTGCCTCAGCCTGCCCGCGTCAGCGTCACCGCCAGGGCGCTGAACAGCAGGGCGCCAGCCTCGCCCCACTCCACGCAGGCGCCGTAGCTGTCGCCGCTGTGGCCCCCCAGCCGGCGGCCGAGCCGGTGCGGCACCAGCAACGCGGGAACGGCGCCGGCGAGCAGGCCCAGCACCAGCGCCGGAGGGTGCACCAGTGCCACGGTCGGCGCGGTGAGCGCGGCCAGGAGCAGCAGCGTCGGGCGCAGTTCCACCGCCAGGCCGGCCCAGTGCTGCCGGTGGAAGGCGGCCGTGCCGCCAGGGCGCAGGTAGGGGAAGTGGGCCATCGCCAGCAGGGGCGCCACCCGTCCCCAGACCGCCGCCCACAGCAGGGCCGCCGGCGCCGCCGCCCCCAGGCAGGCCAGGGCGGCGGCCCGCAGCAGCAGGAGCAGGGCCAGGGTCTGGGCCCCGGCAGCGCCTACCCGGCTGTCGTCCATCGCCTCGAGCAGCCGGTCGCCGGCCGCCAGACCATCGGCGGTGTCCATGGCCCCATCCATGTGCAGGCCGCCGCTGAGCCAGACGGCCAGGGCCAGGGTGAGCCCCACCTGGGCCAGGGCCGGCACCCGACCCTCCAGCGCCGCCCACAGGGCCCCCTGCAGGCCGCCCAGCACGGCGCCGATCCAGGGGGCAAAGCGGGCGATGCGCGTGAACCGCGGCTCGATCCCCGGCCAGGCGGGCAACACCGAATAGAAGATCCAGGCCCCGCTGAGGTCCCGCAGCCAGGAGAGGGGGGGCGGAGGACGCATCCGAGGGGGCAGGGGCGCGGCGGCGCGTAGCGTCGCTCCAGCGACGGCACGCGGCGATCGCCTCCCACTTTGCCTTCCGGATCCACGCCCGCTGCCCGCGCACCCGCGCCCGCTGCGGCTGCCTGGAAACCCCCCACGGCCCGGTGCCCACGCCACGGTTCATGCCGGTGGGCACCTTGGCCACGGTGAAGGGGATCACGGTGCCCCAGCTGGCCGACACCGGCGCCCGCATGGTGTTGGCCAACACCTTTCATCTGCATCTGCAGCCGGGCGAGGAGATCGTCGCCGAAGCCGGGGGGCTGCACCGTTTCATGGGCTGGTCGGGGCCGATCCTCACCGATTCGGGCGGCTTCCAGGTGTTCAGCCTGGCGGACATCAACCGCATTGATGACGAGGGGGTGATCTTCCGCTCCCCCCGCGACGGCCGTCGCATCACCCTCACCCCCGAGGCGTCGATGCGCATCCAGATGGCCCTCGGCGCCGATGTGGCGATGGCCTTCGACCAGTGCCCCCCCTATCCCGCCAGCGAGGCCGACGTGGCCGCCGCCTGCCGCCGCACCCACACCTGGCTGGAGCGCTGCCGGGCCGCCCACCAGCGGCCGGAGCAGGCCCTGTTCGGCATCGTGCAGGGGGGCTGTTATCCCCATCTGCGCCTGGAATCAGCGCGGATCGTGGCCGCGATGGACCTGCCCGGCATCGCCGTGGGCGGGGTCAGCGTGGGGGAGCCGCCGGAGGAGATGCACAAGATCGTGCGTCTGGTGGCGCCGCTGCTGCCGGAGGACCGGCCTCGCTATCTGATGGGGGTGGGCAGCTTCCGGGAGATGGCGGTGGCGGTGGCCCAGGGGTTCGATCTGTTCGACTGCGTGCTGCCCACCCGCCTGGGGCGGCACGGCACGGCGCTGGTGGGGGGCGAGCGCTGGAACCTGCGCAACGCCCGCTTCCGCCACGACCACACACCGCTCGATGCCAGCTGCGCCTGTCTGGCCTGCCGCCTCCACAGCCGCGCCTATCTGCATCACCTGATCCGGGCCGAGGAGATGCTGGGCCGCACCCTGCTGAGCCTCCACAACCTCACCGCCCTGCTGCGCTTCACCACGGCCATGGCCCAAGCGATCGCGGAGGGTTGTTTTTCAGAGGATTTCGCTCCCTGGGAGCCCGCCTCGGAGGCCGCGCACACGTGGTAGCGTCCAGACCTTGCTGGGATGGCCCACTGGGCCCCGTCCCCCTTTTCCATCCCCCATGACGCCCATGGTTCTCTCGCTGCTGGCCGGTTCCCATCTCCAGGCCCCCCTCGCCCAGCTGCCTGAGGCTTATCAGGCGTTTGGTCCTCTGGTCGACATCCTGCCGATCATCCCTCTGTTCTTCCTGCTGCTGGCGTTCGTGTGGCAGGCCTCGGTGGGATTCCGCTGAGCCGGGCGTTTCCGCGGAGCCGCGGGATCCGGTTCCCTTCCTTCAGCAGGTGCCTCCGGGCACCTTTTTTTTGCGCGTTTTTGTGCCCTCGTGGGGTCTGGAGGAGGGCCGGAGACGGGGGCCAGGGGCGGGGAAGCCAGTGCCTGCCTTGCTGGATGCTGTGGCTTGCGAAAGAAGTGCAATGGCTTTAATCAGGATGGCAGGTAATATGATTCGCGCTATTTGAGGCCACATTCGTTGCTTTTGAGGGTGACACATCTTGCGCCAGTCGTCATACTCCTGGAAGACCCCACACGGACGAAAATGCGTACGCGCTTTCTTCGCGGTTTTGCGCTGAGCTTCTTGCTCGGATCCGGAATCGTGCTCGGAGCTGATGTGGCGCCCTCCCAGGCCGCCTGCAAGCCGAGCGATCCTTCCGCCACCTGCCTGACCTTTGATCCCCTCAGCGTCTCCAATGTGGACGAGCGCAAGGGATTCACCGGCATCTTCAATCCCAACATCAACTCGGATCCGCTGAACGCCTACAACCAGGTGCGGATCCAATTCAAGTTCACGGGCGCCTGGACCGTTCCCTTCACCCTGAGCGGGTTGAGCCTGGTGGGCGATGGCATCACCAGCAGCCTGAGCCTCCCCGACAAGATCATCAACTTCGCCACCAACGATTACGACGATCACAACTCGACTTGGGGCACCCTCGACACCAACATCAGCAGCCTCAACTTCGCCAACAGCAAGTTGTCTCTGCAGATTCCGGCTGGCTTCGCCCCTGAAGGCGCGACCCTGGAGGCCCGCATCCAGTACCGCAGCATCAACCAGGCCCAGCTGAACTCCTCCTCCGGAAACTTCTTCACGAGGGCCATCGGCCAGCCCAGCACCGTCCCCGGTCCCCTGCCGATCATGGGCGCTGGTCTCGGCTTCGCCTTCTCGCGCCGTCTGCGTGGGCGGGTCCGCGCCTCGGCCTGAGGTCCATCAACCGCCGCGAAGCACCGCCCAGGCGAAAGCCGGCAGGGCGAGCATCCGGCGCCAGCGGTGCGGCTCCTGCACCAATCGGTACAACCACTCAATCTGCAGGGCCCCCATCCAACCGGGGGCCCTTTTTTTGTTGCCGGCCCATACATCGAAGCTGCCGCCCACGCCCATCCAGAGGCCGGTGGGGGGGCGCAGGGCGCGGATCCACGTTTCCTGGCGCGGCACCCCCAGGGCCACCAGCACCAGGTCGGGGCGGAGGGTCAGCAGTTCTTGCTCAATACCCGGCCAGGTTTCGGGGCTCTGGTAGCCATGGCAGGCCAGGACCAGCTGCAGTCCGGGAATCTCCGCCGTCAGCCGTTCCCGCAGTCGCTCCATGGTGGTGGGCGAGGCCCCCACCAGCGCCACCCGCCAGCCGTGGCGAGCGCCGTGCTCCAACAGGCGCCGTGCCAGCTCGATGCCGGGGCTGCGGGGCACCGGCAGGCCCTGGCGGCCCAACGCCCACACCACCCCCGCGCCGTCGGGGATGACCAGTTGGGCCGCCTCGATCACCTCCCCCAGGGCCGCATCGGCCCGGGCGGCCATCGTCATCTCGGCATTGAGGGTGACCACCTGCCCGCCGCCGTGGTCGTGCAGGTGGAGCGCGGTAGCGAAGGCGTCGCTGCACGCATGCACGGCTATGCCTAACACGCGGGTGCGGACCGGTTCGGTCACGTTGGCTGCCATGGCCGGGGGGGTCAGCGGTGGAAAATCTAAAGTCCCCCCCGACGGCGGCTGCGCCATGGCCCACGGTCCCGCTTCCACCGCCCCGGCGCCCTCCGGCATGCCCGAGATCCCCATGGCCTCGGCCGCGTCCGGCCCCCCGCCTCCCGCCCGGGACAGCGACCCGCAGGCCTGGGCGCTGTTGCAGGAGCTCGATCGCCAGATCGAGGCCGTGGTGCTCAGCCGCCAGCATCCGCTCACCGGCCTGCTGCCCGCCAGCACGGCCCACACCGTGCACGGCAACTACGGCGACGCCTGGGTGCGCGACTGCGTGTATTCGATCCAGTGCGTGTGGGGCCTGGCCCTGGCCCACCGCCGTCTGCGCGGCCCCAGTCGCCGCTCCTTTGAGCTCGAGCAGCGGGTGCTGCAGCTGATGCGCGGTTTGCTCGCCGCCATGCTCCGCCAGGCCGCCAAGGTGGAGCGGTTCAAGGGCAGCCTCGATCCGCTCGATGCCCTCCACGCCAAGTTCGACACCGATACCGGCCTGCCGGCGGTTCCCGACGACGGCTGGGGTCACCTGCAGCTCGACGCCACCGCCCTCTTCCTGCTGCAGCTCGCCCAACTCACCCGCTCCGGTTTGGTGGTGGTGCAGACGGGGGCGGAGCGGGACTTCGTCCAAAATCTGGTGTATTACGTGTGCCGCGCCTACCGCGTGGCCGACTACGGCATCTGGGAGCGGGGCGATAAGGGCAACCACGGCCTGCCGGAGCGCAACGCCAGTTCCATCGGCCTGGTGAAGGCCGCCCTGGAGGCCCTCGATGGGGTGGATCTCTACGGCCCCCACGGCGACGGCAGCTGCTGTCTGGTGATTCCCCACGACGCGGTGGTGCGGCTGCGTCGCGCCCTGGCGGCCCTGCTGCCCCGCGAGTCGGCCAGCAAGGAGGTGGACAGCGCCTGCCTTTCCGTGATCGGCTACCCGGCCTGGGCGGTGGATGACCCGGCGCTGGTGGAGCGCACCCGCGCCCGCATCCGCGCTGACCTCGGTGGCGCCTACGGCTACAAGCGCTTCCGCCGCGATGGCCACCAGACCGTGGTGGAAGACGTGACGCGCCTGCACTACGAACCGGAGGAGCTGGCGGAGTTCGAGCACATCGAGTGCGAATGGCCCCTGTTCCTGGCCTATGAGCTGATCACGGCCTGTTGCGAGGAGCGGTGGGAGGAGGCCCGGCGCTGGCGCCGCCGGCTCGCGGAGCTGAGTGTGGCGGTCGATGGGGTGCCGCTGCTTCCCGAGCTTTATCTGGTGCCGGAGCCGGCCATCGCCGCCGAGCGCCGCAACCCGGGCAGCCAGCCCCGCCAGCCGAACGAGAACGTGCCGCTGCTCTGGACCCAGAGCCTCACCTGGCTGTCGGATCTGCTGCTGCATGGGCTGCTCACGCCGGACGACCTCGACCCCTGCCAGCGGCGGCTGGGGGCGCCGCTCGGGGCCAGCGAGGTGCTGGTGAGCCTGGTGCCCGGCGATGCCGCCATCGCGGCCAGCCTGACGGAGGCGGGGTTGGCGGTGAACCCGCCCGCCGAGGCCGGGCCCGCCGCAGACGACCTTCGCATCGCCAGTTCGCGCGAACTGGCCCAGCGGATGGCCACCGTGGGCGCCAACGCCCGCCTGGGCCTCAGTGGCCACCCGCCGGTGCGCATGGAAACCATGGCCACCGCCCGCCTCTACCGCCTTGGCGATGAGCTGGTGGCGTACCTGCCGGCGGTGCTTGAGGAGGACACCTTCTATCTCGCCGACGATCCGCAGCAGCTGGTGGACACGGTGGCGGCGGAGGTGCGGCTGTTGCAGCGCCACTGGCGCGGCGCCGGGGCGCCGCTGTTGCTGGTGCCGGTGGCGGTCGCCGCTTTCCAACGCGATCCGGAGGCCTTCCTGCGCCTCGGGCGCCAACTGCTGGGCGGCGACCTGGAGGGGGTGCCGGTGCAGCTGGCGCCGCTGGCGGAGTTGGTGAGCCAGGCCAGCGTGGTGGATCTGCCCGATCAGGCCCTCGCCGCCTGCGACCTCTGGCCCAGCGAGCAGACGCTGCTGCCGCCGATCACCAGTTGCGCGCCCCTCACGCCCCAGCAGGAGCTGGAGCTCGAGGAAACCCCGGTCGCCGATCTGGCGGAGCGGCTCTGGCGCAGCCGGTCGCTGGAGGAGCAGGCCGAGGTCCTGGAGCTGCTCGGCCGGCGGCTGGGGCCCAACGCCAGGTTGCAGGGGCCGATGCCCGGTCCGCCCGTGAAGCTGATGGCCCTGCTGCAGGAGGTGTACCGCCGGGCCTTGGTGCGCGCCGACTGGAACGTGGTGCGCCGCGCCGCCGGTGCCATGGGCCTGGTGCATCCACGCCTGGAGGATGCCCTCACCGATCTGCTGGTGCGCCAGAAGCAGGTGGTGGTCGGTCGCAACTACACGAACGATGCCCTGATCCACCAGCCGCTCGGCAGCCGCACGATCGCCGCCCGCATCCGTCGCTTCGGTGGGGAGGATGGCCGGGAGGGGATGCTGCAGCAGGAGCTACTCCTGGCCCTCGACGGCCTGGCGCGGCACGAGCCCAACCTGCTCAGCGGCAGCCTCACCCTCCAGCTGGGCCAGCTGTTGCTGCTGCTCACCAGCGAGCTGGCCGCCGCCGCCGATCTCAGCCCCTCCGAGGCCTTCGAGGCCCTCTGCGCCCTGCCCCCCCACCAGATCCGGCGGCGGTTGCGGGCGGTGGTGGCCGATGTGGAGCACGCCCGGGCGGCCCTGCAGCGCAAGGAGCAGTTGCACCTGCGCGGCCGTGTGCGCTGGGAGGTGCCCGATCCGCTGGAGGAATTGCCCAGCGGGGGTGGCTGGCTGCAGCACCGCATGCGGCTGGGGGCCCTGGCGCGGGTGCCCCGCAACTTCCACGCCGGCATCTGGGATCTGCTGCACCACTGCCGCGGCATCGTGATCGGCGACAAGCTCGAGCGGCGCAATCGGCTGGAGAGCGCGCCCCTGCTGAGCGAGAAGACCCCCGGCGAGCGCAACTTCGCCGCCTTGGTGGAGCAGTTGCTGGGCAAGATCGAGGCGCCCGAGTATCGGCAGCTCTGCACCGAAACCCTGCTCACCCTGATCGCCTTCGTTACCGCCAACCCGCAGGTGCAGTTCGACGACGACCTGGCGCTCGATGTGGTGATCGGCCACGCCGTGCGTGTGGGCTGGCAACAGTGCCACCCTGCGGTGCCGACGGAGGCCTATGGCGCCCACAAGGGCGATGCCTGGGAGCTGTTCTATCGCTCATCGCCCGCCGATTGCCGACGCTGGCAACTGTTGGCGCTCCAGCAGCTCACCGCCTGACGCTGGACTGGACGGGACTGGGCGCCGGTGGGCTCAGATCGGTGCGTCCAGCGCCATACACAAGTTGGGTTGCTCCACGCACTGCTCGATCAGGTCGGCCAGCTGGAGGGCGCGGGAGGCCTGCAGTCCGTCGACGGCGGGGGTTTCGTCGCCGCGCACGCAGCGGAGAAAATGCTCCAGCTCTGCATAGAGGGGTTCGATCGAGGTGGTGCTCACCTCCTCGATGAATCCGTCGTTGCGGTACACGAGCTCGCCGTGATCGGCGCTGAAGGAGCCATGCGAACGCCGATGAATTCGCAGGTTATGGTTGAGGAAATCGGTTTCCATCAGGCTGTTGCGGCAGTGGGTGTATAGCCGCCGTACCTTGCGGTGCGCCATCTTGCTGGCCGTGAGGCTGGCCACCACGCCGTTGGCGAAGGCCAGGGTGGCGTTCACATAATCGATCGGGCCATCGCTGCTGCGGCCGCCCGCCGCCGCCAGGCGCACCACGGGGGAGGCCGCCAGCTCCAGCACCAGATCGATGTCGTGAATCATCAGATCGAGCACCACCGAAACGTCGTTGGCGCGATCGGGGTTGGGGCTGTGCCGGCGCGCCTCGAGCACCACGATCTCCTCGCCCACCACCACCTTGAGCAGCTCGCGGAAGGCGGGATTGAAGCGCTCGATGTGGCCCACCTGCAGGAGGCGGCTGGCCGACTCGGCGGCCCGGATCAGGTCGGCGGCCTCCTCCTGGGTGGCCGCGATCGGCTTCTCGATCAGCACATGGACGCCGGCCTCCAGGCAGGCCAGACCGACGCGGTGGTGCAGGAGGGTGGGCACGGCGATGCAGACCGCCTCCACCTCCTGGAGCATGGTGCGGTAGTCGGGGAACCAGCGGCAACCGAACTGCTCCACCGCCAGCTGGCCGCGGGCGTCGTCGGGATCGGCCACCCCGATGAGATCGGCATCCCGCAGCAGGCTGAGCACGCGGGCGTGATGCCAGCCCATGTTGCCGATGCCGATGACCCCGACGCGGACAGGGTTCATGGGCAGAGGCGGGAAAGGCTTGGTGATTATCGGCGATCGCCGGCCGGTGCTGCGGCCTGGGGCCCATCCCCCTGCCGCGGCCCGAGCCGCACCCGCTCGATGCGGGGGCCGTCCATGGTGAGCACCTCGAAGCGCAGGCCTTTCCAGCGCAGGGCTTCCCCCGGGGCTGGGATGTGCTGCAGCCGCTCCAGCAGGAAGCCCGCCAGGGTGTGGTGGCCCTCCGCCTCGGGCAGGCGCAAGCTGAGCTGCCGGTTCAGTTCCACGATCTCCAGGTCGCCAGCCACGGACCAGCCCCCCTCCAACAGTGGCTGCAGGTCGTCGGCCGCCTCCTGCGGGTTGTCCTCCTCGCCCACGATCTCACCGGTCAGGTCCGCCACCGTGACCAACCCCTCGGTCCCCCCGTGCTCGTCGACCACCACCAGCAGGGGCCTGCCGCTGCGGATCAGGGGGAGCAGGTCGGCCAGGGAGGCGCTCTCCTGGACGCGGGCCACCTCCAGCAGGTAGGGGGCCAGGGGGCTGTCGGGTTGGAGTTCGCCGCGGGCGATCGGCTCGGCGAGGCGGCGCAGGTCGAGCAGGCCGCGCACGTCGTCGAGGGAGGGGCCGATCACCGGGAAGCGGGCGTGTTGGCTGGCGTGCACCGCCTCCATCATCCCGGCGAAGGTCACATCGAGGGGCAGGGTGACCATGCCGGAGCGGGGCACCATCACCTCGCGCACAAGCGTGTCGCGCAGCGAGAACACCCCTTCGAGGATGCTGCGTTCGTCGGGCAACAGGCCGGTGACGCTGCCGCTCTCGATCAGCGTCTCCAGTTCGCCGGCCGAGAGCACGGGCACCAATTCGTCCCAGTTGCGGGGAAGGCCGAGCACGTGGAGCAGGGCGCCGCTGAAGCGCTCGATCAGCACCAGCAGGGGGGCCAAGCTGCGGGTGAGCGATTCGAGCAGGGGCGCCATCTGCAGGGCGGAGGGCTCGGGCCGGTGCAGCACCCACGCCTTGGGCAGCAGGCCGCCGACCACGGTGGCGAGCAGGGCCAAGCCCAGGAACACCCCCACGTCCACCCAGGGATGCAGGGTGGCCTCGCCAAGGTGGCGCCCCAGCTCCGCCGCCATGCCGCGGCCGATCCAGCCCACCGCCACCAGCGCCAGAACGGCCCCCAGCTGGGTGGCCACCAGCACCCGGCGCAGCCTCTGCTGCAGGCGTGCCACGGCACGGGCACCCGGTTCGCCGTCGTCGAGCAGCTGCTGCACCCGGCTGGGGCGCAGGCGTATTAGGGCGAATTCCCCGGCGGCGAAGAAGGCCATCAGGGCCAGCAGCACGGCCAGCGCCAGGAAACGCATGGTGTCGACGGGCCCGGGGGCCGAACGGTGGGTGTGGAGGTTGGGGCCACCTGGGGGAAATTATGTGTCCCGTCCGCCATGCCGGCGTGGCGAGGGGGTGCGATGGTTCGGGGCAGGTGGGTTTCCGATCAGCGGCTGCCACTGAATCTCTTGGCCCATGATCAATGGCTGGCGGCCAGTGGCCAGGCTCGATCACAATTCCTCCTGTGAGGGTTGGTTGGTTTCTTTGTTGTCTGCCCTTCGCGGCGGTATGGCTAGAGAACTGCCTTTCCTTTCCTCTGCCTGTGTGGGTAGCAGATCTTCTCCACCTGCCGCGGCTCCGGCGTCGCGCTGGAGGGTGGCGAGCGCGCCCTAGGGTTGGTTCTCCATCGTTCGGAGAGTCAACCGTTGGCGACGGCGCCCCTGAAGATTGGCGAGGTGGCCCGGCGCTCCAGTCTTTCCGTGAAGACCATCCGCTTTTACTGCGATGAGGGCTTAGTTCGGCCCATCAGCCGCAGTGAGGGTGGCTACCGGCTGTTTGACGAAGCCGTGTTTGCGGAACTGGCCCTGATTCGCACCCTCAAGGCCATGGATCTCTCG
>Ga0315899_10006427_pt1 | contig 12664 bp, 15 predicted proteins | sample LakEriMetagenome_2_FD_203518 | JGI IMG/M metagenome (GOLD analysis project Ga0315899, IMG submission 203518) | Freshwater fungal communities from buoy surface, Lake Erie, Ohio, United States - Buoy 4 MA112 | ecosystem: Environmental > Aquatic > Freshwater > Lake | place: USA: Lake Erie, Ohio...
ATTGGGAGCGGAGTGGACAACGCTCTTGGATCGTGCCGCGATGGCCGACCCGTCGGTAGTCGACCAGTCGGTCAACGGTGAGTGGTCGTTGACCGCGACCCTTCGGCACCTGATTTTCGCCATGGACAAGTGGTTCACCCTGCCGATCCTTGGGGAGGCCTCGTTCACCGCCATCGGCCTTCCGAATACTTCTTCGCAACAGCGGGACTGGCTCGGCCTCGACCCGGGCGCGTCTCCGGACTTCGCGACGGTGCTTGCGGCACGTGCAGATCAACACAGAAAGTTCGATGCTTTCATCTCGGCGATGCAAATGGAAGATCTGCCTGAGACCGTGTCGATCGGGGAGAACGGAGTCGTGCCCGCATTCATGTGCTTCCACGTCGTGCTGGAAGAAGAGTTCGAGCATCTCCGCTACATGATTCGAGACCTCTCGGAACTTGGAGTCTGCTGAGGCAGTCGTGTCGAGGGTTGATCTCGAGACGTACGATTCCTGGGGTGAACATACCGTCGACCTCCTCGCATGATCTCGTTCTCGAAAGAGTGGTGCCGGTGCCGGCAGAGCACTTGTGGACATGCTGGACGGATTCCGCCGTTCTCACAAAATGGTTCACTCCCGCACCGTGGGTCACATCAGAGGCTGAGATCGATCCTGTCCCCGGTGGAATCTTCCGCACTGTCATGCGTGGGCCCAATGGCGAGATGCAGGAGGGTTCGGGGTGTGTTCTCGAGGCTGTTGAAAATCGCAAGTTTGTTTGGACGAGTGCGCTTGGCCCGGGGTTTCAACCTGTCAGTCGAGCAACCGAAGGTTTCCTCTTCACGGCGATATTGGAGTTCACACCCATTGAGGATGGGACCCTGTATCGGGCCATCGCCCGCCATTCGACTCCCGAGGATGCGGCTGTGCATGCCGAGATGGGTTTCGAAGTCGGGTGGGGAGCCGCGCTCGATCAGTTGGTTGCACTGTTCGGCACGAACTGAGGACTGCAAAGGCCCACCGATGCAGCTGCAACAGCAGCCGCGCCGGTGGGCCTTGTCAGTTCAGGTTCCTGAGATCAGGAGGGTTCGTTGGCCGAACGCGCCTTGGCGATGGCCAAGATGGCCAAGCCGTAACCGGCCTTCGCGGTGATGTCCGCGATCGTGTAACCCAACTGGCGCGCAGTCTCGGCACCGTCGTGCGGGTACGAGAAGATCACGGGGAACAGATAGGTGACCGGGTAGACGAGCCACGTGACCAACAAGATGCGGGTTGCATTGTTGATGAGCGAGGCGACCTGTGCGGTTTCGCGGGCCTTGACGGCCTTCAACTCTCCGACGAGTACATAGAGGATGTAGACGAAGGGAATCATTGCGAGCACCCAGAAGAGCCACTTGGTTCCGTCTTCGGTGGACACCTCGCCGGGGTACCCGAGACCAACCATCAAGATGGTTGCGGGAACCAGCGTGGTCATCAACTTACGACGACGCTCTGGTGCTGTTCCGAGAACGATGAGCAACTCCACGATGAGGAGTGGCACGGTGATCAGCCAGTCGGCGTAGCGGTAGCCCTCGTTGATTTGGCCTTCCGCCCAACCGCTCCAGATGCGGTAGTAGTGGTAACCGGCGATACCCACGACGACAGCCGAGGTGGCAATCGAGGCGCGGTATTTCTTCGAGACAGCAGACATCTGTGTCAAGAAGTAGACGAATGCTCCCAACATTGCGGCTGTTCCCAATGAGAGAGCGTTGTATACGAGGTGATTCAGATCCGGATCTTTGATCATAATTTGTCCTTTCACGCTTACAGCCCGACGGTTTGCCGAGCAGTGCTATTGCGCTTCAGGTCTCGTCCCTGTGATCAAGGCCCTTGTGGTGAAGGTACAGCAAAGAGCGACGGGGGGTGTGACTAAGCGCAACGATTGGTTTCCTGCGATGTTCCTGAGCAACTGGCAACCCGTGGCAACATTGTCGGGCTAATGCGAGTGTTGTTCGCGTGGCCTGGAGGGAGATGGTGGTGGGTTCGGTCAACAAGGGGCGATTCGCCGCAGATGTGGGAGCAGATGGAAAAGTCCTGTTCTTGATCGGCATGAGGTTGAATCGCCTATGGCAGGTTTGGCGATGGTTCCCCGTTTTCCTAGCCATGCCGCGCATGCTGATAGAGCTGCAGAAGAACCCGGCACTCGGGTTGGTGGGCAAACCACGCACGTTCGTCTCCGGACGGACAATCCTCGTGTGGCAGTACTGGGAGTCCTTCGAAAAACTGACGGCGTACTCACGAGCAGCGGACAGCGCCCACCTTCCCGCATGGCGGTCTTTCAACAAGAAAATTCGCGCCAACGGGTCTGTGGGTATTTTTCACGAGACCATTCTTCTCTCCGACACGACTGTCGAAACTGTGTACGGCAACATGCCCCCTTTCGGATTGGGCACTGTGACCGGCACGGTTCCAGCGGCTCGTCGTGGGCAAACCGCAACCTGGCGAATGAGAGGATCGGACGACCAAACGCCGGCTGTCGAGCCGTATTGAGTTGTTTTGCGCTCAGCCCGAGAGTTCAGCGGGCCTTGCCGGCAGCTGTGGCCGCCGGCACTTCGACAAGGCGACCGGAACGAACGTCGTAGATGTAGCCGTAAATCGGAATGCCGCTGGGAACGAGCGGGTGATTGCGGATTCGTGCCACGTCTTCCACCACGCTGCCTTCGGCGTCGGCGATGGTGAGCCAGTTGATGTAGCGACCTTCGGTCGACCCGGGACCGGTTCCCACATCGACGAAGCCGCTTGCACCGAGTTGTGCCGTCTCGAGGCTGGAGGCGAGAAGTCCGCTCATGATCTCGTTGGTGAAGAACTCCATGCCGCAATCGGTGTGATGGATGACGAACCACTCTGCTGTGCCGAGAAGTTTGTAAGAGATCACAAGCGAACGGATGGCGTCGTCGCTGGCGCGTCCACCGGCGTTGCGAATCACGTGGGCGTCACCCTCGGCCAGGCCTGCGTACTTTGCGGGGTCGAGGCGAGCGTCCATGCAAGTGAGAATCGCAAAGTGTCTGGCCGGTGGAAGTGCGAGCGAGCCCTTGTCGCCGAACTCGGCGACGTACGAGGCATTGGCGGCGAGGACTTCGGGCAGAACGGACATGTCGGGACTCCTTGAGGATGCGAATCGAACGGCCTGACTCTTGCGGAAGACGACCGTCATGCGCCATCCGTGCGGGGAGATTCTTGGCCACCTGCGACTACGCGATGGAGGCCACCACTCCCGTGGGGTCAATCACGAGATTGGAGGTCATCCGGTCCACGGTGGAGCGCTCTCCGGCAACCACGACCCATTCGTGGTTGCGCACATGGGAGACCTCGCCCACTTTGGATCCCTTCGGATTGAAGATGCCGATCTGGGCACCGACGTAGCGCCTGGAGTCGAAGGCGAGAAGTTTGACCTCTTGGTAATCCGAACACATGTCGAGGAGTTCTTCACGATTCAACCATGACTCGTTGTTGTACGACACGACGAGAGTCTCGGCTTGAACGGATTTGATGACCGAACGAAAGGCATCGGGCATGTTGCGCTTTTCGTTGAATCGGCTCTTGGTGGATTCATCACGAACATCAATTCGTTTGCAGGCGACGCCGTAGTGCTCTGGCTTGTCCCATTCCACAAGTGTTTCCCAGATGTGGTAGTTGCCGAAATATCGGTGTTGGTTGTACGGCGGGTCGAAGTACGCAAGATCGAACCGACCGAGCGTCGGTGCAATTTCCACGGCGTCTCCCCGTATCGAACGACCCGGGCCAGGCAGGAGATCGGGCACGCGCAGTTCCAATTCGTTGAACGAGCGATCCGACCACTTCTTGACGTATGCCATCTGAACGCCCGTTGTCGAGTCGACACGATCGGCCGCAAGGATCAGAGAAGTGAGGAGGATCGGGTAGAGGCTCGAGTTCTTGTAGTCCTTTTCGATCACCTCGCGGATGGCATCGACACGTTCGCCGTTCTTCGGTTGGAAGAAGCGGGACGAAATACAGAATGTTTCGGTGAAGTAACCGGGAGTAGGTTTCAACGCGTTGAGATGGCGAAGTGCTTGCGTGATGTCATCTTGCTCCACGGTGTGGGCGTCGGTGGAGATCCAGCAGTCGGCGAAGACCTTCGAATATCGCGCAAGATCGACTGCGGTGACCTCGGCTCCACGACGCTTGAACTCCTGCGCCACGCGAGTTGTGCCGGTGAACATGTCGAGTGCGGTTCGTGCGCCGGACTTGGCGAACATCTCGCCCAGTACGGGAACAAGGCGCTTTTTCGAACCGAGATACTTGATCACTGGGAATCAACTGTACCCAGTGTCCGCGCGTAGAGGAGCCTCGCTGATCTTCGGTTGCGGGTCAGAATCGACCCGGACGTGCAACGTGTGCGGCGGTGATCCATGCGACCGTTGCGTACTTGTCGAAATACTGAGCGGCCAGCATTTCCATGATCCTCTCCGCAACTTTGTCGGTGACGACGGTTTCGAGTCGGATGCTCGGGCCAGTGAGATCGAGTGAGCGGTTGCCGGTGACGCCTTCGCCCCGCACAGTGCTGACGGAGTAACCCTTGGCCCCACAACGCTTGATGTCGTCGATGAGTTTTTGCTCGACAACGGATTCGGCGATGACGGTGACCAGTTGGCGAATGACGGTGTTCATGTGTGTTCTCCGATGGTGACGGTGGATGTCAGCCGAGTGCTTCGGCCATTGCGATGTAGAGCGGTATCCCGACCGTGAGATTGAACGGGAAGGTGATGCCGAGAGAGGCTGTCACGTACAGGCCCGGACTCGCTTCGGGAAGAGCAATGCGCACCGCTGCCGGGGCGGCGATGTACGAGGCACTAGCGGCCAGAGTGGCCATGACCGCAACTCCACCGGTCGACAGTCCTGCCACCGAGCCAAGGAGAGCGCCGACGAATCCGTTGACGATGGGAATCGTGACACACAGCACGATCACGCGAAACCCGGTCTGTTTGATGTCGCGCAGGCGCTCGGCCGCGATGACTCCCATTTCGATGAGGAAGAGGGCCAGAGCACCGCCGAAGAGACCCACGAACAGAGGGTCGGTGGGAGCGAGTCGCTCCGCACCAACAACAGCGCCAATGATGAGGCCCGTGAGGAGAAGAGCGATGCTGCGTCCTCGAACAACCTCGCTCAGCGCCGTTTTCCATCCTGCGTCCTGAGTTTTGCCGCGAGCCAAGAAGAGGGCAACGATGATGCCGATGATCTCGAGCACGGCCAAGAGACCTGCAACGAATCCTTCGTAACTCATTCCCCGCGAGTCCAGCGACGACAGCACCACGGTGAAAGTGACGGCGGAAACCGACCCGTAGTGTGCTGCCAATGCCGCGGCGTTGATGGTGTCGATTCGTCCGAGAATTCTCATCGCGAAGAACGCGATGATTGGCGTGATGACGCCGATGATGACCGAGGCGATCAACGGCTTCCATATGTCGGAGAGTGAGGATGCGGCAAGAGCCTTGCCGCCCTTGACGCCGATGGCGATCAGAAGGAATGTCGAGAGAATGGGGTACAGCGACTCTGGGAGCCGGATTTCAAAACGGAACAGCGTTGCCAGCAGAGCCACCACGAATGCGATGACGGGCGCGGTGAGAAGGTTGTCGGTGAGAGTTGTTGCCAACACGATCAGGCTCGCTTGCTTTTCAGTAGGGGGGTAACCACCGCACGGATGTGATGGTCGGATTCCAGTGGGTGGCGCAACGGGCGGTCGAGGTCGATTTCGTAGATGTTTCGCCGACCTTCTTTGGTCACCGAGAGATAGCCAGCGTCGATCAGCTCATGGACAATGCGATGCACTGCGCGCTCGCCAATGCCGACTCGGATGGCCACTTCGCTGAGACGTACGTCGGGTTGCTGCGCGATGCAGATCAGGACGTGTGAATGATTGGTGAGAAAGGTCCATCCGGACGTCTTCTCTGAGGGGGGAGACTCATTGGACACAAGAGACATGATTCCAAAATCATGTATTTGATGTCAAGTGAATCGCAGGTTCGGTCAGTCGGCTTCGTCGATCGGCGAGGATGCTGATTTGCTGGCTGGTCGTGTTTGAACATCGAAGTGATCCACCAGGTATTGGGCGATGATCACGCTGCCGACCCCCGCAAACGATGCGACGGTGGACTGCCAGATGGCGATGGTGGCGTAGGTGAGGGACCCGAGCACGGCCAAGAGAGCATGAGGCGTGCTGGCCAAGAGGACCTTGGGAATCTGGCCTTGGAGGACGGACACCAACATGCCGCCACCAACAGCGGAGAGGGTTCCGATGAGCACAGTGTTGATGAAGGGCAGGTCGGCGACGCGGGCATGGGCCACGCCGACCACAGCGAAAAGGCCGAGTGCCAGTGCATTGAGAAAATCGAGAATGGGGGAAAGCCGGACAATGTGTCGGCCCATCACCACGACGATGACGATTCCGGCAAGAACCGCCACCATCGACCACGGATCGCGCAGCGAAGTTGCCGGAAGATTTCCGAGGAGAGCGTCGCGGATGAAACCACCACCGAGTCCCATGAGAACGGCAAAGAAGGTGACGCCCATGATGTCCCATTGGCGAGAAGTGTCGGTGTAGCCGCGAAGGGCACCCACCACGGCGTTGACGAAGATGGTCAACAACGCCAGCCACAGTGGTGTGCTCGAAGCGAGGTCGGGAACTTCCAGCGCCGCAAGCATGCCGACAGGCTAACGGGTGTCTATTCTCGCCACATGAACGTGACCGATGCAGTCCACAATCGCAAGTCGATTCGCCAGTTTCTTCCCACACCGGTTTCTGACGACACATTGCGCGGATTGTTGTCGGATGCGGCGCGCGCACCGAGCGGGGGCAATCTGCAACCGTGGCGTGTGTATGCGGTGAACGGTGAGGCAATGCCCCGACTCCGCGAGCATCTTGCCGCGCAGCCACCGATGGACGCACCGGAATACGAGATCTACCCAGCGTCCCTTGCCGAGCCGTATCGAACCAATCGCTTCACCATCGGTGAGCAGATGTACGCAACGCTGGGCATACCCCGTGAAGACAAGGACGGTCGACGTCGCCAGTTCGCGCACAACAACGATTTTTTCGGTGCGCCCGCGGCGATCTTCTGTTATGTCGACCGGCAAATGGGTTTGCCGCAGTGGTCCGACCTCGGAATGTTCCTGCAGACGTTCATGCTGCTGGCCGTGGAGCGAGGTTTGGGTACGTGTGCGCAGGAGTACTGGTCGGTTCGACACAAAGCAGTCACATCGTTCGTGGGTGCGCCGGACAACGAGATGCTGTTCTGCGGTGTGTCACTTGGTTGCGTCGACGAGACAGCGCCGATCAACACGCTGATCTCGGAACGCATGCCTCTCGAGGCGTGGGCCCGGTTTCTCTAACGAACGGACAACAACGGGTCTGCAACCACGTGGCTGGTGAAGCCGTTGGGTCCGGTGGGGTGATCGCCACGAATGGTCACGCGACGCATCTTGCGTTCGGCGGTTCCGTAGTCATCGATGGCGTAGTGCATCGTGGCGCGGTTGTCCCACAGGACAACATCCCCGGGACTCCAACGATGGCGCAGGGTGAGTTCGGGTTGCGTGGTGTGCGCATGCAGCAACGACAACAGATGGTCGCTCTCGATGCGTGACATTCCGGAAACGTGGGTGGTGAACCCCGGGTTCACGAAGAGCGCTGGTTGTCCCGTGCTCGGATGTATCCGCACCATCGGGTGAACCACGGGTGGAACCTTTGCGGCATCATCGAAGAGCTTCTGTGCATCGTCACGTGTGAGTGCAGTGTCGAACGGTTCTCCCCAGTAAGCAAGTGGCGAGATGCGATGTACTGCCGAGAGTTCGGCAACAAGCCGTTGCAATGCGGGCGACAGCGTTTCGTGTGCCCCGCGCAAGTTGGCCCACATCGTGTCGCCACCCCACTGCGGGGTGACGTCGGCAACCAGAACGGAAGCAGCGGGTGGCGTGGCGACGAACGTGACATCGGTGTGCCAGCGGGCGTTCTTGCCTCCCTTCGCGCCGTCGAGTTCGAGAATCTCGGGGTGGTCGGGGTGGCCGGGCACCACGGGGTGGGCGGGAGTGGGTTCGCCGAGTGATCGAGCGAGGGCCACCTGGTCGGCGTGGCTGAGGAACTGATCCCGGAGAACCAGAACCAGATGTTCTTCCAAGAGCGAGAGAAGTTGGCCGGGGTCGAAATCGGTGCGGGCGTTGCCTCCGGAGAGCTCGGCTCCGAAACTGCCGGTGATGGGGGTGAGCGTCCAGGGAGACATGGTCAGGCCCTTCTATGGGGTCGATTTCCTAAAGTTGACTTTTCTTATCGGATTTTACGGGATAAGGTGCCCGATCAGTAGCCAACCACGGAAAGCCTCGCACATGCAGTTCCCTGTCAACCTCAATATTGCTGGCCGTCCGTGCCTTTTGGTGGGTGGCGGTCGCATTGCGTTGCGCAAGGCACAGCAGCTCTTGGCGTGTGGTGCCGATCTCACCGTGCTGGCTCCCGACATCCTTCCTGATTTCTTCACTCTCGGGGTCCGAACGGTCGAGCGCCCCTATCGGCACGGCGATCTTGCCGCATATCGGCTGGTGGTGACAGCAACAGGGAATGTTGGTGTCGATCAACAGATCTTCAACGAAGCCGAGGCATTGGGCATCTGGGTGAACTCCGCCGACGACCCAGAGCGCTGTTCATTCACCCTGCCGGCTGTTCTTCGTCAGGGATCTGTGATGGTCACGGTCTCCACGGGCGGGGCCAGTCCCGCATTGTCCTCGTGGTTGCGTCGAGAACTCGAAGAGTTGATCGGCCCCGAGTTTGCCGAGATTGCAGCAGTACTTGCCGCGAAACGTGCGCAGGTCCACGCCGAAGGAGCGAGCACCGAAGACATCGACTGGAGGCCAATCATCGAAGAGGTGATTGCCGCCCACGGTGTGCAGTCGTTGAGTCGCCGCGAAATGGAAGTTGTGCGATGACGGTCTTCCTCGTCGGCGCTGGGCCGGGCGACCCCGACCTTCTCACGGTGAAAGCCGCGCGATTGGTGCAGGCCGCCGATGTGATCGTGCATGACCGACTCGCCGATCCTTCGATTCTCACTCTGGCCCGTCCGGGCGCGGAGTTCATCGACGTCGGCAAGCGACCCGGTGCACCCACTCCGCAGGAAAACATCAACGCGTTGCTGGTTCATCTTGGCAGCCAAGGATTGAACGTCGTTCGCTTGAAAGGCGGAGATCCCTACGTTTTCGGTCGCGGGGGCGAAGAAGCTGATGCCTTGTTGGCGGCGGACATTCCGTTCGATGTAGTTCCGGGAATCTCGTCGTCGATTGGTGTTCCGGCAGCTGCCGGTATCCCCGTCACTCATCGCAACGTCTCATGTGCATTCACGGTGGTCACCGGGCACAGAGAGACCGGCGGTTGCAGCGGCGTGAACTGGGAGGCCTTGGCGCAGGTTGGGGGAACGATTGTTGTGCTGATGGGAGTGGCCGAACGCGCCATCATCGCGCAGCGTCTGATCGCCGGTGGTCTCGCTGCAACGACACCTGTTGCTGCAGTTCGTTGGGGAACTCGCCCCGAACAAGAAACCACGCGCACCACCTTGGGCGAACTCGGTGACACGTCATTGCAGGCTCCGTGCACCATTGTGATCGGCGCAGTTGCCGCGTTCGATTTCTCTCCCACGGTGAACCGTGAGACGGAGAAGGTGCGTTGAGATGCGCCGATCCATCGACGACCAGCCCATCACCGAGAGCGAGTTGCCTCCCGGCGACGAAGATGCCATGCCGGTGTCGTGGGCCATTGCCATTTCCGACGACTATGACGACGCGCAACCCCGAGTGGTGTTGACGGTGGAAGCCATCGGCAACGCCGGTGCGGGTTTGGTGGCGCATCTGTCGCCGGACAACGCCCGGCGCCTGCGAGCGGCCATCCATGACGCATTGAAAGAAGTCGGCGAACCAGCCGGCAAATGAACGAGACAGACGAAAGAGGAGAGTGACCATGGCGAACATCGCACCTGCACCACAGCCCCGTGACCTCGATGCAGAACAGCTCCGCGACATCGAGCGTTTCGAAACGGCCATTGCCCAGTATCTGTCGGGGGAAATCTCCGAAGATGTCTTCCGGGTGATGCGCCTGAACAACGGCATCTACGGACAGCGGCAGGGCGGTACGAATCAGATGATTCGTATCAAGTTGCCTGCAGGCACCATCACCCCGGAACAACTCGAGTTGATGGGCGACCTTGCAACCGAATACTCACGCGGTTGGGGCCACATCACCACTCGCCAGAACATTCAGTTCCACTTCGTCGAGTTGCGTCGCATCCCCGATCTTCTGCGTCGTTTGGCCGTGGTCGGACTCACCTCGCGCGAGGCATGCGGCGACACCGTGCGCAACGTGATGGCGTGCCATCTCGCCGGTGCGTGCCCCTACGAGAAGATGGACGTCACGCCGTGGGCCGAAGCGGTGTACCGCCATTTCGTTCGCAACCCTTTGGGCCAACGACTGCCCCGCAAGTTCAAGGTGAACTTCTCCGGTTGCTCCACCGACTGTGGCCAGGCAATGTTCAACGACGTGGGCGTCGTTGCGGTGAATCGCGAGCTCGAAGACGGCACCGTGGAGCAGGGTTTCCGTGTGTACATTGCCGGCGGTCTCGGAGCCACGCCGCATCCGGCGCTGGCACTCGAAGATTTCACCACTCGTGAAGAACTCCTACCCACCATCGAAGCTGTACTCCGAGTGTTCGATCAGACGGGCAATCGCGAAAACAAGCTCCGTGCTCGCCTGAAGTGGGTGGTCGATCAGCTCGGTATCGAAGAAGTACGACGTCGTGTCATCAAGTTGCGTCACACTCTTCCCGCATCGTCGTCGTGGCCTGGTGGCATTCCGCCCGAGGTTGTGGCGGTGGGTGATGCCCCCGCCGGCAAAGCCGCAAGCGGCGAGGTGACCGCAGTGGGACAGGGCGTGCGAGTCGATTTTCGTTCGTCCGATCCGTTTGCGCGTTGGGAGTTGGCCAGCGTCATTCGTGGCGCCGCAAAGGGAACCGTTTCGGCTGTTGCGTATGCGGCACTCGGCGACATCACCGCCGATCAGTTCCGGGCTCTGGCGCGAATCCAGCGCGAGTTCGGGGCCGACGTGCGTTTGTCGAATCGCCAGAACGTGGTGTTCCGCAATCTCACCGAAGATCAGCTTCGTCCGTTGTACGACCGCCTCGACGAAATCGGCATGGCCCGCCCGGGTGCAGAACTGGCGCGCGATGTCGTGGCCTGCCCGGGTGCGGACACGTGCAACATCGCAGTGACACAGTCGCGGGGCTTGGCCAAAGCCATCGGTGAGAAGCTCGAAGACGAAGGTCTCGCCGAAGTGGGTGGCGTGCGCATCAACATCTCGGGCTGCACCAACAGTTGCGGCCAGCACCACGCCGCCGACATCGGACTTTTCGGTGCCGAACGCCGTGCGCATGGTCAGTCATTGCCCGGTTACCAACTTCTGTTGGGTGGCCACGTGGGTGACGAGCAGATCCATTTCGGACAGAAGGCACTGCGCCTTCCCGCCAAGTCGGCTCCCGATGCGGTGGCACAGGTGGTTCGTCGATTCGCCGGCGAGCGCCAAGCGGGAGAGACCTTCACCGCGTGGCTGGAACGTTCTGGCGGTGCGGGCGAAGTGGGCAAGACGTTGAGAGAGTTCGACGTGGTCCCCACACCTGACGACGCGCCGCACTACTTCGTCGACTACGACGAAACCGGACCGTACGTTGCCGAAGTGGCCGAATCGGAGTGCGCCACCTGATCAGTCGTTGCTGTCACAGAACAGAAACGACAGATGTCAGGGAACCAGATAGATGATGGTTCGTCGATTGCGATCTTGATCGGCAACGGTCTTGCCGCTGGAAACCGCACCTGATGCACCGGCCATCTGAAGAGAGAACGGCCCATCCACCCCGTAGGACTGCAGTGCAACTTGGGTGACTGCTGCACGCCGTCGGGCCAGTTCGTTCTGGGCCTCTTTGTCGAACGTGAGATTGCCCGTGTAGCCAACGATCGCGATGGCACGAGCACTCTTTGCTTGCTTGGCGTGTGACTTCACGAGCGTTGCGGACGATTCCTTCATTCGGGCCGTGCCTCCCTCGAAGTAGAGAGGATCAAGGGCGACGATGGGATTCCCTGCCGCACCTTTTTGTGAAGTCGACTTGAGAACCCGGGTGGTGATGACGCGAAGATTTCCCTTGGTGATGCGACTCACGACGTACGCCTTGCAGAACCCGGGCTGGATGAAGACCAAGTATCCACCCGCTGGCAGGCAGGTGTTGGATGTTCCGGAAACGACAACTGTCTGTTTCTGTTCGGCTGTCGTCACGACATGTACTGCAGACAGGGCCCTCACCGATGTGGGAAGAGTCGTGTACACGGTCGGGTCTGGCTCGTTGGTGGCCACCTTGTCCGGTACAAGGGTGGTTGTCGACCCAACGGTGGTCGTGGTGGTTTTGGGTGTGCGCTTTTTGACGGTGGTTGTTGGCGCGATGGTTGTTGTGGTGGTGGTTTTGGGTGTGCGCTTTTTGACGGTGGTTGTTGGCGCGATGGTTGTTGTGGTGGTGGTTTTGGGTGTGCGCTTTTTGACGGTGGTTGTTGGCGCGATGGTTGTTGTGGTGGTGGTTTTGGGTGTGCGCTTTTTGACGGTGGTTGTTGGCGCGATGGTTGTTG
>Ga0315899_10006431_pt1 | contig 12658 bp, 11 predicted proteins | sample LakEriMetagenome_2_FD_203518 | JGI IMG/M metagenome (GOLD analysis project Ga0315899, IMG submission 203518) | Freshwater fungal communities from buoy surface, Lake Erie, Ohio, United States - Buoy 4 MA112 | ecosystem: Environmental > Aquatic > Freshwater > Lake | place: USA: Lake Erie, Ohio...
TCGCAGGCCATGCTCGTTGCCGAGTACTGCTTCTCTGCTCTTGTTCGTGGGGATACCAAGAACAAGGCAGCGTTGATCAACCTCGTGCGGATAGCACAGTCCGTGGATCCGTTTTCGGCTGAAGCTATAGCAACTCAAGATCCTTGGCGAATCCCGGCACATATGTTGGAGCAAGTGTGTCCTGTCTGCGGCAACTATTCGAATTGCACGCAATCGGAACTTGAATTTCTGTGGTCCAAAGACATTCCTCAGCCGAAGCAGTGCAAGCAGTGCCGAAAGCGTGAAGAGGCCAAGAGGAGGGAGGAGAAGGCAGAGTTGAAGAGGAAGAGGGAGGAGGAGGCGATCCGGAAGGGAAGAGAAAAGCAAGAGGCTGAGGCCAAGAGGAAGGAGGAGGGGAAGAAGCCGCCCCGACCGGAGCAGGCGACCAAGGCGACCCGCGGCCCCGTGCTCCCGGCCCACATGGTGCGCATGCGGCAAGACTGGAGCTGGGAGGAAAATGCGACCAAGGCGACCCACGGCCCCGTGCTCCCGGCCCACGTGGTGCGCATGATGCAAGACTGGAGCTGGGAGGGAAAGGCCCTGCGGCGCTAGGCTGTACGTGCAGGTGTGTCAGTAATGGGCACATCACCGTCGACTGTGGTAGCTCTGAACGAGCCGCAACATGGCACCGTGATTCTTACAGAATTGAATGAAAAGGTGTTGCGCAAACAGAAACAGCCTCGTCATGCTCGTGATCTATCGGTACCTCAAGCAGCCTGGGACTAACCCAAGCAGCCAACGATGTTGGCAGTACCGGTGCCCGCAGCAGAACCTCGCGGGTGCGACTGGGACCTCGCGGATGGCCTGAGTGGCTCAGTTTAGGACAACGCAAGCTCACGCAAGGCTCAGCTCGGGCGAGCTCAACCCGCTTCTCTCACGCTTTCCCAATGCAAAGCTTCCTCCTCCTTTTCCAAATCCACCGTTTGGCCTGCCCGTCGCCCACCCCCCGCCCTTGCCGCTGGACGCGGCGGCTGCGGCCTTGGCTGCCGCCGCCTGCTGCTGACGCATCTGGCGGTTTTTAGGGAGCACCCCACGAACCACCTTGCTAAGAACATTCTTCCTGCTCTCCTTGACCCTGCATTGTGTGTGTGTGTGTGTGTGCGCGCGCGCGCGCGCGCGTATGTGTGTGTGTGTGTGCGTGCGTGCGTGCGCGCGTGCGCGCGTATGTGTGTGTGTATACATACATGCATATATGCATGTATGCCTCACACACACATACTTTTCTTTGGCGCTCTTTTTACTCCCAACCTCTTTACTGACAGCAGCGGACCTTCGATTGGATGAGCTTCTCTGGTCTAGTCCAAGGCTCGTCAGGATTAAGACTTTAATCATTAAAGTATGATTAAGTAGAATCATGGGTATAAGCCTATTTCTCTGGCAGGTAGGCAATGAGTGTCGAGCTTGGCACTTTCTCCATTCAACACGAACATTGAATGCTTTCAAGGTAGCTCGATCAATAGCAGGAGGCTAGATCTCGAATACCCTCCTCCTAGCGAAGTAGCCGCTTAGGACTAAAGTTGTTGTTGTTAAATTACCTGGGGGGAGTCACGGTCTTTGGGATAGGTTTAGCTCTATAGCGTGACAAAACTGCAAGTGTGGCAGTACCACAAATTGGTCAAAACTGCACGAACTGGATTGGCAAAACCTGCGCGGACCAAAACCGAGAGATACCGTTTCTATTTTCAATATAGACGGTTGAGAGGCCGAAGGCCTCTCATCCATATATATGTATGCTTCTCCCGGGGAAGCACGGGCAGCTGGGTGCTCCGGTGCATGTGATTGATCTGACAGAAATTCTGGAAAACCAGAGATGGGGTTCAAGACCCTTCATGTTTTAAGCCCCGATAGCTCGAGAGGAACGAAATCGCAGTACACAACGGAAACGCAAAATGGAGGTGCTCACCTTTTCCCCAATGCTTTGTTGTCTTTGGTGTGCTTGGCAGCACCGTTCCTAATAAACTCTCTCTATCTTTCTCTCTCTCTCTCACTTGAACAGGAAAGGAACTTGCTCATCCACAGCACGGAAATCATTGAGCAGGTAGGCAAGGCGAGCGGGCGGATTGGTGTTTATTGCGAACGACATGCAACGAACACATGGTTTGTGTCCGAATCTAGTAGAGGCATCATAAGCGGCGCTTCGCGAGAAGCTGTTACCAGTCGTGCCAATAGGCTCAGAGAAATACCTTGGGCGCGAATTGTGTGTCTCAGTGTCTGTGTGCCTGAGTACCTATGTTTGTCTGAGTCTGTCTGTCTGTTTTTCCTGCACATCCAACGTGTGTGTGTGTGTGTGTGTGTGTGTGTGTGTGTTTGTGTGTGAGTATGCATACATGTATACATATATATAGAAGATTGTATGTGTCTGCGTGCCTCTGTGTCTGCGTGCTTGTGTGCCTGTGTATCCGTGTCTGTCTTGTCTGTGGCTGTGTCAGCGTGCCCGCAGTGTCACTATACTCCCCCCTTGTGTCCATTTCTCAAATTATAAATCAATCTAAACATATACTCCCCCCTTGTGTCCATTTCTCAAATCATAAATCAATCAAAACCTATACTGCCCCCTTGCGCCATGAGGGGGGACAGTGTCACTGTCAAAGACGATGAACCTATGGAAGGCGACAGGGGTATACTGCGGAAGGCGTGGGAGCGAGGGGAGGTCTATATCGAGGAAGTGTGGCAGGAGGTAACACAGCAGGTGCAGGAGCTTGCAAAGGAGCAGCTGCGGGAGACGGCCAGGGCAAACCTGAGCATGGCGGAGGAAGAGAAGACGGACTTGTTGCGCTCAGAAAAAGACAGAAATCTTGGCGGCTGCGAGTTTGATTGCGACTACAAGTACCAAAGCTAGATGGGACTTGCAGAGAAAAGTGAGAGAGCTTGGGGTGGAGTGCTGTGCTCTAAAGACAGCCAATGGCACCTTGGAGATGCGGATTCAGCAGCTGAAAGAGGGGCTCTGTGATCTGCGCTGCAAGTGTCAAGAATCCGACGCGTTGGCGCAGCATGCGCGGCATGCGTGCTTTGAGCGAGAACGGGCGTCTTTGAGCATGGCTTCGGTGCTGCGTCGCTATGCCGTGCTGCTTCCCCGCCTGCCTAATGCTGCTCCATGTCTTGTTTCTGACTTTGAGAGCCATGTGCGCCTGCTGCAAACATCCGCGTTTGGCCCCGAGACCCATTAGCGCGCGCAAGCGCCGCAAATGCAGCAGGATGATGTCAAGAATGTGACGCATAGACAGACAGCAGACACCCAGACAATCACTGATGGGTATAATGAGGACGACGACACAGTCAGAGGATGAAATGAAATCTCCGCACAAGACACAGTTCAGCTCGCGGAGCCCGTCCACACCCCCCACCCTTGTCCTAAATTCACACCCAGCTCATCGCATGTCGACGGACGGAAAGGCTGCGCACGTGCACGACCGGCAAGGCTATCTGGCGCAGGACTCACCTGGACGCGCATCATTCTTCCAACACGAGTGCGTGCCGGGAGATCGTGTCGCAGAAAGCGCGCGGATCTTGTGCACTGTTTTCATGCATGTGTTTGCGTGTGTGCGTGTTATGAGCGCGCACTTGCTTGCTTGCCTGCGATGGTATTGTTGTGAGCCAGGCAGTAGGGAAGCGACACCTAATCTTTGGCCCCACCACAGCAACAAGATAGATGGGTGGCGTGCCCTCACGGGGCTGTGACTGGTCAGGTGGGATGTGAAAGCGGCTGAGAAGGAGGCAGAACGCCAAGTATAAATAAAAATGTCCTGATATGGTTACAATGCGACCATCCGTGTGGCTGCCGTGATCCATGAATCGTGATTGTGTCATCTGCCCCGCTTTACCTTTGCAACAACTGCCACAGATCCTGGTTTACTCATCCTTGCTTCAGTCGGCAGAACCGTGGCGACTGAAAAACGAATAGAATCCCCTTCAGAAGGAGAGTGGCTTAGTCACACTTGATGTGAAATAACGTCATAAAAATCAAGTCAAGAGTTTTCTTTGTATCCAAATTTTAAAGTGAATCTGAAGCAGGCGCTCCTTCTTAGGGAAGGAATGACGTGATGGGTGTGAGAGGGGAAAGAGCTCTAAATGCGCTTTTTCTAACGAGGATACGGGCGCGACTTAGCCGCGCTCGTCCTCAAACGGAGAGTAGGGGTATAGTACTCGCCGTCAGATGCTGGAGCCCGTGCACCCAGAGGCGGCGTACTTACCGACATTCAGTCACTTCTTGATGGCAATAAACTTCTCTCTCTCTCTCTCTCGCTCTCTCTCTTTCTCGCTCTCTCTCTGCTCAGGGATCGAGCTCTCTGCGCACACAGTGGCACTGCCACGTCTGCGGCGCGATCGGCGCTGTGATTTAAACAAATAAATCGTACAACTCGTTTACTCAACTTGGTCGGCCTACGCCTCCTTTGTGACCATTGTTTTTTCGTGCCGCCTTCTCCTTCCCCTTGCCGGAGTGAGGCCAGTTCCCACCTCTCGACCAAAGTGTGTTCCTTCAAATCTTGGTGGTTAAGTGGCGTCAAGTTTATTCGACGATTGGTGCTGGAGCAACTCAGCCTTCAAGACTAGGACTCTTTCTTCCAGCTTGGGTCTGCACAAAGTGGTCCAGCAAGCATAGCAGAACATCGACACGCATCTGTCACAATCTGCCCTTATTTAGCATGCATGCGGTGAGCAACAAGTACTCAAACAACGAGCAGCACAAATCATCACTCATCAATGCAGGGCAACAGGGAGGCCACCTCCCAAAATCTCTCTCTCTCTCTCTCTCTCTCTCTGCCCCCCCCCCCCCCCTTCCCCCGCACTCACTTTAGACTGGGCCAGTCAGCCCTGCATGAGATGAGGCGCAACATCTGCAGTCCAACCTTGCCCTCATCACTAAACATTGCCTGTCACGTGTGAGACAAAGCGGACATGAGATCAATGCTTCCACGATAGCAAACGTACTGTCGTTCAGTCCGTCCTCTCACACACACGCGTGTCCCCGAATGGTCACATACCGGACATCTTACAAGCGGCGGCGGGCTGGAACGGTTAGCTTCAACGGTTAGCTTAAACGCGAAATACAATAGAGCACCGAGCGATGGCGGCACATGCAAGCTTCACTGCATCACTCACCGATTTGTCATCGAGAAGATCCACGAGGTTGTCGGGATTCACAACTGTTTAATCTCATTTGTCACTCGATGCCGCGTGTGCAAAGACAAGAGCAACGAGAGCAGAGCAAGGAGAAGCCAAGCAAGGATGACAGAAAGAGCCACGGGATGCACGGAAAGAGCCACGGACCCAGAATATTTGCGGCCTGCGACAAGGTCTCAAATTTTTGCACTGCACCAGCGGCGGCGTCACCCAGATCACGCCCCAACGCCTGGACCAATTCGAAGCATACACCAATGTAAGATGTTGGATACCAGCTGCATGCGCACCTGGAGCGTTTGCGATTGGATGGACACGAAAGGAGGCCGGACTGTGTGACCTGTAGGGCAGCGAGGTCATGCAGGAGGCGCACGGCTCCTTGCGCCGTGAATGATTGCTTGCTGCGCATTATGCAACGTATCGACGTCAAGACGCAAACCAAGCTCGACATGCCTTGAGACCTCTATACCAGGATGCCGGAAGGTGCTGTTTGCGGGGCTCCCGGGCTTCCCGGACGGTGTCAGCCGCAGGCGGAATAGTGACAGAAGGAGAGATGATGTGCAGGGGAGGAGGAATACTTGGGAGGAGGAATACTTACATTATGTGCTTCGAGAAAAGCTTGTACAAGCCGCTGGCCAACTCGCCAAACACCTGTCAATCGCCCGGCCGTCTCCTCCATTACCACCAACCCTCACGAGACGGGCAGAGAACGAGAGAGGAAGAGAGCACGAGCGAGGAAGAGAGAGAAAGGACAAGAGGCCACGCGAACAATTGCTCGAACGCATGTATGTCGCAGCGGTGCAACGGGTGGCGGGCGACAAGGAAGGGGAGCAATAGCAGAGACCGTGGTTGAATTCACGTCGAGAGTGCGACGGAATAGCTTCACTGCCGCAATGCCCAACGCACCTCCCTCCTGTATACTGCCCTCAGAGTTGCATGACCCTTCGCCATGCATGGCACTTGGGCCATGTTGAAGCCAACTCCACGCCACTCCTCGCACCTGCCAGACATGTCCCAGTCAAACGCGCCTGCGACTGACATTATACAAAGTGGTGCAGTTGGGGGGGGAGGCGCGTATGGAGCAAAGCGGTTGCGGCTCCATACCAAAAGCACGCACTGCCTGCATGCCTCTGTGCTCTTCATCTCAACCACGGTGTCGGCCTGGCGGGGCAGACACTTGTCAGGACTCTAGTGACTCTTGTCAGCAAATGACCGGGAGGGGGCATCCAGTCACTGGGCCGGACAAACGCGTGCTGGGGCAAGCAAGTGTGCGCAAAATGACACCAGTGACCACCTTGGGACCTTCTCCCCCTCTCTCCCCCTCCTGGATGGGGGTGTAGTCACGCTTGAGACGCAGCGAATTCAGCGTAGCAGCCGCCTGCTGCATGGTTGAGTCAACCAGGCCCTTGCTCAACAGGTCGATCGCTCCCTCGGTCCATGCATCGGATTGCGTGAGCATCTGGGATAGGGCGGCGGAGGTCGACGCTTGCTGCAAGCCTGCACCGCGTGTTAGCCCACACCTGGCCAGCATTTGATGTAACGCTCTGGCCCCCTGCCAGTGCATTCACGCGTGTATCCGTCAGTCATTCCATCCGCACCACGGGTCAACGCGGGGCACCAACCCATACGTATGGGATGGTCGACCTCCGCCGCCCTATCCCAGGTGCCTGGCACATCCAGGGACCCGCAGGAGAGGACGGCCAAGAGACAAACTTACTGCCACGGCCACATAAGCGACACGCGGGGCATCGAGGTCGTGAGCCGCCCGGTCATTAGCCGCCGCGCACTGCTGCAGCTGCTGCGCGCACACTGTGACGGCATGATTGATGCATGCGTAGAGGAATGAATTGTAGGTCTCGATGTAGGCTGCCACGACCCTCAGTGCTGACTGCGGACGGTGCGAGTGCGAAGAGTTGCTTTGGATGATGGCCAGCACCCGCTTGATTGCCAATCCTGTCTCTTCCACTGCCAGGGGCAGCGCCTCGCTTAGTTCGGTATCGCCATGCGCGATCCACGCAACGAAAACTGGGAAGGGGGGGGGCGGAAATGAAGGAGACGGAGCGAAACCTGCTCGCGCAATATTGGCTATCTTGATGACCACCGGGCGCTTGGATGCATCGGCAGAGGAATTGCGCTTGCCGCCGAACCACCGCCCTGCCGCTGGCGTTGCCGGCATATGGTTGTTGGAAGAAGAGTCTTGTCGTTTTTTGGCTGCCCACCCTAAACCGGCCATCATCGTCTGAGAACCTCCAGGGGTCGGCTTGTTGCCGTCCTTCTCTCCTGCTGCTTTTCTACCCTCTACCCCGTCTGCATCTTGACTTGGCACGCGTGCGAAATGCTTGTCCACCTGGGCAGCTGCTTGGAGTTCGACACGCACGTCATACACGACCAGGTCTTCTGGGGTGACGATCGGAAGATAGGCTGTCAGGCACTCCGTGAGCGTGTCGACCTGCACCTCAACGAAGTTGTGTATGTAGGGCGCAAGGATGTCAGCGATGATGTCGGCCACGTCGTCGCGCGCGTCCTTGTCTGGTACCGGAACTTGGAGCCCGTCGGGCGCGGGGGTGTGACGGTTGGGGTCCTCAAGACACTCAAGCAACCGCTGGCACACCCCCACTATTTTGACCTTGCACTCGAGCCTCTCGTTACTTTCGCGGCCAGAGCGGGGCGGGTCAGGCGCCGCGACACTGCCATCGCCTTCATCGGCGAGCGCGCGACGCTCGGCATACGCGCAACGCTCGGCAGCCTCAGCCTGCTCCAGCACTCCCTCCACCATGGGCGCCAGCCGCTCGTAGCAAAGGCGCTCGACGAGCATCAGCATAACCACGTCATGCTTGCTAAACACCTGCGGAAGGCGCCGGGCTTCGGCTTGCACAAATAGCATCATGTCGTATATCAGATGCTCAACCTTGTCAAGGGCGTCCGCGTAGGACCTCACCGCCTCCATGGCCTGTCTGTCGGCAAGGATGACGTCGGCGTCGATGAATGGCCTGCGCGTCGACACGTACCGCTGCATCACCGTTGCCCCGCCGTTGTAATAGAGCAGCGCGTCCGCTGCTGCGCGCATGTCCACCAGCGCGGCGGCATATGCCTGCGAATCCGGGGCTGCGCTGTCGCAGCGTGCTGTGGCCTCGTCAAAGCTCAAGACTACCGCATGTTCCATCGCCTTTCCGGCGTCCTCCAGCCTCGCCCGCACCCGCCTTGCACCCTCGCCGGTGGCCACGTGGGCAGCGGCCTGCAGCTTGCGCAGCATCAGGGCCGCGTCCATCAAGTCCGAGCGCCGCTTGTCGCTGCGGCCGGCTGCAGCGCCAACCGTGTCCGGGATTAGTGCCTTCAGAGCCCGCACCGCCGCGTCGTCGTTATCACCGCACAGCACCTCGTAGATCCTGAGCCCGCCGCCGGTTGTCCACCGTCAGCACCAAGACACAGCGCTGCGCAGGCACAGACAGCGCGGGCCCGCGCTGGAGGCGCATGCGCTGGGGGCTGGCACCTGATGGCCTGGGCGGCGTCGCAGGCGCGGCGGCGCTGCTGCTCGATCTTGTCGAGATGGCGGCCCATTGTGACAGCCTTGCCGCCCATGCTGCCGACCGTGTCCTGGAGGTCGTGCACCGACCGGAGGACGTGATCCGCGTCCTGGCGCAGGGACACGAGGCTGCGCGAGTGCCGCTCGGACAGCGCGTCCAGGCGCTCGGCGGCGGCATGCACGCGCGAGTCCGCGTCCTCGCGCAGCCTGTCGACCTCGCTCTTTGTCGCGAGCAGCGCCTCGAGGATGGCCTCGGGGTCAAACGTGCCCGCGTCCGAGAGCGAGAGCACGTCGCCGCCGGCCGCAGCACCCAGCCGCGGCCCCAGCGCGTGCGCGACGAACTGGTCGACGTCGAGGTCCTGGCCCGCAAAGTCGCACAGGCGCAGCTGCCCCTGCATCGAGGTCATGCGCCTCGGCTTTTGCCCTTTTTCCTCCTTTCTCTCCCCGTCTCTCTCCTCCGTGCCTTCTTTACTCTTTCTCGTGTTCTCCTTGCCCTGGTCAGTGCCCTCCTTGCTCTTCTTCATGTCCTCCTTGCCCTGGTCAGTTTCCTCCGTACTTTTCTTCATATTCTCCTTGCCCTGGTCTGTGTCCTCCTTATTCTTGTCTTTGGCCTGCGCCTTGACCCTGTTGCCCTTGCCGGACTCGGCAGCCTTGCCATCCTTATCCTTGGGCTTGTCGGCGATGGCCTCTGTCTTCTCGGGCTTATCCCCATGGCCCGTCCTCGGTGCGGCGGAAGCCACATCGCGCTTTCCCACGCTTGCGTCGTCGCCCACATTGTCCGCGTCATTGTTCGCCTTCCGTGTTCGGCTGCGCATCACAGCCGATACCACGTAGCTACCGGCGACATGCGCGTGGTGTCGCCGGTAGGCGACACCGGCACCAGTCCTCCAGTGTTCGTACTCCAGATTCGCGCGAGTGCCGGACATGAGGAACCTGCTGCAGTGACCTTTGTGGCATTGGGGACCGCGGGGGATCGGCAGTGGGTGCGAGATACATAGTGCGAGGGAGGGCGACACAACACAAACTGTATTGAATATAAAACGAGCGCGAGGCCTCTGCCCTTGGAGTCCCTCGCATGAGGTTGCTCGGGATCAAAGTTCTTCTGCGCGCCGGGGCCTGCCGTCCAAGGGAGAAGCTCGCGCGCTCCATCACCAGCCCGCCCCAGCCTTGACCTTGACCACGCCTTGCTTTCTGCTCTCTGCTCTCTCGCCACCTGACGGCCACCATGTGGCTGCTCGCTGTCGTGGCGGTGCTGGTCGCCATGCGCACCGAGGCCCACGTCGAGGGCCGCAACCCGCTGGCGCCCCCCCTCTCCTCGCCGCCCTTTCTGCTTCACGTCCCTAATCAAGACGCGGGCGACTGCGAAGGGCGCCACTGGCTAGACCAGGCCAAGTCCCAGCGAGGTGCGCGGGACGCGGAAAAGGACCATAATGGCCCGGATGATGGCCCGGACCCTCCGTGGTGGTTCGCGTCGTATGTCATGCTGCACGAGAGTATCCGGCAAGGCCGGAGGCCGGCGCGTTACGTGGTTTGGACATGCGCCTCTCTGCCCGGGTCTGCTGCTCCGGGCGTACACGGCACCTCGGCACCAAAGGATACCGCATGGTGGACGGGAGATATCTTCAACGCGCCCAGCCACGTTGGGCCGCGTCCTTCGCGCTCCGCCCGTGACGGCGACTACCTCGGGTGCGCAGGGTACGGGAATCGGCTGTACGGTATTGGCACAGCCCTCCTCTACGCTCTCGTCACAGGTAAGCTCACACCTCACGCTTGCTCGAGTGAGAGGCTGTCTGTGTATGCATTTGTGAGTGCATGTACATGCGTGTTGTGTAGGTTTTATGTCTACCACCTCGAGTACAAAAGATTACGACATTTACTAGGTTGTAGGTCGCGATTCGACGGAGACTTACTTGGGAGGCTATGTTCCAAGAAAGACTCTATGAGGATTTGCATATGTACACTAAATCCCCACCCCACACCCCACACTCAACACAAACAGACAGGGCGCTGCTCATCGACTGGCCCAGGGTACGAGGGGGGATGCACCAATTGGTGCAGCCCGGCCCACGTAGCTTTGACTGGCGGGTGGGGGAGCAACGCCTCGAAGGGCTGTCAAGCACGCGCATCGACGATCGTGAGTCACGAACGCATTTCCGTTACACTTTGCTCACGCGCGATCTGGTTGCTGCTCATCCAGAGCAAGTTGTGTACATGACGTGCACTCAAGCCTATTTCGTGGACCTCGTCTCCAACCCGCACCATCGCGCCCGCGTGCATTGGCTGGGACTGGCGCACCCGGATCGCGTCTTCTCCTTGCTTGGCCTCGTCTTGCACCCGTCTGACCTTGTGCGACAGGCAGCGTGGCAAGTTGTGGGGCAGAGCAGGAAGGCAGGGTGTGGCATACTGGCGTTGCAGGTTCGCATGGGCACGAACGAGACACATGTCTACGCACTTCTGGAACCCTCGGACCTCGACCTCTTCTGGGAGGCTGCGCGAAAGGTGGAGGCCTCGATGCGCGCCTCGCCGCGCGCTTGGCCGTGCGTCCACTGGATTGTGAGCAGCGACGACGCCGAGGTCGTGGCGCAGGCAAGGCGTGCGCATGGGCACGGCGATGAGGTGCTTTGGTATGAGGGGTCCGTGACGCACATTGATCACCATGCTGCAACCGAGATGCAACTCCGAAAGTTGTTTGTGGACCATTACCTCCTCTCCATCGCCGAGGAGATTATCATCACGATCCCGAGCTCGTTTGGCTTCACAGCCCGGCTACTCAACAGGACACGAGCGACGCATCTGCATGCGCTCGTGAGCACGCACTACCGAGACGTCTTTGCTGACTCATTGGCTTTGGGCAAACGCGCAGCTTCGAGCGCATACATGTGCGGCACGCTAGACGTTTGCTTTTGCGGGCCTGTCGGCATAGCGGGCGATATGTGCCCGAAACACGATAAACCCGTGAAGTTTCATCTGCGCTTGCACGAACCTGAGGTGATGGACGTGGCAAGCACGCAGCAAGGATTTGCCCACCATCACCCTCTTGATTCGCCGGAGAGCAGCGGCGTGGAAGCAGGGGTTGTGGCGACAGGTATAGTGCTGCGTGCTGTTCGCCACCTTGCCTCATGTGCTGCTGGTGCGTCGGAGTCGTCGCAAGCTGGGGTGCATTCCGACAGTGGCTTCATTGCCGTGAACATGACGCTATGTTCCCAGATCCGTATCGGGGTGGAAGACGTGGTCGAAGCGCCCTTGGCCGTGGTGCTGCTCTCGTCTCAGTCTCCTGTGCTTGCTCCTTCAGAACCAGAGGCTGCCGCAAACACCAAAACCGACCCCCAGGCAGCAAGGGTCGCGATGGATCTTGCAGCAGAGGCACACGCACCGCTAGCCATGGTCGAGGTCTGGCTTGGTGAGGAGGAGCTCATGTCGGAAAGCATCGAGAAGGCGTGCAGGAGCAACTACTCTACTCTTCATCTTGGACAGGTGCCACCAGAAAGCGACGCCCATGCGCACACGCAAGATGGCGACCGGGAAGTTCTATCCGCAGTGCCAGCAGTGCCAGACATGTGCACCTTGACCATCCTTGTGCCTTGCGAGCTGCTACGTCGGCAGCTGCGGCGTGCGCAGCAGGACATGTTGGAAGACGCGCGAGTGGAGCTGGGCACCATGGTATGGAGCGTTGGGACGCCCTGGATCAAGAGTGTATTCGAGTTGCCGCTCTGTCCCTCTCTCTGTGCTCCGAGGGGCGGAGCAACAAAGGAAGGAAAGGTGCACAATTCTGAAGAACGCATCGAAGAGCTCGAGGCTCCAGTAAGCAGACTAGAGAACGATGTAAAGAAATATTATGAGCAAAAAGAGCTGCACGGCGAACATCACCCTCCCGTGGCCATCAATTTCGAGGTTGAGCCGGCCAACTCATTTTACAACATAGGCAATGTTTACTACAGCCAAGGTCAGTACGAGCGAGCGCTGGAGTACTATCAGAAA
>Ga0315899_10006432_pt1 | contig 12658 bp, 8 predicted proteins | sample LakEriMetagenome_2_FD_203518 | JGI IMG/M metagenome (GOLD analysis project Ga0315899, IMG submission 203518) | Freshwater fungal communities from buoy surface, Lake Erie, Ohio, United States - Buoy 4 MA112 | ecosystem: Environmental > Aquatic > Freshwater > Lake | place: USA: Lake Erie, Ohio...
ATCTCTCCCCCCATCCCGCCCATGATCCCCGCCCCTCCAGCCATCGACATCCGCCAGCTGCGCGTCGACTACGGCAACTTCATCGCCGTCGACGACCTCACCCTAGCCGTCCCTCAGGGCGAGGTCTTCGGCCTCGTCGGCCCTAACGGCGCTGGCAAAACCAGCACGTTCCGCGTCCTCGCCACGCTCCAGACTCCCACCTACGGCTCAGTCCGCCTCGGCGGCATCGACATCTTCGAAGCACCCGAAGATGCCCGCCGCATCCTCGGCTACATGCCCGACCTCGCCCCCGTCCCCTCGGACATGAAGGCATGGGAATTCCTCGACCTCTCCTGCGAATCCTTTCTCGGCGGCAACGCCTCCGACCGCCGCGCCCGCTGGGAAGAATGTCTCGAACAAGTCCAGCTCGCCGACCGCGGCAACGCCATGTGCCGCTCCCTCAGCCGCGGTCAAACCCAGCGTCTCGTCCTCGCACGCACGCTCCTCCACCGACCCAAGGTCATGGTCCTCGACGAACCCGCCAGCGGCATGGACCCTCTCTCCCGACGCAATCTCCGCCTCACGCTCCGCAATCTCGCCGCCACCGGCACCACCATCATCATCAGCTCCCACATCCTCAGCGAACTCGCTGAAATGTGCACTTCCCTCTGCGTCATGAACCGCGGCCGCCTGCTCTCCTCAGGCACCGCCGACGAGGTCCGCCACGCCCTCGACCGCAAGGAACGCGGCCTCACCATCTCCGTCCTCGCCAACCCCGAAGACGCCGCCGCGTGGCTCCGCTCCCAATCCAGCACCGCCGACGTCTCCCTCAAAGACGGCCGCATCTCCCTTTCCTTCTCAGGCACCCCTGAGGCCCAGGCCGATCTCCTCGAAGGGCTCTTCTCTAACGGCTTCCGCCTCACCGCCTGCGAAGAACGCAAATCCAGTTTCGAAGACCTCCTCATCTCCGTCGCAGAACAGAACTCATGAGCGCTCCATCCTTCTCCGGCCCAGCCCCAGCATGGCAACTCTGGCGCAACCCCATCCTCCGACGCTTCCTCCGCACAAGGCTCCGTCCCCGTGCCCTCGGTGCCTCCCTCCTCGTCTTCATCCTCCTCGCCGGCTTCATCTTCACGCTCTCCCGCACCATCGGGATGTCCCAGCTCCGCTATCACAATGAGCTCGCCGCCAGAATGATCGCCGAAGGGAAAGGCGTTCCACCCGGCCTCACCCTCGACCTCGCCTCCGTCGAACGTCTCTGCCTCCTCCCGCTCCTCGCCCTCCAGGGCTTCATCCTCTTCGTCATCGGTACCGCCCAGGTCGCCGGCGGCATGACCGCGGAAGCCGAAGAAGGCACCATGGACTACCTCCGGCTCTCCCCCATGACGCCTCTCGCCAAGGTTCTCGGCTACCTCCTCGGCCTCCCCATCCGCGAATGGATCCTCTTCGCCGTCACGCTCCCCTTCACCGCATGGGGGCTCTGGCACGGCAAAGTCCCCGCCGCTAACTGGTTCCCCGTCTATGCGGTCGTCCTCTCCGCCGCCCTCCTCTACCACTTCACCGGCCTCACCGCAGGCACCGTCCTCCGCAACCGCCGCTGGGCCTTCCTCGTCTCCATGGGTGGGGTCTTCCTTCTCTACACGCTCATCCCCCAGCTCGCCAATTTCGGACTCGTCTACTTCGAGTACCTCACCATCATGCCCGTCGTCACGGAAAACCTCCCGGGCTTCCTCCCTCTCTCCGCAGGCGCTGCCATGCGCACCGTCCAGCAACTCCAGCCCGACGTCCGCTTCTTCGGTCTCGGCTTCCCCGAAGCCGTCTTCACCATCTTCTCCCAACTCGTCCTCTGCCTCACCTTCGCCGTCATGCTCTGGCGCAGATGGCGCCGCACCGAATCCCACCTCCTCGGCAAACCATGGGCCTCCGGCCTCGCCGTCTGGATCCAGATCGTCCTCCTCGGCTGCTCCCTCCCCCTCGTCTCCCCAGGCCTCCTCTTCATCTCCAGACGCCTCAGCATGCGCTTCGGCAGGGCCTTTGGCGGCAACTCCAACCCGGAACTCCCCGAAGCCGCCGCCATGATCGCCGTCTTCGGCACCGTCACCCTCCTCGCCATCCTCATCCTAGCCATCTGCATCTCCCCCTCCCGCGAATCCCAGCAGACCGGACTCCGCCGCGCCACCAAAGCCAACCGCCGCATCCCGTTCTTCTCCGACGAAGCCTCCGCCATCCCCTTCACCGTCGTCATGGCCCTCGCAGGTGCCGCCGGATGGACCATCTTCGCACAAAAACTCGTCGGCTCCCACTGGTTCCCAGGCCAATCCCTCCCCGCCTCTACCCCACTCATCTTCGCCGCCGTCCTCCTCTCCACCAGTCTCTGCGCCGTCCTCCTCTACGAACTCCGCGGCGCCAAAGGCCTCTTCCTCGCAGGCATCTTCGCAGGCATCGTCCCACTCCTCGCCGGCACCATCCTCATCGCCGCCAATCGCGACCTCTCCGCCTCCGCCGTCTGGGTCACCGCTCTCTCCCCCCTCAGCGCCCCCACCAACGCCGTCGCCACCCTCCTCCCTGACGCCACCTTCCAACACACCGGCCTCCAACTCGCCGCACCACGCGCCTTCCTCTTCTGGCAAGCACTCCTCATCCTCGCCTCCCTCTGGCTCTGGTCAAAACACCGCACCGAATCCAAAGCCCGCCGCGCCACCGCCCCCCCCAACCCCACCCCCTGATCCCTCCCACCCCGCCAACGGAGCATGGACTTTCCAGTCCGCGTCTTCCCTAACAACTCCGCCCCGGCATTGCTTCTATCCCAGCACAGTCAACCTCAATCCCCACACCAAATCCCGCCAACCGCGGCACGCGCTGTCTCCGCCACACCAACAAATCACCAATCCCAAAGGGATTGCGTCTCTCAGCCCAGGGTTGGCCTGAGGCACGAAGGCCTACCCTAGGGCACGGGCATCCTGCCTGTGACCCCCAATGCCAAAGTCTCAACATGTAAGCCGACCAGGCAAATTGGCACATCCTCACCAATCCCAACGGGATTGCGTCCCTCAGCCCAGGGTTGGCCTTCGGCACGAAGGCCTACCCTGGGTCCCCTCCCAACAAATCACCAACCCCAACGGAGTTGCGTCCGCACAGCCATCGACCTGACATTTCAAAAACCCACCGTTCGCCACCCCCCCGCAGGCCCTCATAGCAATCACGCCCCGACACCCGCGCCCACTCGCCGATTGCAATTCTACGCTCCAACAAATATACTCAAACAGCAAGCCGTTTCCACAATTTCAATACGCTATGCCAAACATCGCAGCAGCCGCAGGCGCTGACCTCAACGCCTCATATCTGATCGAGGAGTTTCAGGGCGTCAGTGGTCTTATCCTTGAGTCATGGGGTCCGTCAGCGAGGAACGCTGATTACAACGAAGCATTGGAAGTCATTATCGAGAGACTTCAGAGCATGTCGGTGGGTGAGATTGGCGTGAACGTGATTTCGAGAGACCTCGTTGAACGGATTCCAAGCTTTGCCGATCGAGCAATACTTCTGGACTCCACATCATCTGTCAGTCTTCGAGGCCGAGGGTCTCGAGAAATCAGGTTGGAGATTGGCCGGGCTCAGGCCAGCCTGAAGGTTGACCCCTCGAAGCCAGGCGGCAACCGGACAAAGAGGATACTATTACATAGCACCAAATTGACGCCCTCCGATTGGCGTTTAGTTGCATCTTCCTCAGTCACACCAGCAGTGACTCGGATTCCCATTATCCCGGCAGGGAACCAATCGCCAAAGTCATTTGCTCAGATGACGGTTGTGATTGAAAGAGATCCCGGCGTGCGAACATGGATACTTCGCGCTGCCGGGGGATCTTGCGAGTTGTGCAGGCAGCCTGCGCCGTTCCTGGATGCAGAAGGAGTGCCATTCCTTGAGGTGCATCATGTCATTCCACTTGCCACTGGCGGGCCGGACACAATAACTAACTCGGTAGCACTCTGTCCGAATTGCCACAGAGAACTACATCATGGAAAAGAACGCAACCTCAAGATTCAGCGCCTATATGACCAGATCCATCGACTCACCAAAGCTGCCAGCTAGAACAAGCCCGAACTGTCCGCGACCGGACAACAGGGTTGGCGTGCACCTCGGGCCTACCCTGGGTCCCCTCCCAACAAATCACCAACCCCAAGGGGGTTGCGTCCCCACAGGCATCATCCTGACGTTTCACGACACCTCCCTCCACCACAACCCATCCCCTCCCCGCTACCTCTCATAGCAAAAAGGCTACTCAATCCAAATCCCTCCCCCCCCTCACGGACGACACCCCTGCACGGTCTTCACCTCCAGCTTATCCTCCTGCAGCGCCCCCATCGCGCGCGCCGCCGCCCGCGCCCCCCGAAAGTTCGTCTGAATCGGCATCCGCGCGCTCAAACTCGTCGCCCGGCTCTCCATCGCATCGCCCCCGCTGCCAGCCCTATCGGCGAACCCGGAAAACGCAAACCCTGCCCCCTTCCTTCCTTCACCCCTTCGCCGGCCCGGTCGTCCCAGCCGCCACAAAGGTCAGCGGGATCGGCTGAAATTCATGGTCCGGCCGACCCTTCGCCAACCCCCTGATCCACCGCACAATCCTCCGCACCATCAACTCCTGGTCCGACGCAAAATGCGCCATCGCCGGCCGATGCCACGCCAGCTCGGAATTGTGCCCCCAGCTCACCAGCGACACATCCTCAGGCACCCGCAGCCGCCGCCGCGCCAGAAACGACAGCACCCCCACCGCCCACTTCGTCTTCAGCACCACCAGCGCCGTCGGCGGCGTGATCCGGAACAGCGACGTCAGCTCTCTCTCCAATCCCTCCGGCGTCTCCTCCCAGTCAGGCACATGATAGGATGACGGCGCAATCCCCTGCGCCTCCAGCTCCGCCTTGTACTCCTTCAGCACCTGCATCTCCTCGGGATGCCGGAACTGATGCGGTGCCAGCAGCACAATCCGATGATGTCCCAGTCCCGCCAGATGCCTCACCGCCGCCCGGTACGCCTCAATCCCATCCGCCCCAGTGCTCGCCATCGGCAGCGACCTCGCATGCCCACCCAATGCCAGCATCGGCACGCCACTCGTGATCCCCCACTCCAGCAACTCCCGGCTCCCCGCATGCACCACCCACCCATCCACCCGGATCTCATCCATGTGCCGCTGAATCCTCCCCAGATTATCCCCCAGTTCATTCTGTGACCGCGCCGCAATCTGACACTCATGCCCCGCCGTCTCAATCGCCCGCCGCAATTCCAGAAACAAGGTCTGCTGGTCAGGATCCTCCGTCGCCAGCGGCTCCCTCAACAGCACCCCGATCCGCAACGTCCGGCTCGCAGAAACCGCAGGCCGACCCGTCACCGTCCGCCGCCGCCCCACCCCAGCCGACGCAATCACCCCTTCCACCTCCAGTATCCGCATCGCCTCCCTCATCGTCTGCCGCGATACCCCGCACAGCGCCGCCAGCTTCAATACCCCAGGCATCCGGCCATTCCACCGGCCCGTCTCCAACCCCTCCCGGACAAAATCAGCAGTAACCTCGGCAAGCGAGCGGCGACGGACGGTTTTCATGTTCTCCTCCCAACGAGTCCATCTTCCCAATATCGTCAAAATCATTCCTCCCGACTCACCCGCTCCCTTCCCCCAGACCATCCTCACCACCCACCCCGCCCCCACCCAAATCCTTCGCCCCACTCCGGTCGTCCCGCCCCGTTTCTCGCCGGTTTCTCATCGGCATTTCACCCCGACTAGGCAGAAGTCCTGCCCAGTTACACCTCATCAATTTCACCCCGCCCTACCGCCCTTCCACCGTGTGCTTCAGCACAAACCTCACAATCGGTTCAGGGTCCTTCAGACTATGCGGATGATGCCCCACCCCCGCCTTGCTGATCAACTCCATCTCCAGCCCCACCGCCGCCCCGCGCTCCTTCAGCAATCCCGAATTCTCCGCCAGCGGCACCACGTCGTCCGCATCCCCGCACACCGACAAAATCGCCACCTTCGCCTTCGCCAGCACCGCCGCCTGATCCACCGGATTCCCCTTGAACGCCTTCGCCGCCCCATCATCCGCAAACCCATACACCTGCTTGCATCGCTCCCAATCCCCCGGCGATCCCTTCCCCTTCCCGAACCCAGCCGGCCAGCTCTTCACATCCAGCACCGGCGCATCAAGATAAAGACACGACACTCTGTCAGGGTGCGCCACCGCCCAGTTCACCGCAAACAACCCGCCCCGGCTGAACCCCTCCAGCACCGGCTTCGCCGACAACCCGTACGCCTTCACCACGTGCCCGTGAAATCCCTCCATCGCCGCAATCGCCGTCGGCCCCCCATACAGATTCTGCACGTCCACATACGCCGCATGAAACCCCTTCTCCAGCAGCGCCAGATCCGCCTGCGGCTCATGCCCGAAAAACTCCGTCCGCCAGATCCACGGCTTCCCAGCCGCCGCCACCTTCGGCACCACCACAAACGCCGCCCGACCACCCACCTCAAACTCCAGCTTCGCATACCCGTTCCACTCACTCCGCTTCACAACCCCGCCCGGCTCCTCCGCCATCAGGGCCATCCCACTCATCACCAGACAACTCAGCATCGCAGCACGTTTCATGTAACTCCACCCACCAGATCCATCCCCTCTCCGCAAGCGCTCCCCTCCTCCCTGTTTCCGGTCCCGCCAGCTCACCCACACGCCAACCCCGTCCCACGCAAGGTCTCCAACCCACGCCGGCGCCTTGGCGCGTACGACCCCGGCAGCCGCAGCTTCCGCATGGGCATTCGCTGAAACCCTCCGCAGGTTCTCAGCCACACACCCATCAATCACCGCGGTCCGCCTTCACCGGACCAACTCTCTCACTCCGCCGCATCGTCAGCCACCGGAGCTTCCCCATCCGCAGCATCGCCCGAGTCCTGATCCGCCCCGGCGTCTGCGTCAACGTCCGCATCCACTTCCCCCTCAACCACCGCATCCCCATCGCTGATCACTCGCGCAATGTCCTGCAGCAACTCGCCCTCACGCAGCGAGATCAGCTTCACCCCCTGCGTGTTCCGTCCTGCCTCACGAATCTGCCCCACCGGAATCCGCACGCTCTGCCCGGTGTTCGTCATCAGCATCACCTCATCAGGCTCGTGCACCACCAAAGCTCCCACCACCAACCCGGTCTTCTCCGTCGTCTTCATCGTGATGATCCCCTTACCACCGCGGCTCTGAATCCGATACTCATCAAACTGCGAGCGCTTCCCGATCCCGTTCTCACTCGCCACCAGCAGCGTCGCGCCGCTCTCCACCACCGCTAGCGATACCACATAATCCTTCTCCGCAGGCCGAATCCCCCACACCCCAGTCGCCGTCCGACCCATGTCCCGCACGTCCTCTTCCTTGAACCGGATGCTCAACCCGTCCCGCGTCACCAGAATCAGTTCGTTGCTCCCGTTCGTCAGCGCACACCCGATCAGATAATCCCCTTCCTCAATGTTGATCGCATTGATCCCGTCCTTCCGGATGTTCCGGAACTCCGACAGGTTCGTCCGCTTCACCACGCCATTGTGCGTCGCAAACACCACAAACTTCAGCGGATCCCACGTCGAATCCTTGTCCCCCTCGCCCACCGCCGGAATCCGCAGCACACTAGCCACTTTCTCCTCGGGCTTCAGATTCAGCAGGTTCTTGATGCTCCGCCCCTTTGACGTCCGCGACCCCTCCGGAATCAGATACACCCGCTCCGCATACACCCGCCCGGTGTTCGTGAAGAACATCAGCCAGTCATGCGAACTCGCCGTGAACAAGTGCTCCACAAAATCCTGCTCCTCTTCCCCTTCGTCCGTCATCCGCTTGCCCGTCTCCATCCCCTTCAATCCCTTCCCGCCACGCCGCTGACTCCGGAACTCCGTCGCCACCGTCCGCTTGATGTACCCGCGGTGCGAAATCGTGATGATCTGGCTCTCGTTCGCAATCAGATCAATCGTCGTGATCTCCCCGTCATCATCCGCAAAATCAGTCAGCCGCGCCGTCGCATACTTCTCCTTAATCACCCGCAGCTCATCCTTGATGATCGTCAGCACGCGGCTCTCCTTCGCAAGAATGTCCATCAGATCAATGATCTCGGCCATCACCGCGTCGTACTCTTCCTTCAGCTTGTGACGCTCCAGACCCGTCAGCTTGTACAGCTGCAGCTCCACAATCGCCTTCACCTGACGGTCATTGAAGAAATACCGGTCCCCGTTCACCTGCGGCTGCCCGCGGATGATGATCCCTAGCGCCTCCGCAGCCTCCACCGTGAACGGATAATCCTTGATCCTCGACTCCGCCTCATCCCGATTCCGGCTCTCCCGGATGATCTTGATGAAATCATCAATCCGGCTCGTCGCCAGCAGCAGCGCCTCGAGAATCTCCGCACGCGCCTCCGCCTTCCGCAGCAGATACCGCGTCCGCCTCAGCACGACCTCCCGCCGGTGCTCGATATAACACGCGATCGCATCCTTGATGTTCAGCAACCGCGGCCGCCGGTTGTCGATCGCCAGCATGTTCACACTGAAACTGCTCTCCAGTGACGTGTGCCGGTACAGATTGTTGATCACCACCTGCGGCCTCGCATCACGCTTCAACTCAATCACCACCCGCGTCTTCTCATCACACTCATCCCGGATCCCGCTGATCTCCGGCAGAATCTTCTCCCCTACCAATTCCGCAATCCGCTTGATCAGCACCGCACGGTTCTCCCGATACGGAATCTCCTTGATGATGATCTGCTCACGCCCGCGCTCATCCTCCTCAATCTCCACCTTCCCGCGCACCTTCACCTGACCGCGCCCGGTCGCCAGATACTGCCGCACCCCATTCCGCCCGAAAATCGTACACCCCGTCGGAAAATCCGGGCCCTTGATGTGCTCCATCAATTCCGGAATCGTTATGTCAGGATTGTCAATCTGCGCGCAAATCCCATCCACCACTTCCCCCAGATTGTGAGGAGCCATGTTTGTCGCCATCCCCACCGCAATCCCCGTCCCACCATTCACAATCAGATTCGGAAACGCCGACGGAAACACCACCGGCTCAGTCAACCGCTCATCATAGTTGGCCTGGAAATCCACCGTGTCCTTCTCCATGTCCTCCATCAGCAAGGTCCCCAGATGCGTCAGCCTCGCCTCCGTATAACGCATTGCCGCCGGAGGATCGCCATCAACACTCCCGAAGTTCCCCTGCCCGTCAATCAGCGTGTCCCGCATGCTCCAATGCTGCGCCATGTTCACCAGCGTCGGATAAATCACCGCCTCACCGTGCGGGTGATAGTTCCCCGAGGTATCACCGCAGATCTTCGCACACTTGATGTGCTTCTTGTTCGGCCACAGCGACAACTCGCTCATCGCATACAGAATCCGTCGCTGCGACGGCTTCAACCCATCCCGCACATCCGGCAGCGCTCGGCTGATGATGACAGACATGGAATAGTCGAGAAATGACTTCGCCATCTCAACGTCGACATTGATCGGCTCGATATTGCGCTGGTCGTTTTCGCTGCTCACAGGGACTGGGTAGGGGGTAGTTTCCACCCCGTTTTCCAAAGGAATCCGGGGGATCTTCCCCTCCTTAAAGGGGCATCTCCACCCGCGCAAGGCGCGAGTTTGCCACGCCTCATCCCCACAGCCCTCTCACCCCTCCTCCCACGGCCCCGCCATCCGCCCCGCCGCCAGCCATTCCTCCATCAACTCCCGGAACGCCCGCACCGGCGGCTCATCCCCCTCAGGTTGCCACACCATCACCAGCGGCACCGTCACCCGCGGCCGCAATGGCACCAGCTCCAATCCCTCTCCCCTCCCCGCCCCCAAGGTCGAATCCGGCACCACCCCAACCCCCTCCCCAGCCGCCACATACCTCAGAATCGTATCCATCAGGCTCGGCGTATGCAGCAATCTCGGCGTCACCCCAGCCTCCCGACACGCCGCCAGGATCGCATCGTGCGACCCCGCTCCCTCCCGACGCGCCAGCAACACCAGCGGCACCCCAGCCAGTTCCTTCCAACCCACCGTCTTCCTCCCGCACCACTCATGCCCCTCCGGCACCACCGCGCAAAACGGCTCCTCCCTCAGCAGCAACGAAGGCAACCGCAACGCACTGTGCGCCAGCACCGGCCTCGTAATCCCCGCCGACAATCTCCCCCGCGCCACCATCTCAGCCACCCGCTCCGGCGTCCGCTCCTCCAGCACCACCGTCACCCTCGGCCACCGCCGCCTGTACTCCTTCACCACCGACGCCAGAAACCCCCGCGTCGGCGGCCCGATGTACCCCAGCCGCAACTCCCCTTCCTCCCCAGCCGCCGTCCGCTGCACCCGCCGCAGCGATTCCTCCCACCGCTCAAACAACAACCCAGCCTCCCTCAGCATCACCGCCCCCGCCGGCGTCAGCTTCACCACCCGACGGTTCCGGTCCAGCAACCGCACCCCGCACGCCTCCTCCAGCTCCTGCACCGCCCGACTCAATGCCGGCTGCGCAATCCTCAATCGCCGCGCCGCCCCGGAAAAACTCAGCTCCTCAGCCACCGCCTGAAAATACCGCAGATGTCGCAGGTCCATACCTCCCCTCAGTGATGCCGTTTCGGCATTCATGCCATCGCAATTCTCTATTTCCGTTTTGACCAACCCGACCATTTAATCTCCCCTCCACTTTCCGCCGCGCCCCCATGTCCAACCTCCAACTCGCCATCCAGTTCTTCCTCCAGATCGCGGTCATCCTCATGTTCTGCAGGGTCGTCGGCATCATCGCCGCAAAACTCGGCCAACCCCAGGTCGTCGCCGAAATGATCGCCGGGGTCCTCCTCGGCCCCTCGCTCTTCGGTGCCCTCGCGCCTCAATGGTCCGCCGCCCTCTTCCCCAAGGACTCCATGAAGGTCCTCTTCCCGGCCTCCCAGCTCGGTCTCGCCCTCTACATGTTCATCGTCGGCCTCGAATTCCGTATGGACATCGTCCGCGAACGCTTCCGCGCCTCCGTCGCCGTCTCCTTCGCTGGCATGGCCGCCCCCTTCATCCTCGGCGCTCTCCTCGGCTGGTACTTCAAAACCCACACCAGTCTCTTCCCGGCCTCCACTTCCCTCACCAACGCCGCCATCTTCATGGGCGCCTCCATGTGCATCACCGCCTTCCCCATGCTCGCCCGCATCATCCACTACAAGGGACTCGCTGGCACCGTCATGGGCACCGTCGCCATCGGCGCAGGCGCTATCGACGACGCCATGGCATGGATGCTCCTCGCCGTCGTCCTCGCCGGCTTCAAAGGCGATGCCTCCCACGCCCTCGTCAATATCGGCGGAGCCGCCGCCTACGTCGCCCTCACTCTCCTCGTCATCCGCCCCATCCTCGCTCGCTGGGCCTCCCGCATCGAAGCCCGCGGCTCCGTCTCCGAAGGCGAATACGCCTTCCTCCTCTCCCTCATGTGCCTCGGCGCATGGTGGACCGACTACATCGAACTCCACGCCGTCTTCGGTGCCTTCGTCATGGGCGCTGCCATGCCCCGCGGCCTCATCTCGCGAACCCTCATCGAACGCACCCAACCACTCGCCGTCGCCCTCCTCCTCCCGCTCTTCTTCACCTTCTCAGGCCTCAATACCCGCATCGGCAGTCTCAACACCGCCCACCTCTGGCTCATGTGCCTCGCCGTCCTCGCCGCCGCCATCGCCGGAAAAGGCCTCGCATGCTGGGCCGCCGCCCGCGCCGCAGGCGTCCCCAACCGCGAAGCCCTCGGCATCGGCGTCCTCATGAACGCCCGCGGCCTCATGGAACTCATCATCATCAATATCGGCCTCCAAAACGGCATCATCTCCCAGGAACTCTTCGCCATCCTCACCATCATGGCCGTCATCACCACCCTCATGGCCTCCCCCATCTTCGACCGCCTCACCGGCCCCTCCCGCACCGCTCCGCACTAAGCAAAGTGGCACGGGCATCCTGCCTGTGACCCTCTCCCCCTGCGCCACACACAAAGTGGCACGGGCATCCTGCCTGTGACCCTCTCCCAACTTGCCCCCCCACAAGGTGGCACGGGCATCTTGCCTGTGACCCTCTCCCAACTCGCCCCCCCACAAAGCAACACAACCATCCTGCCTGTGACCTCACCCTCCGGAACCCTCCATCACCTCATACTCCCGGTGCCCCCGGATATACGCTTCAAACCTCCTAAGCTGCGCCTCCGACCTCACAAGATGGTCAAAGTTTTCATGCAGCCAAACACCGCCAGCGCGATCAAACTCCCTATTGATGGCCTTGGCGGAAAAAGACTTCCAGCTGTGCAGAATCGCTGACAGATCCTCCCCGGGAGCCGCAGTCACCAGCACGTGCACGTGATTTCCGGCGACCACAAACTCACCCAGTTCATAGCGCGTGCCGTCAAAGTGCCGCACGGCATCCTTCACGATCCTCCGGGCTGCCGGCCGACCGAGCAGACAACTCCCTTCACCGGCATCCAGCCATCGCTGCACCCGTTCATGAAACAGCTCAAAATACATCTCACGCTCGGCGGATGTCAGCTCCGACGCGCTAACGTCTCCGTGAGTCTTCGTCCATTCAGCGCGATCCTGCTCCAGTTCCTTCCTGCGAGCCGCTGGAAGCGAATCCGCCAGACGGAACGTGACGAAGTAGGTCCCACCCTCCTGTCTCCAGTGAGGAAGGTTCCGG
>Ga0315899_10006434_pt1 | contig 12656 bp, 8 predicted proteins | sample LakEriMetagenome_2_FD_203518 | JGI IMG/M metagenome (GOLD analysis project Ga0315899, IMG submission 203518) | Freshwater fungal communities from buoy surface, Lake Erie, Ohio, United States - Buoy 4 MA112 | ecosystem: Environmental > Aquatic > Freshwater > Lake | place: USA: Lake Erie, Ohio...
CTGTTTTACAAGATTACAAATAATAGTATCATTTACAATTGGTTTAATCCCTGTACCATCTATTGCAGATGTAAGGAATGTAATCAATGCTTGTTCTACAAATGATAATGAATCACCTGTTTGTATTCCTAGGACAGGAACATCTATTCCTGTATATTTAACACATCTGTCAGAGACAATCTCTGTACATCCGTTATAACAATTTGAGCAATTGGACATATTATTTATTTTTTAAAAGGTTTAAACTGTTATTTTTGTTACGTTATTATCATTAAAATTAGGTGTATAAAGATTACCTGATGGATCAATCATTATATTATGTGGACCATCTCCTGTAGTTCCAAAAACTGTAGATACCCCAGATGGTGTAATTTTAGTTACATTATTATTACCTCTATTTACTACATAAACATTATTTAATGGGTCAAGTATTATTCCATAAGGATTTATTAAAGTAGTTCCTAAAATTGTAGAAACTCCTGATGGTGTAATTTTTGTAACATTATTTGAGGCTTCATTAGTAGTATAAACATTACCTGATGAATCTACTATAAGTCTTCTAGGTCCAAGTCCAGGTAAAGTACTTCCTAAAATAGTTGATACCCCTGATGGAGTAATTTTACTTACATCATTTGAACCTTGATTTGCTGTATAAATATTTCCTAATGAATCTATTGCAATTCCTATAGGTGAACTTCCAGTAGTTGCAAAAGTTGTAGAAACTCCTGCAGGTGTGATTTTCGTAACATTATCTGAACCTAAATTACATACATAAATATTATCTGCTGAATCTATAACAATAGAAGAAGGGGCAGATCCTGCGGTTCCTAAAATAGTAGACACTCCAGCTGGTGTAACCTTTGATACATCATTTGATAAATAGTTAGCAGTATAGAGATTACCTAATGAATCTATTGCAATATCATTTGGTTTATTTCCTGTACTTCCAAAATTTGTAGATACTCCTGCAGGTGTAATTTTTGTTAGATTGTTTGAACCAAAATTACATACATAAATATTATTAGATGGATCAATTGTTATTCCAATAGGAGCAAGTCCTGTAACTCCTAAAATACTTGATACAGGTCCTGCACTAGTAGTAGTAGTTGTAGTTGGTTCTACAGTGGTAGTAGTTGTAGTTGTTGTAGAACTACTTGTACTTGTTGTAGTTGATGTACTAGAACTTGTACTTGTTGTTGTACTTGTAGAACTGCTAGAACTAGTAGTAGTTGTAGTTGGTTCAATTGTAGTACTAGTAGTTGTAGTAGGCTCCACTGTGGTAGTTGTTGTTGTGGTTGGTACTGCAGTGGTGCTAGTAGTTGTTGTACTACTAGTAGAACTTGTACTTGTTGTTGTTGTAGTACACTCATTTGTACTTATCACTACAATATTTGGTGATACATTAAGAGCAACTATTGTGCTTATACAAACACTTGATAGTCCTTGTAAAGTTATTGTTTGTGGCTCTCCTGTAATACAATTACCAATCAAGAATGATTCTGCAGAAGTTGCAGTGTTATACAATATATACGATTGACAAGTTGTTAATGTAGTTGTACTTGTTGTTGTAGGGTTTGCTACTATATCAATCTCACAAGGATCTTCCAAACAACGCTCAGGTTCATTACATCTACTAACACATCCTGCTGTAAGACGAATAACTCTACTAGCTATCATCTGTACAGAGTATTTATGTACGTAGTTAGGATTACAATACTTATAAGTTAATATTCTTCTATAGCCTATTAACTGAAGAATGTCACCAGCAGGTATAGGTTTGTTCAACATATATGAAATATTGTTGTACAAATTATTACCAAGTTCTGCTAACTTGCAATCTATTTTTTTAAGCAAAGAAGGAATGTCAGCACATTCTGGGCAATTTGTTAATCTTGGTGATAACATAATAGCGATTTTTATTTATTTACTTTAGCAGCACATGTGCCACATAACCCATTGGTTAATTGACATCCACATCCCACTTTAGCTCCACATGAATTACATTGTGCCATAATTAATAAAAGTTTAATAGGTAGTTGTTACCAGAACAGCCACAGTTTGATTTTAAAAAGTTATTTAACATATTATCTGCTTGAGCATATAATGTGTTTGATTCATATTCTGCACAGTTATTAGCTGCTGCAATCGCTCCTTGAATAAAGAAGTTAATCGTGTTTAATTGCACACTAGATTGTGTTTTAAGTGCTCTGTCGCACTCCATCATATTTAATTGCAAAAACGCATTGTCAAACTTCTCTTGAAGTCTGTCAACACGTAATATTGTTTTCTCAACATAATTTTGATATGCAGGAGCAACAGAATATTTTAATCTGTACACTCCATCTGGAAGTGGTTGATTACAACCAGGATCTGTTATCCCTAAATTAGATGATGTAAATACATTTAATTGGTCAGGAACAAAAGGTAATATCTTGGTTCCGAATCCTGGTATTTCAATCTCAATAGATGGTGCTGAGACCACTGGAGGATTGGTAGGATATACAGAAGCGTCTGCAACACCAAGAGTATTAACATCGTAAGTAGGTACTACTAGTATATCTAATTGTAAGTTTGCCATGTTGTTTTTAAATAAATATGCCAGAGGAATATGAGTTATCCTCTTTCCCCTGGCATAGGTTATTATTAATTTTACTATTCTTTATTCTTAAGGAATAATAGTAGAAGTAGTAGTTGTTGTTGATGCAGGGACACCAGTTGTAGTAGAAGTGGTAGTAATACAAGGAATTCCTTGATCTACAACAGCACCTAAACCAGCAACTAAGATTGCTTCAAATCCAGCAGTAAGAGCAGAACCACCATTAGGAACAGCAAGAATCACTGTAGAATCTTCCATGATGTAATCACCCCATTGGTATTCAGATTTGTTATACTCGTTGAATCTGATATAGAATGTGTTGTAAGTTGCACCACTAGATACCCAAGACTCAAAGTTCTCATTGTATCCATTCATTCTGTATAAGTGTTTCAAGTAACCTGCTTGGTAGCTGTAGAAGTTTTTCTCTAATTGAGCAATCTCTGCAGATGTACCAGTAGGATAAGAAGCACGTTGTTGAACAACAGGAGTAGCAACATAGTTACAAGCATCTGCAACGATAAAGTCAGCAGTAGTAGCTGGACCAGCGTATACAAATGTACGGAACCACATTCTATCATATTCAAATGGGAACGCTGCGATATCACAAGGTTGTCCATATTGAGTTAATGGTTTTCCTGTAATACGTAAGATAGTTCCACCTACATTTTCAAATGTGAAGAATGTATTGAAGCTAATGTTATCAGGGTTGTTACCTGGAGCTTGTTGTCTCAATTTAGCAATCAATAAGTCGATGATAGTGTTAGCACTTACATCAGCACATGGATTGTCATCACAATTACAACATGGAGCCTGAATAGTTACTGAACGAGTGAAACCATTGAAATACAATGTATCAATGTAAGAAGAGTGAGCACGTAAAGTTAACGTGATGCTTTCTCCACATTGTACAGTGAAATTAGTTACATCAGTAATTTGGTTAGCAGCAGTTGGACAAGCAGAAACTTTGTACCATTCTGTTACGTTAGATTTACAAGAAGATCCTGAAGGACATCCAGAAATTTTGTCAGATCTTTTAGATCCTTGTAAATAAGTATTTGTTCTACCTTGAGCTATATAGAAGTAAGGAGAAGAAGCAATGTCAGTAGCATCTACTGCTGCGTAGTTGCTACCAAAAATACCTACTTGACCAGGATCTAAGTCTTGGGTAGAAATTGAGCCAGAGCTAGGGACAGAGGTTTGCCCTACTGGAACCACGAATAACGTGGTTAATGAAAAATCAGCCATTTTTATTTATTTTAAATGTTAATAAAGTTTATTCGTTTGTTTGTATTCTGAACTGAGCACTTTGAACTGCTGCAGAGTTTTCAGTATACATTGCTAGATTTTGTACTGTAAGATCTAACAATTCATCTTCTAAATATAATTCAAGTTCACAATCTTGATCAAATGATGGTTGCCCATCTAACATTATGTATCCTGCTTTATTTATATATTGAGGATATCTCATGTACATCATGTAAACTTTTGTTGGAGTAAAGGTACCATCTGTAAAGTAACTTATCTCATCTGATGATAGAGAGTTGAATGTTTCTTGATATTCAAAACTTGGTCTGTAATGATCATTGTTTAATATAAACTGTAGATCACCATGTTTTGCAAGATCTCTATTAATCCAAATCTTTCTATCTTTACATCTACCTTTATCTGCCAATAAATATGAATCTATATAGAACATATATTTTGGAGTCAGTTGATGTACATATGTACACCATTGATTCAATTCAACATTCTTTAACGTAAGATCTAAAGGCTGATGATTATAATTCATTATAAGACTTTGTAAGTCTTCATAACGTTTCTTAAATGAATCTTGCCCTAATTGACTAGCAACACTAATGCCATCAATCTTTTGTTTTATCAACTTAATCTGAGCTTCATTCAGAGCTAAGATTTTGTCTTCTAGTTGAATCTGTTGGTGCTCATTAGTTGATAGTTTATTTAGTTTCTGATCGATCTTGTATAATAAACTATCTACTGGTATCATATTCTTTTATATTTTTAAAAACTAGCCCCTTAAATAGAAGCTAGTTTTTTAGTTTTCAATTTGCCTTCTAATACTAATAACTCATCTTGGTTATCATCATCAGCAAGGAATTTAATTAAATCTTGTTCATCTTTAGCTATTTCAAATTCACCTTCGTAAATTTTACCATTTCCTTTAATTCGATAAACTGAATGTGCAATAGCTTGTTTAATTAAATCTTGTATATGGAGTAAATCTTCTTTCATGTCAGCAAATCTATTGAACACTTCAACTGGATTCAATCCTGAATATTTACCATTCTTGAATTCTGTTTGTTTCAACGTGTTATCTACTTGATTATAAACAACTTCCTCTTTAGTATCTTCTGTAACTGGAAGTCCTAAAAGTCTTGCAACTTTACGTTTCTTCTCAGGAGTCATACTATCAAACTTAACAATAGCTTTGTTAATCAATTGTTTTTTCTTGTAGATCACTGCATTTTCAATCTCATCATCAACAACATAGAATTGTGTTTCTGCTGGATATTCTCCTCTTTCCCATGCTTGGTGAGAAGATGCAATAGTTGGATGTACTCTTAACCATGAAAAGGCTATCTCTTGAAAAGGAATTGATAGGTCAAAGTAATTATCACCATCTAATAACTTAACTGGTTGTACGTGTGTTTGATCATCTGTAGAAGTAGAAAGTCCATAGTTCCAAAATGAAGAACGAGGTCCTAAATCAATATCACCTATTTCATTTTCAAGTTTTGCTCTAAGAGCTTTTACTCTTTCAATTTCTAATTCTTTTTCAGTAGGATCTTGGATTCTTCTGATATATGCAGCATCTGGATCTAATCCTGTTCTGTATTTACCATCTAATTCTTTATAAGGATATTTGAATACTCCTGTTCCAGGAATTCTTGTGAATCCTTTTTGTGATAGTCCACTGTCCATTGTTTGCAGTTGAGAACTGTTATACTCACGTTTTATCGTAGAGATTTTGCCTGTTTTACCCATAATGTAGTTAATTTAATAATGTTTGGTTTAATTAGTAGAGTGTCCCCATTGAAGGGAATGCGACTGGGAAACCCAATCCATCACTCTTTTACTTAGTTACGTTGCTGTGCAAGAGGCTTGACTAAGCAGGGTTGAGAATCATCCCCTCTGGGAGGGAGAGGAGGTGAGGGGACTCATCTCGGAATTTTATTATTAGAATTGTGGGATTTCCTCGATCAACACAGTTCTAGAAAGATCTTCAATAAATACATCACATCTGTCTTTCATCCAGATTTCGTATCCTGGGAATTTGTTAGCAGAACTCATACCTTGAGATTTAGCAAAACCTAAGTGGTGACGAGTACCATCAATATAACCCCATGTCATAGAAGGAGCACCTTTCATACGTACTTCTCTAATGTTGTTTACCATTGAACCATCAGACATTGGAGAAACATCAAACACCATAAATACTGGAGTAGATTTTTTGTTTTGTCCAAACTCTAAGTTAGTTTGTGGTAAATCTAATTCTTTTAAGTGAATCAATTCAACACGTCCAGTCTCACGAGTTACCATTGCATCAAATGCAAAGTTGTAAGTGATGTGTTGTCCTTCTCCTTGCATATATCTGTTTCCAGAATCAGCCATGAAAGTAAGACCAGAATTTAATGCATCTGTTTTAAGAGCTTGTTGGAATACATCGAATCCAGCCTCATTAGTATACATTTTAACTCGTCTGTCTTTCACATCCACTCTTCTGTAGAATAAATCTCCAAATACAGAACGGATTAAGTTAGCAGAGAATTCACCTCTATTGTATTGTACCAAGTTACCATTGTTACGCATTCTGTGGTAAACACCTGCAGATGTACGTTTCAATTCTTGTTTAGAACCGTTAGTTTTAACTGTACCTGGTTTAGCCCAGATCATACGTTTAACTTTTAATTCTAACATAGACTTACGCATCCAGAACTCAATAAACGGTTCCCATTTAACATCATTACGAGTTAAAGGTAATTGGTTACGTCTTTGTGGAGCATACACTAAGATATCTAATGGTTTACCAGAAGAATCTCTCATCATTTTGTCATCAGCCCATTCTGTGATTTTGTGCTCATATCCATATGCAGAACCTAAAGATTCGAACATAGTGATTTGCTCACCTAATCTTGGAAGACCTAATAAGTCTTGATCAAACTCACCAATAGCAGCATCAACTAATTCTAGTTCAACTCCATATTGTAAGAAGATAGGGTTTACGAAATCAACTGTTGGATTATCAGTCACTAATGTAAATGAATACAAGTAACCCATATTCCAAGGCACAGGATCTTTGATTACATAGAATCTAGGACCATACTGACGTGTACCTACAGAAACGATTGCGTTTTTAGAGAATTCATTAGTATCTAATACTAAAGAAAATTCTTGACCATCAATACCTGTTTTACCAGCAGCGATTAAATCTTGCGTAGAAGCAGGGATGTCAATGATTTTTGGAAATTTGTAAGGAACTGCGATTTGCCATTTCCATGCATCACTATTATTATCAATGTAATAAGGTGTGCTTTTGTTGATCATGTCTAAAAAGTCATTACTGTACAATGAGCTTTGAGTATATAAAGAAATGATTTTCTTGTCATAATCAGCAGGCTCAGTAGAGTGAAAACTTTCCAAGTGATTTGAGTCTGTAAGTTTTCCAACAGCACGTTTGTCCATAGACGCTACACGAGCATAAGTAAAACCTGTTAACCCTGGGATTGTTTGAATTGCCATTGTTATTCGTTTTTTTTGTTAATTATTAATTTTTGTTATAAGAACCATGAACTAGGGTTAGCTTTTGAACTACCAGTAGCTGAAGCTGTTTTAGCTTTAGTTACTTGTCTTGCAACTTCTCCGAACAATTGGTTAGACTTTTTAGTCACACCTGTTCTTTGTATAGTTGATAATGTAGGATCTTTCTCTAACATTTTTAAAAGAAGTCCAACCTTTACTTTCATCTCATGGTTCTCTGGTCTCTTCATATCCAGGATAGCACGATCAAAGTCTGTAAGGGTTTCTCCTGTAGGAGTTTTCCACTTATCAACTAATAAGAAGTCTTGTAGTTCTGTTGCTAATTTTGGATTGATAGGAATCCCATCAAACTCTTTTGCTTTCACCTTATCTTGTAAGATGGCTTGTACGTTATTTATATACTGATTTTTAACAGCTTGTTTTTGTTGTAACTCTTGTTCAGCCTTAGCTTCCATTTGTTGCAATTTAGCTGCTTCTTTTTTAACCAGCACTTTGTGATGTTTAGTTGCTACGCTTTCTAAGTCACCATAGTTTTTAAGTCTTTCAACTTCTGTTTCTATATCTTCTGAATCAAATCCTTGATTTGCCAGAGCTTGTTTCATTATTCTCACTTGATTACCTTCATCAGAAAGATCCATCTCAGCGAAGTTTACAACTTGGTTGTATGTACCGAAGTAATCTTTTGGATTAACTCCTTTTACAAATATGGCATCAAAAGCTTCTTGGTAATCTTCACCAAATTGCCCTATGAAATTTTCAACTATTTCTGCAGCACCTTTTTTCTTTTCAGCATTGAATCTTTCTAAAAAGTCTTCTGCAGTGGTTACTGGTTCTTGATCTCCATCCTCATCAGTGAATACACCTAATTTATAAAGATCATTTGCAAGAGCAGTGAATTGTGTTCCTTCATTACTTTCATTATCATCATCCTCTTCTTCATCAGTAGCAGCTTCTGTAGCTTTCTTTACTGGTGCTTTTGCTGGAGGTGTATCTTCTTCTTCATCATCATCTTCATCATCATCACTTAAGAAGTCAGAGATCATTGATTGTCCATCTAGTTTCTCTTCATCTGTTTTACCATCAACGCTTTTAGGAGGAACAATGTCCTTACCTTTTGGTACTGCTGGTGCATCTGGTGCAGCAGGAGCATCTGCGTCTTTAATAATAGGAGTTACATCTTCTGGGGAAGAAGTTGATGTTTCAGGGGAAAACAAGTCATTTAATAGTTCTTGGTTACCCATTCCCATTTCCATAGTATCCTGGATACTAAAGTTTCCCATAGTTTCTAAATTATCAGCCATATGTAGTTGTATTTATGTTTGGTTTTATTTATGTAAAAGTATAACAACACTATTTAATATCAAAGTGTTATGAATCAAACTGATCCAATTTTCTAGATAATATAGCATTAATATTTTTTACTCCTCCGAAGAGGAGAAGTTTTTTAACCTTTTTTGTTATTTCTGCCCTTAGCATTTTCTTTAGCCACTGCTAAATCATTAGCCATGTTTTCTCTTTGTAATTGTATCTTCTCTTTCTCTATAGACATTTTATCAGCAGCTTGTTTATTTTTAGATTGCATATCAGCCATCTTTAATCCATAATCTTTAGCAGCTGATTCTTGATCATTAGCTAATCTGCTAGCTTCAAGTACATCAGGGACAGTATTAGAGTTAACATCTTCACTTGCAACATTACCAAATCCTGTAGCTTGAATGATGGCAATTTTCTCTCTAGATGATCTATCAAGTTGTTTTTGATAGTCTTCATGAGCCTGTGCTTGTTGTGCCAATTGAGCAGCTTGTTGTAATGCAGCTTGTGCTTGTTGAGCTTGTTGTTCTTGTGCTTGTTGTTGAAGTTGCATTTGTTGATCTTGTTGAGCAACTTGTCTGTCTCTAAGATCTTTAAACACTTTCTTCATCTCTCTCATAGACTTAGTAGAGTATAGTTCTATTACATCATAAAGTGTGCCACCATTTTGAATAACAGCTTGAGAAAGTTGTCTAAGTTCATTAAACATTTGAGTATCCTCAGGTCTGTTAGTTAAGAACACTTTAAGATCTCTAAATTTAAGATCTGTTCCATTCACTTGTACAAATGCAGATTCTCCTTCAGATGTAATATATGATAATGTACTTTCTGGTTTAGAACTCTCTACATATAATGCAGCATCTATAATAGCTTGATATAGTTGTCCCATAACATACTCGTGTGCTATAAATAAAGGCTCTGTTTGAGAGTAACTTTGTTGCATAGCAGCATTAGTACCTGTAGCACTTTCAGAAGCAGAAATGTCACCCATACGTTGTCTAGACATACCTACAAGTTCCCAACACTCAGATTTAAGTTGTTGTGCTAATGTATAACGAGATTGTATCTCTTGTGTACGTGTAAGATCAAGTGATGAGAATTGGTTAAATGAACTAGGAGATTTTAAGTTCTCTGGAGAGTCATCAACAAATACCACACCTCTGTTACGTGCTTCCATTTCCCAGATATCAAGAGCATCTTGTGCATCTCCATCTTTAGGAATAGGAACATGTCTTAATGACATAAGTTGAACCTTACCAACCTCTTTCTCTAGAAGTTTGTATAATTGGTTCATACATACGTTGTATAAGACTTGGAAAGGTTTCATTAAGTCTACAAGAGATTTAGCCTCTGTATTCTTCACCTCATATGTTGTACCTATAATAGGACAGTAGTTTAATAACTTGAATGGTTTGATGTGATAGATGTCTGGACCAATCTTAGTTCCTTGGTACCATTCGTTAATCCATCCCCATTCTAATGATTGTTGTGTAGGTATAGTTCCTGATTTGTAAGTTTCATCAACTAACATTGATTGCTCATTACCCATCTCATCTATATAGATAAGCTTACCTATCTTTCTTTTAGATATCCAATAACTACGTACAACAACATATTTATAACCAAATGAACTAACATTATTAGTTAGTCCTAAGAAGTCTTTAAGTCCATCATTGTTTTCTTTCATCTCTGATTCAATGATCATACGTGTTTGTAACACTAATGGATCAAATGTATCATACATTACAGAGTCTTGTCCAGGAATAGCATCTGGATTACCTAAGTTTGATTCACGTACATTGATTAATCCATAGTCTTGCAACGATGAACGTAAGTGGTCAATTTCCTCTTTTGTAAGATCTGGTATGCTTTCAATGATCTCCGAAAGCTCCATAACTTGTACTGTCCCAGCTGCATAAGCACCCTGAGCTCTTCCTGTGGGATCTGATATCCACTTTCTATCAGGAGTGGTAAGAAACCAAGTGTTCTTTGGGTTAGCCACTTCGATGTTGAAACCAAGTTTCGAGTTGTCTTCATATATATGGTAAAATTCTCTAGCAGATATTAATAGATCTCTAAAGGCATCTTCTGATTTTTCTTTTAAATTGAACTCAGCTTTTTGACAAGTAAGAATATGGTTAGCCCATTTCTCAGCAATAGATGTATAGCTATCTAGCTCTTCTTTCACTTGCTCCATTGTCATTTGTTCCACTTGCTCAGGATCAACTTCTTCTCCTGCCATAAGTGCTTTTTCAGTAATTTGCTGTCTAACTTGACCAATTACATATTGTTGTAATGTGTCTGTTTTAAACTGTAACTCTTCTGCCTTACTGTCATCATCAAATGCTTTAACTCTGTAAGTATCAGGACGTTTAGATATTTCTCCTACCAACTCATTAACAGGAGTGGTAATAATAGAATACATCTTTACATAAGCAGGAAGTTCTAGATCTGCTGTAAGTACATCAGTAAAACTTCTCACCTCTGGTTCTTGATAGAAATCTTCCATACGTAAGATTCCTTTCATAAGATCGTAATTCTTAACAAATGTGTCTCTATTCTTCACATACTCAGCATATGCCTTGTTGGAAAAATAGTCCATTGTATTCTTGATCCAACTTTCATCTTGCTTCTCCTTCTCAGTTTTAAACTGATCTGGAAAGATGTTTAAGTATGCATATCTAATTGTAGCATCTTTTGTATATCTAATTATTGCCATTATCTAAACAATTTATTTTTTGGTGTGTTAAACATTGATCTGCTTTCTGTAAACAGAGTATTCTTTTTGTTCTTAGTGAACATTGATTGTATTCTTACATCTTGCTCTCCTCCTATTTTACCCATTATAGGATCTAGTTTCATAGCAAGAGCTATTGCAAGCTCTGCAGCAATGATACGGTCAAAGTTACCTTGCTCATTATACTGGATCATTTCTTCTAATAGAACAGGATCAAATATCTTAGCCATACCTTTTGTTTCAGACTTAATGTTTCCATCATCATCCTTTTCTGTATGTATAACTTCTTCTGAATACTTCTTAAGACATCCATGTAAGAAGTCTCGTATTTTCTCAGAAGATCTATGTATTCCATAATCACGTCTTACAGTGGTGTTTGGAACTATTTCTTTTAACCAATCTGGTTGTCTCTCTAAGTAATGAGCATCTCCTTTAGCTATCATATAGTCAATGAACGAGATTTCATCATTCTCACATAGGGCCCTAGCATTGTAATACTTAATAAGATAACGAGCTTGTTCTTCCCATGTTTCTTTCTTATCTGGTCTAGCACAATAGCTAGCTACAAACATATCCTGATACTTCTCTCCAGAAATAGCATGCATACGTTTGTATATATAGACAGATCCTAATGATGAACTGTATGCAGATTTTCCCTGTCTATAAGGGTCAATCCCTGCAACATATAATCCATATGGAGGAGCTTCAATTGGAAACTCATATATCACTACAGGAGCATCCTTTTGATCTGTATTCTTTAATGGAAAGTTTGATATAGGAAGCTTGTCTGTAAACTCATGTTTCACTCCTTGACCATCATCATATAATACAACAGGTGTTCCTGTTCTTTCTTGATTTAACAGTCTTGCTTTCTGACGTTTAGCAGCTTCTATATCAAATATGTTTGTATCTTCATTCAAGAATATATCGTCCACTTCTTGTGGATAGTACATCTTCTCTTTTAAATAAGCTAGTCTATCACCAGCTTTCTTTAATCTATCAAGGTTTTCATTTGTAATCTTATCTGCTATCTCTTGGTTAGAGACTAACATCTTTACATTATGTAACTCTGATTCTTTTGGTTGTTCTAGATAAGCACCAAGAGTGGATTCTTCTTTAGCTTCCATTCTGTACTTGTGAGAAATAAATAGTCCATGGATTCTTTGATCATCTTTAGCACTATTGTATTCCAAGAAGTTAAAGTTCTGAACGTCAAACATTAAACTCTTTGCGTCC
>Ga0315899_10006435_pt1 | contig 12653 bp, 8 predicted proteins | sample LakEriMetagenome_2_FD_203518 | JGI IMG/M metagenome (GOLD analysis project Ga0315899, IMG submission 203518) | Freshwater fungal communities from buoy surface, Lake Erie, Ohio, United States - Buoy 4 MA112 | ecosystem: Environmental > Aquatic > Freshwater > Lake | place: USA: Lake Erie, Ohio...
TTATTCAAGTGATGAAGAGAATATTAGTCAAGAAATCGGCGGTTATTTTATAGATTTTGTGAATGGGAAAACGAAACATATAGTTTGTACTAAAGCTTTCGGAATGGGTATTGATAAAAAGAATATTCGTTCTACATTTCATTATTATTACTCTAGTTCACTTGAAAGTTTGGTTCAAGAGGCTGGTAGATCTGGACGTGATAAGAAAATTGCACAATCGAATATTTTAGTGTCTCTTAATAAGGTATTTAGATTTGACTTTAGAAGTTTGCAGTATGAAACAATTGAATTAAATGAAAACGTAAACAATGTAAATTTCAATATAATTAAAGATGTTTTTCATAGAAGGAGCATAAGAAAAGTTATAGAGCAAGATTTTAATTCTCGAGATGAGGCACTAGCTGAGATTAATACATGTATTGATAATCTTAAAAAATGGATAAACGGAAGACAAGAGTTTCTTTCTGAGATTGAGAAAGAAAATTTAAAAAACCGTTTTGAATGTTTTTTAGAAGAAAGTTATGGAGATAGGGATATACATAACTTTTTTCATAATGGCAGTTTCAAGGGAAAAGATGTAGAATATAGCCAAACCTATTCATTGTTTAATGATAGAGAATTTGAAATTTCTGATTCCTTGGCTGAAATAAACGAGCTCTATAATAAGAGCAGAGATACTCAATATATATTTAAGTATTGGTCTACAAATACACAAAAACGACTTTACATAAGTGATATCGAGGAAAATGACTTCGGATTTATAGATTTGCGTCTACCGCTTCAAAATCCAAATACACAAATACTAGAAGATATATTAAATTTTCTTAGATCAGAAAATAAGGGGAATGATAATATTCACTCCAAAATTTCCGAAAAAATTATAACTGAACTTAATGAAGACACTTTAAGAAATATTTTTACGCAAAGTGAGATTGGTACATTTGATTTTATAATTACTTCAGAAAAAATATTTCCCGATAACAATGAAATTATCTATCTGAAAATATCTCAATTGCCTGGGCAGGTTGATGTTCAACGATCTTTTAAAAATTATCTTGCTGAAAGGAGAGATACCAATTTATCTTTCAATGAACTTATTACTAATGGAGAGAATTATTCAACCATAGCCTTCAGGTGGTTTTATGTTAGATCTGATAATCCTGTTATTGATGAATTGAGAGAAGCATATGATGCTAATGATTTCAGTAAATTCATTAAATTGATTTATTTGAATCAAATAGAAAAATCAAGAAAGTTTTCTAAAAGTTTTCCAGATTTTCTTTTGCGTCTTGAGGAAAATATAGATAAGTTAAAATTTAATTTCGACTTAAGTGATAACATTGTAAGATGGCTAAAGCTTTACTACCACAGGAGTAGATACTTTAAACCCACGAACGATACTGGAAGATTAATATATCGTATGCATAGCATGGGATTATTGGAAGATTACAAAATTGATTACAATAAGAACAATATTTACCTGTGTACATTCCGTAAATATGAATCAATTGAGAATTATATTGAAGTTATTGATAAATACCTGAAGAGGTATTTATCAGAATACACAGCGATTCGGACGATTCAGAGACTTCGAGAAAATTTAACTGGAGAAAGTCTCATCCTAGACATTATCAAGTGTCTTTATTTTTTATCTGATTTTTCATATAAAGAAATCGCTAGTAAAAGGAACCGAGCTACTGATGAAATAGAAAATATTTTAAACTCGAGTATTAGTAGAAGAGAGTTTATCGAGGATGGGTATTTGCAAAATTTGTTCATCAAAGAGCAGATATACTTCTATTTCAATGCTAAATATGCAAGAATAGATTTTAGGATTAATGGGGAGCCTTTTTCACTATTAGATGATTATCGGAGCAAAGTTTTAAGCCAAGAGCAGATTCTTCAAAAATATTTGAATGTTTATCAATTAGACGGAGCAGAACAGAATAATTACAAGCACATGATGGGGTCATGTAAAAAAATACTAAGATCTTTAAGTGATTCAGACCTTAGAAATGAATGGTTATTGAGACTACTTAAGGCATTTGCAATGTACTCGGTAAATAATAAATCTTACATAAGTGAAGCAAATGCAGAACTTGAATTAGGATTTGATAATCTGTACAAAGACCAATCTTACCACAATAATGAATTCAAAATAATTGAGCCTATATTCACTAGCTATTTTGAAAATCTTCAAGCGAACATAGATGAAAGAAACGAATCATTTAATGATATTAAGTTAATTCGAGCCAAGCTTCTGCTGAAAATGCAAATAATTGGTATTGAAACTTTGATAAATAAAAATCTAGAACTAACAACATTATATCATGCCTAATTACGACGAAATAATTCAACAATCTCAAGTTAATGTAAATGCACTAGCTCAAAAATTAAGAGAACTCGACCAACTACATATAGATATCAAGAAGCTAATTAAACATCCTGAAACATTTGATGCAAAATTCGTTGAAGTTAGAGAGTTAGCAGAAAGTTATACGAAAAGCATTGGAAGTTCTGTTAAAATCTTTTTAGATGGCAATAACACTTTGTTTATAGCTAAACTTAAAGAGATGGAAGAAAAAATTGGTGAACTGGATACACAGATTTCTCGCTTAACAAATACTAATTATGAAGAGCTATTTAAGTCATTACAGCTTGTTTTCATAGAACAAACAAGAAAGGATTTGGAATTGGAATTAAAAAAAGTAGATGAAAAAACAATTTTAATTCAAGAGAGAATAGATGAATTTCGCGCTCAAATTGAGCGATTAGAAAAGATTGATTTAGAAAAGTATTTTGACAGCTTACAAAAAACGCTTTCAGAAATTTTTGGAGCTGTTAATTCGATTAATATAACACTTACCAAGATTACCCAAACGCTTTCTACTATATCAGAATCAATTAGCAGTTTAAAGAATAGTGTTGAATTGAACCAAAAAGAGTTAGTTCAACTTAATGGCTATTTATTGGATACGATAAATCAAAAGTTTATACAAAACGAGAAGCAGGCAAAGCATAATTTTGAAATCATTGAAAGTAAATTGAATTCATTAAAGGAGCAAAATCTGATATTACAAAAAGATGTAAAAATGAATCGAATCATTCAAATAATTGCCTTTTCAATTTTGGGCGTATTAATATTGTTTTGTTCAGCAATTATTATCCTTTTTTAATTTTTATTGTACAGTATACTTTCCATTAAATGTTAAAACATAACCTGAAATTTGAACGGAATTTGAAATAGTTTCCAATTTCAAAAATATTTACTAAGCCTTAAATGTGGTAACTTTAAACTCAAAATTATATTCAATTAATGCCAGATTCCGATTACATAGTTCGTGATGCTCATCAATTTGATAAATTGAAAGTATTATACAAATATTTCGAGAATCGTAAGTCCGGCTTTATTGCAGGTGGAATATTCAAGGATATTTTCTTAGATAGGGAATTCAGGGACATTGATTGGTATTTTCATAACGAATTTGATTTTTCGGAATTGTTAACTTCTGTGGCTGCTGATAAAAAGAACATACTTATTTATGAAAATTCCAATGCTATATGTTACTATAACGGCTATTACAATACTAAGGAGGAGTTTGTTAAAAAACAATTTGGTTATCCAAAGAGAATTTTAGAAGGTTTCGATTTTAGTGTATCAAAGTTTTGTTTGTTTAAAGAGAATAGGTCATTAAAAGTAATCTTTCACAAAGATTTCTTCGAAGATTTAACCAATAGGAGACTACGATTCAGTACTGAAGTTAAAAATCCAATATTATTCATGAACCGTATAATGAAATATTCTAGTTATGGATTTTCCTTGTCAAAAAATGATTTCTTGAAATTAATGCTACAAATAAATCAGTTGAATCCAGATGATTTAAAAGGTGTTACGATCGATAATTTATATGACTATTAAAAATAACCAACCGAGGCACTACTCAAAAATTCGTAACTTGGTTTTAATTGATTTCACATAGTCCATTAATTCAAGTAAAACTAACTTTGAGTTATTAGGTATATTAGAGCCTAATAAATCTGCAATTTCATGATTAAATTCCTCTAAGGTGTATTCTGCACCAAAATCCTTGTTTTGTATTTTATTGCGAGCGTAAGACATCCACCATGATTTTTGATCTTCAGACAATTGTTCAGGAAAATTCCTTGCTATTACTTTCAACCCCATTTCCTTTAAACGATGTGACTTTAGTTTGCTGAATCCATGGGGAATTAATCCATTTTTTATTGCCAAATGAAATTCCACCATGCAATCCTTTTCTAAATCATTGAAAAATCCGCTAGAATAGATACCTAAGTCAGTATCAACAGAGTTTGAATTACTTGAAAATTCCTTCGGATAATGAGGTTTTAACCTATTTACAATTCGATCTGAATGAGTTTTTATCAAATTCAAATTCTTAGCCATTCGCGATTTATCAAGATTGAATGTTTTTAATTGCTCGGAATACTCAGAGACATTCGCTAAGATTGGACATTGATTCAAGTAAAATACAACTACATTTTTATTTTGTAAAGAATTGTGAGGAAATAAATATCCCAATAAATCGTCACCTTCAAGTTCAATTAATGGTTCAATATCTATTGCTAAATTCAAGCAAATCATGGAATTTTGGATTGAATAAAGAGGGTATAATACTGCAAAACAATAATTCTCTTTGCCATAGAATGGGCTGATATGGATGAATGGTTTTTTATCATTTTTATATAGCCATTCTCCAACGTGATTTTTTTTTCGAAAAGCGAATATTTCTTCAAAAAAGTATTCATTCGCTTCTTTTATTTTTTTCATTAAACCAATCGTGGCCTCAACATCACTAAATGCATCATGAGCATTTGTGTGTGAAATCCCGTTGGATTTGGATAATTCTTCTAAGCGAAAATTCGGTAATTCCTTACCTGTAATTGAATGATATTGGATAACTCCATTTTCGACTACTGGTGGAAATGTTAAAATACTAGGATTTAGTACATATGTTGCCAGTACGAGAAAATAAACATCAAATCTTGAGTTATTGTTTTGCCATTCTCTTGCATATGGGTCATACAAGTTTCGGTATAAAAGATTTCGCGTAAATTCATCATCGAATTTGAAACTATTATAACCTAAAGTACAAGTTTTAGGAACTGCCATCTCATCAAGAACATGTGTTATAAACCAATATTCATTGAAGACCTTTGGTTCTATATTTTTCTTTAACAATTCACTTTTCTCAATTCCTGATTGAATCCTCACAATTTTTTGAGGGGTAATTTGTGTTACCAAAGCAGCCTTTGGTGAAGGGAGATTATCAAGGGTTTGCAAACAATAATAATTTTTTGCAGATTCCTTGAGAATTTGGAGGTTGTAATTTGTTCTAATTGATGCATATTGTGCCACGCGTCCACCTTTAGATTTTAAATTAAAGGTTTCATAGTCCATGAATAAGAAAGTTATTTCCATACTGTTTTCATAATATTTAATATCAAAATGCCTTTGTTTGGTAAGATTATTTCAAATAAATAAAAACTGCAGGTATTCAGGATAGATACCCGTACGTGCGAATTCAATTCTCCCGCCTCGGACGATGGTGAGTTGGACGTTCATGTTAGTTGTTTAGGTGTTGAATGATTTTAAAGGCAAGGTTGTTGTCAATTTTATCGCCCTCCAAAATGTTCACAAAAAGTGTTTTACATTGGTGGTAATCGGAATCATGGTCATTTTTATTTGGGTAGGGGAGATAGCCGCTGTCAAAGGCAAGACCTGGATATAGAAGAACTAATTTATTTGTTTTCCAAAATCTACCATAGGTGTACATTTGACGTAGATCTTCAATACTTGCCGAATTATTATTGGGGCGTTTCCATTTGGTATCGATAACGAATGTTTCAGTTGTCCCTTTTCTGAGAACGATGTCTGGTCGAATTGAGCGATGGGAACCATAAAACATTTTTGATTCTTGACCACTTACTTCATAACCATCTTGTGGGTTTTGAATCGCATACTTTTTTAAAGAACGAAGAACATATTCTTCCCACAATACATTCATATCGAAGAGTAGTGAAATCATTTTCTGTTGTCCATGATTTATATCTGGCGAGTAATTGAGAATAATCAACTTCGCGAGTTCAAGGGCACGTTCGTAAGCCGCTGTTTTTCGATCAATTTTAATGGATTCCAACAATTGAAAGCTTGTCTTTATGCTATCCACTTCAGGAAAGGCCAGTTGGGTTCTTCTGCATTTGTCGTTTAAGAGTGTTGCGCGTGTAAATTGCGCAACAATATTTAAAGCATGTGCCAATACTTGGTGCAATTTGTGGTTTGCATCAAAGACTTGGTGAGAGGTATAAAACCGTTCATTGTGAATCAGGTTGTGGCGAATATTACCAGCAAAATCGAGTTTTCCTTTCAATGCCTTCACGTTGCTCGTTTCTTTTCGATATTTCTTTACTAAACCTGTATGGATGAGTTGATCTACTTCGTTGAGGAAATACTCAAAATAGACTTCTAATAAATTTATATGTTGTTTTTTGAGATTGGCATTTCCGGCGGTTTGCACCTTTACCTTCCTACACGCTTTAAGCATTTGAAGCAAAACACCTTTCCATTTATCAATGTTATCGTCTTTGTCTGCTTTTGGATGAATGTGCACCAATAAGCCATCAACTTGAATTACACCAACGTATTGTTTGAATTGTAAACCATCATGCCTAACGTGAAAATATTTTTCATCATGAAGGATGTTAAGTTTTACAAATGACTGCCAATGATCACGAGTGAATGTGTCATTATCAATTAATAATCGACCGTGCTCAAATACGTGAATTCGTTTCACTTAATTAAATTTTGTATTGCAGCATTAAAGTCAACATCCTTGAATGGAATTAAATCATAAGAAACATACCCTAATTCACCCACGTTTTCATAGTCAAATTCAGCGAAAAGTTCACTTTTAGGCTCCTTCCTTTTTACAAATCCACTACCGATTACCAAACCTATTTTTCCATAATCACCGAAAAAATATTCTTGTAACAAAGGAATAATTTTGTCTTTGAATACGAGTTCAAGATCAGACATTGACTGAACATTAATAAAAAAAGAATGACCAATTGTATGATCTCGATCTATTAAAGCCTCAATTCGTGCATTTATAGTCGTTAATAACTCATTCAAATTGATACCATCAAAGGAGTAATCATCGAAATAATCCAACTTTTCATAATTTCTCTCTTTTACCATTTGTTGCCAAATATCTTTCCGTGAATCCCATAATTCTTGAGATGCTCCTAAGAAATCAAGTAGGTTTTTCTCCTTTTCGATGTATTCTTTTTTTGTCCATGGAGCCTTTTCCTCATCCCACAATAAACGACAAAACATTGCTGAAGGACTGATTAATTCAGGTTTGGGCATCATCTCTTCAAATGTAAACCTCCTCCTTAATGCAGTATCCAATGCTTCAACAGAACGATCCGCCGTATTCATCGTGCCTAATACATACAAATTACTTGGAACAGAAAATGCTTTCTTGCTATATGGCAATATCACAGATAATTCTTCACTTTCACCTTTACGTTTATCTGGTTCTAAAAGTGTGATCAATTCTCCGAAAATTGAAGAAACATTTCCTCTATTGATTTCATCAATGATCAATACATAATTAGATATGGCCTCTTTTTTAAACTTACCACTAAAGAACGATTGATCAATTTGATGAGGATCTATCTGATAAATCGTTTGCTGAGAAAACTTCTTACCATAAATTTCTTGAATTGGTAATTCCAAATCTTTATATAACCATTTTACTTTTCGAAATTGAGAATAACGAATTGATGTCGAAGGATCACAATAATAATCTCCAATTACTTCACCTATTGCTTTAAGTTTAGACTTTCCTTCTGAAACAAAAACCAATTGACCAGGTTTCATCCATAAGACAAAACGTTCTATCGCAGAAACGTTAAAATCGTTGGAATCAGAAATTGGAAAACTGTTATCTTGAAAGCGTTTTCTTATATCACTTTTCGACTTAACTCCTGAAAAATCAATATCCTCACCGAACCCAATTACAATGCAATCATTAGCCATGCAATAATCGTAAATTACATCATCGTTAGCATCCAGTGAGTTTCCAAGAGATATTTTGTTCACATTTTGATCAAAAAGTTTAGGGTCAATAAAAAGTTCTGATTTTGCTGATTGAGCAAATAACTTGGCATCAATAATGCGTTCAACTAGATCTTTGAAAATACCGTTTTCAATCACATAGGAAAGATCTGCAGTTTCAGAATCGTTTCTATTATCTAATTGTGGTTTGATGCCTTCAATGAAATCCTCATAGCTCATGGATTGATGAAATGTAGTAAATACGATTTGACCCTCGTTTACTTTTTCTTTGAATAGTTTCGTTATATCATTACGGTGCATTTTTGAGGTATCAACCCCTAATATTTTTAGAGACTTATTTATAGTGTTATACGTTTTACCGGTTCCTGGAGGACCATAAAGAATACTATTCTTTGAATGTATATCATCTTCTAAAAGAGTTTTCTTCCCTAATAGTTTACCATTAAGATATTTCCATTCGTCAACTAGTGTTTTCGCAAAAGAAATGTATTCATCAAAAGTATTGAATACGCCTACTTTTTTATTAAATGATTCATTTGAAATTCGATGCCCTTTATATAAACCACCTTCCATTCCATCATGATTAATTCTCAAAAATAATTGATATGACTCCTGAACATTGGGTAATTCTTTATCATATAGTGCCAACCAAACATATTCCTCTCCAAAGTTTTGGGTACCTTCAAATCCAACAATGTGGATTAAATGGTTGCTTAAACCTAGTTGTTTTGCAATTTCCTCAGCGATTTTCTCCATTGCTAACTTAACCTCAGTCTTCTCTTTTATTGAATAGAAAAATGGATATATCAATTTGAAAGGATCCTTCCAAGAATGAAAAAAACTTCTTTTTTTATCGGGATATGCTCGTAAACTTTGGTAGAATTCCGTTTTAAATTTGTAGTCGAGGCTTATTTCTCTCTTATCGATTTTCTCTTTTAAATCTTGGATTAACGAATTATTTATAGTAATTCCTGCCTTTATTTGCTCAAGGATCAAATGACGTATGAGTACAACAGGTTCAAATTTATCAACTGGTTTCCAACGTTCTTGTTCAGTTAATGCAATTTGAATTGATTTATTTGAAGGCTCACAGGCACGGAACAAAGCAGAAGAATCCCTTAATGTGTGCAGTTTGATACTTTTCTCTATTAATGCTTTTATTTCTTCTTCTACACTATATTGTTTTTTACTCATAATCGAAAATCCTAATCGTTTTAAATATTGGAATTGTGGACTTCTTGCACCAATATTATTGAAGAAGTCATTTGGTAGTGTTTTTCCCGTAGCAATCGTATATGCTGTTTCAATTAACAACGGTGGCGGATAACCTTTACCTGAATCCGGTTCAATGACATCATATTCATCTGATTGCCTGCGACGTGGTATTTCCTCTCTGTCCAACTTACGCATGGCTGATTTCACATGATCATTGGTAATTTCCTGCAAGTAACCAAATATCTCTTTTTGTTTCATTAGTAGTTATTATATAATTTCTAAATTGGTATTAATAATTTGGCTTTCCTTACAATCACTTCTTCCCCCAGTCCTCATACAACATCGTTTCAAACAAATCATCATTGGTGATGATAGACGCTTGAATCAATTCACTGATATAAGGATAAAAATCATATTTATTTAAATAATTCAACTTGCAATCATAGACCTTCTTTAATTCGACTACCAACCAACTTAAAGCACCGGCATGTTCTGAATAAACCACAGCATCACCTTCGTGAAATATCGATTATCGGTTCTTAATTTAACTATTTTCTCAAAATCAGTCATTGCATGTAATTAGTGATTGCAAATTACGAAAAATCATTATTGAATTCTGTTAAGCCATTACATTTCAATCCACCAACATCTCCATCACATAATCAATCTGCTCAAAATCGGGTAAGGTAAGGAAGTCTTTATGCCATGCTCTGATTTTGCATTCTCCATTGATGTACTGATATTCATATTGTATTTCGCCCTTGCTGCGCAGAAATCCTGATTGTACCTCATGGTGCAACTTAACGCGCCAGTGCTTTTGATTCTCTGGAAAGAAAAACTGCAGGTATTCAGGATATATACCCGTACGTGCGAATTCTCTCATGCCGCCTCGGACGATGGTGAGTTGTACGTTCATGATAGTTGTTTAGGTGTTGAATGATTTTAAATTCTATTGTTTCATCCGAGTGTCCCAGATTTAAGACAATTAAATGTTTAATAATAAAATATATAAATTAATATAATGATTCAAATTTATATTTGATATTTCGTTAATCAATTCAACTGTTTCCATTGGATTTATGAATTTTTGTTTTTATTAATATTGGGTTTTCCTAGGTCTTCCAGGATGTCGTTTTTCTATGAAGGTAATTCTATCACCTTCCATAAGCGTTTTCATGTTTTTTGAAATATCTGTGGGCTTAAGTGAAAAAGTCAACATGTCTTCATTATGTCTTATTACTTCATAGCAATTACCTTCCCCGTATTTTTCAAAATGATTTCTGTAATTGTTCCGTGAAGCAATATTTGAGGAAAACTTATTATTTTGCATTGATAAGGGATTATCGTCTATTTCCTTATAACGGTCTGGATTGATAACCGGTTCAACTTTGGGGATTGTTGGGAAAAATTTCCATTTTGCATCAGCAAAATCCCAATACATTTCATCCAAGCAATAATAGTATGGAGACGATAGTTGCAAAAACATTCGTTTCATTAATTCAGCAGGAAAACCAGATTTGAATCTAAGGGCACAAAGAAATTTCAATTCTCTAAATTCAGCTTCATTAAGAGAATTATGTGCTGTTGGATCCCATTGGATTAAGCCTTCCCGAAAAAGCATTCCAGCCCAATATCTCAAATATCCTTGTAATTCAAGTTCATCCCAAGTATAGTTTGTCCCCTTCAATGAAGTATCGAAACAATGTGGTAGTAGGTAAGAATTATTTAAGACTGACTTTGAAAGGGCTTTGTTTAATCGAGATTTAGCTAATTTATAATCAACTAACTGATTTCCATTTACCTGAATAGTTTGTGCTCCTATGAATTGTGAGAATCCATTTAAATTATTGGTTTGTATTTCACTATCTACTGCGAATTGAACCAAAAGCATATCCAACTCAATTCCAAGTTTTTTTAATTCTAATTCATCAAATACCTCCTCCATATAGTCAATGCAATTATCCTCTCCGTCGGTTAGTGCAAAAATCAACATTTTGTCATACGAGCCTGAATTTTGCTGACAAGTATCAATGGAATCCCTTATGGTGTGGAATAAAGGGGTATTGTTATTATAGTTGACAACGCCGTAAACGTTTTGAGTAAGTTCTATGGAATCAGCCATCTTAACGGCTTTTGAAAATTCTTCGCAACCATTTCTCAGTAATCGGAATGCAACATCATCGGAATTAAAATCTAAAAAGGGTAATACGACATCTTTAAAGATTTGCTTGGCATGCTCATGTTTTGGTTTATTCGCAACCGTGGTCATCATGCTATAGCTGTTATCGAAAATTACTTCTATGTATCGTTTCATTGAGATTAGGTATTTATTATTATTGAGGATATTATGCTTGTTAGTATTTCAAGTATATAGGGTGTTATAATTTGGAGATGCAGTTAATCTTTATTCATTTCGTTTGTTTTCATTATGTTCTTTCACCGCCTCTTCAATATCGATGTTGTGATACCCTAACTCATCTAAGCTGTCCTGGTTGAAATATGCTTGATAGTCTTCAATTATGTCCTCGTTATTCCATTCAGAGATATATTCCATCATATGAGAAATGATTTTTTGCCGGTCAATAGGGGATTTGAGATGAACTAAACAAAATCCTCCTCCTGAAACATAAACAACCATAATAGGCTTTTGGAATTTTTCTAATGAAATTTCTATGTCTCTTATTTCTTCTTTGAGAATGTGAACAAATGGATTTTCTGCCTCATGCTTCATATCAACTCGGGGAATCGTTTTTAATATGGTTTGATTCGCTTTAAGTTTTACTTGCATCAATTGAAATTCTTGATGCATCCCGATCAATTTATTTCGAAGATCTATTAACTCGGTAAAGCGTTGGGATTTCAGTTCAATTTCCCGGTTGAAATAGTGGATTTTATCCCGTTCCTCGATTTCAAAAAGTGTCATTTGATCTTTATTCCTGTAAAATTCTTCGGAATAATGTGCCGAAATTTCTTGAAGGATTTTATCGAAATCTTCGATTCTTTTGGAGTAAATGTAAAATTGGTCGTTCATGACTGGGTATTTTATGTAAAAAAAAATCCTTTAAATGGCTTGAGATTAAAGTTATGTAATTTATTCATTCACGCAAATAAACCCTGATTGCATCTCAAGTTGTAAATTAAAGCTTTTGATTCTCTGGAAAGAAAAACTGCAGGTATTCAGGATAGACAACTGTGTTATCATTTTTCTACATTAAAATTATTTACATTATCTAAATACAACACCAATTCTTCTCCAATAGCTTTGGTTCGATTGTCATTTAATAAGGAATCTAGGATGTGTTGCCAAGGTATTTCT
>Ga0315899_10006437_pt1 | contig 12652 bp, 10 predicted proteins | sample LakEriMetagenome_2_FD_203518 | JGI IMG/M metagenome (GOLD analysis project Ga0315899, IMG submission 203518) | Freshwater fungal communities from buoy surface, Lake Erie, Ohio, United States - Buoy 4 MA112 | ecosystem: Environmental > Aquatic > Freshwater > Lake | place: USA: Lake Erie, Ohio...
AGGGCCTGCTGACTGAGATAGGCGCGCCACGTTTTGCCGCGGACGCCGGCGGCTTCGGCGAGCATCGCGCAGTGCTTGTCGGCCCCTTCGAGCCCGCCGAGGTTGGCGCCGTCACCGGACCCCACGCTGGTGATGAAGAACGACAGGTCCTGCTGCGCGAACGTGACCATGCGAGGAGCCGGGTCGCCCGACGACGCGAGCGACGCAGCGGCGATGACGACGGGAAGCGTGAGTGACAGCATGGGCGTTTCTCCTGATCGGTGAATGGCGGGAAGTTCAGGGACGGAGTACGACGATGTCGGCGGTGCGCTTGGCGATCGCGGCCGCCGAGTAGGGCAACGGCACGAACGTATTCTTCGCCCAGAGGGGGAACAGGTTGGCGTAGAAGGGACTGCGCGGGTCGCCGCTCTGCCCGGGTGTATTGGTCACGATGGCGCTGTCCCAGTTGGCGACGTCGATCACCACGCGCAGGCTCGCGCCATGGTTCTGATTGTCGGCATTGGACGTGGCGAGCAGCGTATTGCCGTAACCACCTCGCGGCGCGGGGCCGGGCGAGAGCACACGCTTGAGGGAATCGCTCACGAGTACATCGAGCGGATGCGCGATGCGGCTGTGGTGGAAGCGGGCATCGCCGTACGTCCACGTGCGCATGTCGTCGCCGAAACGCTTGCGCAGATCACTCACCGCTTCGTTGAAGGCGCGAAAGAGCACGAAGTTGCGGGCGTCCACCGGACGCTCGCCCAGCAACGAATCGGGCTGCTCCATCCATTGGACTACGCGGGTGAGCGGAACCGAGCCCAGAATGGGGCGCACGGCGAGTGGCAGCACCAGGTCGGCCGTATGCGACAGCAGCCGACGTTCCCACGCCGCGTAGATGGCGGCGCCGCGCGAGTCGGCATCGAGCACCCGGTTCCATGCGAGTACCGTGTCCCGTGCCGCCTTTGCCGGCGCACTCGTGAACGACACCGTCGCGAGCAAGGGCACCAGCCGGCGCGCCGGCAGAGAGAGCGCGTCGTGTTGCAGCGCACCGGAGCTTGCCACCGTCGCGCGCTGCGTGGTGTCGAGCACTTCCTGCAGGCGATCGCGACGGAAGCCGTCGCCCCAGTCGCGTGCCAGTGCGTCGAAGTGGCCGTAGTCACGCGCCACGTTGAAGGCGTTCGCCGTACCCACGAAGCCACGGTCCGGGTTCGTTTCGTTGGGCAGCTGTGCGATGGGCAGATAGCCGTCCCATTCGTAGCGGCCGTCGCCCGGTACCGGGAGCAGCCCCTCCCAGTTCTTCCGGATCGGGGCGATGCCCGCCGTCTGCCACCCGATCGTGCCGCTCGTGTCGCCCCACACCCAGTTGAGCGTGGGCATGCGGGCGAAGGTGAGCGCCTCGCGCGCTTCCTGCCAGGTGCGCGCCTGATCGAGGCGCAGGCTGGCGAGATACGGCGCTCCACCGGCTTCAAGCCACCCGGCCCGGAGGGCCACGGCCACATGGCGCGTGCTGTCGACGTAGAGCACCGGACCGTGGCGCGTGTACTGCAGTGTGACGGGCACCGGCAAACCGTTCTTCACGCGCACGGTGTCGGTCACCGTGCGGAGCGCCTCACGGCCGTTGCGATAGCGATAGGTGCGGTTGGCCGCATCGAGCTCGTACACGTACAGGTCTTCGCTGTCGATGCCGAAAATCGTGAGGCCCCACGCGGCGTGCTGATTGTGCCCGATGGCCACGCCCGGGATGCCGGGCTCTCCGCCTCCGATGACATCCCACCCCGGCGCCTTCAAATGCACGAGGTAGCGAAGCGACGGGACCGAGATGGCCCGGTGCGGATCGTTCGCCACGAGCGGCTTGCCGCTCGCGGTACGCGCCCCGCTGATCACCCAGTTGTTGCTTTCCAGCCGGTCGCGCGGCGCCACGTCGGTGGAGTCGCCAGCGGCCGCCAGCGGTTTGCGCCACGACGGCGACACTTCGTCAGCGCGGAACGCCGGCGCATTCTTCGAGCCGCGAATGTCCGCCAGCAGCCGTGCATCCTCCACGACGCTCATGGCGCGGGCCACGACACTGTCGAGGGCGAGCGTCACGTTTCCCGGTTCGAACAGGTCGCGCCGCTTCATCCCCTCTGAGCCGAGCAGGCGGACAGCCCGCGCGAAATCGGGCTCGGCGCTCGCATTGCTCGCCAGCGCATTGTGTCGCGAAACGACCACCTCGGGCGTCCAATATCCGGGCACGATACCGAGCGCAGCCAGATCGGGGGGCATGAGAGAGCGATCGGCGCGCACGCGGTCCACCCACGCGTTCACGCCATCGACGAACGCCCCGATGATGGCCTTGCCACGCGGATGATAGTGCGCGAGTTCCACATCCATGTTGCCGCGATAGCGCATGAGTCGTGCCGACCGGTCGCGCGCGACCCACCGTCCACCGAGCGCCTCCGCCATCGTTCCCGTGGCCTGCCGGCGCCACAGTTCCAGCTGGAACAGCCGGTCGCGCGCGGCGCTGTACCCCTGGGCGAAGAAGAGGTCGTGTTCGTTCTGCGCCTCGATGTGCACGATGCCGGCGCTGTCGCGCGTAAGCGTGACCGGTGACTGCAACCCTTTGGTGCTGATTGGCTGGGCACCCACCACGCGGGGCAGGGAGAGCAGCGCGGCGGCGAGTACGCCGATCGTACGTGACATGAACATGCGGAACGGAGAGTCGGGGGACACGGAGGAACGCGCCACTCAGGCGCGCACGGACGGAGTCTCGAGGGCAGCGGCAAACTCGTGCACGATGTCGGCGGCCGAGCGGATGTCGTCGATCGCGTCCACGCTGCGCCCGGCCTGCCAGTAGTCGGCGTTGGCGCCATCCACACCGGAGCGCTTGAGTTGTCGCAGCGAACGCAATGCGTACCAGGTGCGCATCCAGTGCTTCGTCTTGCGCCCCTTGAACAGCAGACGCGAAAAAGGCCCCACCGTGGTACCGAGCCGCTCCACGTACGGCGTCCGCAGCACCGAGACCGGCACGCCGGTGAGTCGTTCGGTAAGCACCACGTCGGCGCTGGTCGCACGCACGATCGCCTCCTTGTAACGCCCATCGGAGTTGCACTCGTGCGTGGCAATGAATCGAGTGCCCAGTTGCACTCCCGCATAGCCCATGTCGAGCAGCGCACGGAACTGCGAGGGAGACCCCACGCCGCCAGCGGCGACCACCGGCAACTGCAGGTCGGCCAATTCCTCGAGCAGCGCCCGCGCATCGCGCGAACCCGTGTGCCCACCCGCTTCGCGATTCACCGCCACCAGCCCGTCCACCCCGCCGTCGCGCCCTTTCAGTGCCCACTTTTTCTCGGTGACGTCATGGTACACCACCCCGCCAGCCGCATGCACCCGGTCGCACACCCACCGCGGATTGCCGAGCGACGTGAGAAAGAAGCGCACCCCTTCCTCGAGTGCGATCTCTACCCAGCGTACCATGCGATTGTGATACGTCTTGCTGGAGGCCTCGATGAGGGCATTGAATCCGATGGGGGCGCCGCCACTCAGCGTGTTGATGTGCCGGAGCCCTTCACGGAAATCGTACTTGTGCACATAAGTGAGCGAGATGGGCTGAACGATGCCGAGCCCTCCCGCCTTGCTCACCGCCGCCACCAGTTCCGGATTGCTGCACGGGTACATGGGGCCACAGATGAGCGGGACGCTGATGCGGGCGTGGCGCGTGAGCGCGGTGTCCATGGTCACGACGTGGGCGGCGAGAGACGCCAGTGCACCGTGGCAACCGCCACGGTGTCTCCGCTGGTGTCAGTGATGGTGGCGTGCACGTCGTGGGTGAGACTCTCGGTCAGCCCGCGGATGACGGCCTCGGGCACCGGTGCGCGCGTTTCGCACACGAGCCGCCCACGGGCCTTCTTGCGGTATTCGATGGACAGCCCGGTTACGATGCCGCGCACCCTCGGCGGCAGTGCCGTCATCAGGGCCACCCCGCTCGTCATCTCGGCCAGGTTCACGAGGGCCACCGCATGTATCGAGGCCAGATGATTGCGCACCGCACGCCGGTCGGCGAGTTCCACGCGCGCGTACCCCGGCTCGACATGGGTGTACACCCCTCCCACGCTGCCGGTGTACGGTGCGGTGCGGCCCACCACCCAGCTGAACAGACGAGGGCCGAAGGGCAGGGGGCGCAGGCGTTGCCAATTGGCGAGCAACCGGGCACCGGGCGAGGGATTGGCGCGCGACACGGAAGGGATGGGCAGTGAGGAGGGTACGAGGCGTGAAACGTTCACGGTCGCGGGCGCGCGGTCGAAGCGGCCGAAGGGCAGTCGGTTGAGGCTACCCCGTGGCGCACCAACCCGCCACCGTCGTTGGACGGACCGCGCGGAACCGGAGGGGGTGGGTCTCCGGTTCAACCATTGGGCGCGGGTCGCGCCGCATGGGTTGTTCCGACACCTCTACCGGTACGCGATGGTCCCCGCACATCTGGTCCTGCTTCCCACCATGACCACGGTCATCGCCGCGCGTGCGGTGGGATGGATATGACCATGCCCGTGTTCATTGCCGACACGGGACATACCGTGGGTCTGATCCTGCTTGCTGCGCAGCTGTGGCTGCTGCTCGTACTGCTGGGGCGGCTCATGCCAGGGTATTCGCGGCGTCCGCCCATCACCCCGCGCACGACGCCGCGGACGGACACCACCGTGACCGTGATGGTCACCACGCTCAACGAAGTCAACCGCGTGGGCCCGTGCCTCGAAGGGCTGATGCAGCAGCAGGCACCGCTGCTCGAGGTGCTGGTGATAGACAGTCGGTCTACCGACGGCACCCGTGAGCTGGTGGAAGCGGCGGCCGTACGTGATCCCCGTATCCGCCTGGTCACCGACGACCCGCTGCCCCCGGGGTGGGTCGGCAAGGTCTGGGCGCTCGAGAACGGGCTACGCCACGCGCAGGGGGACTGGGTGCTCGGCATCGATGCGGACACCGTGCCGGCGCCGGGCCTCGTGGGTGCCGTGATCGATGCGGTGGAACAGGACGGCTATGACGTGGCGAGCTTCTCCCCGCAGTTCCGCGACCAGACGCCCGCCGAGCGGTTCGTGCAGCCGGCCATGCTGTGCACGCTGGTGTACCGGTGCGGTGCGGCGGGAGCGACGCAGCCGCCGCCCGACCGCGTCCTCGCCAACGGCCAGTGCTTCATCGCGCGGCGGGATCTGTTGCTCGAGCACGGCGGGTATTCGTGCGCCCGCAATTCGTGGTGCGACGATGTGACGCTGGCGCGGCATCTGGCCGCCAACGGGGCGCGCGTGGGCTTCCTCGACGGTTCGAAGATCATTCAGGTGCGGTCGTACGCCTCACTCGCCGAGATGTGGCGCGAATGGGGCCGCAGCTTCGATCTCAAGGATGCCACGCCCATGTGGCGCCGCTGGCTCGACGTGGCGCTCGTGTGGGCCGTGCAGGGGCTGCCGTTGCCGGTGCTGCTCGTGATGGGAACGCTCATCGCTGCGGGTACGGTGAATCCGCTGTCGTCGCCAGACGCCATACTCTGGCGGGCGCTGCTGCTCGTGAACGGCTCGGCCCTGTTCATTCGCCTGTTCATGCTGTGGGCGCTGCGCGGCTGCTACGCGGAGCGGGGGCTCAGCTTCTGGTTTTCGTGGCTGGCCGATCTTGCGGCGTCATGGCGCCTCACGCTCAGCACTGCGCGCCGGCCGAAGGCGTGGCGAGGCCGCTCGTTCGAGAGCCTCGCTGCCTCCTGAGGGCGAGTCCCAGACTGGAGGCGCGGCGTCGACCGTGCTGCTGGTCGTTCCGGACGGCACGGGAAGGGGCCGTTTCGCATCGGCCGGATTGGGGAACCAGTCGTGGTGTTGTACGGTTTGTCGACCTACCGCACGAATCATGGTACACCCGGTAGTAGGGTGTCGTCCTCGCCCCCGAGTCTCATGAAGCTCATCGTAGCCGTTATCCGACCCGAGAAACTCGCCGATGTCAAACGTGCCCTGTTTCAGGTGGGGGTGACCGGCATGACCCTGTCGAGGGTCAGCGGCCACGGGGGCGAGCGCGATGTCGTTCAGCAATACCGGGGCGAATCGGTGGTGCTGGAATTCCACGAGAAGGTGCGCATCGAGATGGCCTGCTCGGAGGAGTACGTCGAGCGGACCATTCAGGCGATTTGCGATGGCGCCCGCACCGGCGACGTCGGCGACGGCAAGATCTTCGTGCTGCCCCTCGATCACACCGTCCGGATTCGCACCGGCGAGCGCGACAACGACGCGCTGACCGCCGTGAACGCCGACGAAGTGATGCGACAGACTCAACTGGAAATGCGCGTCCCGACGCGGGAGACCACCTGATGCCGCTGCTCTCGATGCTTCCGGTGCTGGCGGCCGCGCAGCCCGAGGCCCCCGCCATCTCGCCGGGCGATACGGCATGGGTGCTCATCAGCACGGCGCTCGTGTTGCTCATGGTACCCGGGCTCGCCTTTTTCTATGGCGGTCTGGTCCGTACCAAGAGCGCGCTCAACACCATGCTCATGAGTCTTGGCGCCCTTGGCGTCGTGACGGTGCAATGGGTGCTGTTCGGCTACAGTCTCGCGTTCGGTCCCGGGTCGTCGTGGATCGGCGGCTTCGAATGGGTGGGCTTCGCTGGCGTCACCGGCGCCCCCAACCCTACATACACGGCGCTGTTGCCGCACGTCCTGTTCGCCGCGTTCCAGGCGATGTTCGCGGGGATCACGGTGGCGTTGTTCTCGGGTGCGATCATCGATCGCATGCGCTTCGTGGCCTATCTGGCCTTTGGTGTGATCTGGACCACCATCATCTATGATCCGCTCGCCCACTGGGTGTGGGGCGACGGTGGCTGGTTGCGCAAACTCGGCGCGCTCGACTTTGCGGGCGGCACCGTTGTGCACATCTCCGCCGGCACCACGGCCGTCGTCCTCGCGCTCTTCCTCGGCCCCCGTCGCGACTTCAAGCGCATCCCGAACGTGCCGCACAATGTGCCCTTCGCGTTGCTGGGTGCCGGGCTGCTCTGGTTCGGGTGGTTCGGCTTCAACGCGGGCTCGGCGCTTGCCGCCGACGGGATCGCGGCCAACGCGCTCGTGACGACGCATACGGCCGCGGCCGCTGGCATGATCACCTGGCTCGTACTCGAGCTCTCCAAGGGGGGGCGCGCGACGGCCGTCGGCGCCGCCACCGGCGCCGTGGTCGGCCTGGTCGCGATTACGCCCGCGGCGGGGTTCGTGACCCCGCTGTCGGCGTTGCTCATGGGCGCGATCGCGGCGCCGTTCAGTTTCTTCGCACTGCACTATCGTCCCAAGACGCGCCTCGATGACACGCTCGACGTCTTCGCCTGTCACGGCGTGGCGGGCATCATGGGGGCGGTGCTCACCGGCGTGTTCGCGTCGAAGGCGGTGAACCCGGCCGGGGCCGATGGCCTGCTGCATGGCAACCCGGGGCTCGTGGGCGTGCAGGTGCTGGCCGTGGTGGCCACTGTCGCCTTCGCCGCCATCGCGAGCACCGCCATCCTGCTCGCACTGCAGGCCGTGATGGCATTGCGTGTGCCGGTCGAAGTGGAAGTGCAGGGTATCGACCTCGCCGAGCACGGCGAGGAGGCCTATCACGGCGGTGACCTTTCCGATCTCACCGGTCGCAAGACGGCGCTCGGCGACGCCGTGGTGATTTCGGCCACCGATCTCGCGCGCGTGCCGCGGGTGGCGTGAACCGAGGAGCATAGGGGAATTCGCACGTTCTCCGGGAACGAAACAAAAAGGGCCCGCTCGACGATCGAGCGGGCCCTTCGAGCAGCGTGCGCTGTGGCGTCTTACGACTCGAAGCCGCCCTGCTTCTGCTTCAGCCACGTCATCGGGATCACAAACAGCGGCGAAAGGAACAGGCCGAGCAGAATGTTGATCCAGGTGAGCGCCATGTAGTAGGCGGTCATCCCGAACGATGCCCAGATAGTGCCGAGGGTGCCGTGTGATTCCACTGTGAGTCTCCGGTGACGTTTTGTGGCGGCGCGCGCGTGGTGGCACGTTCGCCAGAACACGACAAGACTAGTCGAGTCCGGGCGGGCAGGGTAGTGGGGCCACGCCGCGGCCGAGTGCCCGGGGCGTCGATCACGCTTCGGCCAGTGCCAACGGTTGACGCCACGGTGTTCCTCCCGCTTTTGTGCGGAATGGATCGGCTGCTCTCCGAGTTCCACGCCAACGACATTGCCCCGGGGGACCTGCTGCGCGCCGTCCTCGAGGTGGCGCTGCAGGGCACGCCGCAGCCGCTCGTGCTGGCGGTGTCGGGCGGTCGCGATTCCATGGCGCTGTTGTACGCCATGGCCCGGTGGGCCCCCTCGCGAGTGGCGGCCGTGGCCACCTTCGACCATGCCACCGGCGACTACGCCACCGAGGCCGCGAGTCTCGTGGCGGCGCAGGCGCGGCGGTTGGGGCTGACCGTCGTGCGGGAGCGGGCGCGTACCGGGGGGACCAGCGAGGCCGCGTGGCGCGATGCCCGCTGGGCCTTCTTGCGACGGGTCGCCCGCGGCTTCCGGGCGCGGGTCGCCACCGCGCATACGCGCGACGACCAGCTGGAAACGATCGTGATGCGGACCTTGCGCGGCAGCGGTGCACGCGGCCTCGCCGCCCTCGCCGCCCCCGGGGACGTGCTGCGTCCGTGGCTCGCGGTGTCGCGGGCCGAGCTGGCCCGATGGGTCGAGGCGGAGTCGCTCCCGTATCTCGAGGATCCCATGAACGCCTCGCGTGCCTATCTGCGCGGGCGGGTGCGACACGAACTCCTGCCCGCGTTCGAGCAGGCCGCGCCGGGCTTCGGCGAGGCGATGCTCGCTCTCGGCGAACGGGCGGCCGAATGGCGGCGCGACGTGGACCGTCAACTCGAGGGGTGTGGCCTGTCGGTCAACGCCGCCGGCACGCGGCTGACGGTGCCCGCGCGGGTGCTCGAACGCACCACCGACGAGGGGCGTGCGGTGCTCTGGCCCGCCATCTGCGGGCGGGTCGGCGTGACGCTCGACGCGCATGGAACCCGTAACGCCGTGCGGTTTACGATGGCGGGTCGTCGTGGAGCGCACATCGTGCTCGCCGGCGGCGCCACGATCTCCCGGCACCGGGATGCGCGCGGCGAGGTGTTCGAGGTGCGCAGAGCACCGGCACGCGATGGCCTGTCGGCGCGGCTCACCAGCGGGGCGGCCCCGACGTTTGCCGGGGCCATCGACGCGCTCCCCCCACGATTCGGGCGGTGGCGCTTTCAGCGTCTCGGGGTCGAACCGTTGGCCACGGACGCCTGGTGCATGGCGTTGCCCGCCGGTACACCGGTCGTCGTTCGCGCATGGGCGCCCGGTGATCGCATCCGGACCGACGGGGCGCCAGCAGGGCGACGGGTAACTCGGTATTTTTCGGAGTCGCGGGTATCTGTTCTTGATCGACCGACGTGGCCGGTGCTGTTGGCCAACGGCGAGCCAGTGTGGATCCCCGGAGTCTGCCGCGGTCTTGCGGCACCGTCCCGGCCCGGTAGGCCGGAACTGATCTGGTACCGCTGTGAGCGCGAGTTTGACTGAGCATCGTGAGGGGGGGCCGACGGCGGCGACTGCCGATCCGCGTCTGGACGGCCGCGCGGTGAGGCGCATCGTGTACGAGGCGTCCGCCATCGACGCCAAGGTACGCGAACTGGGCGCCGCCATCACGGCCGCCTATCCCGAGGGCGACCTCCTCGTCCTGGGACTGCTCAAGGGCAGTTTCATTTTTCTGAGCGATCTGGTCCGGCACATCGCCCGGCCGTTGCAGGTGGATTTCCTGGTCGCCTCGTCGTACGGCGATGCGATGGAGTCGAGCGGCGTGGTGCGGTTGCTTTACGATCCGGAAACGGAATTGGAAGGCAAACACATTCTTCTCGTCGAGGACATCGTCGATTCGGGCCGGACGCTCAACCGGCTCGTCGACCTCCTCGGTGAACGGAAGCCCAAGTCGCTGGAAATCTGCGCGTTGCTGCACAAGCACATCGCGACCGAGCTCCACCATCCCACGCGGTTCATCGGGTTCGATGCGCCGCACGAATTCCTGGTCGGGTACGGATTGGATCACGCCGAGAACTTCCGGCACCTCCCGTACGTGGCCAGCCTGCAGTAAGGCGGTTTTCCCATGGCACCAAACATGACGCCCTCGCCAAAGAAGCCCACCAATTGGGGCCGGATCTCCAAGACGGTTTCGTTCTGGATTCTCGTGCTCCTCATTCCGGTGGCGTTCCTTTCGTACGGTAACGGTCGCGAAGCGGCCGCCCCGGAAATCGGCTATTCCGATTACCGCCAGCAACTGGCCGCCGGCAACATCAAGCAGGCCACGTTCACCGACAACCTCCTCTCTGGCCAGTTCAACCAGGAAGTGCGGGTGTCCAACCGCCCAGCCAAGCGCTTTACGGTGCGCTTGGTGCCGGGATCGGCGCCCAAGGAGCAGGAAGACCTGTACAAGGCCGGCGTGAAGACGGCAACGACGGAGCCGCGCGCCAACTTCGGCAGCCTCCTCGTGACCATGTTGCCGTACCTGCTCCTCATCGGTTTCTGGATCTTCCTGTTCCGGCAGATGCAGGCCGGCGGCAACAAGGCGTTCTCGTTCGGCAAGAGCAAGGCGAAGCTGCTGAGCGGCGACACGCCGAAGATCACGTTTGCCGACGTGGCGGGAGCCGACGAAGCCAAGGTGGAGCTGCAGGAAATCATCGAGTTCCTCAAGGACCCGCAGAAGTTCACCCGGCTGGGTGGCCGTCTGCCGAAGGGCGCGCTGCTCGTGGGCCCGCCGGGTACCGGCAAGACGCTGCTCGCCAAGGCGGTGGCCGGTGAGGCCGGGCGTCCGTTCTTCAGCATGTCGGGCTCCGACTTCGTCGAAATGTTCGTCGGCGTCGGCGCTTCGCGCGTCCGTGATCTGTTCGAGCAGGGCAAGGCGCACGCGCCGTGCATCATCTTCATCGACGAAATCGACGCCGTGGGTCGTCACCGCGGTGCCGGGCTCGGCGGCGGGCACGACGAGCGCGAACAGACGCTCAACCAGCTGCTCGTGGAGATGGACGGTTTCGAGTCGAACGACGGCGTGATCCTCATCGCCGCGACGAACCGCCCCGACGTGCTCGACCCCGCGCTGCTGCGTCCGGGCCGCTTCGATCGCCAGATCGTGGTCGATGCGCCCGACCTCCGGGGCCGCGAGGGCATTCTCAAAGTGCACCTCCGCAACAAGCCCATCGCCGACGACGTGAGCGTCACCTCGCTCGCGCGCGGCACCCCGGGCATGGCTGGCGCCGATCTCGCCAACCTCGTGAACGAGGGCGCGCTGCTCGCGGCCCGCAAGAATCACGAGAAGATCTTCATGAGCGATCTCGAGGAGGCGAAGGATCGCGTCATGCTCGGCGCTGAGCGCAAGTCGCTGGTGATGAAGGAGGAAGAGCGTCGTCTCACCGCCTTCCACGAAGCTGGCCACGCCGTGTGCGCCATGATGGTCCCGGGCAACGACCCGTTGCACAAGGTCACCATCGTGCCGCGTGGTCGCGCGCTGGGCATCGCCTTCACGCTCCCCGAAGACGATCGCGTGTCGGTGACGCGTGAGCAGCTCGAAGCGCGTCTCGTCATGGCGTACGGCGGCCGCGCGGCCGAAGAGATCGTATTCGGTCACAACCGTGTTACGACCGGCGCGGCAAGCGACATCCAGCAGGCCACCAACATCGCGCGCCGCTACGTCACGCAGTGGGGGCTGTCGGACACCATCGGTCCCATTCTCGTGGGCGACAACGAGCAGGAGCTGTTCCTGGGTCGTGAGATCCAGTCGCGCCGCGAAGTGTCCGAACAGACGGCGCAGCTCGTCGACGGCGAGGTGAAGCGGGTGGCGTTCGAAGCGCATGCCCGCGCGGTGTCGGTGCTCACCGAGCATCGCACGCTCCTCGACGCGGTGGCACTCAGTCTGCTCGAGCGCGAAACGCTCACGCGGGACGACATCATCCTTCTCAAGGACGGCAAGCCGTTGCCGCCGCGGAGCGGTCCGGACTTCCCGTCGGCGCCGGCCCCGATCGCGCCGCCGGTCGCGGCGCCGCGCCCCATTACGCCGCCGTTGCTCGGCGGTCCCGAGGTGGCGCCCGCGTAATGGCCGTTCCTCGTTGAGGCCAGCCAGACGAATCCAGTTGCCGAACACCGTCGTCGCCGCAGTCGTGGCGACGATGGTGCTTTTGGGCATCTACCTCTCCACCGCCGCACCCGATCTCACCTTCTGGGACGCCTCCGAATTCATGACGGCGGCGCATACCCTCGGCATTCCGCACCCGCCGGGAACGCCACTCTGGGTGCTGCTGGCGAACGTGGCGACCAAGCTGTTCGGCAGCGTTGCGCCACCGCGCTCGGTCACGCTGCTGTCGGTGTGGGCGTCGGCGTTGACAGGTGGCGCCGCGGCCTTCGCCCTCGCGCGATGGATCGGCGCGCGTGGCGCGGTCGTGGCCACCGTCATGGCCGGCGTCATGTACAGCGTGTGGAACAACGCCACCGAGACCGAAGTGTACGCGGTGGCCATGCTGGTCGGTGTGGCCATGCTCCTTGCCGGCGAGTACGCGGGAAGGGTGGACGCCACGCCAGATCAGCGCCGCCGGGGACGCGCGTTGATCGCGTTCGTCGCCGGACTGGCCGTCCCGCTGCACCTGTCGGTGCTGGTGGCCGTGCCCGCGGCGATCGTCTTCGCGTGGCG
>Ga0315899_10006438_pt1 | contig 12652 bp, 9 predicted proteins | sample LakEriMetagenome_2_FD_203518 | JGI IMG/M metagenome (GOLD analysis project Ga0315899, IMG submission 203518) | Freshwater fungal communities from buoy surface, Lake Erie, Ohio, United States - Buoy 4 MA112 | ecosystem: Environmental > Aquatic > Freshwater > Lake | place: USA: Lake Erie, Ohio...
AGGTCATCACCACCAGGAACGGCCTGGTTGTGCCGGCGGCGATCAGGTTGTCCAGGATCAGGCCCGCATGGCCCTGGACGCTCCACCCATACTCGTTCTCGCCGAAGCCGTGCTGCAGGTACAGGACTGGATAACGCTGGTTGGGTTTTTCGTCATAGCCCGGCGGGGTGTAGACGAAGGCGCGCCGGTGGGTCTTGGTGCTCGGCGACTTGAACAGGATCTCGCGCACTTGGCCGTGGGGCACGTCCTTCACCGCGTAGAAGTCAGCGTCATGCGCCGGAACCTCCACACCGCTCCCCCAGCGGTTGGCCCCGAAGTAATAACGGCTGTTGGGGTCCGGGACTTCGGCCCCATCGATCTGGATGGCGTAGTAGTGGAAGCCCTCGTCGAGCGGGCGCGTGTAGCCGATCCAGGCGCCGTCCGGCCCCTTGGTGAACGGGGTGCTATCGCGGAAGGTCACGCCGACCGATTTCGCCCCGGGCGCGACGATGCGGAACTTCACCCTGCCCTGGCTATTCACCTGGGGATATTCCTTGCCGGGCTGGTTGGTGGAGGCAGGCTTGAAGTCCTCGGTGATCCCGGACGGAACCCCTGCCGGATCAGCGGGCCCCGCCTTGCCTGCCGTGGCGGCCTTGGCGGCCTTGGCGGCCTGCTCGTTGAAGACAACCTGGGAGAAATGGTACAGGTTGTTCCGCCAATGAGTGGCATCATGCCCGTGGCCATCGACATTCCAAACATGGGGAATGTCCTTTTCCTTCAGGAACCGGTGCGTACGCTGGCTGATGCCGATGAGGTTGTCCTTGTTGCCGCAGGAAAGCCATAAGAGCTTCAGGGAACCCTTGGCCTTGGCCGCATCAGGCACTAACTCGGCCGGCTGTTTGGTATTGGGCGCGGATGAAAAACCGCCGACCCAGGCGAAGGTGTCGAGGTGGCCCAGGCCGAAATTGAGGGATTGGCCGCCGCCCATGGACAATCCGGCCAGGGCGCGGTTTTCCGGGCCGGTCAGCACGGAGTAGCGTCCCTCAATCGCCGGGATCAGATCTTCCAGCAAATCTTTTTCAAAGGTAGCGAAGGCCGGGGCCGACTCGAAGGGATTGGCTCCGGGGCGGTCATCCTTGCGCGCCCTGCCATTGGGCATGACCAGGACAAAGGGCTTGGCCTTGCTATCGGCGATGAGGTTGTCGAGCAACGCGTCAGGGGTGGCGAATCGCTGCCATTCGGTTTCGTCGCCGCCAATGCCATGGAGCAGGTACAGGACCGGGTATTTGCGATCCTTGGAATATCCCGGGGGCGTGTACACATTGGCCTTGCGGGTGGTCCCCACCGTCTTGGATTCGTACTGGATCATCTCCAGCTTGCCGCGGGCGATTCCCTCCCTCCGTGCGACGATACCGGCCGGGGGCTCGGGATAGGCTTGCTTGTCGTCGGGCCCCAATTCAATCGGTGCCCCTCCAGGTCGCGGCCGCCCCTGGCCTTGGGCGTAGAGGCCACCCGCGACAAAACCGGCCAACAGCACCGCATGGATCACCTGGCGCATCCTAAAACCCCCTTTTCGTTGGTTAAAAATCCATCCGCCCCAACCTGCGGCGGCCCGGTGAGTGCTTCCGAAACCCGCCTTAACAAGTCCAACAGGGTTTCCAAATCCTTCTCGCCCAGCGAGCGAGCCATCCGGTCGCGGACCGATTTCCCCGCCCGAAAGGCCCGAAGGTAAGACCTCTGGCCGGCCGGTGTGAGAGCCACTGTTTTCGCCCTGCCTTCACTGGGGTGCCGGGTCCTTGAAACGAGGCCGTTTTTCTCCAGCAGTACCAGCATGGCCCGGACCGTGCTGGGATCAGAGGGTATCCGCCGGGCCAGTTGCTGTTGGGTCAGGGCCTTGCCCAACGCCCAGAATGGAGCACCAGGAAGGATTCGTTACTGGCGGGGATAATCTCATGCGACATGGCCAAATTTCACAGAATTCATGAAAACAAGAGATTCGCATTCTAATCTACAAGTGGCCGACAGTCCGGATATTACTTTGCTACTTTTGATAATGATTTCTCCTAGAAGACCATGTTTTCCTGTTAAAAAACCTATAAAAATCATGGCGGTCAGAGATGCCGCCCTGAATCCTGCTCTTGGTGAGCGAAGCACGGCTCCTCACCTCAAGGCCGCCTTTTGGCTTCTTGTCGCCGTAAAATTGACAGGAAAAACACCTTGCCTTCATGATCGGGAAAACCTTGAAGGTGAATCATTCCCCGAAATCATTCCGTCGGCAGGGACGAATGAATCCAACGCTATGGCAGCCGCCATGGCAATGAGTGATTTGGAAATCCTTCTAATCATGCTTGTCATGGGTCCTAGTCTTCGGGCTCCCTCATTCGATAGGGATCATACCTCACCCCCGGTTTTGCCAACAATTATTCGCAGTCTATAATAACTCGTGTGAACCTAAATAACCGGCTTCACTTACCCTTGCTCTATACTTGGTTCTCGACAAGATGTGCTTGACCAAGGTACTTCTTTCTGGACACTTCCAGATGGTCGCATTTCTTGGACCAATCCTACACTTGACACTATCACTTTCTATTCACATACAATGTTGCTTAGTTCGATTTAATTTTTCTCGCACCTCGCATATTGCAATTTCGATTCCCAGAAATCAAAAGTGACCAAAATACCTTCCCAAGGGTAGGCTAAAATTTTGGAGCAATGCCTTGAAAAGCACGAGCCTTTTATCAACCCTTTTCTTCATACTTGTTTCCGGGGTTCCGGACGAGGCCTCCAAGGTCCCGGACGGTGCTGGCAACTTGCTTGACAACTTGGAATCCAAACTTGCATCATCCGAAACTCCCTACTTCAGTTTTCTTCCCGGCGGCGGCGACATTATCATCTGTGAAAAAAGAGGTGTCGTTACGCTGAATGGTGCGACCACTCGAAAAAACATCCTGCTCGAGGCGAAGACTCCGGGCGAATATGTTTGGGCCTGGATGTCACCGGATCGAAAGCTTCTTCTGGTTCTAAACAAGAAAGGCAAGCTGACTCTTGCCGAGGTCGAAACAAAAAAGATAACCCCGCTGGAGGAAGAATTGCCAAAAGGCTTCAAAAAATGCATCTTTGCTCCCGATGGGACCTACTTTGTAGCCATAGGAGGAATGAAGGACAGCGAGATGGTCTACTGGCAATTGGGCGAGGACAAGAAGACTGTCAAAAATTCCGGCAGGAGTTCTTTCGCCAACCGGACCACCTTGTATGACGGCGCCTTTTCTTCCGACGGCAAGGTTCTTGCCACGGTGAGCGGCTCAGGATTCTTAATTTTATGGTCGCGGCCTCCATTAGCGCCCTCCACTGAAGGGGAAAAATTGGCATTCAACGGCGGGCTCAGCAGCATCGCATTCTCCAGAGATGATAAAACAGTCGCGGTAGGGGCAACCATTGAGAAAAAGATCACGCTCATAGCCCCAGCCACAGGACAAAAAATCAAGGAGATCGAATGGAAAAAATCAGATCCACTGTCTGGAATAAAGTTGGCTTTCCTTCACCATAAAAACATTCTGGCGTGCTCGGAGGGCAACCAAATCCGGTTACTTGATACTGATTCTGGCAAGTCGCTTGGAAGTGTTCCGGCAGGTGGCAGCGTGATCCGCCTTGGCGTGTCTCCGGATGGCCGCTGGCTTGTGGCGGGGACGCGTGAGAAAACCGTTGTCTTTTGGCGTATCAAGGACTGATATTTTTTGAGGGGAGTCGCACTGGAAAATTCAGGAAAGGCAAATAGCCAAGAATTTATGTTATCTAATCCAAGATTTTTTGGAAAATATCAAAAAGCAAAGCCCCAAGAAATGAAGGTTGGAAATCCACCCTGGCCTTACCTCGTATTTCTACAGGTTTACAGGCAAAACTATGAAATGCGATCTGCAGGCAACATGGCTTAATTGGCAGGGTATTGGCACGCAGCTCAAGGGGATTTCCGACTTGCTCAAAACATTTTTACAGGGATCTGGACCCGTTTTTGTTGCCCCCTTGGTCACAGTAGAGCCTGCGGACCACCAACTATTTTTTATGTAACGACAGGTGTACAAAACCTGACTCCACCAATGAGCGGTTGGGAATTGCCTTTTTTGTGAATCCCTCCAATACTGTGCAAAAAATTGAGGATAATACACCCATGCGAACCAGCATCGAAATTGATGACAAGCTTATGGAAGCGGCGATTAAGGCTACCGGCTTCAAAACCAAGCGCGAGGTGGTTGAGGAAGGGCTTCGTGCCTTGATAAGGATCAAAAGTCAAACTGAAATCCGAAAATTGCGTGGCAAATATGAGTGGTTTGGCGACTTGGATGCCATGAGGCGCGACCGTGGTCCTCGTTGATACCAGTGTCGGGTTTGAATATCTCCTTGATCGGACCACTCCCCAGACAGCATGGCTTGAAAGTCATTTGGAAGTCGAAAGGATTGCCGTGGCCGACATCATACTTACTGAGGTCTTGCAAGGGTTCAGGCATGAGAAAGCCTTCCAGGAAGCCAGGAGATTGCTCGGGAATTTTGAAGAAATCACCTTGGGTGGCATGGACCTTGCCGTGAAGGCGTCACAAAACTACCGTCAGCTCCGATCTTTGGGTGTTACGGCCCGTGGAACAGTGGATGTCTTGATTGCCACCCGCTGTATCGAGGATGGGCTTCAACTGCTTCATTGCGACCGCGACTTCGACCCTTTTGAGCGGCACCTTGGTCTCCAGGTGATGGATTGCACACCTTGGCTACCCTGAAAATCATCCTTCGATTTTTCTCACCATCGATGAGCCCGGCAAAATGGAAGCCGGCTTCGGAGATTACTTCAAAACCAATGGCAACTATTGGTTAGCGTGTCGTCCCATTAGTTCACAGTTAATCAAAGATTTTCGGATAATTTGACTCGAGGTTTGCTCCCAGGTCGCCCAGGGAAATTTTCCAGTCAACGATACGGTGCCAGGTGCTGGATTGGTGGTACTAGGTCCTCTCCGCCGGCCTGATCACCCGTTGGCAGGCGGCGGGCAGCCCCGGCGTGCCCCTCCTGCATCAGCTACAGGGTTCCGCCCAACAACGACTCTTGGTTGGCTATACTGCGGTGCATCGCCCGAGGCGGGCCGAGGCTATCGCCGGCATGCGGCAGGCCCTGGCTGGGTTCTATGTTGAAGGGATCAAAACCACCATCTCGACCCTGTGAGACTTGATGGCCACAAGGCTTAACAAGCTCGCAAGGTGGACACCACCCACATCGAGCGCGAGTACCAAAAGAAGGAAGGATGACCCGGTGCCGGGAATCCCGCATCAGGAACCGTTGAAAAACCGGGAGTGTTCCCGGCCTTTTGGGTTTTGGGTAGGAGATTGCAGATATTTCTTGGCTAATGATTTGGGATCAAGTGGTGACGGTTATTCTGGCCTTGGTACAACGAAGTTACCCCGGTTTTTGGAAAAGCTAACCGCTATTCAGCTGAAAAAATGGAATAAACAAAGAACCTGAATGGTTATTTTTGGCCAACAATAAAGCCCTCAAGTCCATATTAAGCAAAGGTTTGCGTGAAATTTAGCCTTGAATGTGCCTGAGGTGAGAAAAATTTTAATTGACGGTTGTTTCCAGAAATTAGATTACTGTAAAAATTGTACTGCGTTCTATTGTCTTGACGCCAAGGGGAACTTACTTAATGCGCACATTTATTTTTGGAGTGCTGGCTCTTTTAAGTATTTCTGTTTTGGCAAAGGCAGATATAGTCTATGATAACTTGAATACAAATCCTAGTGCTTCAGCCATTACATTTGGAGCAAATAAATATTTTGCACAGAGGTTTACAACGACATCTGCGACAAACACTCTAGATTGGATTAAAATAAATCTTTTTAAATCCGGTGGTTCTGTCAATACCTTTAGTGTTTCTATTTGGTCAAATAACGGTTCCCCCGATGCCCAAATTGCAAGCATTGCAACAAACCAGAGCGTCAACGCCCTTGGCACTGCGGCCAACGATGTGTGGCAATTGGGTGGTGGAATTAATTTGGGTACTACTTTGACATCTGCTACTAGTTATTGGCTTGTTGTCCAGGCGTCTGCAAATGACAGTAATCTTAACTGGACAGTTGGTCCAAATACCACAGTAAATTATAACTCTAGTAACACAGGGACATCAGGGTCTTGGGGCCTCGGAAGTGGAAGTTTGGGTGCTCAAATTGCTGTTCCCGAACCCGGGACACTTCTGTTGGGTGGCATTGCAGCAGTAACCGGTGGCGGTGGAGTTTGGTGGAAGCGTCGGCGCAAGAGTGCTGGCCATTCTGATGCGACTGAATCTGCTGCTAACTAAGGCCCTTTCTAGGACAGTAAAATCCTTTGGTCCCGAGGAAAACCTTGCTAAAGAGCAGGGTGACTCTCGGGACAAAGCTTTTTGTACCCGGCCTGATTTGATCACGAACCACCGATCGACCCGACAACGCTGTTGACCTGATGGCGTTCCCACTTGGGAGCGGAGAAGTTGGAATTGTCGTGAAAGCAGACCTTGGAAATCGGCCAGGACCAGAACCTGTTGAAGCTCAACGATTTGGCTAAAAAATCCTTAGCGTTTTCCCGACCGCTTCCCTTTATTGACAACCAAGCCTTTGGATTTCTTTCCAGAAACCGTCACCGGCTTGGCAGCAGCCGGCTTGCCGACCTCGGAGGCTTTTCTCGCCCCGCGACGTTTCACCCCCTTGGCGGCTTGTTTGGGTTTGGCTGCTTTTCCCAAGGGTTTGGCTTTCTGGGCTACGGTTGGTTTGCCTGCTTTTGCAGCCGGTTTCCTTTTTTGCTTGGCAGCTTTTTTGGCGGGGGTTTTCCTTGAAGCTGGACTATCCTCCCCGGCAGTCCCGTCACTGATCTCAATGCCGAACAACGCCGACAGGTCGCCATGAAGCGTGGGCGCGCCACCCGTGTTGACGGCATCCGGCAGGGAGGCGGCGGCCTGGTCGATCAGCTCGGTGTGGTCGACCCCGCGCAGAGTGAAGAGCATCTCCGGGGCGGTGTCGAGCCGGCACCCCACCCCGTAAAGCACCGCAGCGGCGTGCTTGCAAAGCCACGCGTAATCGGGGCAGTTGCAGCCGATTTTGATCTCCTTGGGATTGGGAAAAAGCCCGCTTTCCCGGTCAGTGACCAGTTCCATCACCGCCTTGGAAAGCCGGCCCTGCAGCAATTCAACCAAGGTTCCCACCTTGCCGGCCGACCGCTGCTTGAATGCGCGCCAACGGACTTGAGCCAGCGGATCGATCTCGATGTTCACCGTGTAAAGGGAAGAACCGCTGACCCGCGCGAGGATTTTCCCCCGGGCGATCTCCAGGTGGACCACCGAGCCGTTGCGGACATAAGTGCGGCCGCGCGGCAGGCGGTTGTCAAAGTCGCTGTAGCCCTCCAGGTTGTCGCACCAGGCGATCCCCCAGAAGGAATGGGCAATCTTCTTACCCTCGATCACCACCGGGGACGGGGGCTTGCCCTTTTTCGCTATGCGGGCCAGCTCGCGCGTCGCCTGGGCGCGCCGCTTGGCCACCGGCACATAGGGCCTGAATCCGTAGTAATACCGCGCCATGGAACCATCCCTTCAGCCGTGCACCGGTCAAACACCCGAGGCCCGGCGCAAATCCAGCCGCACGAACCGCAGCAGCGTGTCATTGTCCATCTCGGTGAGGAGCGCCTCCGCCCCCTGCCCCCCGCCGATCACCTCGCCGGCCAATTTGGATTTCTGGCGGATCATTTCATCGATCCGCTCCTCGACGGTGCCCCGGCAGATGAACTTGTGCACGAGCACGTTCCGCTTCTGCCCGATGCGGAAGGCCCGGTCGGTCGCCTGGTTCTCGATCGCGGGATTCCACCAGCGGTCGAAATGGACCACATGGGAGGCGGCCGTCAGGTTCAGGCCGGTCCCCCCCGCCTTCAGTGACAGGACAAAGAACGGCGGCCCGTCCTCGGCCTGGAACCGGTCGACCAGTTCCTGCCGCTGCCTCACCCCGGTGCCGCCATGCAGCACCAGCCCCGGCCGGCCGAAGCAGCCCGCAAGGAAGTCCGCCAGCGGCGCGGTGATCTCGCGGAACTGGGTGAAGATAAGCACCCGCTCCTGCCGGGAGGCGATCTCATCAATGATCTCCGCCAGGCGGCCGAACTTGCCGCTGCGCTCCGGCAGGTATTCCATCGCCCCGGTGGCCTGCGCCGGGTGGTTGCAGATCTGCTTCAACCGCATCAGTTGGGCCAGCACGATGCCCCGGCGCTGGATGCCGTCGGCCGACTCCAGTTGCTCCGCAAGCTCATCCACCGCCCGCTGGTACAGGGCGGCCTGGTGCTTGCTCAGGGAACAATAGGCCATGACCTCGGTCTTCTCGGGCAGATCGGCGATCACGCGCTTGTCGGTCTTCAGCCGCCGGAGGATGTAGGGACGGACCAGGTTCCGCAGCGGCTCAAACGAGGGCCTGGCGCCCGATTGCAACCCCTTGACAAACGAGGCGAACTCCCTGGCCGACCCCAGCAGCCCCGGGTTCAGGAAATCGAACAAGGACCACAGGTCCGACAGGCGGTTCTCCACCGGAGTGCCGGTCATGGCCACGCGGCCAAGTGCCCCCAGCTCCTTCACGGAACGGGCCTGGCGGGTGCCGGCGTTGCGGATCGCCTGGGCCTCATCGAGGATGACCAGGTCCCAGGCGGCCTTCGCCAGCCAGCCCAGGCGGCTCAGCATGCCGTAGGTGGTGATGACCAGGTCCAGCCCCGCGGCGGACTTGGCCCCAAGCGGCTTGCCGCCTGGCCCCTCCTCGGAGGCGTGGGCCACGCCGAAGGAAAGCCCGGGCGCGAAGCGGGCGAGTTCCGCCTTCCAGTTGGCGATCAGCGAGGCGGGTACCACCAGCAGGCTGGGCAGGATTTTGTCGGGCTGGGCATTTCCCGCCTTGGTTTTTTTGCGCTGGTGCTTCCGGTCGAGCAGCAGGGCGATGACCTGGACCGTCTTGCCCAGGCCCATGTCATCGGCCAGGCAGGCCCCCAGACCCAGACGGGTCGCGAAACGCAGCCACTGGTATCCGGTCAATTGGTAGGGCCGCAGGCTCGCCTCCAGGCCGGCGGGTGGCTTGCCGGCCCCCGCCTCGGGCGACCGCAACTCGCGCAGGATGGATTCGAGACCCTTGCCCGCCACCAGACCGGTCCATTCCCGGACCGATTCCTCCAACTCGAGCCCTTCCCGCGCGCCGAGGCTCACCCCCGACAACAGGCGCATCCCCTCGAAGAAGCTGAGCCCACCCGAGCGGTTGGCCTTCTCGACGCTCTTCCAGTGGGCCAGGGCCTGCTTCAGTTTTTCGCGGTCGACCTCGACCCATTTCCCCTTCAGGGGCACCAGGCCACCCGAGGAGGCCAGCATTTCGTTTAACTCGGCCCGGGTGATCGATTCGCCACCCAGACTCAGGCTCACGGAGAAGTCGAGCAACGACTCGGCCCCCACCCGGGGCGTGTCGCGGGTGTCCACCCGCACGGAGACCAGCGGCCGGGGCGGCGTGCGCGCGCTCCACCAGTCGGGCACCCGCACGATGCAGCCGGCCGCCTCCAGTCTGGGAATCGCCACGAGGAACTCGTGCGCCTGCCGGGCCGACCATGCCAGGGGTTGGTAGATGCCGCCCGAATCGACCAGTTCCCGCATGAAGGGGACGGTCTCCGCCGCGCGCGAGATCGGCAGCAGCAGATTCAGCATCGCCGCCCGGTCCCGTTCGCCGGCGTGCTGACGGAGCGCCGATCCCAGCGGTTCGTGGCGGGGCTTTCCCAGGCTGGTCAGGCCGTTGACGAAGGTCGCCAGGAAGGCGAACGGGTGGTCCGGGTCACGCTTGTTCTCGGCGAGGTGCAGGGTCACCCGGCCGACGAAACGCCAACGCGGGTTCCTGGCGGCCAGGTAGGCCTGGGCCCCACCCGGGTGGGCGGCAATCTCGCGCCGGGTGAAGGTGTCGAGGTCAAGCCACCAGCCGGCCAAAGCCTCGGCGGTGAGGTATTCCAGGCCAGGCATCGGCGGCGCCTGGGCGACCAGGGCCTGCAGGTCCTCCCCCGGGACCGGAACCTCCGCCAGGGGCTCGCCCGGCAGACCAGTCGCAGCCTTGCACAGATGGGTCAGATAGAGGTTGCCCACCGTCCGGGCAAATTCGAATGCCGGAGGGAGAACGGCATCACCATGGTCGGTGGCGGCGGCAAGCACACCCTCGACTGCGCTGGAGGCGAAGGCGTTGGCCAACGCCTTGGGTATCGCCCCGTCAGCGACCGCTTCCAGCGCCTCCCGCGCGACCAGGTGACCCAGCGGGTTGATGGCGAGTTCGAGCATGGGGCCCTGGACTGGGGTGATGGATCATCCACTCAGGAAATGATACCCAAATGGATGGGTTCTGGATGCCAAGCGTCCGCTTGGCCCGTTGGGCTCATTCGCCGTCTGCCGCGCATGCCAAGGGCGTGCATTCCGCCAGGCTTGGATCCCCCTCAGGACTGGTCCAACACGGACTTGACCAACCGCAGGAAACCCGGGGCTACTTTCCACTGGTGGTTGTCATCGGTGACGATGCTGACCGTCTTGGCGTTCAGGCGGAGGATGCGCCCCTCGATATGGACGCCGTCGCGGTCATGGAAGCAGACCCGGTCGCCGACATGGTACTTGGCCATGTGCTGCAACCGGCGGGTTTCCTGGAACCACAGCAAACGATCGACCACCACGCGGTTCAGGGCCTGCAGTTCCGATTCGGTCAGATCCGGCAAGGTCGCCAAGGCCTTGCCAAGCGCCTGCGACGTGGCACCGGGACCGGATCCGCCACCGGCGGGGATGATCTCGTGCGACATGACCATTCTTCACAGGTTTGGAAGAAACAAGAGATTTTTATCCTAACCCAAAAGAGGCCGAAGACCCGTGCATTTCTTTGCCACTTTGGGTAGGTTTGTCTCCTGGGGGACTATCATTTGCTGTTCAGACCATCATCGAAATCACGGAGGTAGGAATGCCGACCAACCAAAGAACCACGGATTCCCTGGCCAGATTGGTGCTCCCCCCATCGTTTGCCAATGCCAAGGTCCTCATCGAGCAGATCAGCGAGGACGAAATCCGTGTTCGACGTTTGAACCTGTTAGCGAGCGAAGAATTGCCTTTCACCGAAGAAATAGCCGCCCCTCTGTCCGACCGCGACCGCGACCACTTTCTGAACCTGCTCGCCGACCCGCCAGCCCCAACCCCGAGGCTCCGGGCCGCCGCCGTCCGGCACAGGGCCCGCCATGGTTGAACGGAAGGTTGGGCCCGTTCGCCTGACAGCACCAACCTTCCGGTTGCCAATACCCCCCATGCATTGGCCGCTCCACACCTAGTGCCCATCAAGACCGGGAAGGGATAAAGAGCTGACGCCCATTCACAGCAATTGCGAAAGGAATGTCCGGGCCGGCACCGCCAGCGGGCCACGGGGTTTGGCGAAACAATCCGCGTCGACATAGCCCGTTTCCATCTCCACCTGGAAGGCGAAGGGTGCCCCGGTTTGGCCCTGGTAATGGGCAAGCCCCGGACCGATCGGGGATTGCCCGTGCTTCACCTCCACCAGAAACCAGGGGGCCCCGTCCCGCACCACGACAAAATCGACTTCCCTGCCCTCCTTGTCGCGCAGGTACCCCAGTTGGAATTGGCCCAAACCCATGTCGTTCCAGCCATCCACCGCCTTGAGCAGGTGGCAGGCCACGAAGGTCTCGGCCCGTTTCCTGGCATCCTCCACCGCCGACCAGTCGCGCAGGTACCACTTGGGCTCCTTGCGCAGCGACCGGGTGACATTCTTGTACCAGGGCCGCACCAGGAAGCCGTGGTGCAAACCCGCCAGCGTGTCGATCCACCGGCGCATGGTGTCCACGGAAACCCGTACGGCCCCGGCCAGATTGCTGTAAACCAGTGGGTCACCCGAGCGGCTGCGCAGGAGGTCCATGAGCACGGCCAAATGGTCGATCTGCTGGATCTGGGTCTGCTCCCGCACATCCTCGCGCAGCAACTGGGCCTGGCGCAGCCCCTGCCAGCGGTGACTGAAGCGCGGATCCCGCTTCAGGAACGGTTGCGGGTAACCACCAAAACGCCAGAGGGCAGCGAACTCGGGTTCATGGGGCCTTTTGGGGCTCCGGATCACCCGCGCCGGATCCGGCAGGTCCTGCGAGCCCGTTTCGGCCACGCTGAACGGATGCAAGTTGTAGAGGAAGTATCGCCCCATCAGGCTGTCACCCATCTTGCGGTCAGTGTCCAGCCGACTGGAACCGGTGACCACCACCCGCAACCCGTCTCCCAGCGTGTCAAACAGGCCCTTCGAAAAGAGTTTCCAGCGCGGGTACTTGTGCAACTCATCCAGCAGGAGCACAGGCGCGCCATCCGCACTTTTGGCAGGGGATGGACGCAGACGGTCCAGCCCGAGGTGACTGGCGAGAGCCTTCTGCCCCGCCAGGATCAGCTCCCGGTCCTCCTGGCTGTCCCAGTTGAGGTAATGGTCGGCGAGTGACCGGCAGGTGGTGGTTTTTCCAACCTGGCGCGGACCGCTGACAAACGCCATCTGGCGATGGGTGGCCAGATAGTCCTTCAGCAGCAACTCATAAAAACGACGCCTGAATTCCATGTGACTATTTTCGACACCTTCGTAAATTGGTCACGACTATTTTACGATGGTG
>Ga0315899_10006440_pt1 | contig 12651 bp, 10 predicted proteins | sample LakEriMetagenome_2_FD_203518 | JGI IMG/M metagenome (GOLD analysis project Ga0315899, IMG submission 203518) | Freshwater fungal communities from buoy surface, Lake Erie, Ohio, United States - Buoy 4 MA112 | ecosystem: Environmental > Aquatic > Freshwater > Lake | place: USA: Lake Erie, Ohio...
CCGTGGTGAACGCCAGCGCGGACAAGCCGCCCGCCACAGATGAACTGGACTGCATGCGGTTGAGCTGGGGGCCTTACCTGTGGATGCGCTGTTACACCAACGGGGCGCAGTTCCTTGATCGTGTGGTTGGCGCCAATCCTAATTGGCCTGAACTGGAAGCCAAGGCGCGCTTGGTTCCTGCTGGATGCAACGGCTTCAAGGTTCGACCCTTTGTGTATGCGGAGCCCTCGATTGGGGTCACCCAGCCTGATTTTGGTTGGGAGCCTTCTGAGCCGAGTGATTCGGGAATTCGATTCCGGGCCAGTTTGGAAGCTTTGGCCAAACTCGTTGCCTTGGGTGTTCAGGCGCATGAGCGGAACGGACAAGCCATCACGCAAATTACTGTCAGTGGTGGGATCAGCAAGAGTGATTTGATGGTGGAGATTTTGGAAAAAACTTTGGGGCGAAGGGTGTTGCGGTTGCCGGTGGCGGAGGGAAGTGCTTTGGGGGCGGCGGTGGTGGCGGCAGGGGTGTAGTTGATTAAAACTGTGAAGAATCTTTTGTTTAAACTGGCCCCACGCAAAATGGCAGTGATTCAAAGTATTCGTTCCAGGCGCAGGTCGCACAAGCTGATCAAAGAATGGGGGATTTTGGATTTAAATCGCAAACTTAAGGCTGGGTTGGGGAAGAGGATTCAAGCAGGTCCATTCATGGGGGCCGAATTGCCCGAAGACGCTTTTCTTGAGCATGTCGGGCCATTTTTGTTGGGAACATATGAGTCTGAATTGAATGAAATTTGGCCTACTTTGCTTGGAAAAACCTACTCGCAGGTTATCGACATCGGATCCAAGTTTGGTTACTACGCAGTTGGGCTGGCTTTAAGGTATCCTGAAATTGATATTGTCGCCTTTGACATCGATCCGTGGGCCCGCGGCGCCACCTTGGCGATGATCAAGGATAATGGCGTAAAAAATGCTCGAGTAGACGGTTTTTGCGACAGCAAATGGGTCAGGAAAAACCTCAAGCCAAGAGCGCTGTTGATCTGTGATTGCGAAGGATATGAGTCTGAACTCTTTGGCCAAGACCTTGGTGATAACATCGGCACGTTGACGGCGGTGATTGAGACGCATGACCAATTAGTGCCCGATGCGAGTTCCCGCATACGGAATACTTTTCAACAAACCCATGACTTGATTGAGATTTCTAAAGCTGGAGCAGTTGTCGCCCAGACGGGTTTGTCATTCTTATCAGCCGATGAGATGTCCGCAGCAGTGAGAGAGATACGCGAAGTGCAGCGATGGATCGTTTGCATTCCAAAATCAAAGCTAAACGACGCCTAGCAATTGCGAATCGTTCATTTAGGCAAATATTATCCCCCAGCCCCAGGTGGAATTGAATCGCATGTGCAGACACTGGCCCGAGGTCTGGCCGACTGGGGGCATGAGGTGAGTGTTCTTTGCGTCAACCATGCCGACAGGGAAGGCAGGGATATCACGCATTCGCGATGGCGCAGGACGCCGAACTTCATCCAAACGGACCAAAATGTGCTTGTGAACCGGGTTGGGCGCTTGTTTGGCTTGAACAGGCTGGAGGTTTGTCCAGGATTATTGGGCCAAATAAGAAAAGCGACATCCCTGGCAGACATAGTCCATTTGCACACACCTAATCCTCTGATGTTGGCCGCATGGTGGCTGGCCGGCAATAGGCAAAAACCTTTGGTGGTCACCCACCACAGTGATGTGATCAAGCAGAAGTTTCTTCAAGCGTTGGTGGCCCCGTTTGAGTCCCGGGTTTACGGGACGGCGCGGTTGATCCTCTCGGACAGCCCTAATTACATCAATGGCTCCTCTGTTTTGCAAAAGTTCAGAGACAAAGTGCAGGTGTTACCACTTGGGATTGACTTGGAACCGTTTATAAATCCCGGTGAAAACGAAAGCCTAGAAGCCAATAAAATGTGTGAGGATCACGGTAATCCTTTGTGGTTGATGGTTGGCAGAATGACCTACTACAAGGGATACCAGATCGCCATTGAGGCTCTTGGCCAGGTTGAGGGAAAGCTGATCATCGTTGGCAATGGGCCATTGGAACCTGAACTCAAGGCGATGGCGCACCGGATAGGCGTTGCCGAGAGAATTATCTGGATGCCTTCCGTATCTCGAAGCGGATTGGTTGCGCTCTACCACGCGGCGACCGCCCTTTGGTTCCCAAGCGTTGCAAGAAGCGAGGGATTTGGGCTGGTTCAGGTAGAGGCGATGGCATCTGGTTGCCCGGTTATCAACACCTCAATACCCGGTAGTGGTGTGAGCTGGGTGAGCGTGGATGGCGTCACGGGCCTGACTGTGGAACCAGGCAACCACGATGCGTTTGCGAACGCTGTGAAAAGGCTTGTTGCAAATACTGATCAAAGGCGGCTGATGGCTGAAAAAGCAAAACGGCGAGCCTGTGAAGAATTTGACAGCAAGGTAATGGCGTCCAGGTGCGTTGAAAAATATAAAGCGATTCTTGGTAAAGTCATTTGATTTCAGAGTGCCTGGATGAAAGAGTGGGTGTTTTTGAAGCAGTTGTTGATTCGAATCTTGGACTCGGCAAGGGGGATTTTTTGCATGTTTCTGCCGGAAAAACATACGGCGGTGTGGAAAAAATGCTGATGGCTTTTGCGGCCAGCAATAGCCTTACCGGGCGTGATCGCCACCACTTCGCATTGTGTTTCGACGGGCTGCTTTCTGAAAAATTGGAAAAGATTGGTGCCAACCCCATGATATTCGGCCCAGCCAGGCGGTTGGGCATTTTCCAAAGGGTAGCTGCCGGAAAAAAATTGCAGAAGATAATCAGTAAAAAATCGCCCAAAGCTGTGATATTCCACGGTGATTGGGTGTTTGATTTGTTTGCCGGAGCCGCCAAAAAGCGTGGTTTTAAATTAATAAAAATGCTCCACAATTTAGGAGAGGTAAGCCTTCGGCGTTTTAATTGGCTGATAGGATTTACCCGACCTGATTTGGTGATTGCCAACAGTAAAATCACCGCGACAAATTATTTGGAACACCATCCTAGAGCCAAAGTCGCAACTGCTTACCCGCCCATGCTAATCAGGCAGGAATTTAACCGTGTCGCGGAGCGCAAGGCCGTACTCGGGAAATTAGGTTTAGGCGATGGAGTTAAGTTAATCCTGACCGCGGCCCGTTTCGAGTGGGGAAAGGGACATGACATTGGGCTGGATGCCTTGACCCTGCTGGATTCCAAAATCAATTGGGCATGGCTGGTGGCAGGGGCGCCTCATAATCGAATAGAGAACGAATATTATGAGGGGTTTCGCGAGAAAGTGGAGAAAAAATTGCCCGCAGATCGGGTTGTTTGGTTAGGGCATGTTGATGATCTTGAGCCATATTACCTGTCTGCGGATGTTTATTGTCAATTCAATCGAAAACCTGAATCCTACGGATTGACCTTCGCGGAAGCTGCTATGTTGGGTTGCCCTGTCCTGACAACCGGGATCGGGGCTGCCCAAGAAGTTCTTGCCGGCGAGGAAGGGCATACATTTGTTCCAAAACCAAGCCCTATCAACTTCGCACGGGAATTAAGCAGAATCCTTGTCTGACCAAATTATATAACGAAAAAACATGAGCGGTTTTGTACTTTGTATTTTGGCATTTTTGACTACTTTTTTTGTTGGAATGTTGAATTGGCGCTTCTCGTTATGCGTCTTAATGGCTTGGGGTTATTTCTTCGGATTTTTGAAAGCCAATTTTGTGGATTCTGCAGGGCACTTTATTTTTGATGCATCGACCATTGGATTTTATTTTGCGTTGATGATGACTTTGACAAAAGTCCAGAATCGTTTTGCCTGGAAACCGGTAAAAACCTGGTTAATTCTTCTGATTGCCTGGCCAGTATTCATGGCTTTGATTCCTCTTCAACATTACCTGATCCAATTAGTTGGGCTTCGCGGAAACATCATGTGGCTGCCAATGGTTCTTGTCGGGGCAATGATGGATGGCAGGTCTAGGGTCACTTTTTCAATAGCTTTGGTATTTCTTAACTGGGTTTCGCTTGCATTTGCGATTGCGGAATATCTTTTAGGGGTTGAAATTTTTATCCCAACGAATCAAGCAACGAGTATTGTTTTCAACAGCAACGATATTGTTGGCAACCAGCTCCGAATTCCATCCATTTTTGCAAACGCGCATAGTTATGCGGGAAGCATGGTGGCTACGGTGCCGTGGTTGCTTGGGGAATTGATTGACAACCGCAAAAACCCTTTGAAATCTTATTTCCTTATTTCGGGGATTGTGGCCTGTGTCTTAGGTGTTTTTATGGCTGGGCCTCGCCAGCCAGTCGCGATTCTCGGACTGGTAATAACCTTGTTCCTGCTTATGGGGCGAATCAACCTGGCATTTTTGATTTGCTTGCTTGTTGTGGGTTCTGTGGGCTCGTACTTTGTTTACCAAAATGAGAGAATGCAGCGATTCATGGACTTGCAAGATTTTGATAAGGTTCAAGCCAGGGTGGAATTGAGCCTTAATTCGTACTTTGTTGATCTTGTCCTTGATTATCCGATGGGAAATGGAATGGGTGCGGGCGGTACAAGTATTCCTTATTTCCTTCAGACGTATCTGACCAATGCAGTTGGTCTGGAAAACGAATATTCGCGGATTCTCCTGGAGCAGGGCCTAATTGGTTTGGGTATTTGGATTGGCTTCATCATTTGGTTGGTTTTCCGCAAAATCGACAAGAAAGACCCGGCCTTTGCCACTAAAAAATTATGCTGGATCTATGCTGTTGTCATCCTGCTAACGGCCTGGATTGGAATTGGAATGATGACCACAGTACCTGGCACAGTTTTGTTGATGCTGGCAATAGGGATCTGTGTCGCACCCAGTCTTGATAAGTTAGGGCACACATCCTTTGCAAATACAGTGAAGATCTTTAGCAGAAGCATTCATATTCCAGCGTATCAGCGAGGGTTGGCCCGGGCGTGATAAATTTGCCCGATCCAATTAGGTGGTTTGTGCGGCGCTGGACGATAAAGTCGACGAGTCGGAAATTAATTACCGAAGCTGGCTGGGATCAGAAAAATCTGCTCTTAGTCGTATTTTTGTTAGGCTTGGGGGGGGCTGTCCTGGAAGGGGCCACATTCGCCCTCCTGGCCCTTACCCTTGAGCTTCTTTCTTCCGATTCGGCTTTAAGCTCAGAGAAGACTTCATTCTGGGGAATTAGTTGGCTTGCCAATCTGGATTTAACCAAGCAGTTTGTGGTCATTGTCGCAAGTGTAGTTTTGTGCCAGGTAATCAAAAGTGTTTTTCAAGTCTTAAATAACCAGTTGTCTACTACATTGGGTGCAAGAACAGCCTTTAGGGTGCAGCAAAAGGTTCTGGATTCGGTCCTTGCTTTGAAATTTAGCACGGCTAGCCGTTATAAAATCGGCGAGTTGACCAATATGGTTGCAACCCCGGCAGATAGCACCGCTCAGCTCTTGATCCAGTGCCTCGCTTTTGTGACCAATATCATCACATCTCTGGCTTATGTTCTTGTCATGTGTCTCATTTCTGTTCCCTTGTTTCTTGCCGCAACTATCCTCTTTAGTATTGTGCTGTTGCTCCAAAAATTTGTTGGTAGAAAAATTGGATCCATATCTTATCAATTGGGTTTGCAGCAGGGGGATTTGACCAGGAAAATGGTGGAGGGGATAGGCGCCCTCAGGCTTGTTCACACATTTCAGTGCCAAGATTTTTTTAGACAACAAATTAGAGTCATGCAAAAAAAATATATAGAAACGATGCAAAAATTGAACAGTAGAATGTCGTTGCTGGGTCCGATTTCCGATTCTGTTCTTTTGATTGGCTTGGGGTTTTTTCTCCTTCTAGGATTTTTTCTATTTAAAGGTGAGCGATCCACTCTCCTTCCGGACCTACTTACATTTATTGCGGTCCTCAATCGTCTTTCTGGAAAAATTACTCAAAACAGCTCTACATGGTCTTACATAAAATTATACTTGGGCAGAATCGGGATAGTCGATGATCTTTTGGAGGTAAGCCAACAGGAAAGCGAAGAGCCTGGTTACTTGGTGGTGTCTGATATAAGGAAGTCAATAGTTTTCAAAGATATTTTTCTCAAATATGATTCACGACAGGAAAATGCCCTTTGCGGGATAAATATCAACTGGCCTGCTCACACCAGTCTCGCGCTTGTGGGCCCATCTGGCGGTGGAAAAAGCTCTATTGTTGATCTTTTATTAGGCCTCTATGAGCCAACGGGCGGTTCTATCCAAATTGATGAACAGGATCTTTTTTGCGTCAATAAGGCTTCGTGGCGGTCCATGGTTGGTGTTGTCAGTCAGGATACCATCCTTTTCAATGCTAGCATTGAAGATAATCTTCTCTTTGCAAAACCAGATAGTCTAGAGTTCGAATTAATTCAAGCTCTTAAGATTGCCGACGCTTGGGATTTTGTTTCACAACTTCCTCAGGGCATAAAGACACAAATTGGGGAAAGAGGTTTTATTTTAAGCGGTGGGCAGCGCCAGAGAATCGCAATTGCCCGGGCCCTCCTTCGGAAGCCAAAGATTCTTATTTTGGACGAGGCAACCAGCGCCTTGGATTCCCAGGCAGAACAAAACGTGCAAAGCACAATCGATTCGTTAGGGCGAGGTACCACACGACTGATCATTGCACACAGGCTATCTACAATCATAGGTGCCGATCAGATCTGTGTTCTAGATAAGGGGGTCATTGTCGAAGCAGGCAACCATGCCGAATTGCTTTCAGCCAATGGAATGTATGCCTCCTTATGGCGTAAACAGATTGGCGACAACGGTGCATTGGTTTTTTGATTGGAAAAGAATATCAAAGCAAAAAAGGACTATTTTGCCAATTGTGAATATACATTCTACCGCTATTGTTGACGTAGGCGCAGAGATTGGAAACGGGACTCGTATTTGGCATTGGGTACATGTTTGTGGCGGGGCAGTTATTGGGGAAAATTGTTCTTTGGGTCAAAATGTATTTGTCGGTAACCGTGTTGTAATCGGCAATAATGTGAAAATCCAAAACAATGTATCCGTCTATGACAATGTGACACTTGAGGATGATGTTTTTTGCGGGCCTAGCATGGTTTTCACCAATGTTTATAACCCCCGCTCGGCGGTCAGCCGCAAGGAAGAGTACCGGGACACCTTGGTGAAAAAGGGTGTCACCCTAGGGGCCAACTGCACGGTTGTCTGCGGGGTGACCATAGGTGAAAACGCATTCATCGGCGCGGGCGCTGTCATCAATCGAGATGTGCCACCCTTCGCCTTGATGGTAGGAGTTCCAGCGCGCCAAATTGGCTGGATGAGCGCCTACGGAGAGCGCCTTTCTCTTCCCATCCGGGGGGAGGGTTCCGCCGTTTGCCCCCATTCGGGTGACCGTTACTTCTTGGAAGGAAGTCTTTTGAAAAGAGTGCCTTTTTCAGGCCAATAAATCTTGAAAACACCTTCATGACAGTCACCACCCAAAAGTCTGTCCCCTTTATTGACCTGCAGACGCAACAGTCAAAGATCAAGCACCTGATCGACCAGCGAATGGGTAATGTGTTGCGCCATGGCCAGTACATCCTTGGTCCGGAAGTGGCTGAGCTTGAAGCCGCTTTGGCCAGTTATGTCGGTGTACAGCACTGTATCGCGGTTTCCAGCGGAACTGATGCGCTTATTCTTGCCCTGATGGCATTGGGAATCGGGCCCGGCGATGAGGTGATCACCACACCGTTCTCTTTCATCGCTACCGCCGAGGCAATAGTTTTGCTGGGTGCCAAGCCAGTCTTCCTTGACATTTGCCCCAAGACTTACAACTTGGACCCCCGTCTGGTAGAGGGGGCTATCACGCCCCGCACCAAAGCCATCATGCCTGTCAGTCTCTACGGGCAATGCGCGGCGATGGATGCCATCAATGAAGCGGGGAGAAAGCATAACATCCCGGTGATCGAGGATGCCGCCCAGAGCTTCGGGGCCATTTACAAGGGTAAACATTCCTGTGGCCTGACCACCATCGGCTGCACCAGCTTTTTTCCCTCAAAGCCTCTGGGTGGATATGGCGACGGCGGTGCCTGCTTTACCCAGGATGATGAGCTTGCAGGAAAGATGAGGCGGATCTCGCGCCATGGACAGTTGCGGCACTATTACCACACCGAAGTGGGGATCAACGGTCGCATCGATACCCTGCAGGCCGCCATTCTTCTGGCCAAGTTGGATGTTTTCCCGCAGGAAGTGGAAGCGCGCAAGCGCATCGGCCAGCGCTATATCCAGCAATTGAATTTGGCGGGCATTCATTCCACTCCGACCATTCTGCCCCACAACACCTCGGTATATGCCCAGTTAACGGTGCAAGTGGATAACCGGGCGAAAGTGCAAACCGCGCTGAAGGATATGGGAGTACCCACCGCCGTGCACTATCCTCTGGTGCTGCACAAACAACCGGCTTTGGCGGGCAAATCGGTCAATCATCCGTGCCCCCATGCGGAGGCTGCCAGTGAGCGGGTCCTTAGTCTGCCGATGCATCCCTATCTGACCGAGTCAGATCAGGATCACATCGTCCAATCACTGGCTGATGCCTTGCGGGAAACAGCCTGATATGACCCTGAAAATATCCAGCCCAATCCTTGACCGCAAAATCCGCATCGCCTTGGTCGGATGCGGACGGATCGCCTTTAAGCATTTCGAGGCGATTGAGAAATTCAAGGACCAGTTGGAATTAGCTGCAATTTGCGACAACCAGGCATCCCGATTGGAACCTGCTGCGCAAAAAGCCGGAGTGCCTGGTTATTTGCATCTGGAGGAAATGCTTGATCAACAGAAACTGGATTTGGTGGTCTTGGCAACGCCCAGCGGGCTGCATGCCCGTCAGGCCATCCAGGTGGCCCGGCACCGGATCCATGTGATGACAGAAAAACCCATGGCCACCCGTTGGCAAGACGGTTTGGACATGGTGAAGGCCTGTGACGATGCCGGGGTGCACCTGTTCGTGGTGAAGCAGAACCGCCGGAACGCCACCCTACAACTTCTGAAAAAGGCTCTCATGGAGAAGCGGTTTGGCCGCATCTACATGGTGACCAGCAATGTGTTCTGGCAGCGGCCGCAGTCTTACTACGACACCGATGCCTGGCGTGGGACCTGGGAGTTCGATGGCGGGGCCCTGATGAACCAGGCTAGCCACTATGTGGACCTGTTCGACTGGATGATCGGCCCGCTTGAAAGCGTCCACGCCTACACGGCCACCCTGGAACGCGATATCGAGGTGGAAGACACCGCCGTGATCAGCATGCGTTGGCGCAACGGAGCCTTGGGAACCATGAGCGTGACCATGCTCACCTACCCCAACAACCTAGAGGGCTCCTTCACGGTGCTGGGAGAAAAGGGCACCGTGCGCATCGGTGGTGTGGCAGTGAACCAGATCCAGCATTGGGAATTCGCGGACAAGCAACCCGAAGACGCCAATATCCAGGAGGCCAGCTACGAAACGACTTCGGTCTACGGATTTGGGCATCCTTACTACTACGGCAATGTGATCGACGTGCTGAGGGGTAAGTCCGCCCCGGAAACAGATGGCCGGGAGGGGTTGCGGTCGCTGGAACTGCTGATCGCCGCCTACCGATCCGCAAGGGATGGCAAGCGCGTTCCCCTGCCTCTGGAGTACTGACCGTGCATCACGCCGATTTGCTGGGAAAATTGAACAATCGCACGGCCAAGATCGGCATCGCCGGACTGGGTTATGTGGGTCTGCCCCTGATGCTCCGGTACAACGCGGTGGGCTACCAAGTGCTGGGTTTTGATGTGGACGCCACGAAGGTGGTGCAGTTGAACGAGGGCAGAAGCTTCATCGAGCATATCCCCTCCGCCAGTGTGGCCAAGGCCCGTCAAACCGGGTTTGAAGCCACCACGAACATGGCCCGAGCCCGGGAATGCGACGCGCTGATCCTGTGCGTCCCCACGCCGCTCAACGCGCATCGCGAACCGGACATGAGTTTTGTGATCGACACAGTGAACTCCCTCTGCCCACACCTGCGTGCCGGGCAGGTGATGTCGCTGGAAAGCACTACCTACCCAGGCACCACAGAGGAAGAACTGGCGCCGCGCATTGAGAAACAAGGTTTCAAGCTGGGGGAAGATTTTTTTCTGGTTTATTCCCCAGAACGGGAGGACCCGGGTAATCCCGACTTCACCACGCAGACCATTCCCAAGGTGGTGGGGGGCCATACCGCTTCCTGTGCCGAAATAGGGAAAGCACTCTATGGGCAGGTGGTCAACAAGCTTGTGCCAGTCAGCTCAACCAAAACGGCTGAAATGACCAAGCTATTGGAAAACATCCACCGGGCGGTAAACATCGGTCTTGTAAATGAGATGAAGATTGTCGCTGATAAGATGGGGATCGATATCTACGAAGTGATCAGGGCGGCGGCCACAAAACCGTTCGGCTTCACGGCCTATTATCCCGGGCCAGGTTTGGGCGGTCATTGCATCCCCATTGATCCGTTTTACCTGACTTGGAAGGCCCGGGAATACGGCCTGAACACCCGGTTTATCGAATTGGCCGGGGAGGTCAATTCAGCGATGCCGCAATGGGTGGTCACCAAGCTGGCCGATGCTCTGAATGACCGCCAAAAATCGATCAAGGGCAGTAAGATCCTAGTACTGGGCATCGCATACAAAAAAAATGTCGACGATATGCGTGAATCACCATCGGTTGAGATAATGGAGATTTTGCGAGACAAAGGTGCGATCCTTTCCTACAGCGATCCCCATGTGCCGGTATTCCCCAAGATGCGCCAGCACCGGTTTGATTTGAAAAGTGTGGGACTGACGCCGGAAAACCTACAGCAATTTGATGGGATTGTTTTGGCAACGAATCATGACCAATTTGATTATGAATTAATCCAACAGCATGCCTCTCTAATAATTGATACTCGAGGTGTGTATAAAAAAACATTGGATAAAATAGTCAGCGCATAAATAGGAACGTTTTTATGGAGATATTAGGATGCTAAGATTAATGAAACTGTTGCAATTTTCAAAACTGAGTCAGTACGATTATCTGTGTTGGAAAAATGAATTAAAAAGAAAAATAAAAATAAGTTTGGGATTGAAGACATTATCACCGAGGCTAAGAAGCAGGGTTTCAACAAAAAAAATCAAACAACTTATAAAAAAGTTTGGCTTCGCAGAAACTGACAGCGGTGATATTAGTTGGTTTTACACAGCATATGATAGGGGTGATGGTGATCCGCTCACTAATCACAATCTAGATTTCATAGAAAAAAACATTTCATTAAATTCAGAAATATTGGTTACTGGGTGCGGTACCGGCATTATGCTTTTCTATTTGATTGACAAAGGATTTTTAAATGTCGATGGGTTTGATTACTTAAAAGAATGTGTATTGGTGGCAAATGAGATAATTAAAGTTGGAGAATATAAAGCAAATATATGGCAAGACAATGGGTTTGATCCTGTTGTCCCCAAAAAGTATGATTTGGTTACCGCGATGCACTGGGTTTTCTCTGCATGGATGGGTAATTATGGGAATAAAGTACTCGATCAGTGCAGAGTTTATGAACAAGAGTATAGGAATAACTTGCTGGACGAATTTCTAAATAAATATAGAAAATTTATAAAAAAGGACGGAATGTTGATTATTGAATTAACTGATTCTGTTGCAGATTACAGGCTTGATTCTGATTCGCCTCATTCCAAGTGTTCACTAGGATTGATATATCCAGTTAGATTTTCTCCAAATGATGTTAAGCTGATTGCAAATAAAAATAAAATGGAGGTGGTAGAATATAAAATGTGCCAATCTTATGGCCACCAGCCTAGGGTTTCTTACATGATTAAAAATAATTGTTAAGTCAAATTTGATAGTTCAAAAGTACTTAGGTGCCTTGCTAATTGCGGCTTTAAACATTCTAAGTGTTGTAAAAAAGTGGACGGCGGCCTTCTTAGAGTTTAATTTTTGTTGAGAGCAAAATTTAAAAAATTCATTTATGCCAGGACTTACGCAGTTGGCGTGAATTGGGTTTGCCCATTATGTTCAATTTGACTATCCTTGACAGATGTGAACAAGCCAAAAGTCACCGCTCAAGACTTCATCGACTTTCTGGTCGCCACGCCGGTGAATTCGACGGCGATGGAGGCGCAACGGACCAACCCGGTTGGTCCTGTTGAGCCCTCGCATGATGCGTACACCCGTTTGCTGCATCGGCTTGAACCATCCAACGGCACCCTGTGGCTGGAGGTGAAGGCGGAGGTTTGCCTGAACTCCGGGGTCTTGGTGCTGGATGACACAGTCCTGGACAAGCCGTACGCGCGAAAGATGGCCCTTGTCCATCACATGTGGTCTGGCAAGCACCATGCTGTGGTCAAGGGGATCGATCTGCTGACGCTGCTTTGGACCGATGGCGAACGCCACCTGCCGTGTGATTACCGGATCTATGCCAAGCCGAATGACGGCAAGACGAAGAATGACCATTTCGGGGACCTGATCGACACGGCCAAGGAGCGCGGATTCCAGCCGGAATACGTGCTTTTTGACGGCTGGTACAGCAGCCTGGTGAATCTCAAAAGGATTGATGCGGTCGGGTGGCGGTGGCTGACAAGGCTCAAGCACAACAGGAGGGTGAACCCGGACAGGACGGGCAATCGACCGGTCG
>Ga0315899_10006441_pt1 | contig 12649 bp, 14 predicted proteins | sample LakEriMetagenome_2_FD_203518 | JGI IMG/M metagenome (GOLD analysis project Ga0315899, IMG submission 203518) | Freshwater fungal communities from buoy surface, Lake Erie, Ohio, United States - Buoy 4 MA112 | ecosystem: Environmental > Aquatic > Freshwater > Lake | place: USA: Lake Erie, Ohio...
GCGTGTGTGTGTATGTGTGTGTGTGTGTGTGTGTGTGTGCGTGCGTGTGTGTGTGTGTGTGTGTGTGAGTGTATACATATATACATACAGGCTAGTTCTCTCGGAGGGTCTGCGTCTATATCCTCAGCCCCCCATCCTCTTGCGACGCGCCCTGAAAGAGTCGGCACTGCCCAAGGCCCACGGCGGCGAGGTGTCGGGGGCGCAGGGCGATGTAGCACAAATGCAGAAGCAGGGCGTCTTCATCAACCCCGGGGCTAACATCTTCATCTCTGTGTGGAACCTCCATAGGTGTGTGTGTGTGTGTGTGTGTGTGTGTGTGTGTGTGTGTACACCCTGGGGCTAACATCTTCATCTCTGTGTGGAGCCTCCATAGGTGTGTGTGTGTGTGTGTGCGTATGTGTGTGTACAAATACACTCACATGGTGTGTGTATTTGGGCTAATGTCTTCATCTCTGTGTGGAACCTGCATGGGAATCATGAGGGAGACTTGTGTGTACCTAACGTGTGTACCTAACGTGTGGCTAACGTGTACCTGCATAGGAATCCGCGTCTGTGGGATAGGCCTGATGAATTCGATCCCTCCCGGTTCACCCGCCCGCAGCCTGGTGTGTGTGTGTGTGTGTGTGTGTGTGTGTGTGTGTGTGTGTTGTGTGTGTGTGTGTGTTGTGTGTGTGTGTGTTGGGTGTGTGTGTGTACACACACACACAAATAGGCCCGCCTGCAGCCTGGTGTGTGTGTGTGTATACAAATACACTCACTCTTACATGCACGTACACACGCACGCACACGCACGCATGCATATTCATCACACACATATTCATCACACACACACACACACACACAAACTCATTGTCTATATATATGTATATATGTATACACGTTACAGGATATATTATCTATATATACACACACACACACACACACACGTTATATATATACACACACACACACGTTACATTCAAACACACACACACACGCACACACAATTATATAGGTGATGCGCACGTGGAGTGGGAGGGGAAAAATAAAGGAAAAAAGACCGCCTGACGACTTGCTATTGTTTTTTTTCGCCCATTTCCATAGGCGATATGCACGCGGAGTGGGAGGGATACAGACCACTCTCTTTTGACACTAGTTTAGGTCTCTTTTGACACTAGTGTAGGTCTCTTTTGACACTAATGTATTTCTATAGGCGATATGCACACGGAGTGGGAGGGATACAGACCACGGGACGACTTACTATTGGGCACAAAATCGCTGTAAAAATAAAAAAATAAAAAATAAAATTAGGCGATATGCACGCGGAGTGGGAGGGGTACAGACCACGGGACGACTTGCTGTTGGGCACAAAGTCGCTTTATCCCAACGAAATTGACTCTAATTGGGGGTGAGCCTGTCTCTGCATCCCTCCATACTAACTTTACTCAATACTAACTTTACTATCCCTCCATACTAACTTTACTCAATACTAGCTTTACTCAGCTATGTCTAACAGTATCAACTTCTAGTATGTCTCTCTAGCATGTCTCTTTATGTGTCTCTAGTGTGTCTCTTTATGTCTCCCTAGCGTGTCTCTAGCATGTTCGCCCTAGTATGTCTCTAGAATGTCTCCGTGCACGTGCGTGTATTGTGTGTGTGTGCGCGCGCGCGTGCGTGCGTGCGTGTGTGTGCGTTTGCTCGTGATTTTTCAATTCTTTCCGTGACGTAATCTGTGGTTTTTCTCTTTTTTCTTTTTTTACGTTCAGCTATATCCCGTTTGGAGGCGGCCAGCGCAAGTGCGTCGGGGATCAGGTGCCATCATCTCTCTCTCTCTCACACACACACACGCGCATAAACACACACTACACACACACACACTACACACTCACACACAACACGCACACGCGCAGAGACACATACGCACCGACAGATTCTCGAGTTTCAGTGACAGAGGGAGAGGGGGGGAGAGAGAGAGAGAGTGTGTGTGTGAGAGAGAGAGAGAGAGAGAGAGAGCTGAGCTATTATGCCCACTGTACTAGGTCTCTTTTGACACTGTACTAGGTCTCTTTTGACACTAACATGACCTGACGTTGAGTTGGTGTACGCTGTGGATAACGTATTTAATGCTGTACCCTACCATGATTTAATATTGCTGTAGGCTATCATTATTGTAACCTTGAGCTGTTATACCCTTACGCTGAGCTATTATGCCCACTGTACTAGGTCTCTTTTGACACTGTACTAGGTCTCTTTTGACACTAACATGACCTGACTCTTTTGACACTGTACTAGGTGTAACCTTGAGCTGTTATACCCTTACGGTTTAGGGTTTAGGGTTTTTTGCAAACCCTGAACCCTATCATTATTGTAACCTTGAGCTGATACACCCTTACGTCACATCACATTGGCAGTTGTTCTCTGGAGTGCTCGTGTACACACACCAACACACACACACACACACACACACACATTGACACACGCACACACAACCAAACACACGCACACACACACACACATTGAACACACACACACACACACACACACACACACACACACACACACACACACACACACACACACACACACAAACACACACACACACACACACATACACACACACACACACACACATTGCCACACACACAAACACACAGTTTGCAATGATGGAGGCCGTTGTGATTCTCTCCAGTGTCTTGTCCCGGTATTGTTTTTCAATCTTGGTGGTGTTTGCTTGGGAAGAGAAAGATGAAAGAGCCTTAGATAAAAGTCAAAAGACTCACGTTGCTCTTCTGAAGACAAGATTTTCAAGACAAATTCCCACGCGTTGCTCTTTCAAATACAACGGCTCGTGCTTTTTTTTGGTTTTTTGGTGTGTAGTGTGTTGCCGTAGTAGCTATTTCTAGCATGTGTGTGTGTTGGTGTGATGCGTCCCTCTAGTTTCTTGATCCGGCGGTTCGTGTCAAGCTTTGCCACGGCTGTGTGTGTGTGTGCGTGTGTTTGTGACAGTGTGTGTGTGTGTGACAGAGAGCGCGCGCGCGCGCGCGCGCGTGGTGTTTCGTACACTTCTGACGCAGCGCTTTCTCTCCCTTTCTCCCCCCCTCTCCCTCCAAATTCCCCCCATCCCTTCTTCTCAGGTTTGACATGGCACTGGCAGGGGCGCCAGAGGACGTGGGCATGTCTACAGGGGCTACAATCCACACTAAGAACGGCCTCAAAATGAAGCTCACGCCCCGCGTGGCGCCGAGGACCTCCTCCTCTTCCTCCTCCTCCTCCTCCTCCTCCTCCTCCTTCTCCACTATGCCGCATGCCGCTGTTGGGGGCGGCGAGGGGTGCCCTTTTGGGCACGCATAGAGCGCCTCTCGAATTTTCCACGACAGGAGAAAAGAAGGCGCCGAGGACCATGTGGCAGACTAGGCATTTCCACGATGTACACGAAGATGAGTGCCCTCCACACATGGACTTCAAGCACACCACACACATACTCGCACAAATGCCCCGGGTATCCCTTTTACTTTGTCGTTTGAGGAATAAAGGGGACCTGGAGTCCTTTGGATCCCCGCAGAAGGACCTTGTTGCAATTTGTACCAGCAGCGAAGTTCACTCGGGGGGCATTTCTGCGAACATAGGAAAAAGAGGATTCTCCCCGTGGGTTTCTCGATCAATTTTAAGTTAGGGGAATGTGGAACGTTTTCCAAATTCCTGGTGGTCGAAATCACTTGTTCAATGCAAACTCGTAGCCGTGCTATAGCCGAACTCCGCGCGCAAGTCATTGCCGAAGTCCTACGTACCGAAATCTTCGATGGCTTTCATACGAAAATGCATCAGGGATTCAGGGGGTCGAAATTCTTGTTCCGAACTTATTCAATAAAAAACAATCATCGAGCATGCGTACCTCAGGCTTGTTTTGTAACATCCAGGTGACATGTGTGGTCACTAATAACTTATAATATGCTGCAGGAAGGAGTACTTTGCTGCAGCATACGTACGAACCCACACCCAATGTGAGATGGAGGGGGGGGTTGAAATCCAACCACCGTCGCCCTCCCGAAAGGGGACAACGCACCCTTCGGCTCAGGAGGGTGTAGCGCTGTCTATAGAAACACAAGCGCTGTAATCATGAGTGAGCATATCCATCCATATCAATCTATCTATCTGTGTTCAAGGTCGTCATGTGTGTATGGGATATGTGTTCCTATGTATCTCCCCCCAGGACTACTACCTTTTATTTGATTGCTAAACAAAAATTCTCTGGCGCACGCGTGGTCTTACGCGGAAATCTGTCCCCCGTCCCCCGTGCCCACTCTCACCCCCCTCATCCCCCACCCGTCGCGTAACAGACATAGAGACACAGATCACACGCGCCTACTCTCCTGCACGTTTCCATATATACACATGAACACAAATTGGCACACAACGATACCTCATATTTGCGAGTCGCAGGATCCTGCCCGCAACTATCAAGACATACTCTATCAAGACACACCAGTCCTAGCTTGTTTCTCAATCAGCTTTCGCGCACCGAACCTCGCGTCCAGTCAACCTTCCCGCCCTGCTCACGAACCCGTTCAGTTGAGTACGCAGCTCTCGTAGGTGGGGATCATGTATTTGATGTTGATGAAGGCGTCCTCCCCTCCGTGCATTTCTAGCAGTTCTAATGTTTCCTGGATGAGATCTCCGAGGATCATGCGCTTTCGCTGGTTGTAGACAATGTGGTCACCAACGTTCACGTTTTTGTTCTTGAAGATGTTCAGCACTGGTAGAATCTGCTTGAGACGGGTTCGAGGGGGGAAGGAAGATAAATTAAAAAAAAGCTCTGATAAACCTCTCTGGGGGGTTTGGGGAAGGTTTAGGGGTTGGCATATCGGGCATGTCTGGGGTCTTGTCCTGTCCTCTTCTCCCTGGCCTTTTTCGCCAGTTCCAAAATCTACTCTCACTTCTTACGTAGTTTTGACTGCAGAAAGAACAAGCGAACGAAAACAAATGAAAGCATGGGACCCGCCAGGAGGGACATGCGGACTGGGGAAGCGGGCGCAGAGACCTGGCGGTAGTAGGGGACCAGGGCCTCGCCGATCATCTCGCCCGAAACCACCAACTGTTGCAGGACCTTAAGTACTATGACTATGACCGTGGGTTCCCGGGTGTTCAGGGCAGTTTTAATGGGGATGATGAGCTGCGGGATGACAGGCAGGATCTTGCTGCCGCCGTGCTCGAGCATGTCAAATGTGCCCTGTCATACACGCAAACTTAGTCACATGGCACGGCTATGAGACACCACCGTTAATTGCCGCAGGGCTAAGGTAAGCACCGCTTATCCAAAGCCAAATAACACGATTTTATCGACAACTACGCACACGCGTCGATAATACTGCAGCAAGTGACACCCCCTTCTTGCTCATCATTTCCTGGCAGCGAGGCTGCCCCCGAAATAGAGGCTGTCCCTCAAGCCACTCGGGACGGCTACTGTCCTGTGCCTGGACCACCCTCTCTCACTCCCTCCCTCCCACAGACACCTGCACGGCGAGGAAGCGGTATGGCTCCTCCTTTTCACGGAGACCATCAAAGAAGATGGGCAGGTAGTGGTGGTAATCCAGCTTTTCGATGTCCACCTTCCACTGAATCCTGCGGATCATCAGAAGGGGACGCTCAGACAAGTCGACGAGTTGTGCATGCTATGCGCCTAGAAGACAAAACAGCACAGGAATGAGGGCGAGGGGTGCAAGGAGGTGGTCTGCCATCCTTGCACCAAGGAGGTGTCTGCCATCCCGCACGGCGCCTCACCTGTTACCCACCCCACGGTGCTCAATTGCAATGGGCAAGTCGCCGCGCTCATAGAAACGGCGGAACTCGGTGTTTGGCGGATTCTGCCGGATTTTAAAGGCGCCCGACACAGGCGCAACGATTGGCCGCACCTCCTTCCTGCCAACAGCCAGCGACGTGCATGCGCCGCCGGGCGAGTCCTCGTGGGCGGGTGCACGGGACTTTTGGAAGTTGTCTGGCCCCGACACCTTGGACGTGTAGCAGAACTTGGCCGTGGCATTGTTGTAGTGCGGATCGTTCTCGGGGTCGGGCGCCTGTGCCCACCACCGCAAATGTCACGCCCTGGCGCAGCGCGGGGCCATGCCGCCCGCTCCGCAGGCCGCGCGGGGCGACGCTCCGCACTTACCCGCGGGGGACCGTGGCCGCCCGGTCGCTTGCTTGCCGCAATGGGCCGCGTCTTGTCGAAGCAACTCAGCGTCTCCTTGTGGCCGCACTTGCCCCGCGCAAACACGTGGTTGCCCGCTAGGTGGGACTGGACGTAGTCCTCGACCATGGTCTCATTGGCGGTGTTGCTGCCGCAACCACTAGTCAGACCCTGCGATAGCGCACCCCCGACACGGCAGTGCCACACGGCGGGCGCGGTCGGCCACTCACCTATTGTTGTACGCTGGCAGCGACATGGCTGCGTCGTCCTCTTCTCGTCCGTTTTAGTGTGCGTCGGACCGTTCTCACTCTTGTGGCAGTTGATGACTTGAGAGGGTTTTGTACCAGACAAGAGATCCTCATCTAAGGTTTAGTTAATTCTGGTACCGGACTTGCAAAACAGTCCCCTTGAAAAAAAAACCGTCGCACACGGTTGCCTTCCGAGCGGGCACCAAAATATTTTGAACCCAGGTTTCCAGTTTCTTTGAGGCGTGTACGCTTGAACTGCGTGGGTGTGACAGGGATGGGTCTGCCTGGACGCCCACAGGGTGATAGGCGTATGGGCGTCGACCCGGCAGGCCCGCCGCGCGCCCCCTCGCCGGCTGCTGCCAAGGGCGCCGCTGAGGCGCAGAAGCTCGAGGTGGACAGCTCGCGCAGGCCCGTGGACGGCAACCAGCGCTACCAGCTCTCCAGCCGCAGCCAGAGCCCGATGAACATGCTCGCCGACGGGTGTCTGCTGCCTGCCGTGCGCGCACCTTGTGTGTGTATGTGTGATCGTGTGCGCGTCGGCCCGCGCGCCTGTGACACGCTCGCTCACGAACGCTCGCCTGTGCAGGGGCCCGCCTCCGCCAGCCGCGCAGGGTGAGCAGCAGAAGACGCCGGCACTGCACGGCCAGGTGCCAGTGCGCCTCAGCGCCGACGTTCGGGTGCAGACCGGCCCGCCCGCGGCCCAGCCGCCGCCGTCCCGGCCCGCCCTCAACGTGCCGGGGGCGGCAGCTGCAGCGCGGCAGAGCCAGACGACGCCGCGGCGGAATGTGCCGATTGTGCACACGAATCTCTCGCCGCACTCGAAGCTTCCGCCGCCACCGCGGGTCTCGGCGATGCCGGGGTCACCGCAAGTCACCGGGATGCCGCGGTGCCGATCAATGCCGATCGTGCACGCAACGCGCTCGCCGTCGCCCAGGAAACCGGACAACACTTCCGCGGGCAACGCAGTCCTGATGCCGCACTCGGTTGTCATTGCGCCCCGCAGCAAGGCAATGCAGCAGGGAGATCGGGAACAGAACCGCAACCCCAATGCGCAGATGGAAGTGGGGGCCGCAAAAGACTTGCGCGGGAAAATGTCGGCCGCAATGCACGCCGGGCAGGGCGGAGGTGGGTGCGGAGGGGACTTTCCCGGCAACGCGCCTGCGCGCATGCATAACAGCCAGCCGGGCTCGGGGCGGGGGCAGGCAGGCCACCAGCAAGTAGCCAGCCATGGTATGCCCTTGCAACCCCCTCCTCTGCGCCCTTTTTCCTGCTTCATCTTGTTCAGGCCCATGCCAGCGGTGGAACGACGCATTTCGGCGTTCTCGATCGAAAATCTCGGTGACGAACACCTAGTGAATGAATTCCACCGGGACGACATGATCAATTTTCCTGATAGCATCGCTGCTGCACCCTCGCCCATCCGCGGGCTTGATGGTTCGAGCACGATCATTCACCAGGGTGACCTCGTCAACAATAGCGGTGACTGGGAAAATCTGGCGGAGGCGAGCTCCACTTTCATACGCGATAGCGACGAGCATGTTGCAGAGGGGGTACAACGAGGAATGGCGCAGACTGGACGATCGACGGTTGCCATCCACGGGGACGACGCACTTGACAACCGACTGGCACACAAGATGCGGCAGATTGAAGAGGAGCAGACCCGAGCGCAGCGCGCTGTCCCGTCTCAGGCTGAAGATTGGCATACAGACGACCCATTGCCGCAACAACGCGGACTCATAAAGGTCTCCCTCTCTCTCTCTCTCTCTTTCTCTCTCTGCGTGATGCAGAACCGGTGCAGGCATTGCAGATTACACAGGCCCTGCGAATGGGCCGCCACTTGGCGGTAGCTGCTGTGTCTTTTTGATGCGGCGCAGCGTTCGCATGCTTCTCGTTCAGTGCACACAGCCTCAAAAAAAATGGTCCTGCCATCCAGGCGGGTCTGCACGCACACAGATGCATGATTACCTTGTGCGCGCTCATGCCTGCGCGCTCGTGCACCATGCGCTTATGAACGCAGACGGAGAATTGGCTGATGGGAACGGAGGCCACCAACATTGGTCGGGTGCCGAGCGAGCAGGAGCCCGGTTTTGACGCGACCATGCCTGCCTCGCGGGCCACCGTTTCAGACCCTGGCGTTTTGGTTGAGGGGCTGCAAGCAGAGAAGGAAGAGTTGCGCATGGAGAATCTGAACCTGCGACAGCGTGTTCTAGAGTTGGAGTTGGGAGAGAATGCGCTGCAGAAGCACATGTCTGCCCTCAGGTCTCAAATGGAAGCGCGGTTGGCGTCTGCCTCACCGGCTGATGTCCGCGACAGGAGTGAGCTCGTAGGAGAACGTGATGAAGGGAACGCAGCAGGAGGGAAAGAGGAAGCCTCGGAGCTGCATGGCAAAATCCAAGAACTGGTAAGGGAGCTGGCGCGTGAGGTTGAGCGGGGCCGGGAGCGAGACAAAGAGCGGGAGGAGTCGCAGGCTAAGATTCGGCACCTTGAAGAAACTGTGTCTAGGGCCAACGCGGAGGCGTGGGGTCCCTCAAGAGGTGATGTTTGCAGGGTGGGAGCCAGTGCGGGTTGGGGGGGGAACCCGCACAAGGATGGAGGAGCGACGAATACTAAGGAATTGCAGGTTGACCAGGAGAATACCGTGATCGACAACGCTCACATGGCGCTGCGTGAGTGCGAAATCTCTTCGCTCCGACGTGAGGTGGAAAAGCGTGACAAGAAGATCGCGGATCTGACTCGAGGCCTGGAGGCATTGGAAATGGTCAAGAATGGGCGCCAGCTTGCTGACGCCCACGCGGAGGTGCAGCGTCTTCAGGCTACCAATGATGAGTTACGGCAGAAGCTTTTTGAAGCCAATGTCAGTGCTGCGCGCGAGGAGAACCGCATGCAGGACCTGCAACGAGCGCTGGAGCGTTCACATCAGCAGTCTCGAAACGGCGACGCGCACGAACTTGTGGCACTTCGAGCTCGACGAAAAGAGCTGCAACGGTCTTTAGATTTCGCACACGTGCACGCCTCAGAATTGGCCATTCTTGCTGCTGACGCATGCATTGATTTTGAAGAGTTGCAAAACACGCTGGGGAACCATGCGACCCATCATTCGGCCCGAGCCCCTCTTTCAAATCCCCAACGGTTCATCGAAGGTGTTGACAGGGGTCTGTCGGAAGAAGATGTGGGCGGCGGCATCCTTGTTGCCGCCGCCCATTTGATGCTTGATTTGTCGATGAGTGAAATGCGATGCGATGCTGCCACGCAGACTTCAAACCAGGGCCCTGAAGATGTTTTGGGGTCAAAGGTGACGAGTGTGCTGGAGGAAGATGAAAGGACGGTGGGGGACGTGATGCGCACCTACATTGCCGAGCTGGAGACGCGTTGCCGAAGAATGGAAAATACGCTGCAGATGTTGGAGGAGGAAAAGAGCGATGCTGAGACCAAATGCATGGACCTGCAGCTCATGTGTGTGGCATATCGCGAAAAAATCCAAGGCCTCGAACGTGCGGTAAAGGATCACGAGCAAAGCGCGGGCGCGAAGGAGAAGGAGGTGGAGGAGCGTGACGCCGTGCTTGAGAAGCTCCAAGTGGAAATCGAAGCAGAGAGGCAGGGATGGCAGGCAGAGAAAGACAATTTTGAGCAGGAACGTCAGGCGCTACGCGCCGAGATGAATAAGCAGCAGGTTTGCGCCTAGCATAAGTATGCGCGCATTGTTATGCGTCTATAGAGGTGTGTTTCTCAGTTGTTTGTCCTCCCTTGAGGTATGTGTCTGCATGTCATAGAAAAACTGGGGCACAGCGCAAAGGCGCTGCCCGCCGCGGCTAGGTTGGTCTAGAGGCTCAAGCTGCAGGCAGTGCATAGATGTGCTTGCGTATACTTCTGAAACCTCAATGGATGCGGCATGCAGCGATGCACTTTGCACACACGCGCGCGCACACACACAAACACGCTGGGACACAAGCGCACGCGACCCGCGCACGCACAGACACATACACAGACATGCATCCTCTGTCTTGCTCTCTCGCTCGGACTTTCGAGTGTGCATAAACGCTGTGTGTGTGCGTGCAGGTAGCCTTGGAGGCGGAGGAGGAAGCGCTACGATTGAAACACAACGAGCTGCACCTGAAATCCGCGGCCGCACAGCAGGAGTGCCAGCGCACGGTGAGCGAGTGTCAGCGTGTGAGGACGAGTGCGAAAATAAGCGCCAGTGTGAGGGGCCGAAGGAGGAGGACGCTGTAAATGTGCATGCGGTTTGAATGTGCTTGTGCGCGGGCGAGTTCGTGCATGGCACGAGGTCATGCAAAGTTCGTTGCCGTGCCTAATACGCTGTGTGTGGCGTTCAGAAGATGATCCAAAGCGTCAGAATGTGTTTAAAATTGATGTTTCCAGAGTTCATACGGTATGTATATGTTCATATGTTATGTATAAGGATGCATGTATGTGTGTATGTACACATGTGTGTATGTGCCAAGTGTGCGTGCATTTATTGGAGGAGGAGCAGGAGGAGGATACATGGCATATGTGTGTATGTGCCGAGTGTGTGTGCATTTATTGTTTGTATTCGTACTTGGTCATATGCTAACATATGTATGCGTGTAAGTATGTATTTTGTGCCCTGTCCACCCGCTGTGATTTACTTCACGAGGGACACGTGATTTACTTCACGAGGGACACTTTTATTTTTACTCCTTGAGGGAACCGTTCCCCCCTTGCAACGCCCAGACAGTACGTACGTGTGTGTGTGTATTGGTGGTTCTTAGCACCTTGGCTCTTAGCACCTTGGCCCTTAGCACCTTGGCTCTTAGCACCTTGGCTCGCAGACGCCACCCACTCCTTACCCACGCACGCGCACACACCAGGTGGGGATATACGAAGAGAAGATGAAAGCGCGGGAAACAGAGGTTGCCGACGGACTGGCACGTATCGAGATCCTTACTGCTGAGATCGATTTGCAGAATGAGGTGCGCATCGTTGCAGTACCCTCTTCTGTTTGAGAGATGTGTATGCGTATGTACATGCATATTTGTTGGTATATGCACATGTGTATATATACATACAGATGTACGCGATGTTTTGGTATATGCATGCACAGGTGTGCGCGCAAAAAAAGAAGGCTAGCAGCACCATGTTCAGTTTACGCACTATCAGTATCCCCCCGGCCAAAAGCACTCGCGCATACTCCCGCAACACACCAACACTTCCTCTTATACATTTCAGTACCGGCGTGAGCTCAGAACCAAGGTCAAAGAATTAGAAGCACGCGCCTCCGAGTCACGTCCCCAACATGTTGCTCACGACAATGTACGCTCTGAACTCGCGACTGACGCGTACCTCGGATTCCAAGGTTCTTGCCTGAGAGAGAGAGAGATTGCGTGCTTACATGCATGCGCGCATATTGCGGCACCTGCATGCATACATACGCACGCGCGTGGACACGTATGATACAGACACACACAATTTTCAAGGTTGGTGTGGGAAAGTGTGTGTTTGTTTGTTAAGTGTGTCCTCTCCACTACTACATGCCGCCCGATCCCACATGCACATGTGCACATATGCCTAATCCATACGATCATTTTTCCGCCCCCCCTACTCCCGACGCATGCTGAATGCACAAACTCAAGTATCATCCCAAACACAGGGATGTGTTGGCACGTCTGCACGTACACTTACATGCGCACACACACGAATGCACGCACACAGGGACTCGAGATTGGGAGCTAGAGTCAGTAGTTCGAGAGCCTGGGGTTGAGGCGAATTATGAAGGGGGAATGGGTGTCGGTGGGGGAGGTGTTGTTTGGGTGGAAGTTGCACACGCTCTGCAAGAGGGGAGGGACAGGGTGCGCACGGTAAGTACATGCATGAGCGGTGCATCCACACACACATGCATATGCACATACGCATTTATTACACATACCCACACACATACGCATTTATTGCACATACACATGTACATATGCATGTATTACACATACTCATACACATACGCATGAATATACATACACGTCTATACAGTACATGTTCATGTACATGCATACCCTGCTCTCGCGGGGGCCTGTGCAAATGCTTAGATACCAACGTGTGTGTGTATATTCATGCTGCATGGTGTGTGTGTGTGTGTGTATTCATGTATGTATGCATGCATCTCTCTCTCTCTCTCTGTATGTGTGTATTTGTATGTGTGTAGGCGCTAGGGGACACACTCAGAAAACTCTCTCTCTCTCTCTCTCTCTCTCTCTCTCTCTCTCTCTCTCTA